>ERZ838118.83-NODE-83-length-113425-cov-35.069992_pt1 | contig 113425 bp, 86 predicted proteins | sample MGYA00519863_ERZ838118 | MGnify/ENA primary metagenome ERZ838118 (study PRJEB31850, sample SAMEA3708827) | human gut metagenome | biome: human gut; feature: human-associated habitat; material: faeces | place: China | collected 2014 ...
CATGTGTATGCCGGTCACGGTTGGTGACAAAAGTGTATAATTCTCCATTAGACAGGGACGACTCGTCTATAGCCAAATGCGGACCGATGTTCTCCGGGAATAACATCCATTCATCCGCATGCTCCAGCTGCTCCCAATCCCTGAAACCGCTGAGCGTTTCCTTGTACTGTTTCTCGAAAGTATGTCCGTCTATATGGTAGAATTCCTCAAGCGTATGGCAGGTCACCGGGGACGTCTCCATACGTTTCTTTTAAAAAAACACCAAATTCTTTGGAGTAACGGGTGCCCTTACAAACGACATCAAGGTCGATGGGAATACTGAAGCTCTTACCTGTGCGAATATCAGTCCAACGACGGCGGCGGATGCGCAGAATAACCTTGTGGTCACGGATGGGAAAATCTGTGACGCTTACCGCTTCCATGAAGCCTTTGGATTCAAAGTGCACATCATCGGATAATGCAGGAGTCATCACTTCATCAAGATGAATGTGTATCTCCGTTGAAGTCTGTTCAACAAGCACTACTGAAAAATAATTGAGTATTTCAGAGGGAAGCACGATACGAGCCAACACCTCCAGTTGATTTGTTTCCATGAGGCAAAGGTCGGAATTTCGGGCGAGAATAGGAAACGAGAATCCCCACTAAATTTCTACTGCCCCTCCACGATTTATGCATATACTTTTGCTAATCTGAAAAGGAAGAATTTCGTATCTATTACTTTCCGAAACGATGCCCTGAACGCGTGGTTCTGTCATTGTTCTTGGGGACTTAACCTATCATATCACTAACAAAGGGAAGAGTAAGCTGTTTCATAGGGTCAGCTAAGGCCTTTTAAACGGAAGATTACTACAGACTCCGGCAGTGGACTGTACGGTCCACTATAGCAGACTGTACGGTCCACTGCAACGGACTATACAGTCTGCTGCCGGAGACTGTAGTAATTCGACTTACGGACAGGCATAATCGAAAGGACGAAAACGCTTAGTCTGGCTAATGAAACAGCTTAGGGAGTTTAAAACGTATGTAGAGTCTGAAAAACGGAGGAGACAACATCCGCTGACAGGTCTGTGGAGTTTGATAGAAGCTCCCCTCCCTTAAGGAGTAAGAACAAACTCTCCATTTAGCCGTATGTCGTTGGAAGCTGCGCCAATCATCACTTTAAACTCACCCGGTTCTACGACTTGTTTCATCTCCATATTATAAAGCGACAGTTCTTCTTTTCCTAAAACAAAGGTGACTTGTTTGCTTTCTCCTTTCTTTAAAAAAATGCGTTGGAATCCTTTCAGCAAGATAGGGGCTTGCGATACGGAAGCTACTTTGTCACAGATGTAGAGCTGAACTACCTCTTCACCATCCCTGTTGCCGGTATTGGTTATCGTGCAACTTGCTTTTTGCAAGACGTCCGGAGTATTCCCTTTTTCCAGTTTTAAGTGACTGTAATCAAATTGAGTATAGCTCAAGCCGTAACCGAATGCATAGAGTGGGCTCCCTGCTTCTTCCACATAGGCCCGTTGTTCTCCTTGTGAATAAAACAGAGGCAGTTGTCCTTCACTGCGGGGAATGGATACAGGCAAGCGTCCGGCAGGATTATAGTCTCCAAACAAAATATCGGCTATGGCTGCGCCTCCTTGTTCACCGGGATACCAAGCGGTTAATAAGGCTTGTGCTTTTTCTGCTGCCAGATTCATATTGAGCGGACGTCCTTGGATATAAATTACTACCACCGGCTTTCCTGTGGAGGTTATCGCTTCAATGAGTTCTTCCTGATGTCCCAATAGTTTCAATGTGCTGCGGTCATAACCTTCTCCACATTCCATATCGGATAATTGTTGGTCCTCTTCTTGAGCGACTGTGGCTGCTCCGGTTTCAATATATTTGGTTTTAAAGTCACGGGCGCTCGAACCTCCTACCACCATTATGACGGCATCTGCTTTTTGTGCGGCTTCTACAGCATCGGGAATATGATGGACTGTGACATCACGGATGGCACATCCTTTTATGTAAGTCACTTGTGTGGAAGAGGAGACTGCATTTCGTATACCGTCTAAAACGGTGGTGATTTCCTTACGTTCCTGAGGTGCCGTGTAATCTCCCAGCTGATTATACATATTGTCGGCGTTCGGACCGATAACTGCAATGTTTTTCAGTTGCTTGCTTAAAGGCAATATGCCTTCGTTCTTCAGTAATACCACTCCTTCGCGCGCTACTTGGCGTGCCAATTTCTTATGTGTCTGTGAACGTACTGTCCGGCCGGCCTTTTCTGGAGACACATATGGGTTTTCGAATAGTCCCATACGGAATTTAAGGCGGAGTACATTGGCAACGGCCCTGTCTATATCCTGCATGCCGATAAGTCCTTCTTTCAATGCTTGCCGAAGGTTTTTTCCATAAGCATTTCCTCCCAAATCCATATCTACCCCGGCTTTTAAAGCCAATGCTGAGGCTTCTTTATGATTTCGTGCTACCCGGGCGCCGGTAATGCCTTCGATACTTGACAAATCGGAATATACGAAGCCGTTGAATCCCCACTCTTTACGCAGTATGTCACTTAGTAAGTATTTATTGGCCGTGCAGGGAATGCCGTCAATGGAATTGTAGGAAGTCATGATAGTTCCTACTCCGGCTTCTACAGCTTTCTTGAAAGGAGGCAGGTAGTCGGAAAATAATTGTCGCATACCGATATTGGCGCGCGCGCCGTTGTGTCCGGATTCGGGTATGCCGTAAGCGGCAAAATGTTTGAGGGTGGAGAAAAGGTGCTTTCCGTCATTTTGCGCTTCTCCCTGCATGCCCTTCATAAAAGCGACGCCTAGAGTAGAGGTCAGTACCGGATCTTCACCAAAGGTTTCCTCCATGCGCGACCATCGTGGCTCACGTGCAATGTCCAACACCGGACCGTATCCGATATTGGCTCCTTGTAAGCGTGCTTCCAATGCTATTGTTTCACCCATCGTGTACATTAACTTTTCATTCCAGGTGCTGGCTTGTGCCAATGAAGTAGGGAAGGCAGTGGTGCCGATAGCCATATGGCCATGTGGACATTCTTCAGCAAAGAGAATGGGAATGCCCAAACGGGTGCTGTCGATGGCATATTTTTGTAATGCATTCAGCGCCTTTGCACCGGATTGGGGATTTAGCCCGGTTTCCAAAGTCTTTTGTGTCCATGGATCAGCGCGCAGCACTGCCCAAAAAGAACCGATGGGTGTAGTCCTCATCCGTTCTTTATATAGTTCGGAAGGTACTACACCCTTGGATGTCTTGGTATACATTTCCCATCCTAACGGGCAGCATAACTGGCCAATCTTTTCGTTTACAGTCATACGTCCCAGCAGATCTTTCACTCGGCTTTCGACGGATGCGGCGGGTTGTTTGTATAAAGGGGTTTGTGCCGGCACATGGACGGCACAAATCATAAAACAAGTTGTTAATACAGTCTTTATATTCATTGATTTAATAATTGTTTGATGGCAGCATTACTTTCTGTTCCTTTTTTATTTTTGGCAGGAAGTTCGAACAAGGCGTCCAATTGATACATTTTCAACTCTTGAGCGGGAGTAAATGCCTCTGATGCTACATAGTTTTTCACGGAATGGATTAATTGTCTCATCGCAGGACGTTTCTCTATGTCTTTATCCGGGTCGGCACATAAGACAAATAAGCTGCCTTTGCCTATGCGTGCTTCAAAGGCAATACCCAGTTTCTGGTTGTATTCATAAGTGTCGATACTTTGTATGACGGGAGTGATATCGGTCAGTTGGTTAAGTTCCATGGCTGTGGCATAGTTTAAGATATCCCACCATTGCCAGTCGGCATAAGAGGCGGTTGGGAATTCTCCAAAGGCCGGATGGACACTGTCTATGAGTGTACCGACAATCATAGGATTCCAGTTGAACATAATCGGATTCCAAAAGTGGCTTGCAAATTTAGCTTTGCGTCCTTTTACATTTTCGGGGATAAGTAGTACTTTCTTTCCTTGTTGCAAAGCAGTCTTTACTTTTTCGTCATACGTGCGTGCATATACATATCCATCGGCTATTGTTGTTGGTTGGCCGGGATATACCCAAATGTCCCATTCGTTATGATAGGTATCATTTAGAGTGGTGTGTAAGGTCAATTTCTCGGCACGGCCCACATTGTTGAGGCTTATATTTACTTTACCTAAAGAGTCGACAGTGGCACAGGGTATAGCCGGAGTTGATATACTTCCTTTTTTTACACTGTTACCTTTGCTGTCCCTCAGTTCCCAGTTCAGTTTTCCACGTTTTAACGGATGTTCTCCATAATGATAAACTTCCAGTTTGGCTGTGAAAGTTTCATTGTTCATGTAAGTACGTTTCGGCATACGTGCCAAAAGAACGGTAGGTGCACAGGATTCGCGGTATTTTTCAGGGCTGACTAATCCCTTGCTTTCCCAAAAGGCGTCAAGAATACCGACAAAAGCACTTCCTTGTCCCGGAAAATCTGCAAGTCCTAATAGTTGGAAACCACCTGAATTTGCGGTGCGGAGTAATGATTCGTTTACTTCTTTGTATTGTAAAACCGTATGAGCGCCGGTTGCGTGGAAGAAGTCGTCTGCTTGGTGTAACATTCCATTACGCGCCAATCTTTCTCTGAATACTTCAAAGTTGCGGGGAGATACGACTCCGGTATATTTTTCCATTTCTGCAAAGTTGGGATACATACAGCGTTGTCCGGTTTCATGTGCGATAACAGGGCAGTCAATATCCGATTCTTTTTTACGATCCCAGTCTGTAGACGGCTTTCCTTCGTATACGGTTATCCATCCTTTTTCAGTCACGTGTGATACATAATATTGGTCGGATGGAGTATGTGTACGGGCGGTAGATGCGGAGTAGAGCCGGCGATTGTCATGCTTTTGAGCTTTCTTTACCAAGTCTTCCAAGACATCAAAGTTGCCTTCATTTTCATTTCCGTTGCACATTAAAATAAAGGAAGGATGATTTCCATATTCTTCCAATATGGCGTACATCTCTTTTTCAAAAAAATCACGTCGTGCGGGGTACTGACCGACATCTTTAATCCACATAGGCAATTCTGCCTGCAGGTATATTCCTACCTCGTCGGCAGCATAGAAAGCAGCTTCGGGTGGACACCATGAATGGAAACGGATATGGTTCATGCCATAATCTTTCACAGTCAAGAAGATGCGTTTCCAGTCTTCGATATTTGTTGACGGATATCCGGTCAAAGGAAAGACACAGCAATCCAATGCTCCTCTTAAGTGCACATTACGTCCGTTTACCTGAATATGATGTTTACCTTGCGTAACTTTGCGCATACCGAAAGTTATGTTTCTGCAGTCTCGTCGGTTGTCAGTGGTAAGCATTGCTTTTACTTCGTATAAATTAGGGGTAAACTCATTCCAGAGTTTTATATTTTTGCCTATGCTGATTTCTTTAACCAGCCGGTTTTCTCCTTTCTCTAAACGAATGGGAATGGATTGTTCACTGACGGTTTTACCACCTTTTTCATTGATAGCCAGTTGTAATGCTCCCTCGGCCGGTTGTCCGGTGGTATTATTTACAGTGATATCTAATGTTACGGTTTGTGCTTCTATATTGGGGTATGCTTTTAAGGCATATATGTTTGTTTTTTCGTATGCGGTTAATTCTATCTTTCCTACTATACCATTCCAATTGGTTTGTGTGTATTCTGTCGTTCCATGATTCCATTGATCCATTGGATATTTCAAGCGATTGTCTACACAAATCGTAAGAATGTGCATGCCCGGAGTCATTTCTTTGCTCAGCAAAAAGCGGTTGGGAGTACTAAGATGCTCTTTAGAACCAATTTCTTTTCCATCTACATAAACTGTTGTCTCCCAATGGCATCTTTCCAGATTGAGCATGATTTCTTTATCTTTCCACTCTTTGGGGATAACGACTTCACGCTGATACCACGCTTGTCCGCAATATTCAAATTTACGGGTAAGGCGATCTACATATCGGGCGGTTGTCAACATACCTTTTCCGCCCTCATCAGTACTGCCCGGCAACAGGATAGATTCGGTGAGTTTTGCTTGATAGAGTTCTGACCCCGGTGTCTTTCCGAATCCCATAGGGTCAGTTTGAAAACGCCATGTTCCCGATAAATCGATTCTTTCTTGTTGTGCAGACAGCAGTTGCGCACAGCACAGCATCACGGCGAGTAAGAAATTTTTTTTCATGATATAGTCTTTATTAAAAGAATTAGATTAAGATGTCATTGTGAATGCAAAGAAACATTTTTTTCCTTGATTAAAAGATAGATTAAATAAATAAGTGAATGGATTATTTTACGGCAGAGACAAGGTTTAGTTATTCCCATTATACACTTGTTCTATTTCACCTTTCAGCTTACGAGCTAATTGGGGATATGCAAATATTAAGTTGTGTAATTCCGAAGGATCATTCTCCAGATTATAAAGTTCGGCACTTTTGTTCTTTCTTTGCGGTAGAAACTTCCATTTTCCTTTTCGTATTGCTATTTCTCCTCCGTTGTTTTGAGTCATGATATATTCACGATATAAAGGAGCTTGGGCGCGCATGAATAAAGATGCTCCACTACGGCTGTCTTTTAGTTCTTCTTCTGTAATAGGAAGATTCAACATGTCAGCAAAAGTGGCAAGCATATCCAAGTAGATAAATGGTTGGGCTTGAATAAAAGGTTTCTTTATTTTTTGAGGCCAAGAAAATATAAATGGAACTTTGTTTCCTCCTTCATGCAAAGAATATTTTTCTCCTCTTAAGTTGCCATAGGGGTTATGTCCATTTATATTTTCCAAAGCACCGTCTTGATAACCTTCTTTTATCATTGGTGCATTATCACTTGACAGAACAATAATTGTATTTTCGTAAATACCTGTTTCTTTTAAAGTTTGGATGATTTTGTTTACATAATGATCGAATTCTTCAATCACATCCCCATAAATCCCTGCTTCTGATTTGCCTCTAAAGGCAGTGGATGGGACACGCGGTTCATGAGCATTATGCGGGGCATAATATAAAAAGAAAGGGGAATCGGCATGTTCTTTTATGTAAGAAATGGTTTTGTCCAACAGATGCTCTCCCATTTTATCGTCTTGCCATCGTGCTGAATTTCCACCGCTCATCCACCCAATGCGACTGATACCGTTTATAATTGTCCCATCGTGTCCCAAATGTGGTTTCATAATTAGTTTATCAGGATTTTCCTTACCTGTAGCATCACTTCCTATCTTTTGTTTATAAGATACATTTATGGGATCGTTAGGAGTGAGTCCATCTACTTTTTCATTGTCGATATAGATGCAAGGTACGCGGTCGTTTGTTGCCGGAAAATAGTAAGCATAGTCGAAGCCTATTGCCAATGGTCCTTCTTTGATTTCTTTATTGAAGTCTACTGGTCTGTTTTTTGTCCCCAATCCTAAATGCCATTTACCGACGATAGCAGTTTGATATCCGTTTTTTCGGAATATCTTTGGCAGTGTTGTGATGGTAGGACTAATTGTCAATGGAGCATCTGCAGGCAATATTCCTACATTTTTTCTCCATGCATATTCTCCGGTAAGAAGTGCATATCGAGAGGGAGAGGAGGTGGAAGCCGGTGCATAGGCATTAGTGAATATAATGCTTTGCCGGGCTAGTTGGTCGATAGCTGGAGTTTTGATTTTTTGTGCTCCAAAACATCCTAAGTCCGTGTAACCTATGTCGTCAGCTAATATAATAATGACGTTAGGATGTTGTTCTATCCTTTGAGCATGACTGGGATGTATAGATAAAGCTGCTAATGTTCCTGTAAAAGCAATAATTTTAGTATTCATATAAGAAAAGATAATTGGTTATTGTAATTAGAAAAGGGGGCTTTGTGATTTGGCTATTTCGCGGGGAGAGAGTCCTATCTGCTGCTTAAAAATACGTGAAAAATACTGTGGCGACTGAAAACCGCAAAGAAAGCAAACTTCTTTGACGGACTTTTCAGTATTCTTTAGCAGTTCAATCGATTTATTGATTCTAATCTGGTTCAGATAATCTAAGGGAGAAAGATTTAAGTTTTGAGAAAATAATTTCCTTAAATAACGTTCACTGATACTTGCATGTCCAGCTATATCATTGACATTGATGTCCGTTTGATAGTTGTGTTGAATATAGCAAATTGCTTTCCTTAGCAAGTCATTTGTACAAATAGACAGATAGGTTTCATGCATATATCTGTAGAGAAAGATTAATAATTCTGCATAATACATTATTACTAAGTATTGATAATGTGACCCTTTATGCTCTAACTCGTTTATAATACGCTGTACTGTTCGTATTACATTTATATTATTTACTATTTTAATCAATCTGTTTTCTTTGGAAAATAAAAAAGAAGGTGTAGGCATGGCTTCTGTATCAATTCTGATATTTGAATGAAGGTGGGAAAATATTTCGGGCAGGAATTCCAATTGCATCAATATCGTACCGTTTACTCCAGCCTCAAATTGATGTTCTACATTAGGAGAGATAATCATGATATCACCTTCATGGAAATTTATACTTTCTTTATCTATATGTAATATACAATTTCCTTTCTTTACATAATTAATTTCTATACGCATATGCTTATGGGGACCATAAGTTTCGGAAGGATAGAAAGAAGTAAAACGGAAGACATCTGCCAATCGTTTACTCTTTAGGCTTGACTTAATTTGTTCTAGCACTTCCCAAAGGGAATATTCCGTTATTTTATTCATAGTATTTAAATTTTGTGTAAAACAGAGTTTGCATGGACACTAGAGTCTGCCGGTTTTATTCGGTAGAATGCTAGTGTCCTATGTCCCAATAGTCGGGCCCTTATTTTAACTAAACCTATTAATAGACAGATTGGGGAGTCTCTTTCTTATTAGTTTTTGTATTTGGTGTCACTAATGAGCAAAGATCTTCAAATGAAATGGATTTGACAGGAACAAAAGCATCGGACTTCATATAGCTGATTAAACTATATAATAACTGCCTCTTTTCGGGAAATATATCCTGACGGTTTAGTAAATCCATGCTGCATACCATTAATTTCCCATTCAGACAATTGGTTTCAAAAAGAGTTGTTAATCGGCGGTTATTGGCAAAGTTATCAATACACTCCACCAATGGGGTGACGTGTTGATATATGCTGTCAATTACTAAAGTACGCGACTGGGTTGTTAGGCTCCACCATTGCCAGTTGGTATGTCCCTCTGTAGGGAAATGGGTGAAAGCTTGATGATTAGGATTTAACAGCAACCCCATTGTACCCGCTTGTTTGGGAAAGTGGACAGGACTCCAAAAAACCGGAACAAATTTACCTTGTAAGCCTGCACACGTTTGATAAGGCGGATTGAATAATACAGTCTTACCGGCTGCAAGAGCTTTTTGTGTTTCGGTAAGTTTGTCTGTTACTATAATATCTCCTTTTTCTATTGTCAGAGTGGCCGGATATACCCAGATATTCCAAGTGTTTTTATAATTGGAGCCATCAATGGAAGCCGTTAATTTTAATTGCTCGGCTTTGGTCACTTCTGATAAGGAACAAGAAATCTCACCTATTATATTCCCCCCTCCGTTCTTTATGTTTGCCAGAGGGAAAATACCCTCTTTTAAAGATTGACCGGATTGGCCTGTCAATGTCCATTTGATATTCTTGTTGTTGATTTCTTCGGAACTGTAATTAGCAACTTCAATGCTGGCTGTAAACAGTTCGTTGTTTTTGTATACAGCTTTTGGGAAGCGGGCTAATGGGACAACCGGAGCAGAGAATTGACGAAAGTCTGTAGCATTAGCTACGCCTTTACTTTCCCAAAAAGCATTTAGTAAACCGACTAATGCTGTTCCCTGACCGGGAAAATCATGTAAGTCTAAGAGTTGAAAACCACTGATGCCGCGAGTCTTCATAGCACGTTCTATTTCTTCTTTATATAAAATGGCAGCCAAACGACCGGATGCCGACAAGTAATCATCTGCTTTCTCTAGTAGATTTTTGTTTTCCAGTTCTTGTTTGATTCCTTTGAAATTGAGAGGTTCCAATACGCCTGTGTATTTTGCTATTTCTTTTAAATCGGGATATACGGCATACTGCCCTATCTCATGCGTGATGACCGGGACAGGCATACTATCTACAGAAGCAGAATAATCTTTATTGAAGTTTGGCATTTCTACATCAAAAACTCCTTGTCCGCGCACCCATCCTTTTTTAGTCCATTGAGTGATAAAGAAATCATCGTGCGGCTCAGGCCAATTGCCATGTCCTCTTTCGAAAGTAAAAGAAGTTGTTGTATACAAATGTCTGGAATCAAGGGCTTTAACCGTATCCAATAAACCTCCCAAAAAAACAAAATCCGGTTGCAATTCATTGCCAAGGCTCAAAAAGCAGAAAGAGGGATGGTTGCCATATTCCGATAAAATTCGTTTTGCCTCATCATACAAGAATTGGTTCATTGCAGGATTTTCGCCTACGTTCAAAGACCAAAGTGGTAATTCTACTTGCAGATAAAAACCGAGTGAATCCGCTACTTCAAATGCAGCTTTAGGAGGGCACCAAGAGTGAAACCGAAGGTGGTTCAATCCCCATTCTTTAGCAGAACGAAAGACTTTTGACCATCCTTCTTTAGTGGTTGGGGGGTAACCTGTCAATGGGAAAATACAGCATTCTAATGTACCACGGAGGAACACTTTTTTACCATTGACTAATAAATCGGCTCCATTACGACCAATTTGGCGCATTCCGAATTCAATTTTCTCTTGCGCCAGACTCTCTTTGGTTTTCATCTTTATTTCCAGCTCATACATTATCGGAGTAAATTCACTCCAAAGCCGTACGTCCTCGCCCATGGGACAAACAAAGTCCAGCATTGTTTCGCCTGCCGAAAGGTCCATTTGCTGTTCTATTTCCGTAACAGATTTGCCTGTGTTTTTCTCTTTTACATGAACAGTCAATGTCCCCGAAGCTTTATTCCCTGTGTTTTGTAGTTTCCCTTTCACATGGATTTCCTGGGTTTGAATATCGGGATATATCTGTATATCTTTCATAAAGACAGCATCTTTCGCCCGCAAAGAGATTTCTCCCAAAATACCATTCCACATGATTTGTGTTTCATTGGTATATGCATGTGCCATATCACCGGCAGTGATGTCGTATTTTTTTCTGTTATCTACTCGAATGGCTATCCGATGTTTCCCCGGTGACAGATATTCTGTTAGGTCAAAGCAGTGAGGGCTTATCAAACTTTCTTGCTCTCCATTCACTTCTTTACCGTCTATCCATACATTTGTTTGCCAAATTACACGCTCCAATTTCAGTTCTATGTTCTTTTCCTTCCAATCTGAAGGAATAGATATTTCGCGTATGTACCAAGCCGGACCTATATAGCTGTGTTTACGGGTGAGATGCAATATTTGTGGTTTACTTACTGAGGGTAACAGCTGATTTGGGGTACCGTATCCTGCATCATCCATAGTCCCGGGTAATTTTATTTTGTCAGGAAAAGATTGGGAATACCAGTGTTTTGCAATTCCTATATCCGTGCTGTCTATGGCAAATTCCCATTCTCCTGCCAAAGAAAGGACAGATGTACTTTCTCTGCATCCTGCTAAAAATATTGTCCCCAGTAGCGCAAGCAATAATTGATTCAATCGTTTCATATTGTATTCGTTTTATGCCATTATATCCAAACCTGGAAATTAGGATTCATTTCTTTTATATAGTTGAAGCATTTGGCAGCTTTTTCTTTATTGCCTAATCCTAAATGTCCCAACCCCATGAGATAGTGGCAGTGGATTTGATTTTTCTTGTTCATGTCATCTTCCCAAATCTGTAAGTCGGGTAAAGACACAGCAAAATAATCCATCACAAAAGTATCGTACAAATGTTTTTCACCATAAGAAATCAGACAATTGAATTTTCCGCGTGCTTCTGTCTCTTTTCCCAATTTTCGTAAGGCTAGGCCTTGATAATAGATTTTATCGGGCTTTTGGTCATTATAATACATGGCAGCTGTGGGTTGTCCATTGCCCGAAGCTGCTTTTATAAACAATAAATGTGCTTCGTCATGATTACCCATTGCTTCCAAAATGCATCCCTTATAATAAAAGAAATCATTTTCTTGTGCACCATATAGTTTTCCTTCTCCTAGATGATGAGGGTAGACAAAACAGTCTTCAATCAAGGCAAGTGCATGCTCGTATTCTCCTGCTTTTAAAGATTTCTTTGCCAATTGCATACGTGCATATTGATATTGGGCAGGTACTTTGCCTTCTCCTCCTTCCCAAGGATGGAATTGACGTCGGTCAATGAGTTGCATCGCTTGTTCGTATTTACCGGTAAGATTGAGTAACGTAGCGTATTCCAAATAGAGGTCATCACGAGTAACTACTATTTCTTTATGACTGTCTAATAAAAGCAAACGTTCTTTCGGAGAATAATCCATCCGTTTATATAATTGGTCTAATTCCATTAAGATACGTGCGTCTGTTCTGTCAAGCTGAAATGCCTGTCCCAGTAATTGCACTGCTTCTTTTTTCTTTCCGAGTTTGTTGAAATAAGCTAATGAGAGATTACGCAATACAGTAGGGAAGGAATGGTCCATTTCTTTAGAGCGTTCCCATGCGTTGACAGCTTCCTGATATTGACGCTTGTCATACCATATATTACCTAATAGATAAAAAGCTTTTGGTGCATGTACCGGTAAATTGGTTACGCACTGAAGAGCTAAAATGGCTTCCAGACTATTTGGGAAATATTCGTCTAACGGACTCTTCTCAGCTAGGGTCACTACACGGATAGCTTCATCCTGTTGGTTCATCTGACATAAGAACCATGCTTTATAATATAATAGCATTGTTGAAGGAACGGATATGTTGGCTAGTGCTGTATTTACCACAGTCAATGCATCTTTCCAGTTGCCGGCTTGGGCATAGTCTGTTGCTAATTCTTCATAATTGCGTGATTCATTGCGCATTAATATTCTTAAACTAGGTGACATTTCTTTTTCACCGGACTGAAGCCATGCTTCAAAACCACATCCGAAATTGAATTTATCTATATTAAGTGACTCTTCAATCAGTTTTATGGCTTCCTCCTCTCGTCCTAATTTGCGAAGTATCATTGCTTTTAAATGGCGTCCGCGATGATTATGCCAGTTACGTACCAATGACTGATTTATTTCGTTCAGTGCATCATCCCACTCTTCACGTGCAGCCGACAATTGGGCCAAAGAATAATAGCCTGAATCTTGCCAAGCAGCATTCCAGCATGCTTTATAGAATGCATCGTATGCCTCAACGGTCTTACCTTGATATTTCAATACAAGACCTAAATTATAATAAGGTTCTCCATCATAGGGATTCGGATTACGCTCGGTCAGGGTTTTAATAGCTTTACGTAAATAAGCTTCGGCTTTCTTGAATTGTCCTTTACGGAATAACCACAACCCCATAGCGTTGTTATTGCGTATGTCGCTATTGTCTCTATGTAAGGCTTCCAAATAATAATCAGTCGGATTGTAGGTAGCGTGCCTATATTGTTCCAAATGTAATCCAGTCAGGTAAAGTTGTTCTGTAGAGCGGACTTCTGAAGGAGGTAATGCAGGCTTTGCAGGTTCGGGAACCGGTTTGATTTCATTCGGTTCTGCTTCCCATGAAAGCAGTAGTTTGCCGGTTGAACGATAAATATAAATCTCCGCTTCATCAAGCGATATATTCTTAATGGTATGAGTAAATACTGCTTCAGGAGCCAGATTTGTAACATTTTCCCAAATAATCTCTCCTTGGCGTTTAACTACAATTCGCAAGCCCTTCTGTACGGATGTAGCAAAGAGCTTCAGCACTGCGTCCATAGTACCTTCCGGTTCTATGTTCATTAGCAAATCCGAACAGGCATTCTTTACCACTCCTAATTCACGGTAAGGAATAAAATACTGGGTAAAAATCTTCTCTTCATAAGGTTGCAACCAAGTAAAGTCAGGCTGATTATCGGTATAAACTCCGGTCATTAATTCGATATAGGGCCCATCTGTGTCTGTCAGATTACGATCCCATGCTTGTCCGAAATCCCCGTTTCCCCAAGTCCATTGTTTTTTCCCGGGAGAGATGTGATGGTTGGCTACATGCAATACTCCCGCTTGAGTATCGTTTTCATAGCCACCCACAAAGTTATATTTTGAGCGGATAGCCATATATGAAGTGGGTACCGGTATATTCTTATAACGTGAGATATCTACACCGGCCGAATAATCCATTTTATAATAGACGCCGGTAGCAATAGGATATTTTGACACATCTCGCTTACCATGATCGAATACGGCATTGACATCAGCCGGAAAAACCGATTGATAGGCTTCATTGACTGCAACAGCCGGATTAGCCCACCATAAAAAGGTTTGCGGAACAGGAGTCGGGTTATATAGTTTTCCTTGAATTTCGAGTACAGCTTTGCCGGGACGCAGAGTGAAACCTGCCATTCCTTTCTGATGGAACATACGTTCTCGTTCGCTCACCCATACAGTAGCACTTCCATCTGCACTTTCTTCAATTGTAAAATCTATGGGTAGATAAGTGCTGGGACGGTGATGCTGAGGCCAATTGAATTCAATACCGCCGGAAATCCACGGTCCCGTCAGTCCCACCAAAGCAGGTTTTACTACATGATTATAATAAATGAAATGACGTTGTTTTATTTTATCATAAGCCATTTGTACACGCCCGCCTAATTCAGGAAGAATCATAATCTTAACATACTCATTCTCCAGATAAACAGCATGATACGTTTGATTTTGACAAGTATCTGAGATTTTTTCTATAACAGGATAAGGATAAACCACCCCGCTACTTCCTTGATAAACTCTATTTTCAAAAAACATCGGATTCTTTTCCGGTTTGCCAATACCATAGGTAGGAAGCTGAATGTCTTCTTCCCAAACTTTTACTTTGATGTCCATATCAGTTTTATTTTTTTGTTATTTCTTTTTCTATATCTTCCAGACTTTTTCCTTTTGTTTCCGGTAGTCGGGCACGAATAAAGAAGAATCCCGCTAAGCAAATACCTCCATACAGCCAAAACGTTCCGGCAGCCTGTAATGATTCATTCAAGAGAGGAAAACTATAAGTGAGGATGAAGCTGGCTATCCATAAGAAGAGGGTAGAGATAGCCATAGCTGTTCCACGGATTTGTTGTGGAAATATTTCGGATAACACAACCCATACAATGGGAGCTAATGACATGGCATAACAAGCAATTGCCATCATTACCAGTACCAGCATTATCCAACCGCTCATCCCTAGAAAGTAACAACATCCCATCAGCAGATAGATAGCGGCAAGTCCTGCCGAGCCTACTAACATCAATGATCTTCTTCCCCAACGGTCAACAGTGTAAATGGCAACAAAAGTAAAAATTACATTCGTTACTCCTGTTATCACGATATTCATCAAGACATCCGATACTTCATAACCGGCAGCCGAAAAGACTTCGTGAGCATAATTGAATATAACATTGATACCACACCACTGTTGGAAAACAGCCAAAACGATTCCTAATATTAATACCCGACACACGCCCGGTTGTGACAAAGCCCGCCAATCATATTTTTCTTTCACCTCTTTGGTGGCTAACCAACGTGGACTTTCAGGGATAATGAAAGCCAATGTGAAAAATAAGGCAGCCGGTAATGCTTCCGCCCAAAACATCCATCGCCATGCCTGTTCTATTCCTTCTGCAGAGAGTTGTGAACTCCCTTCTGTAAATATGTTTGCTATCATCCAGTTGACCAGTTGCGCAGACAATATGCCTAATACAATGGTCAGTTGGTTTAAAGATACCAGTTTTCCGCGTATTTCAGTCGGTGATACTTCAGCTATATATATAGGTGAAACATTTGAAGCGATTCCAATACCCAATCCACCTACAATACGATAAAAAATGAACCAAGAAAAATTATCGACAGCTCCTGTACCGACAGCAGACACTAAAAATAGCAAAGCGGATAATATTAACAGCCTTTTGCGACCATATTTATCACTCCAACTGCCGGAGAATCCAGCTCCGACCAAACAGCCTAACAAGGCACTACTCATTGCCCAACCACGCAACGTTGCTGAATCTTCGATAATGAAGAATGGTTCATAAAAAATTTTGGCTCCGCCAATGACTACCCAGTCATAACCAAACAAGTAGCCGCCCATTGCAGAAATGAAGCAGATAAATAGTAAATTCTTTGAATTAATGTTTTTCATTGTGTATTGTTATATAAATCATATCGCAAAGGAATTGTATTTTTCTTGAATAGGGAATAGATAAACTTTTGAATTGGATGGATAATCTTATGATAATAACTTTGCTGTCTGCATGAAAGCCATTATCTTTGCTACCGTTAACTGTAACTTCTGCAACGATGATTAAACGCAAAGATGGATTTTCGGGTGAAAGAGCTTTGGTACTTCCTGCATCAATCATACATGCGATGGAAAATAATCCTTTGGCCAATGCGTTGCATATTACGGATATAGGATATTATCCACGGGCAGAACATCATTTCAGAAAACGTGAAACTCCCATTTCACAATATGTGTTTATTTATTGCGTGGAGGGGAGAGGATGGTTTGACGTGAATAATGAGCGTTACGAAATAAAAAGTAATCAATGCTTTATTTTGCCTGCTAATGTATCCCATAGTTATGGAGCCGATGATACAGATCCATGGACAATCTATTGGATACATTTCAAAGGAGACTTATCAGAGTATTACGCTTCACGTCTATTGACTCCTATTGATATCAAACCTACCATTTATTCACGTATCAATGGACGGTTGAATTTATTTGAAGAAATATATCATACATTAGAATTGGGATACAGTAAAGAAAATCTGTTGTATGCTTGTTCGGCTTTCCATCATTTTCTTGGTACCATTTGTTATTTGCAAGAATATAGAAATGCTACAGTCAATGATATTTCAAATGATTTAGTAGATGCGGCTATTCACTTTATGAAAGAAAATATAGGAAAAAAACTCAGTATCTCTGAAATAGCCGGGCATACGGGATATTCTGTCTCTCATTTTTCTACCATTTTTAATAACCGTACAGGACACTCACCTGTCAATTACTTCAATTTGTTGAAGATACAGCATGCCTGCTATCTGATAGACTGTACAGATATCAAGATAAATCAGGTTTGCCATAAAATAGGAATAGAGGACTGCTATTATTTTTCCCGTTTGTTTTCCAAGATAATGGGAATGTCTCCCAGCGAGTATAGAAAACATAAGAAAGGATGAAACAAGATGTTATTTTGTGAATATTTACTTCATAATACTTCCTGCAAATAGGCTTTTACTTTGTCGATTGAATACTTTTACTGTATAAAAGCCATCGGGTAATGATGCTAGAGACAGTTTATTGACATAATCGGTTTTCCATACTTCTTCGTTGGTGACATTATAGATAATGATAGTTTGTGCATCCTCTATTTCTGGCAGGTAGAGCATATCTCCTTTATTTAATAATGGTATATCCATATCCGAAACAGTATTCAGAGCTAGTGGAGCACTTTCATTACCGAAACGGTCGGCTGCGGTGACGGCAAAGTATTGTTTTTGCAACCAAGGGACAATGGCTGCGTATTCATATTCATTGGCAATAAGATGTGTAGCCACTAAATTTTGGGATTGGTTAATGTCCACAGGGTATGTATTGGAACCATATAAATGGTAAACAACAGCTTGGCTGCTATTGTCGGTTGATGCTTGCCAACTCATGCGAAGTTTACCATTGGGCAGTTGTTGTACCGAAGGAGTAGACGGAACAGAAGGTGGAATACTGTCTGCCCATCTCATAGGAGGTATCAGTGCAGGAGTCGTATAAAAGTTTTCTTTTAGTTCATCCAGTACTCCTTTGGTGTTATCAAGTAAAAAGCGATTGCGGAAATAAGCTTGTCCGTTTAGCTTTATCTGACGGGTGAAATGAATTTGGCGAACTATTTCGTCCAATGGCCAATCTTGTTCACGAGGAGAGAGGAAATAGATTCCTAGTCCGGGAATAATCCAACGGTTGCCGTTATTTTCTTTCCAGTCTAATGCAAAAGGATAGAAATTGTTTCCTTGGAAATACATCATTGGGAACAAGGCATCATGAATTCCTTCTTTTAACCACTTTTGTGCATCTTGGTAGACTACATGATAAGCATTCCAACCGCGGGATGGGTAACGGTTTGTGTCACGGTATTTACCAATGGGTGAACTGCTTACCTTTACCCATGGCTTGATAGACTTGATGTCAGTATAAAGGCGGCGTACGATGTCGGTAATGTTATCCCGGCGCCATTGTTTCAATTCTTTTCCTTTCCCATATCTGCGGTAGCTATCTTTATCCGGAAAGTTGTCAGCCTGTTCGGGATAACGGATATAGTCGAAATGGATGCCATCTATGTCATATTGTGAAGTGATTTCTTTCACGATGCGGGATAGATATTCTTTGGTTTCAGGATTGCCCGGATCCAGATACCAGTTACCTTTATATAGTTTGCATATTTTTCTATTCTTTTGTACGATGGAGTTTCGTCCCAACAGCTTCACTTGCCGAGTGTTTCCGGCCGGGATAGTCACTATCCAAGCGTGCAATTCCATGCCTCGTTTGTGACATTCTTCAATAGCAAAAGCCAATGGGTCATATCCCGGATTACGTCCGGTATATCCTGTCAGCGATTCGGCAAAAGTCTCGATGGAGGACGGATATATCATATCCCCACGCAGGCGGGTTTGCAATAATACCGTATTGAAATTCGCAGCTTTCAAACAGTCGAGTATATCACATAATTCTTTTTTCTGGCGTTGAATGCCTGTTGCGTTTCCTGCTTTGGTGCGCGGCCAATCTATTCCGCCCAAGGTCGTGAGCCAAGTAGCACGAATTTCGTATTTAGGTTGTGATATAACCGGTAAAGATGTTAGCATTACCAGTAATAAAGTAAGAAATAGTGTTCGCATTCGCTTTAATTTTGATGCAAAGATAAGAAGTAATCATTTAAATCGTTATTTTTGCGCTGACAAAACAAGTAAATGGAGTATATGATAACCTTTATTATTGCATTATTGGTTCTTATAGGCGGATACTTTTTATATGGAAGCTATGTAGAGCGTCTTTTCGGCCCTGATAAGAATAGAAAAACACCGGCTCTGACTATGGAGGATGGCGTAGACTTTATTCCCCTTCCCACTTGGAAGATTTTCATGATTCAGTTTCTTAATATTGCAGGTCTAGGCCCTATCTTCGGAGCTATTATGGGAGCAAAATTCGGCACGGCCTCTTATCTATGGATTGTATTTGGAACTATTTTTGCCGGTGCTGTACACGATTATTTATCAGGAATGCTTTCTCTACGGCACAATGGTGAGAGTCTTCCCGAAATAATCGGCCGTTATCTGGGACTTCCTACCAAACAGTTGATGCGTGGCTTTACTGTTGTTCTGATGATACTTGTTGGAGCGGTGTTTGTTGCCGGGCCTGCCGGTTTATTGGCCAAGTTAACGCCTGATTATATGGATGTAACTTTTTGGATTATTATTGTTTTCGTTTATTATATGTTGGCTACCCTGCTGCCGGTGGATAAGATTATTGGCAAGATTTATCCATTGTTTGCCATTGCTTTGTTGTTCATGGCAGTCGGAATTTTAGCTATGTTGATATGGCATCATCCGGCTTTGCCCGAAATAACAGACGGCATACAAAATACTCATCCTGCCGGTTTGCCTATTTTTCCCATCATGTTTGTATCTATTGCTTGTGGTGCCATTAGTGGTTTCCATGCTACACAGTCTCCTTTGATGGCCCGTTGCATGAAGAACGAAAAATATGGTCGTCCGATTTTTTATGGAGCAATGGTAACAGAAGGTATTGTGGCATTGATATGGGCGGCTGCCGCTACTTACTTCTTCCATCGGAATGGTATGGAAGAAAGCAATGCTTCGATAATAGTGGATAGTATAACAAAAGAATGGTTGGGAACAGTTGGAGGGTTGCTGGCAATACTAGGGGTGATTGCAGCACCTATCACCAGTGGAGACACAGCATTGCGTTCGGCTCGGTTGATTGTTGCCGACTTTATGCATTTGGAACAAAAAAGTGTAACAAAACGTTTATTGATTTGCATTCCCATCTTTGCTGTGACTATTGGTATTTTGCTGTATAGCCAACGCGATGCGGCAGGATTTGATATGATTTGGCGTTACTTTGCATGGTGTAATCAAACATTGTCTGTCTTTACTTTATGGGCGATAACCGTATATTTGGTGCGTATGAAAAAGAATTATTATATTACGTTATTGCCGGCTCTGTTTATGACAGCGGTTTGTTCTACTTATATTTGTATTGCGCCCGAAGGATTGGCACTTTCCGGTCATATCTCGTATGTGTTGGGAGGAATATGTACGCTGATTGCAGCTATAGGATTTATAACTTGGTATAAAAAACAAAGTAGTATAGTATATGAGAAAATATAAGAAATCAACTAGGTTGCCCATGGCGTTATTTATTTACACCACAATAATGGCTATTTATTTTATTCCGCGGAATACAGAGATTGGTAATACGGAAAAATATGTAACGATAGGGGTATCCTATCTTATCATTGCCTTGCTTTGGATTGTTCTTCGTAAGCAGGAAAAGCGTAGAGAACAGGAAAGGCAGAACATGGAGAACAAGAAATAGAATATTTATTTAAACGACAACTTTATGAAGAAATTTTTAGTCAGCTTGGTGATGTTGGTAGTAACGACATTAGGTGCACATGCACAGTTTGAAAAGGATGTTTGGTATGTGAATGCTTCATTGACAGGGCTTGACCTCTCTCATAGCAAGTATGAAGGAACCAATTTTGGCTTTACGTTGGGAGGTGGCGCTTTTATTGCCGACAACTTTGCGATACTGTTGAATTTTAAGGGACAGTATGTGGAACATGGAACCGATGAGACAAGTATTGGAGCACAAGGACGTTATTATTTATCTAGTTGTGGGATATATGGCGGACTTGGAATGGCTTACAAACATCTTTCTAATGGGGATTATAAGAAGAATCTTGTTTGCCTGACACCGGAAGTGGGTTATGCATTCTTTCTAGGACGAAATCTGACCGTAGAACCTGCTGTATATTATGATTTGAGTTTTAATCATACTTCTGAATACAGTAAATTGGGCTTCAAAATAGGGTTCGGACTTTATTTCTAGTTGATAACAAGTATAATAAGGTTAAAAAAATACGAGGGTGTGTCGAAACTCTCATAAACTAAAAGTCACCCTCGCCACAGGTAGCTGTAGCGAGGGTGATTTCGATAAAAGGAGAGTTTTGACACATCTCCGCAAATGATAAATTGTCAGAGTCTTGTCTCTCCTTCTTTATTTAGTGGGCATATAAATGAGTAAACGGAATCTCCTTACCGTCGTTTCCACTAACTTTCATTTTCAGTTGACCACCGTTTTGGTCAAAGTAACGAATCTCAATCGGGTGATATCCTTTAGCTAAAGCTTTTTGGCCTACTACTTCGCGAGGACCATGAGGACCATCGTTGTCAATGATTTGTTCGCCATCAATCACTAACGTACTACCATCGTCTGACAGGAGGGCAAAAGTATAAATATCATCCTGAGGAGCATTAATGTATCCTTTGATAATTAGACCGATATTGCCTTTTACTTTCTTCGGAATCATTACATCTTCGATGGAATAACTTCCATTTACCGGTGATTTCTCTATTTCGGCACATTTATTTCCTTTGAATTCATGCCAAGTGGCTTTCAATCCGGGATTGGATGGAGCAGCAGTAACAGCCGGGGCATATTCGCTTTTGATAAAACGAGTGGTGGTGATATCTCCCGGTTTACCATTCGGACGGAAAGTGCGGAATGTGAAATCGGTTGTTTCGGTTACTTTTAACGGACCGTCATACTTAGGCGACTGTAAAGTGGGAACAGAACCGTCTGTGGTATAGTGTATCTCTGCACTTGGGTCAAGACAGGTGATATTGACAACACCTTCACCAATAAAGGCATTTGTCTTGTTAAAACCCTCCAAATCAGGAATACGGTAGTTGACATTCATAATGTTGAGGCGTTCAAATTGGTTGGCAAGACGTTGGGCAAATGCATTCCAGTCTTTTTGTGAAGGATTGCTCCAACCCAATTCGGCGATAGCCAACAGACGCGGAACAGCCATATACTGCATACGTTCACGTGAAGGAATCCATTCGCACCAAATATTACCTTGTACACCCAGTACCAACGGTTGCATTTCAGTACTCTGAATTTCGCTCATCGGATTATAATTATAAATATTGGCAACTGAATTCTTATCTTCCTGATAGTCTAGATAGAACTGTCCGTTAGGAGTGAAAATGATAGGATTGCCTTGCCCGGTCGTTTTAGAAGGAGCATTCTTAGCCCAACTGCGCCACCACATGACGGTTGCTGTTTTTGAAAGTCCCCCTTCAATAATTTCATCCCAGCCAATCATTTCTTTTCCTTTATCGTTAAAGAATCTCTCCATATCATGGATGAACCATGCTTGCAGTTCTTCTTCAGTTTTCAGATTATTATCACGCATACGCTTTTGGCAGTCGGGACATTTTTTCCAGTTGGCTTTCTCTACTTCATCGCCACCGATATGTACATATTTGTAAGGGAAGAGTTCAATAAGTTCACTATATACATTCTTGCAGAATTCTATAGCCGAATCTTTTCCGGGACAAACAGGAGAGGAGAAGGTCGTTCCCCAACCGGTTTCATCGAAACAAGATACACCTTCATAATTGCTTACGGCAGCTAGCATATGTCCCGGCATATCTATTTCGGGAACAATGTCGATACCACGCACTTTGGCGTATGCAATTACTTCTTTGATATCTTCCTGAGTATAATAGCCGCCATACAGTGTATCACCTTCTACAATGCGAATCTTATTTTCGGGAATAGCCATATCGGGATTGTTGTTCGCTTTTGATTGGCGGATACATTCTTTGTCATGAGAATTAAACTTGCGCCAAGCACCTTTCTCGGTCAGCAAAGGATATTTTTTTATTTCGATACGCCAGCCCTGGTCATCGGTGAGATGCCAGTGGAACTTATTCATCTTATAAAGTGACATCACATCCAATAGCTCTTTTACTTCATCTTTAGAATAGAAGTGGCGTGAAACATCCAGCATGATACCTCGCCAAGTAAAGCGGGGAGCATCATTGATTTCCACACTTGGAATAGCCCAGTCTACACCGTCCACTATTTGTTTGGATTCAATCTGGGGAGGGAATAATTGGCGTAAAGACTCTATGCCGGCAATAACCCCACCATAAGAGTTTCCTTTTATACTGATTTTCTTAGTGTCAGCCTTCAGTTGGTATGCACCTTCTTTGCCTTCAACTTCCCCCAATGAGAGGGTGATGGTTCCTTCTCCCTCTTGTACTTTTACGTTATATCCGGTGGAAGGAGAAAGTATTCCTGCCAGATATTCGGCAGCCGGAGCCAACTGGGAATCAGTGATACCGATGGTGCAACTTTTGGGGAGAACGAATGCGCTGCTGTCTTGTTGAACACTGTTCGGCAGCGGGACGATAGAAACGTCTCTGACAGAGGGAGGGGTAGAAGTACAAGCACCCAACAGCAATGAGCCTGTCACGGTACAAGCAGCAATCCATTTTTTATAAGTCTGCTTAATCATAAGGTAATTTTTTAGATTGTTAATATATTAGTATTGGAATGTCACTAAAACACCTTTATGGTCTGTCGGCCATACATTCTGCGGCTCGATGAATTTGTCTTTAGAGGTTTCCTGCACACGTTCTGAACGTACGATAGAACCTTTGGGACCAAAGATAGCTGCATCTTTTACGGTCAGCCCTTCTTCGGGATAGAACCAAATATAGTCGATGCGGTCGCGTTCGTCGGCTTTGGGAGCCCAAGTGATTTTTTCGGCAGGTTTAGCCGGGTTGTCAGAAGGATAGGTAAAACCGGGATAGTCGAGCACATTAGGATAGAAAGAACGGTAAGCATCAACGAAACCAGCTTCATCCAGCAAGACAGGTACTGTCCAAGGGATTACCAATCCGTGGTGGTCGTAAAGGTCTTTGGTCTCTTCTGTCCAATCTTGGTGCGAGGGTTCGTTGAAGTCGCCGCCCAGAATAATGGTATATCCAGCTTCGCGGTCTTTCTTTGCCTGCTCAATAAACATCTTGATGGCATCATCACGTTGTGATGCTACATTTCTTTCCAATACTTCTTCCACTGTAGTGGGGATAGGAATCTCTTCCCAGGTAGAACCGTCATATCCGCGTACATTATAATATGCATCATCCAGATAATCCAAATGAGAGGTATAAACGGCCATTTTCTTTCCGTTCATGTCGGCGGTCAAACGGTAGATGCTTCCGTGGTCACCGTTTTCGGGGAAGACAGTCAGTGAGTCGGTAATAGGATAGCGGCTAAGTAAACCGGTATCGTATGTGTAGAAGGAGTAATACGTTTCTCCTTTTTCTTTTAATGATTGGGTAAGGCGTGCAGTGAAATTGGTGTTATTATAATTGCGTACTTCACTAAGGGTTACGAAATCGGGGCGGAGGCGAATGATTTCATCAACAATAGCATCATAACCTCCGGGTATCATGGTTCCTTCTTGCCAAATATTCCACTGTAAGACAGTGAATTCTTTTTTTTCTTCTGTACATCCTGTGAGAACAAATAACAGGAGCATTGATAGATAAAGTAGTTTTTTCATTGTTTATTTATTTAAGATTATAAATATTTCTCTTTTAAAAACTGACCGGTATAAGATGCAGCACATTTTGCCACCTCTTCCGGTGTGCCGGCCACTACCAGATTGCCCCCCATCTTTCCACCTTCCGGTCCCAGGTCGATAACATAATCGGCACATTTTATCACATCCAGATTATGTTCGATAATAACAATCGTATGCCCCCGGCTGATAAGTGCGTCAAAAGCTTCCAATAATTTCTTGATATCATGGAAATGCAAACCGGTGGTGGGTTCGTCGAAGACAAAGATAGTAGGCTGAGTCTTTTCCACGCTCAAGAAATAAGCCAACTTCACACGTTGGTTCTCACCACCGGACAGCATAGAAGAAGATTGTCCCAATTTAATATATCCCAATCCCACGTCTTGCAGCGGAGTGAGTTTCTTCACAATCTTTTTTTGTCCGTGTTCAGTAAAGAATTCTATGGCCTGATTCACGGTCATTTCCAATATATCATATATATTCTTATCTTGGAATTTCACTTCCAACGTATCGCTTTTGAAGCGTTTGCCGTGGCAAGACTCACATTCCAGCACCAAGTCGGCCATAAATTGCATTTCCACCGTAACCGTTCCGTCGCCTTTACATTCTTCGCAACGTCCTCCTTCGGTGTTGAAAGAAAAGTATCCGGCTGTGTAACCCATTTGTTTGGCCAAGGGTTGCTCTGCGTAAAGTTTACGGATTTCATCGTATGCTTTTACATAAGTCACCGGATTGCTGCGTGATGACTTCCCGATTGGATTTTGATCGACAAACTCAATGTCCTTAACCATTTGTATGTCGCCGCTGATAGAAACGAATTCACCCGGTCGTTCACTGCTTTCACTGTATTCCCGTTTTAGTGCTTTATAGAAAACATCACGCACCAATGTGCTCTTTCCCGAACCGCTGACACCTGTAACTACCGTCATTATATTTAGAGGAAAACGTACATCCACTCCTTTCAGGTTGTTCTCTCTGGCTCCTTTTATTTCAATATAATTATTCCAAGGACGGTGTGATTTGGGTATTTCGATGGTTTCTTCTCCAAGTAAATAACGAACCGTATGGCTGTTACTGTCCTTTTTCAAATCTTTCATGTCTCCCTGGTAGACGATTTCCCCTCCCAAGCGTCCGGCTTTGGGGCCGATATCTATAATGTAGTCGGCGGCACGGATGATTTCTTCATCATGCTCTACCACTACAACAGTATTCCCCAGCTCTTGTAACTGGCGTAATACTTTGATAAGGCGTTCAGTATCACGGCTGTGAAGTCCGATGCTAGGTTCATCCAATATATAGAGCGATCCCACCAGGCTGCTTCCCAAAGAAGTTGCCAGATTGATACGTTGGCTTTCACCACCTGACAGTGTATTGCTAAGACGGTTTAATGTGAGGTAGCCTAAACCGACATCCATCAGGAAGTTGATTCGGTTATTAATCTCCGTCAGTATACGTTTGGCTATAGCAGCATCGTGTGCGTCTAATTCTAATGTGCGGAAAAACTCCTTTAAATCATGAATCGGCAAATCCACTAGCTCGGATATAGAGCGTCCGCCTACTTTTACATATCCGGCTTCTTTTTTCAGTCTGGTTCCGTGACACACCGGACAAAGCGTCTTTCCCCGGTAGCGTGCCAACATCACGCGATACTGAATTTTATATTGATTCTCTTCCAGCATTTTAAAGAAAGAATCGATACAAGCTTTCTCCTTCGGGCCATGCCACAAGTAGTCTTTTTGCTCTTGCGTCAATTCATAATAAGGTGTGAAGATAGGGAAATCATGTTTCGGAGCTTCATGGATAAACTCTTTCAACCATTCGCCCATCTTCTCGCCGCGCCAACAAATCACTGCTCCGTCATACACACTCAGAGCACGGTTGGGGATGACAAGGTGTTCGTCTATTCCGATTACCTTTCCAAAACCTTCGCAACTGGGACAGGCGCCGATGGGAGAGTTGAAAGAAAACATCTGGTCGTTGGGCTCCTCAAAGGTGATACCGTCTGCTTCAAACTTCGTGCTGAAGGAAAAAAGTTGTGTGCTACCGTCCGGTGAATAGAAGCGAAGCATGCAAGCTCCGTCACCTTCATACATGGCAGTTTCGGCAGAATCAGTCAGTCGGCTGATGCTGTCTTTGCTGTCGTCGGCCGTCATACGGTCTATTAAAAGGTAGATATTTTGTTTCTTTCCTTCGGTCGGCACTTGTTGCAGGAAGTCCTCGATACGCATAATCTCGCGGTTCACTTCCACACGTGTAAATCCCTGCTTCAAATCAATGTCTAATTGTTCGGCAATGCTGCGTCCTTCGCGTGGCAATAGTGGAGCGAGTACGGTATATTTAGTCCCTTTGGGAAAAGAAAGCATACAATTCACGATGTCTTCCGCACTGTGTTTCTTCACCAATTGACCGCTGATGGGGGAATATGTTTTCCCCACACGTGCGTAAAGCAATCGTAAATATTCATATATTTCGGTCGAAGTTCCTACTGTGGAACGCGGGTTGCGGCTGTTTACTTTCTGCTCGATGGCAATGGCCGGAGGAATACCTTTGATAAAATCACATTCCGGTTTACTCATTCTGCCCAAGAACTGGCGGGCGTAAGAAGATAAACTTTCTACATAGCGACGCTGGCCTTCGGCATATAACGTGTCAAAAGCCAATGATGATTTTCCGGAACCGGATAAGCCTGTAATAACCACCAGTTTATTACGGGGAATATCCACATCAATGTTTTTGAGGTTGTTGACCTTGGCTCCTTTGATAGATATATAGTTACTTTCGGACATTCTTTGTTGCATTTAGTTGAATATGCAAAGATAGTCAATCCTACTCGGATACGTTTCATTCCGTAAGGTGAAAAAATGTTTCTCAATGGAAATTCTTCTTTAAAATGATGCGGGATGAATCGTGCTTAGAGGAATATTTCTTGTGAAAAGATTGAGAATAAGCGGGAAATGTGTATCTTTGTTTTGATGTTATACAAAAGCGGAAGAGTATGAGTGATAAAATTTATCCTATTGGCATCCAGAACTTTGAGACACTCCGTAAAGATGGGTATTTCTATATTGATAAGACAGCTTGGATTTATCGTTTGGTTAAAACCGGACGTTATTATTTCTTGAGCCGTCCCCGTCGTTTCGGTAAAAGTCTGCTTATTTCCACCTTTGAAGCGTATTTTCAAGGGAAGCGCGAACTGTTTGAAGGATTGGCGATGGAGCAACTGGAAAAGGACTGGACGGTACGGCCTGTGCTGCACTTGGATTTGAATATCGGGAAATATGATACGCCCGAAGGTCTGGACCGGATTTTGGACGATAACCTTGCCAGCTGGGAACAGGAGTATGGAACGCGCCCTACGGAAACAACCTTTGCACTCCGTTTTAAAGGAATTATTCAGCGTGCTGTTGAAAGGAGCGGACACCGTGTCGCCATTCTGGTAGACGAATATGACAAGCCCATGCTGCAGGCCATTGGCAATGAGACGCTGCGAGATGAATTCCGAAAGACCTTACAGCCTTTTTATGGTGTCGTCAAGACGATGGATGCTTATATCAAACTCGGCTTTTTTACAGGAGTGACCAAGTTTGGCAAACTGAGTGTGTTCAGTGCGTTGAACAATCTGGATGACATTTCGATGTGGAATGAGTTTGTGGAAGTTTGCGGTATCAGTGAAGCGGAACTTCATGCCAATCTGGAACCGGAGATTCATGAGTTTGCCCGTGCGCAGGGGATGAGTGACGAGGCACTATGCGATAAACTGAAGGAATGTTATGACGGTTATCATTTTACACACAATTCCCCCGGCATTTACAATCCGTTCAGTCTGCTCAATGCCTTCAAGCGGAAGGAATTCGGCAACTATTGGTTCGAGACGGGTACGCCCACTTATCTGGTGGAGTTGCTGAAGAAGCATGACTACGACCTTCACCGCATGGCGCAGGTGGAAACGGATGCCGATACGTTGAACAGTGTGGATTCCGAGTCCACCAATCCCATTCCGGTCATTTATCAGAGCGGCTATCTCACGATTAAAGAGTATGATTCTCGTTTTGGCATCTATCAGTTAGGCTTCCCCAACCGGGAAGTGGAGGAAGGGTTCATGCGTTTCCTGCTTCCTTATTATGCGAAAGTAACGAAGGTGGAAACTCCGTTTGAAATCTTAAAGTTCGTCCGCGAAGTAGAGTCTGGTGACTATGACTCCTTCTTCCGTCGTCTGCAAAGTTTCTTTGCGGACACTCCCTACGAAATCATTCGTGACCGGGAACTGCATTATCAGAATGTACTCTTTATCGTCTTCAAGTTGATGGGATTTTATGTAAAAGTGGAATACCATACGGGGGAGGGGCGCATCGATTTGGTTCTTCAGACTGATAAGTTTGTTTATCTTATGGAGTTCAAGTTTAACGGTACGGCTGAAGAAGCCTTACGACAAATCAATGAGAAGCATTATGCGCAGCCTTTCCAGAGCGATGCGCGTAAATTATTCAAGATAGGGGTGAACTTCAGTGACCGGACCCGAAATATAGAGAAGTGGATAGTGGAGGAATAAGCGGCCGACGGATATTGAAATCCGTCGCCTTTTTGAATGACTGCTTCAGATTGAGCTGTGGAGAAGATGGGATAGGTTCTTTTCATTTAAGGGCCTCTTTGAATTTCTGTTGGAATCTGTTTTTTATGTCCTTTCAGGAAGTCCTTTGTCAAGACGACGGAGGTGCTTTACCAACATTCATAAGGGAATCAAAATAGAAAATACCGCTGAATGAATGCCGGAGGGAGATTATAAAGAAAGAGATTATTTATATTTGGTCTTTAAAACCTGAATTTGCTTGTCTAACATCTCATCCAGTTCATCAAACTCATACCAATTCAAGAAGCCGGGAACCATGATGACAAAGTTGACAAAATTATCATGTTTCAATAGAAAGGAAATTTCACCCCGAAAAGTACGGTTATCGTTTAAAATATCTTTTCTGCACGCAGACAGGGCAAGACTCATCAATACATTGGCTTTTGTTGCGTAATAATCACCGATATCTTTCTTTTTTCTTCCCAACTCAAAATAGGTTTGTAACACATCCTGCAATACACGTTTGTCGGAAATATACTGCATCAATGAAGAACCTTTCAGCACCTCCAAAGCATCGGTCCTGTAAATGAAGTCATCCATATTATTGAAAAGCTTGCCATATTTCCATAAAGTATCTCCAGGTATCTCGGATATATCCATAGCCTGATTCACCAATAATCGGCTCATGTGTATGTCAATGTCCAACAAGTTCTTTATTCTATGAAGTTCCCCCCTGTTATATTCCAATTCTTCCGCTACCAACAGCATCGTGGCACGCACTTCCTTCTGGCGGGTATGTTCGGTTATTAAGTCACTTCCCAAAAAAGTTACAATGATTCCTGCAACCACGATACTGAATTGACGAATGTAATCTCCTACTCGCCAACTTTTGACAGTCGTTTTTACTTTAGTCCAAGTTGTTTCCTTCATATTTTCATTCTTATTCCTTCTTTGGCTATATCAGGTGCCGAAAATAGAGCGTAAAGTTATGGAATTTAAATTAAAAGCCAAGAATTATCGCTAATTTATTCGAAGATAGGGATGATGAAACCTTTTTTACCGGTCTGTTATCTCGCTGGTTCATATTTTCTTTCTATCTTTGTCCGCAAAACTATTAAAAAGCGAAGACTTAGAAATGAGAGCAAAAACGATTCTCCTTTTATTGATAGCACTACTTTTTACCTCGGGTGTCAGTGCTCAGACACGTTACCCGAAGCGTGAGTTCCGTGGTGCATGGATTCAGTGCGTGAACGGACAGTTTCAGGGAATGCCGGCAGAGAAGATGCAGCAGTTATTAATAAACCAGCTGAACAGTCTGCAAGGTGCAGGTATTAATGCGATAATTTTTCAGGTACGTGCAGAAGCCGATGCCTTGTATAAATCTTCTTACGAGCCGTGGAGCCGTTTCCTTACCGGAGTGCAGGGCAGGGTGCCCTCACCCTATTGGGACCCGATGCAGTTCATGATTGATGAATGCCACAAGCGGGGAATGGAGTTCCATGCCTGGATTAATCCTTACCGTGCCAAGACGAAAGGAACGGCCGCCTTGTCGCCCATTCATCCTTATAACAAGAATCCCGAACGTTTCGTGAATTATGCCGGACAACTTTATTTTAATCCTGCGTTGCCCGAGAATCGGAAATACATCTGTAAGATTGTGCGCGACATTGTAACTCGTTATGATGTGGATGCCATTCACATGGATGATTATTTTTATCCTTATCCTAATCCGGGAGAGGATTTTCCCGACAATATCAGTTTTGCACAGTATGGTCGCGGATACAGTAATAAAGCCGATTGGCGCCGTGACAACGTGAATGTGTTGATAAAGGAAATCCATGAGACGGTGCGCGAGTGCAAGCCGTGGGTGAAATTCGGTATCTCTCCTTTCGGAATTTATCGTAATGTAAAGAGTGACCCTAATGGCAGCAACACACGTGGTTTGCAAAATTATGATGACTTGTATGCTGATGTGCTGATGTGGGTGAACAACGGTTGGGTGGATTATAATATTCCCCAGATTTATTGGGAAATTGGTCATCCGGCCGCTGATTATGACACCTTGATTCGTTGGTGGGCAAAGAATGCTTCCGCCCGTCCTCTCTATATAGGTCAGGATGTGATGCGTACGGTGAATAAGCCCGACCTCCATAATCCGCTTATCAATCAGATGCCTGCCAAGATGAAACTTCAGCGTGCTTTGCCTACTGTGCAGGGAAGTTGCCAGTGGTATGCTTCGGCAGTGGTGGATAATGCAGGAAACTATCGCACTATGCTTGTAAAAGATTACCACCGTTATCCGGCTTTGCCGCCTACATCGCCATTTATGGATGACAAGGCTCCGGGTAAAGTAAAGAAAGTAAAAGATGTCTGGACACCGGATGGTTTGTTGCTTTTCTGGCAGGCACCGAAAGCAAAAACGGAAATGGATAAGGCTGTGCAATACGTGGTTTATCGCTTTGATAAAAAAGAAAAAGTGAATCTGGAGGATCCTTCTCACATTGTTGCTATCACACGTGACACATATTATAAGTTGCCTTACGAAAGTGGAAAGATAAAATATAACTATGTTGTAACAGCTCTTGACCGTCTGCATAATGAGTCCAAAGGGGCAAAGAAGAAAGTAAAACTGTAGACAAACAGCATAATAGTACTGAGATAATAGTACTGAGATATTAGTAAGTAAGAACCACGTTTCACACGTGTCATAGGGTTAATGCGTTGTTTCACCGGTATTTAAGGTGAAAGGTTTAAGTCAAACCGCCGAGAGCAACGGATTACGTACATGACATGTATGATGCGTGGTTTTGTAATTTGGGGAATCGTTTGGACACTTAACATACCATATCACTAACGAAGGGAAGAATAAGCCGTTTCTTAGGGTTGACTAAGGTCTTTTAAGCGGAAGATTATTACAGTCTCCGGCAGCGGACCGTACAGTCCGTTACGGTGGACCGTACAGTCCATTACGGTAGACTGTACAGTCCATTGCCGGAGTCTGTAGTAACCCGACTGACAGACAGGCATAATTGAAAGGACGAAAACGCTTAGTCCGACTAATGAAATGACTTAGGGAGTTTAAAACGTATGCAGAAGTTGAAAACCGGAAGAGACAACATCTGATTATTATCTTGTAATTGTTACAAATTAACAAGAAATTTATATGTTAATTCGTTTTTATTTCGTTACTTTGTATCCGGATAACAAAAAGGAACACGAATATGCGATATGTGTACATGACAGGCTATCTATTACTGGCTGCTATCATACAACTGCTAATGGGAAACTTCCCATTGTCGTTTATAGCATTTCCGCTAAATATTGTTTTTGCGGTTATTTGGCTGTTCTTGTTGTGGAAACTATATAAAGAAAGTCGAAAATCAGCTTTTACACGCTTCCTTTCCTCTCCTAAAACAAGTATTTTATCCATTATCCTGTTCGTAGCAGGTAGTCTGGTTATTGGATTATTCCCCCAATTGTCTGATGTTGAAGCTGCTATGCGTACCAATATTGGGGCTTCGCTGGGCTTCTATAATTTTATGACTTCCTGGATATTTATTGCTATCTTATTTTTGTTGTTAAGTAATTTGGCAATGATTACTTTACATGCCTATTATCATAGGAAAACTGCCCGTTGGCGTTTTATGCTGAATCATGTAGGATTATGGTTGGCGCTTTTTGCCGGATTCTTTGGGAGCAGTGATACACAAACCTTACGTATTCCTCTTTATAAAGGAGAACCGGCACGTGAGGCTTTTGACATGAACGGTGCTTCTTATCATTTGGACTATGAGATGGAACTGCGTTCTTTTTCTATGGAATATTATCCTAACGGAAGTCCTTCTCGTTTTGCTGCCACAGTGCGTTTAGGTGACGATGAAGCATTGCTGGAGGTGAATCATCCATACAGTTATCGGTTAGGGGAAGATGTGTATCTCACGGGGTATGATATGGCAAGTGGCAATGAAAGTAGATATTGTGTTTTGCAAGTTGTGATGCAACCGTGGAAATATATAACGGTGACCGGTATTCTGATGATGCTGGCGGGAGCTGTTCTCTTGTTTATAAATGGTCCGGAAAGACGTGTAAATCCGAAAGAGGTATGATAAATTGGGATAATTTCTATGTATTTGCGGCGGTGTCCGTCGGTCTGTGGCTGGCAGGGGCAGTGTTTGCACTCCGTTCTTCAATGAGGAGCAGGATGGCTGTTGGCTTTACTGTTGCCGGAATTATGGTATTGGGCATTTTTATTGCCGGATTATGGGAATACCTGCAACGGCCGCCTTTGCGGACAATGGGGGAAACACGTCTGTGGTATTCATTTTTTATGGGAATAGCCGGACTCTTGACATATATGCGATGGAGATATCGATGGATATTGTCGTTTTCCACTTTGTTGTCTACTGTATTTGTCGTGATTAATTTGTTGAAACCGGAGATACATGACCAGTCATTAATGCCGGCTTTGCAGAGTGTGTGGTTTATTCCGCATGTCACTGTGTATATGTTTTCTTATTCGGTGTTGGGGTGTGCATTCATTGTGGCCGTCAGCGGATTGTTTCGTCATAAAGAGGAATATTTGCAGACGGCTGATAATCTGGTCTATGCAGGAGTCGCTTTCCTTTCTATCGGGATGTTGCTTGGTTCTCTTTGGGCAAAAGAGGCCTGGGGTAATTATTGGAGTTGGGATCCGAAGGAGACATGGGCAGTCATAACGTGGATGGGGTATTTAATGTATGTGCATCTTCGCCTGTTCGGGCGTATAGGCAGAAAACCATTGTATGTGTTGCTTATTCTTTCATTTTTTGCGTTGCAAATGTGTTGGTATGGAGTGAATTACCTTCCGGCAGCGCAGCAAAGTGTACATTTATATAATCGTAATAACTAACTAAAACAATGTAACATGAAGAAAAGTACAAAACTAATTGTGGCACTGTTGGTTGTGGTGGCAGCATTAGCAGTTACTTACCGACTGATGAACCGTGTGCCGTCTGCCGATTTGGAAGCAAATGCGCAGATGCAGCAAATCATTACGGATGCCGGATGTTTGAGATGTCACACCTCAAATCCTGACTTGCCGTTCTATGCCGGTATGCCCGTGGCTGGGAAGATTGTGATGGAGGATGTGAGCAAGGCTTATCGTGTTTTTGACATGACTCAGATGGCGCAAGACCTGGAAGCTGGAAATCAGGTGGATCAGGTGACTTTGGCGAAAGTGGAAAAAGTTATTTTGGATGGCAAGATGCCTCAGGCTAAATACTATTTGGTGCATTGGGGAGCTTCTATCAGCGATGCGAAAAAGGAATTGGCCCTTAACTGGGTGAAGAATCATCGCATGGGGCTGATGACGGACACTAATGTGGCTCCTGAATTTGTTAATGAGCCTATTCGTCCGATTGCTGATTCTATTTCGGTCGATGTGCGCAAGGTGGTATTGGGTGATATGCTTTATCATGACACTCGTTTATCTGCCGACAATACGGTGTCTTGTGCTTCTTGTCATGGCTTGGATACAGGTGGTGTGGATAATAAGCAGTATTCGGAAGGAGTGGGTGGACAGTTTGGTGGAGTAAATGCTCCGACTGTTTACAATGCTGCTTACAACTTTGTGCAGTTTTGGGATGGCCGTGCCGGTACTTTGGCAGAACAGGCTGCGGGTCCTCCTTTGAATCCGGTTGAAATGGCTTGCGAATCTTTCGAACAGATTACTGCCAAGTTAGCTGAAGATAAAGACTTTGTAAAAGCATTTGTAGAAGTATATCCGGACGGACTGAATGAGAAGAATATCACTGATGCGATTCAAGAGTTTGAAAAGACATTGTTGACTCCCAATTCACGTTTCGACCTTTATCTGAAAGGTGATAAGAATGCTATCACAGCCGATGAGCTTGCCGGATATGAGCTTTTCAAAAAGTATGATTGTGCAACTTGCCATGTGGGTGAAATTCTGGGTGGACAGTCATACGAATTAATCGGTGTGCAGCATGATTATTTTGCAGACCGTGAGGCTGAAATGACGGAAGAAGACAATGGCCGGTTTAAGCAGACGAAAGCAGAGCGTGACCGTCATCGTTTTAAAGTGCCGGGACTGAGAAATGTGGAGCTCACTTATCCTTATTTTCACGACGGAAGCATGAAGACAATGGAGGATGCTGTACGTGCGATGGCCAAGTATCAGTTGGGCATCGACCTTCCGCAACAGGAAGTAGATAAGATTGTATCTTTCCTCCGTACTTTAACCGGACAGTATAAAGGACAGACGCTGACAAATAAAAATATGAGTATCTAGGAGGTCGGAGAATGCTCTGAAGGCTGAGGAGATGCTTGTAGGATAAGAATGTCTCAAAAGTAATCGGAATAGATACGACTACTTTTGAGACATTCTTGTTTACGGATTAATAAAGGAGGAATCCCGCTAGTCCGCAGAGTATAATCATTAATATAGGATTTATCTTGTACTTACGCGTTCCGAGGAAAGCTGTAAGGAAAATGAGGACGCTTATAATGAATTGATACCAATCTACTTTATAACTGCCGAAGTTTTCTTTGTTCATTAAAACGAGGGCTGCGGCAGCCAGCAAACCTACTACTGCCGGGCGCAATCCGCTGAATACAGCTTCAACAGCCGGGTGCTTTTGATATTTCAGGAAGAATTTGCTGATGGCAATCATTAATATAAAAGATGGAAAGACTACAGCAAATGTTGCTACAATGGAACCGATGACGGCGAAAGCTTCGCTATATCCCGCATTCAGTACGGCAGTATATCCTACATAGGTAGCGGAATTGATACCGATAGGGCCTGGAGTCATCTGACTGATGGCCACGATGTCGGTAAATTCACTGGCATTAATCCAGTGATAACGTGTTACTACTTCTCCTTGAATTAAGGAAAGCATGGCATAACCGCCTCCAAAACCAAAGAGGCCTATTTTAAAGAATGTATAGAATAAATAGAGGAATATCATTTTGATGTATGTTTATGTTTGTACTTGCCATAGAAAAAACCTCCTGCTCCGGCAATGATGATAATATAAACGGGGGATACCCCCAACAGCCAGATAAGAAGTGCCGATACTATAGGTATCCATATAGTATAGCGGCTTATCTTTGCCGATTTTGCCATTGAGAAAGTGGGAGCGGCAATTAATGCGACCACTGCCGGACGGATTCCTTTGAATATATTTTCTACTACTTCATAGTTCTTGAATTGTTGGAAAAATAGGGCAATGGCCAAAATAATGATGAAGGAGGGGAGTATTGTTCCGAGTGCCATGGCCAATGCTCCTCTGAATTTGCGTAGCTTATATCCTATAAAGATAGCGATGTTTACGGCAAATACGCCTGGAACAGACTGAGTAAGTGCTAATAAATCGATAAAGTCGTCTTTGTCAATCCATTTTCTTTTATCCACTATTTCATCTTGTATGAGTGGAACCATCGCATAACCTCCTCCGATGGTAAACAGGCCAATCTTAAAAAAGATGGCGAATGATTTTAAATAGAAATTCATGTCTTAATTTTGTTTCATATAAACGCTTGGCGGTACGTCAAAGTACTTTTTAAAACTATCTGTAAAATATTTCGGGTCGCCAAAGCCCAGCATATCCGAAACTTCGGATACTGTGTATTTCTTGCTTTTCAATAATATGGCAGCTTCATTCATGCGCACTTTACGGATAAACTCACTGGGCGAATAATTTGTCAATGCTTTTATCTTGTTATAAAAGCTACTTCTACTCATATTAAAGGCAGCGCATAAAGTGTCTACATTTAGTTCTTTGCTCAGATTACTTTTAATGGTTTCGGTTACTTTTATAATAAATTCCTGATCTAAGTCCAATGGCGAGTGAGGCATACTTTCTTCCTCTGTGGTGAATTGGAATTGGCTGTAACGTTTGCGTATTAGTTCTCTGATGGCAAGTACGTTGGCTATGTTGGCTTTTAATACACTGACATCAAACGGTTTAATGATGTATCTGTCTGCTTTGCTTTGTAATCCTTTGATAATACTTTCTTTATCATTCAATGCGGTTAGCAGAATGACAGGAATGTGGCTTGTCTCTACATCATTTTTCACAATGCGACACATTTGTTCTCCATTCAGTTCCGGCATCATGATGTCCGAAAGAATGAGGTCGGGCTGTTTGTTCTTGATAGAATTAATTACTTCTTGTCCGTTGCAGACACCTGTTACTTGATACTCGTCAGATAATATTTGTAATAAGAAAGTACGTAACTCCACATTGTCTTCGGCTACCAGAATATAAGGAGCTTTTTTGTCTCCCTGTTTAAGTGGGGAGATGGGGGGAGTAGTGACTTCCTCTTTGCTTTCTTCCCTCACGATTGGAAGCGGATCGATGACATCAGTTTTTGGGAAGAGTTTGTTGTTGTATTTACTGCTTTTTATGGGAAATGATAACTTAAAGGTAGTACCCACATTCTCTATACTGTTCATACTAATCTTTCCACAGTGGTTTTTGATGAGTTTGTAAGTAAGCATCATACCGATACCACTGCCGGTAATTTGTAAATTAGTGGCATTTTTTCCTCTGAACAGTTCTTTGAACATTTTCTTCTGGTCGTTGGACGAAATACCGATTCCGGTATCAGTGATAAGCAGAAACCAATGGCTCTTGCTTTTAGAAGTCTGGACTTTGATATTTCCTCCCTGTTGAGTGTATTTCAGCGCATTAGTCATCAGGTTTCTGATGATGGAATCCATTTTGTTTTTATCCAGCCATACCTCCTGAGAAGTAAAATTGGATTCAAAATGAATTTTGATTTGTTTTTTCTCAGCGTATAGGTTGAATTGCTTCAGATAAGACTTGATATATGAATTCAATTCATATCTGGATACATAAACGTTGGATGTATAAAGTTCTTCTTTTTCGAAATTAATCAGATTACTGGCCAACTCGGACAAGTTGTTTGTATTCTGAATGGCAAGGTTAACATTAATCTTACCCTGTTCTGTCAGTTGTTCATTCTTCAGGATTTCTCCCAACGGCGCTTTTATTAGAGTCAGCGGTGTACGTATGTCATGGGCGGTATTGATAAAGAATTGAATTTTCTCTTTAGAATTATTCCTGTCTTTTCTTAACCATAAGAAACGTAAAATGCTTACTGTTACCAATATAATGATAACGAGGTAAATAATGCCGGCCCAAAAAGTTGCCCAGAAAGGCGGCGTTATGGTTATTTTTATTGCTCTTTCTTCTAATACATGTTCATCATCCATCAGAATGGCTCTCACTCTCAGTTTGTAATTTCCGGGATTGATGTTGGTATAACGTATCAGATTGTCTGCCGTGGGCGTTGTCCATTCATCATAAAATCCTTCTAGCTTCCAAGTGTATAGAATATTAGACGGGTTGTCGTAATTAATGGAAGATACATTCAAAGAGAATATATTTTGGCTATAATCTAAAGTAATGTGCTCCGTATCGTCTATTCCTTGGGTTAAAGGAGAATCCTTTTCGCCGGGGAAAACCTTTTGATATAAGATGCTAAAGTCACTGAATATCATTTTAGACTTGAAACGATTTGGCAGGCTTACGGTGTCTGCTATTTCAATGGCTCCGTTCCCTGTGCCGAATATGAAATGTCCTGATTGGGTGTGTACACCTGCTGAAGGGTTGAAGTTCACAGCCATCAATCCTTGTTCTTTTGTCCAATTAGAGAATATTCTTTCCTTTACTTTGAAACGGGTGAGCTCATTTTCTGTACTGATAATCAGATCTGTTCCCAAAGCCGGTAGAATGCAATAGATATTGTTGGAAATCAATGCTGAGTTTTTCATGTGATAACGCACGACTTTGTCGGTGTTATTATTATATACCCACATGCCCGAACCATGAGTACCAATATAGGTAATATGAGCAACGGTATCTTGATAAAGAGTATTGATACATCCGATTTCTGAATCCAGATTGACCGGTTTCAGTGTTTGGTTTCGTTTGTTGAATTGGTATAATCCGTTGATGGTACCTATCCATAAGTTGTGTCGGTCTTTATTTTTGATACAGGTAACTGGGAAATCCATGCTGTAACACTGTATTTCTTTCGTTTGCATATTATAGCTCTTTAGGTTATAATAGCCGCCTGCCCAAATGATTCCATCATTGTCTTTGTAGATGCAACGTATGTATTTATCAGGACGAATAGTAGTCCATCCCAACGTGGAATGCTGAGAAAAATATTTGGGTACCATATCTTTTTTATTGATTTGATACATTCCCGACATATATCCTCCTACCAATATGGTGCCAGGGACTGTTTCGCACATGGAGATAAAGACATGGTTCTGGTTTTGTGTGTCATTTTGATAAGTGGATAGTAGGCACTTCCACTGTTTGTTCTTAGAATTGTAGAAACAGATGCCATTACTTGTCGCATACCAAATATCGCCTTCTGAATCTTCCAGAATGGAGTTTACTTGATTATCTATTAGTGAGTTTGGATTATCATAAGAATGTTGTATCCATTTATATCCGGGATATTTATTCGAGAATAAAGTAATTCCGACAGGATAAATGGCCATCCATAATTTGTCATCTTTATCAATGAATATGTCATTCACGATATTCCCATTCATTTTATTTGAATGGTTGTGGTCGGCAATCAGAAAAGGGGATAATTCACGGGTGAACAAATTGAGTTTATAAACACCGGTTCCATTGGTCGCTATCAGGACTTCGTCTATTTTCTTAGGATTGGCTATGATTGTATTGACTGTAATGTCCAACAATTTTGTGGGGACATCCATTAATTGTTGAGTATTGATATTATATAGATATATACCGTCTCTCAGTGTTCCTATGATTAGAGTTTGAGTGTTTTTGTGGAAATACAGATAGGTGACAACCTGAAATTGTTCCAATTGGGGATGTCTTTGTATCTGTAGTTGGTGATTGTTAATTAGTTTAACGCAAAATACATTATGATTTGTTCCTAAAAAATATTGATTGTCTCCGGCTTCTGTGATGCAGGTGATTTCTTCCTGGATAGAACTGGTCAGATGGATCAGCTTTTCCTGGTTGATGTTAAAAATATATTGCTTCTCTTTGGTACAAAGCCAGATATTGTTTTTATTGTCCAAATAAGTGCTAGTGAGTGGAAGTCCACTGTTACTTTTATCTTTGCTGGCAAAATTGCAGGCTAGTTCGTATTTGTCTTGTAGCGAGTTGTATTTAAAAATATATCCATTCTTTCCTATTTCCCAAATGACACCTGTTGTATCTATTTCCAGAGTATTCAGGTTGGGAAAGGATTTCATGTTGGGGTGTCCGTCTACCGATAAGTCATAATGAACATATTGCTTGCCATTGTATCTGTCAATTCCTTCATGGGTGAGGAACCACATATATCCTTTGTTGTCTTTTTGTATGGACAGGACTCTACGACTGCTCAAACCATCGTTAGTATCTAGATACTGATAAAGTTGGGCAGAGACAGATGTTATAAAAGTAATCGCAAAATATATAAGTAAAAGAGTCCTTTTCATAATGGTATTTAGACGCGAAAACCTCACAAAGCTCGCAAATTTTCTTGTCATTTCAAAATCTATTATATGCAAAAAAAGCGGCAATCAGTATGATATACCGCTTTTTTAGTAAATATAACAAATTGTTTTATTATTTGTTCATTTCAACCCATTTTCTTGCGTTGACAAATGCTTCAATCCATGGCGTTACTTGGTCATTGTTTATTCTATCAGAAGGATAGTAAGCGTTCTGCCATGGGAAACAAGAACGTTCCAAATGCGGCATCATTGCCAAATGGCGTCCATCTGCACTTGCTAATCCGGCTACGCCATAGTCTGAACCGTTCGGATTACCGGGATATTCGTCGTATGAGTATTTCAATACCACATTGTATTTATCCTCTTCATAAGGTAATGAGAATTTGCCTTCTCCATGTGCTACCCAAATACCTAGCTTGCTGCCGCTTAATGAGCCGAACATAACACTTCTGTTCATCGGGACTGTTACACCAACAAACTTAGATTCAAATTTATGTGATTCATTGTGCAGCATTTTGGCTTTTTTGTTATGCTCAGGATTAATCAATCCTAATTCAATCATTAACTGGCAACCGTTACATACGCCCAGTGACAAGGTATCTTTGCGTGCATAGAAATTATCCAATGCTGCTTTGGCTTTCGGGTTGAATAGGAATGCACCTGCCCATCCTTTTGCAGAACCCAAAACGTCAGAGTTGGAGAATCCTCCACAGAATACAATCATATTGATATCTTCCAGTGTTTCGCGTCCGCTTACCAAGTCGGTCATTGTGACATCTTTCACGTCGAATCCTGCCAAGTAGAGCATATATGCCATTTCGCGTTCGCCATTGGTACCTTTTTCACGAATGATGGCAGCCTTGATGCCGGTCGGAGTACGACGCTCTGGAGTGATTCCGTATTGTGAAAGTTTTCCAGTGAATGATTTATCGAATACAAATTCCAACGGTTGTTCTTTGTAATTCTCAAAGCGCTTTTTGGCACAACCATTCATACTTTGTTTGCGGTCAAGTAAATAAGAAGTAGAATACCAAACATCACGCAGATAGTCAATGCCGAATTGGTAGGTAGCATCTCCTTTTGTTACGAGAATATGGCGTTCGTCTGTCGGTGTACCCAACTTCACGTAGCCAATACCGGCATCTTCCAATATCTTCTTAACTTCAGCTTTGTCTTTATCTTTCACTTGAATGACAATACCCGGATTTTCGGCAAACAGAATCTTAATAATATCGTCTTCCTTTATTTTGTCAAGGCTGATTTCCATACCGCCTTCCATGTTTGAGAAGCACATTTCGAGCAGTGTTGTGATGAGACCACCGGCTGAGATATCATGACCTGCCATAATCAAGCCCTTGTTGATAAGTTCTTGTATCGCAAGGAAAGCGTCGCGGAAATATTCGGGATTTTGAACTGTCGGAACATCATCTCCTACTTTATTTAAAGACTGTGCGAAAGCAGAACCGCCCAAACGCAACTTGTCAAAACTGAAGTCGATATGATAAATGGTGCTCTTGGCATCATTTATCAATACAGGAGAAACAACTTTCTTCACATCGGAAACTTCACCGCCGGCTGAAACGATAACAGTTCCCGGGCTGATGATTTTTTCTCCGTTTGGATACTTCTGAGTCATAGACAGGGAGTCCTTGCCGGTCGGTACATTGATTTGCAGTGCGCAGCAGAAATCAGATAATGCCTTGACAGCCGTATAAAGACGCGCGTCTTCACCTTCCTGTGCACGGCACGGCCACATCCAGTTGGCAGACAGCGAAATGCTATCCATCCCTTCTGCCATCGGAGCCCAAACAAGATTGGTTAATGCTTCGGCGACTGATAATACAGAGCCTGCTGCCGGATTAGCCAAAGCTGCTTGCGGAGCATGTCCTAAAGAGGTGGCAATACCTTTTTCTCCTCGATAATCAAGAGCAACGACACCACAGTCGCTCAACGGCAGCTGGATTTCGCCCTGACACTGCTGGCGGGCAATCTTACCTGTTACCGAACGGTCTACTTTGTTGGTTAACCAATCTTTGCAGGCAACTGCTTCCAGCTGAAGTACACGGCGGATATATTCGTTTAATTTTGAAGTTTCGTAAGTTACATTTTCATAATGACGTTCTACGGTCTTGTCAATCATATAAGTTTTCGGAGAAGAACCGAACATTTGATCTACTGCCAAATCAAATGGACGAACACCATCGGCTTGTTCAAAGGCAAAACGGGCATCACCGGTAGTTTCACCTACCGTATACATCGGAGCGCGTTCGCGGTCGGCTATCTTTTGCACGTGTTCGATAGCCGATTCATCAATCAGCAATCCCATACGTTCCTGAGATTCATTGGCTATGATTTCTTTGGCAGATAAGGTCTTGTCACCGATAGGCAGTTTATCCATGTGGATTAGGCCACCGTTTTCTTCTACTAACTCAGACAAACAGTTTACGTGACCTGCCGAACCATGGTCGTGGATAGAAACAATTGGGTTATTTTCTTCTTCACACAATGCACGAACGACGTTATAAGCACGTTTCTGCATTTCTGCATTGGCACGTTGAACTGCATTGAGTTCGATTCCCGATGAGTATCGACCTGTTTCAACAGAGGAAACAGAACCGCCACCCAAACCAATTCGATAGTTGTCACCACCCATAACAACTATTTTGTTTCCTGTCTCGGGATGACCTTTCAGACAGTCGCGTTGAGTACCGTAACCCACACCGCCGGCCAGCATGATAACTTTGTCGTATGCGTACTTTTCACCGTTTTCCTGATGTTCGAAAGTTAATACAGAACCGCAAATCAGCGGTTGACCGAACTTGTTGCCAAAATCGGAAGCACCGTTGGAAGCCTTGATTAAAATCTGTTCGGGGGTTTGATACAACCATTGGCGTACAGGCAGGATGTCTTCCCATTCACGACCTTCTTCTGTACGAGGATAAGAAGTCATATAGACAGCTGTACCTGCAATGGGCCATGAACCTTTACCACCACCCATACGGTCACGGATTTCACCTCCGGTACCGGTTGATGCACCGTTGAATGGTTCTACGGTAGTAGGGAAATTATGTGTTTCAGCCTTCAGTGAGATAACTGTCTTGATGTCTTTGATAATGAAATAGTCGGAGGTAGAATGGTCGGCCGGAGAGAATTGTTCCACAACCGGACCTTCTGCAAAAGCCACATTATCTTTATAGGCAGAGATAATTTTGTTGGGATTTTCGGCAGTGGTCTTTTTAATCATTTGGAATAAAGACGATTCCATCTCTTCGCCATCAATGACAAATGTTCCGCCGAAGATTTTATGACGGCAATGCTCTGAATTAATCTGTGCAAAACCGAATACTTCAGAGTCGGTCAACTTGCGTCCCAAGTCTTTTTCGACTTTCAGCAAATAGTCCATTTCTTCACGAGACAGTGCAAGGCCTTCTTTCTCATTGTATTCTTCCAGATTCTCGATGTAAACAATCGGCTGGGGGGTGATGTTAACAGTGAAAATGTCCTGGCTCAATCCTTTATACATGCGTTGTAGCATGGGGTCGTATTCAGCATTTTCATCTTTCACAGGGAAATATTCCTCAATGCGTTGTACACCTGTCAAACCCATGTTTTGAGTAATTTCGACAGCATTTGTACTCCAAGGAGTTATCATTTCCCGACGTGGTCCGATGAAGCAACCTTTCAGGTTCTCTTCGTTTTCTACAGTGGCTTCTCCATAAAGCCAACTCAGTTTTTGAATATCTTCAGAAGCCAGTTCATGATTGACTTCTGTTGCTATTACACTTTTAGTGGGTGTTCTGAAAAATAGAATCATAGCACTTTTATAGTTGTTTTGTTAATTGAAAACTAGGTTGTAATATCAAGAGTCTATTAATAAGGTGCAAAGTTACATAAAAGAGCCGGGCTATGAAAGAATTTTGTGTGTAAATATAGGTATTTTCGCAAAAAAATACCATCTTTGCAGCATGAATTGGATAGAACAAGTAACCATACTCGATTTGCTGGTGAAAGGACTTATAGTTGGCGTAGTGGTTTCTGCGCCCTTGGGTCCTGTTGGGGTACTTTGTATTCAGCGCACACTGAACAAAGGACGATGGTATGGATTTGTTACCGGGCTGGGGGCAGCCTTGAGTGATATAGGCTATGCTCTGATAACAGGATATGGAATGAGTTTCATGGATGAATTCCTGGCAAAGAACCAAGTGCTTTTACAGATTGTCGGTAGCGTTATGTTATTAATATTCGGTGTTTATACTTTCCGTAGCAATCCTGTCCATTCTATCCGTCCTGTATCTTCTACACCAGGCAGTTATCTACATAATTTTGTCACGGCATTCTTTGTGACATTCTCTAATCCTTTGATTATTTTCTTATTTATCGGTTTGTTTGCCCGCTTCTCTTTTGTGATGCCCGGTAGTCCGTTGGGACTTCAGTTGGTCGGTTATCTGGCCATTGTGTTAGGGGCACTTTTGTGGTGGTTCGGTATTACGTATTTTGTCAATAAAGTACGTACTCGTTTCAATCTGCGTGGCATTTGGATTTTGAACCGTGTAATCGGTGTTATAGTAATGTTGATGTCTGTGGTCGGCTTCATTTATACTATATTAGGAAAAACGATGTACTGACAGGAAAACATATCTTGCGTGAAGCACGTTGAACCTTATAATTTTCAATTTGTAACTTAAAAAATAAAGAAATGTTTATCTCCAAACAGTTAAAAGAAAATAATATAGCCGAATACCTTATATATATGTGGCAAGTGGAAGATATGATACGTGCCAACGGCTGTGATATAGAGAAGATAAAGAAAAACATTGTGGAAGCTTATCCTCTGACGGAAGAGCAGAAAGTAGAATTGACACAATGGTATATAGACCTGATTGAAATGATGCGTCGTGAAAATGTGATGGAGAAAGGTCATTTACAGATAAACAAGAATATTATTACTTGGTTGACTGATTTGCATCTACAGTTGCTTCGTTCTTCCAAGTTCCCTTATTATAGTGCGGCATATTATAAGGCGTTGCCCTATATAGTAGAACTCCGTGCCAAAGGTGCCAATAAGGAGGAACCCGAACTGGAAACCTGTTTTGAGGCACTTTATGGGATATTATTGTTGAAGTTGCAAAAGAAAGAAATCAGTGAAGAAACCAAGAAGGCACAACAGGCTATTTCCGGTTTGCTTGCTATGTTGTCCAACTATTATATAGAGGATAAAAAAGGAGAATTGGAATTCTAGCGCAACTGCTCCTGCTTGTCAGTAGGGTGTTTCCCTTATTAAAGATGTGACAGATTAATTTAAACGAAAATGAAGAATATATTGGTGACCGGTGCTAACGGCCAATTAGGAAACGAAATGCGTGTGCTTTCGCTTGAAAACAAAGAATATAACTACTTTTTTACGGATGTAGCCGAACTGGATATTTGTAATGAAGAAGCTGTAATGGCTTTCGTTAAGGAGAATGCTATCAATGTCATTGTGAATTGTGCTGCTTATACGGCCGTGGACAAGGCGGAAGATAATCAGGAGTTATGTGCCAAACTAAATAGTGAGGCAGTCGGTTATTTAGCAAAGGCAGCAGAGGAGAATCAGGCGGAATTCATTCAAATTTCTACAGATTATGTGTTTGACGGAACCAATCATGTGCCCTATAGAGAAACCGAACCGACTTGTCCTAATTCTGTATATGGCATTACTAAATTGGCCGGTGAAAAGAAGGCTTTGGAATATTGCAGTAGGGCGATGGTTATTCGGACGGCATGGCTATACTCTACATTTGGCAATAATTTTGTGAAAACCATGATTCGTTTAGGTAAGGAAAGGGAGTCATTGGGAGTCATTTTCGACCAAATAGGCACACCGACTTATGCTCGCGACCTGGCGTCTGCTATTTTTGCAGCTATCCGTAAGGGCATCGTTTCCGGCATCTATCATTTCAGTAATGAAGGAGTCTGTTCCTGGTATGATTTTACCAAGTCCATTCACCGTATAGCCGGTATTGGCAATTGCAGGGTAAATCCTTTGCACACAGATGAATACCCGGCAAAAGCTCCCCGGCCTCACTACTCTGTATTGGATAAGACAAAGATAAAACACACGTATGGCATCGAGATACCTCATTGGGAAGAGAGCCTGGAACAGTGTATCAAGGAATTAAATGCATAATGATATATGAACAACGAAATAGAAAGAAGACGAACGTTTGCGATTATCGCACATCCGGATGCCGGTAAAACATCATTAACAGAGAAGTTGTTGCTTTTCGGTGGACAGATTCAAGTGGCCGGAGCCGTAAAGAGCAATAAGATTAAGAAAACTGCAACATCCGACTGGATGGATATTGAAAAACAGCGTGGTATCTCTGTTACCACTTCTGTGATGGAGTTTGATTATCATGATTATAAAATCAATATTCTCGATACTCCGGGACACCAGGATTTTGCCGAAGATACTTATCGTACTCTGACGGCTGTGGATAGTGTAATTATCGTGGTGGACGGTGCGAAAGGTGTGGAAACGCAGACGCGTAAACTGATGGAAGTATGCCGTATGCGTAATACTCCTGTTATTATATTTGTCAATAAGATGGACCGTGAAGCTAAAGACCCGTTCGATTTGTTGGATGAGTTGGAAGAAGAACTTGCCATTAGTGTTCGTCCTTTGACATGGCCTATTGAAAGCGGTCCTCGTTTTAAAGGCGTATATAATATTTATGAACAAAAACTGAATCTTTTCCAGCCTTCCAAACAAGTTGTTACGGAAAAGGTGGAAGTAGATATTAATACCGAAGAACTTGACAATCAGATTGGATCCCCTCTGGCAGAGAAGCTCCGCAATGAGCTTGAGCTTATCGATGGTGTTTATCCCGAGTTTAAGGTAGAGAGCTATTTAAAAGGAGAGTTGGCTCCGGTGTTCTTTGGTTCGGCATTGAATAACTTTGGTGTGCAGGAGTTGCTTGACTGTTTTGTGGAGATTGCTCCAAGTCCGCGCCCTACCAAAACGGAAGAACGTGAAGTGGAGCCGGATGAATCTAAGTTTACCGGATTTGTATTCAAAATCACGGCCAATATTGACCCTAATCATCGTTCTTGTATTGCTTTCTGTAAAGTGTGTTCGGGAAAGTTCTCTCGTAATACACCTTATTATCATGTGCGGCATGACAAGACGATGCGCTTTTCTTCGCCGACACAGTTCATGGCACAGCGCAAGACTACTGTCGATGAGGCATGGGCAGGCGATATCATTGGTTTGCCAGACAATGGTACCTTTAAGATTGGCGATACATTGACCGAAGGCGAGAAATTACATTTCCGGGGTATTCCCAGTTTCTCTCCTGAAATGTTCAAATATATCGAGAATGCTGATCCGATGAAACAAAAGCAGTTGGCAAAAGGTATTGATCAATTAATGGACGAAGGTGTGGCTCAGCTGTTTGTCAATCAGTTCAACGGACGTAAGATTATCGGTACGGTAGGGCAGTTGCAGTTTGAAGTAATTCAGTATCGTCTGGAAAATGAATACAATGCAAAATGCCGTTGGGAGCCCATCAGTCTTTATAAAGCATGCTGGATAGAAAGCGATGACGCCGAAGAGTTGGAGGCTTTCAAAAAACGTAAGTATCAGTATATGGCCAAAGATCGTGACGGACGTGATGTCTTCCTTGCCGACAGTAATTATGTTCTTCAGATGGCTCAAATGGATTTTAAGCATATTAAATTCCACTTTACCAGCGAATTCTAAAAAGAAGAAATATCTTCTATCTTCCATCTTCCATGAGGCAGGCAAAACCCCTTCATGGAAGATTTTTTATTCGGAAACTCGGTCTATAGAACACTCCAAATATGATGTGCTCCCAAGGGTTCAGTTGTAATTCTTGGGAGTTTAACATTTTCTAATTCCCTTTTACATATACACATTCGAGGCCAGTCATTATTCTTGGGGGGCTTAAATATCATATCACAAAGGGAAGAGTAAGCCGTTTCATAGGGTCAGCCAAGGCCTTTTGAACGGAAGATTACTACAGACTCCGGCAGCAGACCGTACAGTCCACTGTAGCAGACTGTACGGTCCACTGCAACGGACTATACAGTCCATTGCCGAAGACTGTAGTAATTCGACTGACAGACAGGCATAATCGAAAGGACGAAAACGCTTAGGCTGTCTAATGAAACGACTTAGTGAGTTTAAAACGTATGTAGAGGTTGAATTTCCAAGAACTACAACTGAGCCCTCCCAAGTCTAATGGGGATGTATGAATCTCCTGTCGACCATACTCCCGCTTTGGGGAGTATGGTCGACAAGATGTAAATAACAGTTCAGACGCAGGTGCTCATGTTTTGTTTTTTGCCCGGATATTGAAATTCAGTTATCTGAGCAGATATTTCACAATAACGGGATTGTCGTCTTCTGTGATGCCGTATCGGTTAAGAAACGTTTCGTCCAAACTTTCGGGTGAAATGACACGGAAAATGGATTCCCGATTGTAGCCGTTAGTAAATGGGGCTGCGTCTTTAATGGAGAGAAAGCGATTGCTTACTAAATTGACATGAGGGTATATCCCTTCTTTTTCGGGGTTATACATCGCCATAAAGTCTTTTCTTGATTTTCCGTCATATCGGGTGACTGTATAGAACAGGCATATTTTGTCTTTGATATTCTTCAGGTCATTCAGTTGGATTTTCAGCACCTGGGGCTTGGGGTTTGTCAATGCGCTTGCGCCGACGTCTTCCCAAGGGATACATCTGTCTCCCAGCACAAGTAAATGGTTTGGTACCAGTTGGTTGTCTTTTAATAGGAAAACCATGTCATTGTAATAATGATACATAAACAGACCTGCGTCGGTTTCCGTAAAATAGGTAGAACCTAAAAATGCTTCTCCTATCTCCATCTCTCTGTCATGCTTGGACAACACTTGGCTCGTCCCGCTTTTTATGTCATATTTCAATAAATCCGGAGTGACAGCGTTATTGCTTGATACATAATACACGGCTTGTTCTGTAGGAGACAGATGGAAATTGGTAAAACTATAGTCTTCCGGGAGGGGAAAGTCGCGGAGAAAATTGCCGTCAAAATCGAATATTTTCATTTTGCGTCCCATATAGTCCATGATATACAGTTCTTGCCGGTCGTTGTCCAGCTCCATCTGCTTTATGTCAATAAACTCTTTCGGTCCTTGGCCGTAACTGCTTATTTTACTGATAAACTTGCCTTTCTTGTCAAATTTCAGCAGGGATTCCTTTTTAGGCGAAAAGATGAAATAGTAGTCTTTGGATTCTTGGACGATTCCTACTCCATCAATCAGGCAATCATCCGTTGTTTCTAAAGGAATTACTTCCATATCCGTCACAAGCGAGTCTAACGGATATTCAGCGTCGGGCTTAATGGCAGATATATCTTCCAGACTAAACGAAGGGTAGTCTTTGGGCTGACCGGTGGTACATGCGGTGAAACATATACCGAGCAGAAAAGCGGATAAGATGTATGTTTTCATTTATTTATACTTTTGATGGGTGTTATTATCTTGGTTTGTCCATGCAAAGATACTGGAGTGTTTTTGATTCACAAATTAATCCGTCAGAAAAAGAAGAAAATATAAATGGCTGATAATCACTTGATAATAAATGGCGATTTATTCTTTATGCGACAAATGAGCATTTAAAATCCGATGATGGAGAGGGAGAATGGCACTCGGCTCTGTTAAGAACATCATGCCTGATGCCCAATAGGGGAGTTACCCCTAAACGATGCCCATCGTTTGGGAAAGTTGTTACCATTGTTTTCATAAACTGTTACTACTGTTTTGGAAAAACCTCTTCTGGTCTTTTGCACTTGAAAGTTCACTTTAGTTAAAGTTTATTTCATCTGCCGCCAATCTTTGGCGGGTCGTCTTTATTTTTATATCTTGGATATATATTACTTTTTAAATTGTAATCAAGGATACAATTCACATGGTTATGAAGATAAAATATTTGCTTTTGTTTTCTTTATTGATGCTGGAGTATTCATTAGCTGCCGTTCCCAATGACCGGCAGAGAAGTTTTCTTTCTCCATCTGTGGCAGATTGTCCGTGGGCTGTTTGGAGTTGGGATAATAAAGATATCACTTTTCAGTCGGTGAGAGATAAGTTGGACACGATGCGCAAAGTTGGTTTTGGCGGGTGTTGTATTTTGGCTGTCGACGCTTATCGGGAACCGGGATATTGGCGTGTGCTTAATTTTGCAATGAAGGAGGCCGACCGGCTTGGGTTGGACTTGGGAATGCAGATGAGTGACCATGGTTTGCTGCCGGATGATATACGGATTACTCCTTCGGAAGCTATGCAGAGGTTGGTGTGGAGCGATACAATTGTAGACGGAGGAACTTTGCGCAATCTTTCCTTGCCTCAACCCGATACTTATAAAGGATATTATGAAGATATATCAGCTTATGCATTTCCTGCGGGCTCCGATAATGTCGGCCTCTTATCAGCTTCCGGGGAGGCCACTTCACAAAAAGAAAACTTTGTAGGGCTGGAGCAATCCATACAGTTGCCTGTGTATCAGGGACGTCTTACCGCCCGGTTGCCTGAAGGGAAATGGCGTATATTGCGCATGGGGCATACAGCTGTTGCTCCTGCCGATAGTGTTGCCGGACAAGTGCAAGGGCTGAAATGTGATAAGCTGAGTGCCGAAACGGTATACAAACTATGGACGGATTGGTTTGCTTACGTATATAGAAAGGCAGATACTGAACTGGCTCGGCGTATGTTGAAGTATGTTTATATGAATCATTGGACTGCGGAGAATCAAAACTGGACAAAGAATTTTCCTGCTGAGTTTGAAAAACGGCGTGGCTATGATTTGATTCCCTATCTTCCTGTATTGGCAGGAGTTCCGATGGAAAGTACCGGTCGGGTGGAAAGCATCGTTCGGGATGTGCAATTGACTGTCAATGAATTATTGACTGATGTATTCAGTACGGTTTCCGCTGATTGTTTTCGTCAGTACGATTGTCGGATAATAGGAGAGGGTGTACCTCGTAACAATGGGCTGGTTAAGATTGACGGAACTTGGAAAGAAAGTCCGGCTATGTTGAAACCTTTACTTGACCGCAACTTTGTTGCCGGTGATGATAGGCTTTTCTTTTGTATAGATAATGGTGTGAGTGAAGTAGCTGCGGAAACTTCGTTAAACGCTGAAGCAGAAGGACAGAGTCTTTCTGATACAATTGCAAATGAGAGAATAAATGACGCTTGGATGGACAGTCTCCGTATTGTGTCCAATTATAATCGGAATTGGTGGGAAGAAAGCAAACCATTCCTTGCTTATGCTTCCCGGTGTCGAAGTTTGTTGCAGTATGGACGTCAGGTGAATGATTCTCTATTATTTATTGACGACACTATTTCCTCTGATATACTTTGGACACATCGTAAGGATGAAGAAACGGACGTTTATTTCTTGGCTAGTCAGGCAGACAGTATGCGTACGGTTACGGTGTCTTTTCCCATTACCCACCGTATGCCTGAGTTATGGAATGCGGTTACAGGAACGATATTTCGTTCTGCTAATTGGAAAGGGGTGGAAGGTCATACGGAAGTGACTTTGTCTTTACCTGCTTATGGTTCCGTCTTTGTGGTGTTTCCGAAAGAAGATTCCGGGGTTGAGGCTGTGGAGCCAACTTTGACAATGCCGATTGCACTGAAAATAAACGAATGGACGGTCAATCTCTCAGAAATATATAAACGTATAACTTGTCCTGTTCTTTTTGACAGGAATCGGGAGGAGAATAAACAGATAAAGAATTATTTTGGCCGTTCTTTCTATAAAGGACTTTTCATGTGGAGGACTCCCCGGGAAGGACGTATCATGGTCAGACTGGGAAAAGTGAATGAGATGGCCACTGTCCGTATCAACAGCATCAATTGTGGCACGGTATGGACTGCTCCTTATGAAGTGGATATCACTGATGCACTTCGTAATGGAAGCAATGTGATAGAAGTGGAAGTACTTCCTTCGGACTGGGAAGGCCCGATAGAATTTGTGCGGGAAGAATAAAAACTACGGCTTTTAGTTTACTTTAACTATGAATATTAGTTCAGTAACTAAAACTTTTAGTTTTTTTGCGGTAAACAAAAGAAGCTTATGAAAACGTTGACTGCAAAAGAAGAGGAAATCATGGGGTATTTCTGGGAGAAAGGCCCTTTGTTTGTGAAGCAATTGCTTGAGTTCTATGATGAACCGCGTCCTCATTTCAATACACTTTCTACGATAGTACGCGGATTGGAGGAAAAAGGTTTCCTGCATCATGAGGTGTTTGGAAATACTTATCAATATTATGCAGTGGTGAGTCGGGATGATTTTAAAAAGAAAACATTGAAAGGAGTAATCAGTAAGTACTTTAACAATTCATATCTGGGAGCCGTATCGTCACTTGTAAAGGAAGAAGACATTTCGGTGGAGGAATTGAAACAGTTGATTCGTGAGGTTGAGAATGCCAATAAATAGATTAACGGACAGTAACTATGGGAGCATTTTTCGTTTATATACTTAAATCATCAGTCTGCCTGGCGGTATTTTATTTGTTTTATCGCCTGTTGCTTAGCAAGGAAACGTTCCATCGTTTCAACAGATTTGCCTTGCTTGGCATCTTGCTCTTGTCCTGCATGGTGCCGTTCGTGGAGGTGACAGTGAAGGAGCCGACTGATATGCACCAACAATTTCTTACCTTGGAAGAATTCTTGTCGACGGTGAGTCCGGTAGAAGAAGTCACTGGAAATGCAGTGCCGGTATCTGATTTTACATGGAGGGAAATGCTTTTATTGGTTTATCTGTCGGGCATGGTTTTCTTTTTTATCCGTACTCTTTGGGCTTTGTTCCGTATGTTGCATTTGATTAGGGACAGCCGGATAGTCAGTCGGGAAAATGGGATTACTGTCATTGCTCATCAAAAGAACATAGCTCCTTTTAGTTGGATGAAGTTTGTGGTGCTTTCCGAGACGGATTTATTGGACAATGGTGCGGAGATTTTAACTCATGAAGTGGCTCATATCCGCAAACATCATTCCATTGATTTATTGGTGGCGGATATATGTATCTTTTTCCAATGGTTTAATCCGGCTTCCTGGCTATTGAAACAGGAATTACAGAATATTCATGAATATGAAGCAGACGCATGCGTAATCAATCAAGGTATTGATGCGAAAAGATACCAGTTATTATTAATTAAAAAAGCCGTTGGCACAAGGCTCTACTCTATGGCCAACAGCTTTAATCACAGTTCACTTAAAAAACGTATTACTATGATGTTAAAAGAAAAATCAAGCCCATGGGCACGTTTGAAGTATCTTTATGTACTTCCGTTGGCAGCTATTGCAATAACTGCTTTTGCCCGCCCCGAAGTCTCAACGGAATTAGATGAGATTTCTGCCGTCAAAGTTAATGATTTGACTGCAATTGTGAAAGCCGAAGAGGTTAAAAGTGCAGAAATTCTGTCGGAAGACGGAATAAAAGTGAAAGGACGAGTTCTTGATGAAGAACATAGTAGTGGAATAATAGGTGCCAATGTGCTTATTAAAGGGTCTACTATGGGTACTGTTACCGATGAAGAAGGTCGTTTTAATATTACGGCGAAGGCAGGCGATGTCTTGCAAGTCTCTTTTATCGGCTATAAAACGGTGGAAGTTAAGGTTGCTGGCGATGAGAAAGAAGAGAATATTGTAGTTGTAATGAAAGATGATAAATCCGATTCTATGTCTTCTCATAGCACTAAAACGGTTGTAAAACAAGAAGCTAAAGCGCATGCATCTTCCGATGACAGCCAAGTTTTTCAGATTGTGGAAGAAATGCCTTCATTTCCCGGTGGCGGTATGCCTGAATGCCTCAAGTTCTTGTCTAAGCATCTAAAATATCCGGCTATATCTCAGGAAAACGGTGTTCAAGGAATAGTATCGGTTCAGTTTATAGTCGAGAAAGATGGAAGCATCTCTAATCCGAAAGTCATAAAAGGTGTAGACCCTTACTTGGATAAAGAGGCTTTGAGAGTCATTAAGTTGATGCCCAAATGGAATCCGGGAAAACAAAGAGGCGTTACTGTCCGCACGCAGTTTAGTGTTCCTGTTAAATTTAAGTTGTGGGTAGAAGAAAAGAAGAAAGAGGATGAATCCAAATCTAACTAATTTTTATTGATTATAGAAGATGGAGTGGAAAATCCGAATGCGCAATGGCAGAGATTGAGACTGCCATTGTGCTGAAGGATAATAAAGCAATCGCTCTTTATGCCGAAAGGGAAAGGGCGATGTTTTGGCGATTATTACAAAACGATAGAATATAATATGATGAGAACATTGGTAACATTCATGCTATGTCTGGTGTCGGTGACAGTTTTTGCTCAGGCACACGACGAGATTAGTTTGGCTATGGAAGAGTTTGATTATGATAAGGTAATCCATCTGATAGCCCCCGACACAAAGGATTCATTATTGTTATCGACTAGGATACAGGCGTTGAAGGCCATGAATCGTTATCCGGAAGCCATTGTCGGTTTGACTTCTCTTATTGTAAAGGATAGCGCGGATACAAAAGTATTGATAGACCTGGCTGAGTGTTACAAATTAATGGGTAGTCCGCGTCAGGCGGCCAATTATTATCAGAAGGCGGTGGGTTTGCGTCCGGAGAATAAGTTCTTCCGTTTGCAATATATACGTTCCTTATTGAATGCGGAGGACTTTGAAGAGGCGCGCGGGGCTTGTCATGGCTGGCTGGAACAAGATACGGTTTCTGCCACCGGATATAAGTACTTGGGACAGGCTTATGAAGGAATGCAGGATATATCCAATGCTTTTTTCAGTTATAATATTGCCTATCGTCGGGATTCTCTGGATGCCCAGACCGTTGCTCGCATAGCCAATATATTTAATAATAACCAGCAATTTGCAGATGCCGTTGACGTGACGGAGCGTTATCGGCTGACCGATACGACAAGTGTGGATGTCAACCGCCAGAATGCCAAGGCTTATTGTATGTTGAAAGATTATAAGACAGCTATCGAGCGTTATGAAAGTTTGAAGCGGATGGGCGACCGCAGCTTCCTTACCTCTTATTATTTAGGGATATCTTATTATGGGGACAATTGGTTTTATGGTTCCTATGATAATTTGAAGGAAGCGTATGCGAAAAACCCTACCGATATTAATGTATTATATTATTATGCAAAATCCTGTTCGCGCACTTCATGGAAGAAAGAAGGTGTTGAGTTTATGGAAAAGGCTGTAGAGATAGCTTCTCCCAATGACAGCATACTGGAACGTCTCTATAAAGGTTTGGCAGAATGTTATGGTTATGCCGGTGAGACTTATAAGAAGATAGAAGCCATGAATCAATTGTATAAATTGAATAAAGACTATAAACTGTTCTATAGTATAGCCAGGGCTTATGATTCCAATAAAGATTATGAGAATGCCGTGCATTTCTATGAAAAGTTTATGTCTTTGACTCCCAAAAACCGACGTCTCCCTTATGACGAAGAAGGAAAGCTCATTGAATCTGCTACTACTACGTATCAAGTGGCCGAGAAAAGAGTGCAGAAGATAAAGGAAGAAGATTTCTTTAAGAATGGAGCGCCTGATGATTTCTTTTTTGCTCCCAAGAAAATAGATATAAAGAAAGATACGATTGCCGCTAAGTAATAAAAGACTTTATGATGAGACACAACCGGATAGCAAAGTTATTGTTGATACTGATTATTCCTTCCTTGTTGGGATTAATCTTTACTTATATCTTTCGTGGATATACCACCAATTGGATGCAGATACTCTGTTACTCTTTTGCTCCGTTGGTATCTTTTATTGTTGTCGCTGTTCGTTTCAGGGGAAACTGGATGGGGCTATTGCTTTTGTGGACGGTTGTGGCTTCTGTCGCATTCAATGTGCCTTTGCAAAACTGGCTGTTCCATTCTGCCGATGATATAGTCCGTTATGCTTCAATAACAGACTTATATAAGGAAAAGAATAAGCCTCTATATTTTACTTTCGATTGTTTGGAAGTGGATTATAAGAGGAGAAGCACTGTCAGCATTTGGCGTGAACATACCAGACGTATATCACGGCATTCCTATCGGACAGAGAAGAAGCAGTATTGGTATTCGGTATCACCGGCTTTTGAGGATTCATTGCCTACACATAAATATACAGAAAGAGAAGTAAAGGCATGGGTTGCTTCTGTAAAGCATGATAAGCAGGATTCTTTGGTATGCTATGAATGGTGCACTTTCGATGTGGAGGATTATAAAAAGGCAATTGATAAATCGCGTTGTAAAGTGCAGCATTCGGATGCGCCTGTCATTAAACCGCTTTACAAGCAATTTATAACGAAGAGCGAGTGGCGGAATATTTTTTTTAATGTAGGTTTGCTCGTACTCTCCATCCAGGTGTTGATTGGAGTAATTATGAATTATAGGACCGGAAAGTCCTGACAGCTTCGTTTTTCACATGCCATTCAACTTGGTAATGATTTCCTTTCACACGTAACGGGTACTGAAATCTCCTATTCATGGGGATTCTATGTGAAAGCTGCTTTCTTTGCAATGGGGGGATTTAAGTCGAGCTATAATATAAAGTATCCTTAAATCGGGCTGTTGTATGCCGGATTCAAGGATACTGTTGTCTTAGTATATACCTATTGTTTTATTCTGATAGTGAGATTATGCAATTCCGTATCGGTATGTTGGGTTGGCAGATTATTTTGTTTAACCTGTAACTTGATAGCAGATTGCTTTTTGTCTTTATCGGGCAGAGTATATATATAGCGTTGTTTGTAAACGACTTGCTCTTCCGAAGGACGGAGCAGGTATCCTGTTTCCTTTTCAAATCTGTTGTATAAGCGTAAGACAATTTGATTCACCCCTTTTTGTAGATGCAATAATACCTTTTCTTCACGGAATTTGCAACGGTACGGGTTTAAATGCTTCATAACAGAACGGCCGTTTAGATAAACCTCGATGCCGTTTCCGGCGCCTACATCCACTAATACATCTTGTGCAACCGGCGATTCGACTTCTTGCAATACAAAGTAAGTCTCAAGGATATTGGCAGGGAACATCATCTTTTCTTCGCTCATTTCTTTCCACTGTCCGTTCCTTATAGGAGCTTTATCGAGACTGACATGGATATTGGAAGGGGCATCGAACAGACTGCTGCCCGGTCCGCAGAGATAGCGCTTTCCCCATTTGGTTTTAGGGTTTACTTTCAGAGGGCTGGCCTTTGCTCCGTTTAGTATTACTCTTTGTTCATTTCCGGTCGGGTTTGTAATGACAAGTTCTTTGCCGACTTCCTGCGGTGTATAAGTCAACTCCAGTTGGGTATTGCGATTGGGAATTTCCCATTCATAGCTTACAGTGCTGCGATAGTTGCTGTAATAATCGAAACAAGAGTAACTGTAATTAGGTACATATTCATGTGTGGTGGCAATAGGTGCTGTTACGTCCATGTCTAAAGAAAGAACTTCTATATCAGTATTGTTATACGCCGTTTGGGGCACAGTGATATGCAGATTCCCTTTTTTTTGGCTGATATGGGTGAAGTTGCCTTTTGCCTCTTTCAGCTTGAAGCCCGGAGTATTCAGGATAATTTCGCCGTGTAGAGGATATTTTCCTGACAAAATCAGATAGAGTTTATTTTCTTTTCGAGTGATAGCTCCCCATTCATACTGTTCACGGAATGGAGAAGCATCTGTGCCATAAATGGCTTCTCCGTGTTTTTCCAGCCAAGCACCGATTCTCTCCAACACTTCTTTTTCGAAAGGAACAACGGAGCCGTCGCCTTTAGGTCCGATATTGAGCAGGAAGTTACCTCCGTGCGAAACGACATTGATAAGGCTGCGTAATTTCTCCATTGCTTTAGTATGTACATCTCCTCTTTCCTGCCATGAACGGTAGCTCCATGTTTCGTTGAACATGGAAGCAGCCGACTGCCATGCAGTCTGTAGAGCTCCTTCGGGATAGGCATTGTCAGCCATGACTGCAAAGTCATAACGGTCATTTCCAAGACGTCCGCTTACCATACAGTCTGGTTGCAGTTTGTGAACCAGTTCATAAAGTTCCTGACTTTGTTGGGGGGTATTGGAACCCATATCAAACCAAAGTTCGGAGATAGGTCCATAATTGGTGAGCAGTTCCGTAACCTGTTGTTTCGTAAACTCATGGTGTTGCGGGGTAATAAAGTCACAGTTATGGCTGGAAATGGGATAGGCTTGTGGAAAATGCCAATCAATCAAAGAGAAATACATGCCGAAATTGATGCCTCCGCGTTTGCAGGCTTCTGCCAGTTCTTTTACGAAATCGCGTTTGCCGGGAGTGGCATCGTAAGAGTTATAGTCGGTAGTTGCCGTCTTAAACATACAGAAGCCGTCATGGTGTTTGGTTGTGAAGACGATGGAACGCATTCTGGCTTTTTTAGCCAAGGCAACGATGGAGTCAGCATGAAAGAGGGTAGGGTTGAAACGGAGTGCCGTATCTCCATACCAGTCACTGAAGATGCCGGCAAAAGACTGTATCTGTTCACTGTATCCGCGAGTGACAGGCTTGCCTTCCCATACACCGCCCAGTTCGGAATAAAGTCCGAAATGGATAAACATGGAGTATTTATTCTGATGCCAGCGTTTTTGCGATTCTTTTCCCGATGCCGGGATGAGCATCATGCACATTAATAATAAGGTAAGCAGTTTTTTCATGATAGTTGTTTTTTAATATGTTCCATTATCTCTTCTTGTTGGTCGGGATGAAACCAGGTGATATCCGTATCCCGTTTAAACCAGGTCATTTGTTTGCGGGAATAGATGCGTGAGTTTTGCTTTATTTTCTCAATGGCAAAGTCGAGCGTCCATTCACCATCCAGATATTTGAATATTTCTTTGTATCCCACTGTATTCAGCGAGTTCAACTCTTTGTAGGGATAGACACTGCGTGCTTCTTCCAGTAATCCCTCTTGCATCATAATATCTACACGATGGTTTATGCGGCTGTATAGCTCTTCACGGTCGCGTGTCAGTCCTATTTTCACAATCTGGAAAGGGCGTTCTTTGCAGTTGCGGGTGCGGAATGAAGTGTAAGTCTTGCCGGTCATGTAGCAGATTTCCAGTGCATGGATTACCCGTTTGGGATTCTTTAAATCTACTATTTTGTAATATTCAGGGTCAAGCAGCTTCAGTTCGGCACAGAGCTTGTCCAATCCGTCTTCTTCATAGCGTCGGAGCATCAACCCTCTGGTTTCCTTGTCAACGGTGGGAATGTCGTCGATACCTTTGCAAATGGCATCCACATACATCATGGAACCTCCGGTGAGTACAACAGTATCGTGTGTTTGGAATAAGTGTTCCAACTGATTCAATACATCAGCCTCATATTGTGCGGCACTGTAATAATCAGTCAGTCCCAGAGTGCCGACAAATAAATGAGGCACGCGTGACAATTGCTCGGGAGTAGGGGCGGCAGTGCCTATTTTCAAATCTTTATAGAGTTGGCGGGAATCTGCCGAAATAATAGAGGTTTGGAAATGTTCGGCAATGGAAAGACTTAGTTCTGTCTTTCCTACACCGGTAGGGCCAATGAGGACGATAAGGGTGTGAGACATCAGGCTTAAAAATAAAAGGGGCAACTGCATCAGTCGCCCCTACAATTCAGATTAATAGTTATCTTGCTCGTAAGGGTCGGCAGCAGCACTGCCGCTTCCCATATCAAATCCTTCGGGGTCGAAGTCTTCCATGTCAAAATCCTGGTCGCCATAGAAGTTCTCGTCCAGGTCAAGGTTCCCGCCATTGTTTGCCATCATTTCGTCAAAATCAAGAGTCTGTTTAGGAGCATCTCCCGCTTTGCGTGAGCAAACGGCTTTGTCAAGGTCTTTACCGGTTATGATTTCAGACAACTCAATAAAGAATACGCGTTCAGCCAAGGGATCGAATACATAAAGCAATTTCTGCTTTTCGTCTTCCAACAGGTCGCTTAACTTGGTTTCCTTCATGATGTAACTGTCTTCATCCGAGCTGGTACCCATATCTTCCAGTGTGATTTCCTGTTCTTTTTCCCAGTCGTCATCACAGATGAAGAATGAGGTTAATTGGTCATTCTTATATCCTGCCGCTTTCAGGATGGCTTCGTGGAAGTCATGGAAAGTAGCTTCGGAATCTATCTTTATTTCTCTTATAAAATCATCGACTTCATCAGAGATGAGTGTAAATCTATATACCATATACTATATAACTTGTTTTTCGTGCAGTAAAGTTATAAAAAACTTTGTTATCTGATGATACCTCTTTGAGAATTTTCTATGAAAGAAATAATATATTCTATTTCCGGGCTCATAGGAACTTCTTTTCGCACTTCTGCCAATGCGTCTGTCACGTTCATACCACTTTGATAGATAATGCGATAGGCATTGTGTATGTTCTCAATCAGTTCATTTGAGAATCCGCGGCGGCGTAGCCCTACAATATTAATTCCTGCATAAGCAATCGGTTCGCGTCCGGCAATGATATAAGGAGGAATGTCTTTGCTGAATCGCGATCCTCCCTGAATCATTACATATCCGCCCACACGACAGAACTGGTGCATCAACACGGCAGCGCTGATAATGGCGTTGTCGTCAATGATAATCTCGCCTGCCATCTTAGTGGAATTTCCGATGATACAACCGTTTCCCACCCATGCATCGTGTGCCACATGTACACCTTCCATCAGCAGGTTATTGCTGCCCACCACTGTTCTGCCTTTAGCTGCGGTGCCACGGTTGATGGTTACGTTCTCGCGGATAGTGTTGTTGTCACCAATCTCTGCAGTCGTATCTTCACCGCGGAATTTCAAATCTTGGGGTATAGCGCCTATGACTGCTCCCGGAAAGATGGTGTTTCCATTGCCGATGCGTGAACCATACAAGATAGTGGCATTGGGCATGATGGTGTTGTTGTCACCGATTTCCACATTCTTATCGATAAATACGAAGGGACCGATTTCTACGTTTTCACCAATCTTTGCTTCGGGATGTATATATGCTAGTGGACTGATCATTTCTTATCTTATTTGTTTTTTACTATTTGTGCCATGAATTCTGCTTCGCACACTACTTTCTCACCTACGAATACATATCCTTTCATTGTAGAAACGCCGCGGCGGATAGGTGCCAACAGTTCTACACGGAATATCAGGGTATCTCCCGGCACGACTTTCTGACGGAACTTCACACCGTCTATTTTCAGGAAGTAGGTGGAGTATCTTTCCGGTTCGTCTACCGAGTTCAGTACAAGCAGTCCGCCACATTGTGCCATTGCTTCAATCTGAAGTACACCCGGCATAACGGGTTCTTGAGGGAAATGTCCTTGGAAGAACGGTTCGTTGGCAGTGACGTTTTTCACACCTACAATATAGTTGGCACCAATGGCAATCACTTTGTCTACCAGTTGGAACGGATAGCGGTGTGGAAGTAATTCGCGGATGCGGTTGACATCCATGATAGGGGCTTCGTTACAATTATAGCCGGGAGCCTGAATTTCGTGCAATTTAATTTCTTTGCGTATTTGGCGTGCAAACTTATTATTGATGGTGTGTCCCGGACGTGTTGCGATGATGCGTCCCTTGATGGGTTTGCCTATGAGGGCAAGGTCGCCAATGATATCCAGCAATTTATGACGTGCCGGTTCGTTGTCCCATACCAAAGGAATGTGGTTGATATAACCTAATTGGGTGGCATCCATGTGGGGAACACCCATTACGTCAGCCAGTTTGTCATAATTGTCCTGGCTCATTTCTTTTTCGTAGATGACAATGGCATTGTCCAAATCACCGCCTTTAATCAGGCCTGCTCCCAATAGTGGTTCAATCTCGCGCACAAAAACGAATGTACGTGCAGAAGCTACTTCGGTGGGGAATTTGGACATATCCTCCAAAGTGGCAAACTGATTGGACAGGATTTTGGAATCATAAGAAATCAGGGCGTTGACACTGAAGTTTTCATCCGGTAAAACAATGATGGAAGAACCGGAAGTCTCGTCTCTGAATTCTATTTTCGATTTAATGATATAATAATCCTTAACGGCGTTTTGTTCTTCGATGCCCACACGTTGGATGCATTCCACATATTGTTTGGCGCTACCGTCCAATATCGGGAACTCAGGTCCGTTCACCTGGATGAGGCAGTTGTCAATGCCTGCCGCATAAAGTGCCGCCAATGCATGTTCGACAGTACTTACTTTTATGCCGTTCTTTATCAGTACAGTTCCGCGGGTGGTATCACCTACATTTTCTGCCACTGCATCAATTATTGGTTGTCCTTCAAGGTCAATACGTTGAATTTTATACCCGTGGTTGTCCGGTGCAGGATTAAATGTCACCGTCAAGTTTACTCCGGTATGCAGGCCTTTTCCGTTTAGTGAGAAACTGCCTCTTAATGTCTTCTGTTTCAACATGGGGTTATTTATTTAGTTGTTTTTTTAATTCTTCTATTTCTTTCTGCATGCTGTTCAGTGCTGCATACATTTCGGGAAGCTTCTTATAGACGGCCGATGACTTCATAAAGTTCTTGGCATCGATGGCCGGAGTACCCATTACCTTTTCATTGGATTTGATATTACCGGGAACGCCTGCCTGTGCACCGATTCCTACTTTATCACCCACTTTGATATGGCCGGCCAAACCTACTTGTCCGCCGAACATACACCATTCGCCCACTTTGGTAGAGCCGGCGATTCCCACTTGCGAAGCCATCACTGTGTGACTTCCTACTTCTACATTGTGGGCTATTTGGATAAGGTTATCAAGCTTCACGCCTTTGTGTATCACTGTTGCTCCCATGGTAGCACGGTCTACACACGTATTGGCACCGATTTCCACATCATCTTCTATAATTGCTATTCCGATTTGAGGAATCTTTTCATATCCTTCGGATGAAGGGGCAAAGCCGAAACCGTCAGCACCAATCACACAACCGGCGTGCAATGTACAGTTATTGCCGACACGACAGTCATGGTATACAGTTGCATGAGGATATAATGTACAGTTACTGCCCACTTTCGCATGGCTGCCTACAGTAGCATGCGGGTGGAGTGAAGTATTGTCACCAATCTCAGCACCATCGGCTACACAAGCGAATGGGGCGATATATACATCTTTTCCTATTTTGGCGGTAGGGGCAATGTATGCCAGCGGGTCAATGCCGGTTTTTTTAGGTTTGCTCATTTCATAAAGTGTCAGCAGCTTTGCCAGACTCTCGTATGCATTGTCCACTTTGATAAGGGTTGCTTTAACTTCCTGCTCGGGGACGAAGTCTTTGTTAACCAACACAATGGTAGACTGCGTATCATAAATGTAATGAGTATACTTCGGATTTGAAAGAAATGAAAGTGCACCCGGCATTCCTTCTTCTATTTTAGCAAAAGTATGCACAGTTGCGTTTTCGTCACCAACAATAATTCCCTGGATGTATTCCGCAATTTGTTTAGCTGAGAACTCCATAATACTGTTTTAATTCTTTATGTTCTAAATGTTTCTGTTTTATTACTTGCGCGTTACATATCTGTGTAACTGCACTATTAATTATGCAAATTACGCATTTTTTTTTGATATATCCGTACAATTCACTAATTATTTAATGCCCGCCTTCTTCCGGACGCAGGTAACATGCATAATATTTCTTGACTTTCCGAGAGAGTAGAGAGATATTCAGCATATCCGAAGCTTCGGCAATGTCCTTGGTGCTTCCATCGTTGTAAATGATTTCAATGCTGTCATCTTCCTTTTTGTACATGTCATTCTCTATACTGGATATTGATAGAAAATAATTTGCTTCTTTCTTGTTGATACCTAGTTGGTTACATATCATTGAAAGCAGTTCTTCCTTTCTCTCTTTCGAGATGGGGGAAGAGGTGACTTCTACTTTAAAGAGACGGCGGTTGATGAGTCCGCGGCTCAAAGTAGAGAGTATGATATCGCTGTGGCTGCTCCATACTTTCAGTGCAGTCCATATATCATTGTCATCCAATTGAATAAAATATTCTAGACAATTAGAATCATTATAAAATTCTTCTTTGCCAATGGAATGGTATAAAAAGAACTTCAATGCCGGAGAAGCAAAGAGATTAATGCCTTTTGAAGCTAATTCTTTGGCGCGGAGCAAGGTGCTGATGAGCATCTTTTCACTGGCTACAGATGTTTTATGCAGGTAGACTTGCCAATACATCAGGCGGCGGGATGTCAGAAAGTTCTCTATGGAGTAGATTCCTTTCGATTCGACCACCAGATGATCGTCTTTTACGTCCAGCATCTTGATGATACGTGCCGAACCGATATTGCCTTCCGTTACGCCGGTGTAAAAACTGTCACGGCGCAGATAGTCCAACCGGTCCATATCCAGTTGTCCGCTGACTAATTGGTGAAGAAACTTTTTGGGATACTCATCTTTAAAGATTTGGATAGCAAGATTGAGCTGCCCTTTCAGGTCTTTGTTGATGCGCTCCATCAGCATCAGTGAAATTTCTTCATGAGAGACGCCTGTGACCAATGTGTTCTCCAGAACATGCGAGAAAGGCCCGTGTCCGATATCATGAAGCAAAATAGCTGCCTGAACAGCTTCCGCTTCACTGTCAAAAATGAAATTACCTTTGGCTGTCAGGTGATTGATGGCTTCACTCATCAAATAGAAGGCTCCCAGCGAGTGCTGAAACCGGGTATGTTGCGCTCCCGGATACACAGCAGAAGATAAGCCCAGTTGCTTGATGCGTGTGAGGCGTTGCAGCAACGGGTGGCATACAATATTATATAACAACCCCTTCGGGATATTGATAAACCCGAAGACGGGGTCGTTTATGATTTTTCTTTCACTCATTAAAGAATGGCTTTCAACTGTTCTTCCATTTGTGCCTGAACTTTCTTGGCTTCTTGTCCGGCTACATTAGCGAAGTTTTCAGTTTTATCGGCATAGATAATGGCGCGGCTGGAGTTGACAATCAGTCCGCAAGTATGGTTCATGCCATATTTGCAAACTTCCTCCAATGAACCGCCTTGTGCACCTATGCCCGGTACCAGCAGGAAGTGGTTGGGAACAATCTTACGGATATCTTCGAATGCACGTCCTTGGGTTGCACCTACTACATACATCATGTTTTCATCGTTTGCCCAATTCTGTGAGGTGCGCAAAACCTTTTCAAACAGACGCTCGCCGTCGGCATCTGCCGTCAGTTGGAAGTCGTGCGAACCTTTATTGCTGGTCAAGGCCAGTAAAATAACCCATTTGCCTTCGTAAGTGAGGAACGGAGTAACGCTGTCTTCACCCATATATGGAGCTACAGTGACAGAATCGATGTTCAATTCTTCAAAGAAAGTGCGGGCATACATGGCCGAGGTATTGCCAATGTCGCCACGTTTGGCATCGGCAATGATGAATTGGTCAGGATGGTTTTCCTTGATGTAGTTCACTGTTTTTTCAAAAGCAATCCATCCCTTCACGCCCATGCTCTCATAGAAAGCCAAGTTGGGCTTGTATGCAATACAATAAGGAGCAGTTGCATCGATAATAGCCTTGTTGAAAGCAAAGATAGGGTCTTCTTCCTTCAACAGATGTTCGGGGATTTTCTTTATGTCTGTATCCAATCCTACACAGAGGAATGATTTCTTCTTTTTGATGTTCTCAAATAATTGTTGTTTGTTCATAGTTATGCTATTTAGCTTGATATTATTATAATTCACTCTCTTTCAATCGCTCTGCATTTTCAGCCACTATCAGATGGTCGATGCAGTCCTGAATGTCGCCGTCCATGAAAGCAGCCAGATTGTAGATGGTGTAATTGATACGGTGGTCGGTGATGCGTCCCTGCGGATAGTTGTAGGTACGAATCTTTGCCGAACGGTCTCCGGTGGATACCATCGTCTTACGCTTGCTGGCAATATCATCGATATACTTTTGGTGTTCCTTGTCATATATAAAGGTACGCAGGCGCGAAAGGGCGCGTTCTTTGTTTTTCGGCTGGTCGCGGGTCTCGGTACATTCGATAAGGATTTCCTCCACTACGCCCGTGTTCGGGTTCTTCCAATTGTAGCGAAGACGTACTCCCGATTCCACCTTGTTGACGTTCTGTCCGCCGGCACCACCGCTTCGGAAGGTATCCCATTTGATTTCACCTTCGTTGATTTCCACATCAAACGGTTCGGCTTCCGGCAATACGGCAACAGAAGCGGCCGATGTATGCACACGCCCTTGGGTTTCGGTAGTCGGAACACGTTGCACACGGTGAACTCCTGATTCGTATTTCAACGTACCATATACTTTATCACCGGTCACATAACAGATAATTTCCTTGAATCCTCCGGCAGCACCTTCGTTGGCACTGGAAACTTCCAGTTTCCAGCCTTTCGTTTCGCAATATTTGGAATACATACGAAACAGGTCGCCGGCAAAGATGGCCGCTTCATCGCCTCCGGTACCGCCACGTATTTCGAGGATGGCATTACGGTCGTCCTGCGGGTCGGCGGGAACGAGCAGCAGCTTTATTTCTTCTTCCAATTCGGGAATACGCGCTTCGCAGGCATTTGCCTCTTCGCGTGCCATTTCCTTCATTTCGGGGTCAGATTCAGTTGTCATTATCTGCTTTGCCTCTTCCAGTCCGTTCAGGCATTGTATATATTCTTTGCGGGCCTTCATAATGTCGCTCATATCCTTGTATTCCTTGGTGAGTTTGACATAACGCTTTTGGTCCGCAATCACATTCGGGTCGGTGATGAGGGTGGAAACTTCTTCAAACCGGGCTACCAGCCCTTCTAACTTATCTAATAATGTATTTTCTGCCATTCACTGAGTTACTACTACTTCTTCTTGTTCTTATTATTAATCACAGCAACGACGCTTCCACCTACTAAGTAACCGATAACTGTTCCAATTATACTACCTGAAGGCATTTTGAATATAAGACAAAGCCCGATGAGTAGAATAAGAGATAACAATATCTGTATGAGGAAAACTCGTCTGTTCATATTGGTTAGTATTTGAATTCTCCAAACTCACTCTTGATAATCAATTCCTTCTTGTCACTTTCTTCGATGTGTCCTACAATTTGTGCATCGATATTGAACGACTTGCTGATAGCAATCACTTCTTCAGCGTGCTCCGGTGACAAGTAGACTTCCAGACGGTGCCCCATATTGAATACCTTGTACATTTCTTCCCAGTCCGTACCGCTTTGCTCTTTGATGGTCTTGAACAACGGAGGAACAGGGAACAGGTTGTCTTTCACCACTCGGACGTTGTCTACAAAGTGCAGAATCTTGGTCTGTGCACCTCCTGAACAGTGAACCATACCGTGAATTTCGGGACGAAGCGCATCCAGCAACTTCTTCACTACCGGAGCGTATGTACGCGTAGCCGATAATACCAGTTTGCCTGCATCCAGCGGGCTGCCTTCCACTTTGTCTGTCAGTTTCAGGTTTCCGCTATAAACTAATTCTTCGGGAACGGCCTTATCATAACTTTCGGGGTATTTCTCTGCCAGATATTTAGAGAATACATCATGGCGGGCACTGGTCAAACCGTTGCTTCCCATACCGCCGTTATATTCTTTTTCGTAAGTTGCCTGTCCGTAAGAAGCCAGGCCGACAATGACGTCACCCGGACGGATATTGGCATTATTGATAACGTCTGCGCGCTTCATGCGGCAAGTTACGGTAGAATCTACGATGATGGTGCGGACCAAGTCACCTACGTCGGCTGTTTCGCCACCGGTGGCATATACGCCTACTCCCATTTCACGAAGTTCGGCAAGCAGTTCGTCTGTTCCGTTGATGATAGCAGAAATGACTTCTCCGGGAACGAGCAGTTTGTTGCGTCCGATGGTGGATGAAACCAAAATGTTGTCGACAGCACCCACACAAAGCAGGTCGTCGATATTCATAATCAGTGCATCTTGCGCAATGCCTTTCCACACGCTCAGGTCGCCGGTCTCTTTCCAATAGAGATAGGCTAATGATGATTTTGTCCCTGCACCGTCGGCGTGCATAATGTTACAATATTCGGGGTCACCACCCAGAATATCAGGGATAATCTTACAGAAAGCTTGTGGAAAAATACCTTTGTCAATGTTCTTAATGGCGTTGTGTACATCTTCCTTGGATGCGGACACGCCGCGCTGCATGTATCGTTGATTACTCATGAGTTAAATGTTTTGTTCAATTGAATGCGCAAAAATAGTTATTATTTTGCTTATAGCCTTGAGTTTTACAAAAATAAAAAGAAATCCGGCTATGTTTTACGTCCTGTTTGTATTTGTTCCGGAGGTTAGTCCCGATGTGCGTCGGATTAAGCCTTTCCGTCCTGTTGGTTAAGTGTTTTTGTAGGTCAGACTATTACAGACTTCGGCAATGGACCGTACGGTCTGCTGCAGTGGACTGTACGGTCTGCTGTAATGGACTGTACGGTCTGCTGCCGAAGTCTGTAATAATCTTCCGCTTAAAAGACCTTAGCTGACGGCATGGAATGCCTTAGTCTTCCCTTTGTCTGCGGTAAGTAGGGGGAAGGGACAGTTTATCGGAAAAGAAGCCCGTAGCCCTCCATGAATATTGTTTATGATGGCAGGGAGATAAAATGACTGTTTTTCCGATAGTTGTCTATTTTAAGTATTGCTCTTTAAAGATATTGACGCATAGAATGAAGATGGAAATCAGTAGTGGACCGAATATCACTCCCATGAATCCAAATAATGACAGCCCGATGACAACTCCGAAGATAGTGATGAGAGGATGGGTGTCTGCCATCTTTTTTTGGAGGATAAAGCGGATAAGGTTGTCGATGTTGGTCACTATTAATCCGCAGTAAAGAAGTAATCCGACGGCATGAGGCCAATCACCCGATATGGCCATGTAAGCAGCTAAAGGAAACCATATCAGGGCTGTTCCCACAATAGGAATAACGGTGGCAAAGCAGGTAAGGAAACCGAAAAGCAATGCACTGGGGGCATCAAACAGATAGTAGCCCAACGTAGCGATTGCTCCTTGAATGATTGCCAATAATGGAATGCCTATCGCATTTGCCCGAACAATCATATTGATTTCGTTCATTACATGCTTCTTGTTGCTGTCACTGAAGGGGAGAAGCTCATAAATATATTGTTCCATTTTTGTTCCTCCAATCAGCATGAAGTAGAGTACAAAAACCAATACGAAGAGATTGACGGCAAAACTGCTGATACCGCCCATCAGGAATTGGCCGATGCCGGGAAGTATGGAGGCTATCGAGCTGATGTTTTCTTTGCTCAGCAAGTCATATTCTGTTTTCTGGCGAATCCAGTCGGCAAGGTTGGTGACTGTGTTGACAAAAGCGGTGGTGTCTACATTGACGGTCTGCAACTTGTTGATAAGGAGCCACACAGCCAATGAGAGAGGAACCAGGAAGCAGAGTATTGCTTCTATCAACAGGATAATGGCAGTGATGCTTTTCCTTATTTTTTTCTTTTGAGTAAGATAGAGCATCTGTCCTCTGACCATGATGTAGATGGTACATGCTCCTAATATTCCTCCCATAAAAGGAGTCATTTTCAGAAAGAGCAAAAGCCCTAAGCCCAGTATGATGGTGATAAGGGAATATTTCCAGTATTGTTCTTTTACGCTCATGTTTTATTGTATATCTCTCGTAGATAAACAATAAAACAGAGCATAATGTTTATCTCATCAGAAGGGAACGTTCTTTGTCATGTTCTCGTAATTGTTATATTGTCCGCTGATGTTTTCTTCGGTTTCGGGAGCCAGTTCCATGGCTTTTTTCATATCTTCCACAGAACCGTCCTTGTCGCCTTTCAACAACTTGATGCGGCCTCTCTCATGATAGGCTTGTGCAAAGTTGGGATTGATTTCGATGGCTTCATCATACACTCCGATGGCTTTGTCGAAGTCTTTCTTTGTCAGGAAAAGCTCTCCCGACAGCAGATATGCCTTTTCATTAAAAGGATTGAGCGACAATACTTGATTGAAACATTCCTCTGCCTGTTCCTCTTCACCGGTTGCTGCCAGTATTTCGCCTTTCAACAACAGGGCCTGTTCGTCTTCGGGGTTGAGGCTCAGTAATTTCTGAATGTCCTCTGCCGCATCTTTTGCTTGCTTCATGCCCCATAATACTTCAGCGCGCAATTGGTATGCTTCCGTATAGTCTTCTTTTAGGATAATCGCTTTGGTCAGCATGGCAATGGCATTGATTTCTTCTTTCATTCCCACCGCTGCTTTGGCAGTGAGATAATAGGTGAGAGGATTCTTGTCGTCTAAGGCGAGTGCCTTTTGGCAGGCATCGTTCATGGTTTCATAGTCTTCTTGCATGAAGCAGATACCGGCCAGCGACAGAAAGGTGCTGACTTGTTCAGGGTCTTTTTCTGCCATGCGGTCGAAGGTGATGCGTGCATCATCCAGGCGGTTGGCCTGGATGTATGCATTGGCAAGGAAGGTGAGCGTTTCCATCTCGTCATTGATGGCAACCGCTTCTTCAAAACATTTGATGGCGTAGGGCAATTTGCCCATGCGCTGAGCGCGGATGCCGTCGTATTTTAAAATCTCAAAATTCTTTTTATCGTTTTTCTCTTTTTCCGTTTCAGGGGTATTGTTCCCACCGAATAAAGATTTAAAAAAGCCCATAATTTACAGTTGTTTTATTTGTCTACAGTAATAATGAATCGTCTGAGATAGATTTCTTGTTCCTTGTCTTGACTGTTGCTGAATCTCACGGCTTTGACGGGAGCTTTCTTCAGGTCTGCTGTCAGGCGATTCTTTTCCTGTTTATAATCTATTTTCTTCCATTCTTTGCCGTCGGTCGAAACTTCAAGTACTCCCCAGGTTGCCACTTCGGGTTTGCCGAAGTCAATATCAATGCTTAATCCCGGATAAACGTTATCAAGCTCGATAGTGATAAAGCCTTTGGCTTGCCATTTGATGACTTCCAGTGCCGGAGACACTTGGATGCGGTTGGTCTTTAGTTGCAATGGCAGGTTTTTGATTTGTTCCACATCACTGATAAGTTTATGCGGCATATAATCGGTAGTTGCATCCAATAGGGTACTGTATTTCTTGTTATAGCGTTCTGTCACTGCTGCAAAGGTTTGGTCAATCAATGGCTTAATCACTTTTGTGGCCGTTTTTACACCCGGTTGATATGGATTCTGATTGTATGTCTGGTCTATTTGGAACATCTGTTGCTGTAAAGCTTTTACGTGTTTGTATTTGCGCATAAACAGTTCTTGGTTGCCGCTTTCGTAGGCTTTTGCCATAGCCAGAACTTCTCCTCCCGTTTCGCCCAGCAGTTTGAATTGTGCCAGCCACGGTTTCATTTCTTCCACCAATGGAGTGTTTTCGGCGTCGGTCAGTAGGATGTCGCCGGATTCTGTCATTCTGCCGAAAGTCTCTTGCAGGGCGGTGTAATCGCTTTCATTATATTTCCCACCTTTTATATAGCTGTCGGTGAAACTTTGGGCGACCGGTTGCAAAGCGACAGATTCGTCACGACGATATCTGTGTCCGTTCGCTCCCAGGTCGGAATTATGTGCCGCAAAGAATTCCAATTCTTCGGCAGATGTCGGCATGATGTTCTTGATGGCATCCTTCCAAGTCTTTTCACTGTCATACTTTTCAGGATTCCATGAGTAGGATGCTACTCCGTATATGGCAATCTTCGATGCTTCGGCATGTTCCATCGGATTGGTCACGAAGCCGGACATTTGGTCGGCTATCTGAGTGTCATTGCCGTATACAGGGCCAAGCAGCAAATGGTCGCGTACATAGTCTGATACAGGGAAGTTCCACCAGATATAGGCCGGACGTTTGATTCGTTCGTTAATCCATTGGATACCGTCTTTGGTGATGTCGGAAATCACGCGGTCACCTGTCCACATGATTTGGATACTCGGGTTCAGCTTGTCGCCCAGTGTGGTGAGGTATCCGCCTTTGGGGTCGGACCAGCTTTTGTTATACTCTGTGGGGCACATGACGAGCGGGGTTACATCCTTTTTCACTTTTACAAAGTTCTCGTCGATGTAGTTCAATAGCTCTGCCTGTTTGACAGGGTTGGTTCCTTCGCCTGAAATGTCGTCAAAGAAGACAGCGAAAGAACGTACGCCTAAGTCATACATCTTTTCGAATTTGGCCAGCAGGTTATCACGGTCTTCCTGATTCCATTTGATGTCTTGTCCCGGATGGATGGCCCATACGAAATCGACTTCATTTTCTTTGGCTACTTTCACCAGTTCTTGCAACTGCTTGGCTTCTTTTTCGGGATAGGGCAGGCGCCAGTTGGGAGAACTGTGGTAAGGGTCGTCTTTAGGACCATAAATATAGGTGTTCATCTTGTTCTCGCCATAGAATTTGAGTTGGCGCAGACGGGCGGCATGGCTCCACGGAGTGCCATAGAATCCTTCCACTACACCGCGGAAACGGATAGAGGGGTAGTCTTTTATCTCGACAGCCGGAAGTTGGTTGTCTTTCAGCAGGCGGCTGAGGGTCTGCAAGGCATAGAATGTTCCTCGTTCGTCATTTCCTGCCAATACAATTTCTTTATCGTTGATGCAAAGATAGTAGCCTTCCTTCCGGTTGGGAATCTGACGGGCAAACTTGCGGACGGATTTGTCTCCTTTTTCCCCGATATAGATGCGTAAACCTTCTTTGGCTGAGTGTTTTCCTGCCAATAACTGTTTTAATTGTTGTACTGCATAGGGGTTAGCTTCCGTGTCTCCAGTGAATTGATAGATTCCGGGTAAAGTGATTCGCTGGCCGGATTCGGACATCTGTTGAGGTACAGGCTGGACGTCTGCATGTTGTGCAAATGCATTGAGTCCTGCAAACAGACAAATAATTGCTAAATACGCTTTTCTCATGTTTTATTGGGGTAAAAGGTTAATAAATCAGTGGCAAAGATAATACTTATAAAGAAAGTATTCCATCATTTGATTGTATTATTTCTTCAGATAGGAGGTACGAAAGCACCTTTTCCGCCTTTTTGCGCTCTCCGTTTATGCTGTTTAACAAATCGGCGGCAGAGAGGGGGGATGTTCCGAGCAGTTCACGGATTTGATTTTCCATCTCTTGAAATTCACCCAGCTTCATACCCGAATGGTGTGTGCTGAGGCATACGTCACATAAACCGCAGTTGTGCTCGTTTTTCTCGCCGAAATAGCGGAGCAGCATGCGACTGCGACATTTGTCTTTGGCAGTGGCGTACTCTATTATGGCCTTAATTCGGGTCATATAGCTCTCCTTACGGCCTTCATATATATCATGGGTGATGGCAAGGCGATGGCTTTCCTGCCGTTCACGGGTATATATTATATAAGGTGTCTTTTTGCGTGGGATATAGTGCAGTATATGCCGGCGGGTCAGCATCAGCAGGATTTCGTAAATGCGTTGGCGTGTCAGACCGGAACGGATGGCTAGGGAATCTTCGTTTATATAGGCGTAGTCGGTGAACAGGCCGGTGTAAGAACGAAGGATGATGTTGATAAGTTTCTCTGTTTCGGAGTCGGTCTCGCGGAGTTTGTACAACTCGTCTCTGTGGACGGTGAACAGAATGCGGGAAGCGTTGTCTTGCTCGTCTGTATATTCCAGATATCCGGCCCGGGTCAGTATTTTCAGCGCACTGTCTGCCTGCACGGGGAAGTGTTTGAAGTTGTGGCAAAACTCATCCAGATTGAAGGCAAACGTACAGCCCAGACCGTCTCCCATTGCCATTTGGAAATAGTAGTTGACGTCTTCATACACTTTTCGGATATACTCTTTATCGGGAAACGTGTCGGTTATTCGTTTGTTGAGCGTTGTCTTGTCACTCTTGGCATAAAGTAAGACAGCGTAAGCTTTTTGTCCGTCTCGTCCCGCACGTCCGGCTTCTTGGAAATAAGCTTCGGGCGAATCTGGTAAATCAATATGGATAACCAGACGGACATCCGGTTTGTCAATGCCCATTCCGAATGCATTAGTGGCAACCATGACACGGCTTTCGCCTGAGAGCCAGCTTTTCTGCCGCTGATCTTTCACGTCATTGTTCAGTCCTGCGTGGTAAAAGGTGGCTGTGATATCATTGTTTGTCAGTAACTCCGCCACTTCCCGGGTACGCTTTCGGTTTCGGGTATATACGATAGCGCTCCCTGACACACGGTTCAAAATGTGCAGCAACTCTTCCTGTTTGCTCTCTGTATTGCGGACAATATAGGCCAGATTCTTTCGCTCAAAACTCATGCGAAAGACATGGCTGTCTGCTCTGAAGCCTAATTTTATCTGAATGTCTTTGACTACTTCGGGAGTGGCTGTAGCGGTAAGTGCCAATATCGGGATGTCAGGAAGCAACTCCCGTATTTCGGAAATCTTTAAATAGGCAGGACGGAAGTCATATCCCCATTGAGAGATACAATGAGACTCATCGACTGTAATCATGCTGATTTTCATATTCCGCAACTTGGTGCGGAATATATCAGTGTCTAGTCGTTCGGGAGAGATATAAAGGAATTTATAATCGCCGAATATGCAGTTCTCCAGCGCTACAACAATTTCTTCGCGCGTCATGCCCGAATAAACCGCCAGTGCCTTGATTCCCCGGTCACGGAGATTGCGCACCTGGTCTTTCATGAGAGCAATAAGGGGGGTAATGACCAGACATAATCCCGGTTGCGCCAATGCCGGTACCTGGAAGGTAATGGATTTACCTCCGCCGGTAGGCATCAGCCCTAACGTATCATGTCCTTTTCCGATACTCTCTATGATTTCTTCTTGAATGCCACGGAAGTTATCATAGTTCCAGTATTGTTTTAGAATCTCTTTGTAGGTCACCCTTGTCTATTCCTCACTAGGTTTGATATCTTCAATCTGCAACTGTACCTCTCCGCGCTTATGCGTGTTTTCTTCGATGGTATAACAGATGTCGAACGAGCGTTTTGTCTTGATGTAACGGGCTTGTGAGCTTTGTCCGAAAGCTATTCCGTTCATGACATTGTTTGATTTGTTGTCGACCAGTTCCAGTTTGATATGCTCCTGATCGCGACCTACCACTTTGCTGGTTCCGTAGTCATATACATTATGTGTACAGAATACCGGTTTGTGATTGTCAGGTCCGAACGGATTGAACTTCTTCAGGTCGGCATGAAATTTCGGAGTGATGTCGCGAAAATCTATTTCAGCATCGATATCTATTACCGCACTGGTCTGTTCGGGTAAAATATGCTCGGATACATACATTTCAAAACGCCGGGTGAACTCTTCCACATTCTCTACCTTCATCGATAGTCCTGCCGCATACGTGTGACCACCGAAGTTCTCCAGCAAATCACGGCAGTTTTCAATAGCCTTATATACATCAAAACCGGAAACGGAACGGGCCGAACCGGTTGCTAGATTGTCAGTGCGTGTCAGCACCACTGCCGGACGGTAATAAATCTCGGTCAGGCGTGAAGCTACAATCCCGATTACCCCTTTATGCCATGCTTCATTATAAATGACGATGGTACGACGTTCTGCCAATCCTTCCAAACTGTCCACAATGTGGTTGGCTTCTTCGGTCATGGTCTTGTCAAGGTCTTTTCGGGTCTCGTTGTACTGGTTTATCTGATTGGCTTTTTCCAAAGCGGAGGAGAAGTCTTTTTCTATCAATAATTCGACAGCTTCTTTTCCATTCTGTATACGGCCGGAAGCATTGATGCGCGGTCCAATCTTGAATACAATATCTCCGACAGTGATTTCTTTTTCGGACAATCCGCAAATGTCAATAATTGCTTTAAGTCCTACACTTGGATTGGAATTCAACTGTTTCAGTCCATGGTAAGTCAGAACACGGTTTTCTCCCATGATGGGAACAATGTCAGAGGCTACACTGACAGCGACCAAATCCAAGAGGGGAGTCAGCTGATGGAACTCAATGCCGTTGTTCAAAGCAAAAGCCTGCATAAATTTGAAGCCTACGCCACACCCCGACAGATGTTCGTAAGGGTAAGTTGCATCCGGGCGTTTCGCGTTCAGAATGGCTACGGCAGGAGGAAGCACGTCATCGGGTACATGGTGGTCACAGATGATGAAATCAATTCCTTTATCTTTTGCATAAGCAATTTCTTCCACCGCCTTAATGCCACAATCCAATACAATAATTAGTTTTACACCCGTTTCATAGGCATAATCCACCCCTTTCACTGATACTCCATAACCTTCGTTGTAGCGGTCGGGAATATAGTAATCGATGTTCGAATAGAACTGTTGGAGAAACTTGTATACCAATGCTACGGCTGTCGTGCCGTCCACATCATAGTCTCCATAAACCAATATACGTTCTTTCTTTCCCATAGCTTGGTTTAAGCGTTCTACGGCAATACTCATATCCTTCATCAGGAAAGGGTCGTGTAGTTCGCTAAGCTGTGGGCGGAAGAATCTTTTAGCCTCTGCTGCTGAGGTTATACCTCTCTCTAGCAATAGCTTACAGAGGACGGGACTGATTCCTGTCTCTTTAGCTAATGCTTTAGCTGCTTCTGTCTGTTCTTGGCTTGGAGGTTGGTAATTCCATTTGTGATTCATTTTATATATTATTTTTTTCTTTTTTCTTCTCACATGAGGAGACCTCACTTTTATCTGTTTCAGGTGGTCTCCAATCAATCCGTAAAGTTAGGAAAAAACAAATAAAAAAACCGTTAATTCCGTATATATTTTTACGGAATTAACGGTAGTGCTTTAAATACTAGTATATTACAGTATTATTTAATGCCTAACTTTTTAGCGATTTCTTTAGGAAGTGCTTTCTTGTTGACAACGATATTCATGGTTTTGTAGCGCACGAATGCTTTTGATGCATACCATACACCGTTATATTTGCCGGCTTTGCCCCAAGAGTTCTTTACCATATAGTATTCGTTTCCATCTTGGTCTTTGGCGATACCGTAAATCTGCATTCCGTGGTCATCGGTCGTTTCCCAGTTGTCGTATGCTTCTTGGCGTTCTTCTTGAGTACACCATTTCTGAGGCTGCGGTTTGCTGTTCAGTTTCTTTTCTTCCGGTTTCATTTTCAGCCAGTGTGCCATGTCCGAGCCACTCAACTCTTGTACTTTTTCAGCATCGGGCATCACTGCGATACCATCGCGGGTAAATCCTTGTTCGCTGACGTCGGAACCCCATGCAATAGTATAGCCGGTATTGATGGCATTGTCAAATACTTCCATCAGTTCGTCGATAGGCAAGTTATAAGATTGTCCCCAACGCCAGTTGTCTTGAATTTCAAGAACAAACGGTTCGTAGAACGGATGGTGAGTATAAGAAGTCAATGAAATGTAATCGTCAGGATTCAGTCCGGTTGATTCGTAGAATGACTGAGGAGTATATTCTTTCCCTTTGTAAGTGAACTTTTCGGGGCATTCACCCAAATAAATGTCATGAATGGCAGCGATGGCTTTCTTCCACAACGGTTTGCGGTTTTCGTCTGTTTGGAGCGAGCGGTGCTTTCCTTTTGCGATAGCAGCGACAACAGCGTCAGATACGGCTGTCAGTTCTGTATGGTTGCTTAATGTATCTCCATACATCACACCCGGACGCATTTCTTCTTCAGGTACCAAGCCGAATTTCTTCATGCCATACAGTACGTCATAAAAAGAACCTCCTTGTGAGAAAGATACATCTCCGTGAGTACGCACGGCTGCATCGGCACGGTCGAGATAAGTTTGATGTACGATATACATTTCAGACAGGTCGTATTCGCCTTTTCCCATGCGGAGTAATTCTGATTCCAAAAAGGCCATACTTGAGTAACACCAGCAAGTTCCTGCACGACTTTGGTTCTTAATAGAAGTAATAGGAAGTTCCTTTACGGTAGTAAATACGAATCCTTCTTCTTTGGGTTCTTCTTTTGCTTCTTGAGCCGACAGACTCATGCTGACGAGTCCAATTGCGGCGAGTAATGTAAATCTTTTCATTCAGTGATAATAGTTTTGTTTGATATTAAATTATTATTCATTCATAATTGCTTCTACCTCATCGATAGTAATAGGGATACGTTTCTCTCCGGTAAAGCGGGAGCCTTCGGGAGTAATCAGAATATCATCTTCCAAACGGATACCGCCGAAGTCTTTGAATTTGTCAATCGCATCATAGTTCAGAAAGTCGGTATGCATTTTCTCGGCTCTCCATTTGTCGATGAGAGCGGGAATAAAGTAACAGCCCGGTTCGTCTGTGATAACGAAACCTTCTTGCAGACGGCGTCCCATGCGCAAAGAAGCAAGTCCGAATTGTGACGAAGGACGCACTTCATCGTCATAGCCGACATAAATCTGTCCCAAGTCTTCCATATCATGTACATCTAGTCCCATCATGTGTCCCAGGCCGTGAGGGAGGAACAAGGCATGCGCACCGGCTGCAACAGCTTCGTCTATATTGCCTTTCATCAGTCCTAAGTCTTTCAGTCCTTGTGCCAGAACTTTACATACTTCTTGATGCACGGACATATAAGTGATGCCCGGTCGGGCAATTTCCAATGCTCTGTCATGGCAAGCCAATACTATATTATATACGTCTTTTTGGCGTCCTTCAAATTTTCCGCCGACAGGAACGGTACGGGTATGGTCGGAGCAATAATTGCTCAGTCGTTCTGCCCCCGCATCGGTCAGCATCATGCGTCCCACTTCTAAAATGTGGCTATGGTCGTGGTTGTGCAATGTTTCACCGTGCTGAGTCAGGATAGTGGCAAAAGAAGTCATGCTTCCGTAAGAAGAAGCGATGCCGTCCAATACTCCGGCAATATATTGTTCTTTTACTCCCGGTTTGCATAAACGCATGGCAGCGGTATGCATTTCATAGCCGATATTGCAAGCTAAGTCAATTTCTTCTATTTCACAGGCTTCTTTGACAGAACGCAAAGCAACGACAGCTTTGATTAGTTCCAGTGAAGCATATTTTTTAACGATGGAAGCACGGATACCGGTCAATTCTTCCAGCAGCATCATATTGTCGTAACGATAGGGAGGGAGGAAATGAATTTTTCGGCCTTGTGCAACGGCTTTTCCCACCATTTCTTTCAGTTGCGCAAAAGGATAACTCTGCTGGACACCTACCTGTGCAGCCAAATCCTTGACGCTCGGTTGAGGCCCCATCCAGATAATGTCATCCATATCTACATCATTGCCAAAGAAATAATCTTCTCCTGCTTCAACGTCCATGATTCCTGCATATCCCGGATGAGAGTGACCGAAGAAATAGAGGAAAGAACTGTCCTGACGAAATTTATATGTATTGTCCGGGTAGTTTGCCGGGGCTTCGTTATTGCCTAATATAAGGATAAGGCCGTTTTGCACTTTGTTTCTCAGTGCTTGCCGACGGTTTTTATAAATAGCAGAATCAAACATGGTTAACTCGATTTTAATTGAATATTTATGAACTGTTTGCAAATGTAACAATTATAATTTTAAATTCACGTGCTGATGTTTAAAAAATAATCATACCGCGCGACTTTGTGCTTGTTTATCCTTCATATTTTTCGATTCTTTCTTGTATAAACGAGAATTTCTTAATAACTTGCCGCGTCTTTTCGATGAAATCTTTATTAAGTCCGCTTCTATTAACCTCTTAATAACTAACAAAATGAATAGAATTGTAAGCCGAAGTTTGTCGGGAGCCTTTTGTGGTGTTTGTTTTTCGATGATGAATGCACAAGACCGTCCCAATATCGTAGTATTTATTGTGGATGATATGGGGTTGATGGATACCTCTGTTCCTTTTGTGACAGACCATCATGGAAATGCGGTGAAGCAGCCGTTAAATGAATGGTATCGCACTCCTAATATGGAACGCCTTGCCCACCAGGGAATTCGTTTTTCCACTTTTTATGCTCAGAGTGTGAGTTCTCCTTCAAGAGCTTCTATCATGACGGGGCAGAATGCAGCCCGACACCGTACTACAAATTGGATTAAGCCGGAGGATAACAATCGTACCCCTTATGGACCATTGGACTGGAATTGGAAAGGACTGACACGTAACAGTATTATTTATCCTTATGTGCTGGAACAGGCCGGTTATAAGACTATTCATGTCGGTAAAGCACATTTCGGTTGTATCGGCAGTGAAGGAGCCAATCCGAAGAATTTGGGCTTTGAGGTTAATATAGCCGGTTCTGCCATCGGCAGTCCGGGCAGTTATCATGGAGAAAACGGTTATGGGGCGATAAAAGGAGCAAAGTCTCGGGCTGTTCCCGATTTGGAACAATATTTCCATACCAAGACTTTCTTGAGCGATGCGCTGACATTGGAGGCGGATAAAGAAATAGAGAAAGCGGTTGCCGAAAAGCGGCCTTTTTACCTGAATATGGCTCATTATGCTGTTCATTCTCCTTTTGAGACGGACGAGCGGTTTATAGGACATTACACAGACCCGGAGAAGGACCAACAGGCATGTGCCTTTGCCACTTTAATCGAAGGAATGGATAAATCATTGGGTGATTTAATGGATAAATTGGAAGAATTAGGTATTGCTGAGAATACATTGATTATCTTTTTGGGTGATAATGGAGGGGATGCACCTTTGGGAGGAGCGGCGGATTATGGCTCGTCAGCACCCTTTAAAGGCAAGAAAGGCTCGGAGTATGAAGGCGGAGTGAGAGTGCCTTTCATTGTTGCCTGGGCGCATCCCGATGCGGGCAATAAGTTTCAGAAAGCTTTTCCCGTCGCACAAAATGCCATACAGACACAGATGGGGACAGTGATGGATATTTATCCTACCGTATTATCTGTTGCCGGAGTAAAAGCACCGGAAAATCATATATTGGATGGTTCCACCCTTGGAAAAATGATAGCAGGTAAGAAGGATAAAGCACATCGAGATGATTTCCTGATGCATTTCCCTCACGAACACCGTGGCAGTTATTTCACTTCCTACCGCAAAGGCGATTGGAAACTGATTTATTATTATAACCCGGAACATCCCGAGGCTCCTTATTATAAACTGTTTAATCTGTCGGTAGATCCCTATGAGAAGAATGATGTGGCAAAATCGGAGCTGAAAAAGGCGAAGGAATTGTTTGGACTGATGGTAAAAAGACTGGAGATGGAAAAGGCTCTCTATCCTATAGATAAGAATGAAAATGAGTTGAGACCTTTCTTTATAGCGAAATAATTTTTGAAGAAAAGATGTTTGGATGTTCGCCGAAAAAGATAACTTTGTGTCGAACTTTAATGGGAAGCTGTTTGTTCCTTGACTTTGATTATGAAAATAGACGATAAAACAGGACTGGTATTAGAAGGAGGAGGTATGCGCGGAGTATTTACCTGTGGCGTACTGGATTATTTGATGGACAACGAAATCTGGTTTTCTTACGGAGTAGGAGTATCGGCAGGCGCGTGCAACGGGCTTTCGTATATGTCCCGTCAGCGGGGACGTGCAAAATTCAGCAATATCGATTTACTGGATAAGTATCATTACATCGGTATCAAGCATCTGTGGAGCAAACATAGCATTCTTGACCAAGAATTGCTTTACGAGCATTTTCCTAAAGAGATTCTTCCATACGATTATGAAACCTACGAAAAGAATCCGGCACGTTTCGAAATGGTGACTACTAACTGCCATACAGGGCGTGCCTGTTACTTGGAAGAGAAGTATGACCGGAAACGTATTATAGACATAGCCAAGGCATCCAGCAGTTTGCCGTATGTATGTCCTATTGCTTATGTGGACAGTGTACCTATGCTCGATGGCGGAATTATTGATTCCATTCCCGTGATGCGGGCTTTTGAACAGGGATATGAAAAGAATGTAGTAGTGCTCACCCGTAATCGCGGTTACCGTAAAAAGGGAAGGGATATCAAGATACCTCATTTCATTTATAAGAAATATCCTCGTCTGAGAGTGGTGCTCAGCAAGCGTTGCCGCGTTTATAATGAACAGCTGGAACTGGTTGAGAAGTTGGAGGATGAAGGTCGGATTATAGTGATACGTCCTCATAGACCCATGGAAGTCGACCGGATTGAAACGGATATCAAAAAGCTGACCGATTTGTATAACGAAGGGTATAGCTGTGCGAAAAAGATATTTGAGGAAAAGCTGTTGCTGGAGAAGTAAATGTATCGGGGAAACTTTTGAATGAATATATTCTATAAGGTAGCGTTATGGTTGAGACAGTCATAACGCTAATTTTATATTATACATTTTGTTTTCTTCCTGAATTGTTGATTATATCTTTAGGCTCATTCTGATATTAGTCGGACTTCCTAAGTCGTTTCATTGGGTGAACGTAATTATTTTGATAGGTAAAGTCGTAAGAATGAAGAAAAAAGCATATATTTGCAACTTCCAACTATAAGTTTTATCGTAGATTATTATACATAAAAAAGATACAATGAAAAGAATAATTCCATTCTTGCTGTCTGTTTCTCTCCTCTATTCTTGTCATCAGGAGGAAGAGGTCAGTCTGCCGGACAATGGGCCGGAAATAAATCTTGCTGAGCTGGGACTATCTGAAAATGATGTTGTACAGGGACGTATGCGCATTAAACTGAAAGAGGAACCTGCCGGAGATTTGAGTGAGCGAAGCGCTGACGGCGGTATATCTGCACGAATTAAAATGATAGGCCGTTCTGCATCGGCATTGAAAATAACCCGCATGGAACGTACTTTTCCCCATGCTGGAAAATATGAAGAACGTACACGCCGTGAGGGATTGCATTTATGGTATGATGTCTGGTATTCGGAGGATGTTTCTGTGGCGCGTGCGGCCGGTGAGGTTTCGGTTCTGGAAGGGATAGAAATAGCTGCACCTATTGTGAAGGTGAGATCTTTGGGTATGAATGAATCGGTTTGGCGTGCCATTGATTTCAATGATACTTTTATTGACAAGCAGTGGTATCTGGAAAATCCGGGTACAGAGACGTGGCAACAACCGGGTGCTGATATCCGGGTGTCTGATGCCTGGAAAGAATGTACCGGGGATCCCCGTATTATTGTTGCAGTGATGGACGGAGGCATCCAGGTGAACCATCCCGATTTGGTGGATAATATATGGGTGAACGAAGGAGAAATCCCCGGAAACGGTATCGATGATGACGGGAATGGTTATATAGATGATGTGAATGGCTATAATTTCATGTATGATTCAGGCAAACTAACTCCCATGAAACATGCTACGCATGTGGCGGGAATCATTGCAGCAAGTGGAAATAACGGTAGGGGAATTGCCGGAATAGCAGGAGGAAACGGTACTGCGGGAAGTGGCGTGAGACTGATGTGTACTCAAGTGCTGGGCTCTGTAGGCTCCAATAATACGGCTGCGGCCATTAAATATGGTGCCGATAATGGAGCGGTTATCAGTCAAAACAGTTGGGGATACAATACGACCACTACCAGCACCTCATATATTGATCCTGCGGATAAGGAAGCAATTGACTATTTTATTAAATATGCCGGGTGCGACAATGATGGTAACCAGTTGCCTGACAGCCCGATGAAAGGCGGCATTGTTATCTTTGCTGCAGGCAATGATAATGTGTCTAACCCCGGTACGGCTTCTCCGGCCGATTATGAGCCGGTAGTGTCGGTGGCTGCCATTGCTCCGGACTATACGAAGGCTTCTTATTCCAATTATGGTTCATACATTGATATTTCGGCTCCAGGAGGTAACCTGAATGGTAATGGGATGGTGTATAGTACTATTCATAATTCTTCTTATGGGGATATGAGTGGAACTTCTATGGCTTGTCCGATGGTGTCGGGGGTAGCGGCTTTGGTTATTCAGAAATATGGATTGAGCGAGAGGGAATTTACTCCTGATAGGCTGAAAGAAATACTCTTCAAGAGTGCCTATGATGTAGATGCTTATAATCTGAAATATGCCGGACAGCTTGGCTATGGTTGTGTAGACGCTGCTGCGGCATTGAATATTGAGGTGACGGATGAGACACCGACGTTGACTTTGAAAAACAATAAAGTAAGTGATGGAAGTTTGCTCTTTTGGGTGAACTATCAGTTGGCCGGTAATGCACGTATCATTATTTATAACAGTACGGGCGGGAAGGTACTTGATGCGAAGAGGGGAGTGATGGCGATGTCTATGACAACAATAGATGTAAGCAAGTTGGCTGCCGGATATTACACGATGGAATATCAATGCAACGGTCATACGATGAAACAAAACTTTATTAAATATTAATCCGGTAGAAGAAAGAAATAGTAAAATATGAAGAAAGCAATATTTTGTGTAGTAGCTTTGGGCATGTTTGTTGCCGGTGCTTATGGGCAGGATGAAGTAACTGCTATCAATACGGGAGCTGCCAACTTCCTGACTATTATGCCCGATGCTCGTACAGCTGCATTGGCTGGCGCAGGTGTTTCACTCACCGGCAATGAGAATGCCATCTTTTTGAATGGTGCTACTGTTGTGGCAGATAAGAATACTCAGGGTGGTGCTTCTTATACGTATGCTCCATGGATGCGCGATTATCAGTCAGGATACTCGCTACATACGCTGGGAGGTTTTTATAAGATAGACGAGAAGAATGTGATATTGGCGGGTTTCCGTTATTATAACTATCCGAAGTTAGGTGCCCTTGAAACCGGAGGGGAGAGTATACGTCCGAAGGAACTGGCTGCTGAAGTGGGGTATGCCCGTGAGGTAATTAAGAACCTTTCCGTATCTGCTACTTTTCGTTATATCTATTCGGATATGGGAAAGGTAGGCAACGACCAGGGAGCAAGTACGGTCGCCTTTGACTTGGGTGCATTTTACAGGAAGGCAATAGCCCGGATGGAAGGTGCGAGTTGGACTGCCGGATTACAAGTGAGCAATCTGGGACCGAAGATAAAGTATCCCAAGTCCAGTGAGTCTCTGCCGATGATGGCTAAAGTGGGCGGTTCGGTCGACTTACCGTTTTCACAGATGCACCGCTTGATGGTGACAGCCGATTTAGGTTATCGCTTGGCCCCTTCGGATGTGGAGGCAGTGAATGTAAGTGCCGGAGCAGAATATACGTTGGCGGAGCATTTTATGTTTCGGGGTGGTTATCATTATGGAGACAAGGAAAAAGGAGATCATAGTTTTGCTACAGTAGGTGCAGGAATGAACCGCTACGGTGGACATCTGGATTTTGCATGGCTGTTTGCATCAGATGACTGTCCGTTCCGAAATACGTTTTGGGTGACTCTTGGATATTCTTTCTGATAGTATAAATTAAAATGGCTGTTCATTGCTGGGCAGCCATTTTAATTCATGTCGTGTTATGGTCATGTTTAATGGCTATTGTTTGTTTGCTTCATACGGCCAATCAACAGGTAGTTATTGTCATTCTCTTGGATGGAGCCTGCCAGTGTGCTGATTTTTTCCTTCATTTCGGGTGACAGGTCGGTTTTCTTGAGTGCTTCCTCCAGTTCTTCTTTCAATACGTTGGGATCGATGTTTCGAATATAATGCCCATTTCGGCAACTTGCGAACCAAAAAGTTTCTCCGTTTCCCAAAAAGTCATTGTACACTTTGTATAATCCTCCTTTCAGCGTCTTCTTGTCTACAATAAAGTTTCGGTGCTCTCTTGTTTCGCTACTGCCGTGATTGTCTGTTTGCTCCATTTTTCCTACAACAGTCCCAATAAAGCAGGTCGGGTATTCGTATTGCCAGTGAATTGGAGCTTTTCCACTAGAAAAATGGATGGTAAAGGTCGGTTGCAGCTTATTCTGGGTATAGTCGTAGTGATACAAGGTATCTGCTTTTTCTATATGAAAGTCCAGAAAGGAGAAATCGAAGGCTTCCGTGTTGTTGTTATGGTAAATGTCGTTGCTGTAATCGGGCTTCATCTCTTTCATGGGAGGAAGTTCGGCAAGGCGGTTGCCTTCGAAGTCTTGCACCCAAATCATTCTTGGATTATTTTTCCAAGGCAGTGTGGCTACAGTAATTTGCCCTTTGTCTCCGTCTACATGGAATACGGATTTGGGGAGTACCCATTTTTCCGATTCACCTATCAGTGGAATGTCTTTTTGCAACTCTCCGTTCAGATTGTAAGTGATGAGTTTGGTTGCATTCCATGGCATGAGGTAGATGCGGTTGTGTTTTTCATCCAGTTGAAAAGGCCCTACCTGAGTGTACTCTCCGGGACCGTTTCCCACTGAGCCGATGTTACGCAAGAACTTCCCTTTACGGTCGAATAATTTGAAAGGTATGTTTTGAGAACAGTGGATTAGGATGTAGTTGTCTGATACGACTACACTACTGTTCCTTACCAGGGCTTCGTCCTTATTGTCCAACTTTACAATTTCCAAATCTTCGATGAAATAACTGAGTGGCAGGTGGATGGAATCTTTAACGGCTGTCCAATCGCATACCATGAGGGTGGTTCCGTTTGTTTCCACTTTGGCTGCCACAGTAGGCAGCTCGTTCCATATTCTTGAATCGCCTGATGCTGTGTTGTCGTTCTCTTTTTGTTTGCTGTTGCAGGCTGTTATCATTAAGGTAGCCAGCACAAAAAATAAATGTGGTTTCATACTTTGTTGTTTTAAAATTTACCGCAAAGTTAGGAATGAAAGGAATCTGATTATAAAATCGTGATGGACAACTATGAAATATTATATTGCTGTATATTAGCTGTTTAGCTGTCTTTTATGATGGACAATTAATACTTTTGCAGGTATTCGTCCAATGAAATTCCTTCATCGGAGGTGATACCGAGCTTTTCTTTCATGCGTAGCTTTTTTTTGCTGACAGAGTTTCGGCTTATACAGTAAATGTTCGACATATCGTGTAGGCTGACATTGATTTTTATCAGGCAGCAGAAGTTAATGTCCGCTATACTCAATGTGGGAAATTTCTGTTTCAGGCGGGTTGTGAAATGGTCATAGTTACTGTCGAGTACGACTCTTATTTCCCGCCATTCATTTTCTGTTAATGATATTTGCCGATTACTGTTTTTGTCTTCTTCCGTATCGTTGTCCAAAGAGGGCAGTTTTTTGAACACTTCCATCTTACGAAGCAGTTCTTCGCGTAACATGCTTGCCTTCTCTCTGAGGACGCTTAGTTCTTCTGCTTGTTTCAGTAGTTTGTTTTCTTGCTTTAGCCGTTCGCTTTCCTGTTGGAGGATTCTTTTCATTTCCTCTTTTTTCTTGTATTGGAGATAATACAAGAAAGCGGTGACAATCATTGAGAGGATGAATGTGAGCAGCAATATGAGATTGATATGGCGTTGGCGTACAATTTCCAATGCATTGATTTCTGTTTCCAGTTTCAGCTCGTTAAACTGGCTGGCACTGGCCTGATTGTTATAGGCTGAGTAGATGTTGTGAAGGAAAGCAATAGCATTTTCATGTTTGCGGAACGCCTTTTCGGGAGATCCGCTTTGTTCGTACAGATAAGAGAGGCGTAGTGCGGCTTCGCTTGCCAAGAATATATTGCTTGACTGGGATACCAGATTGTAGTAATAGCAGGCGGAGTCTTGCTGGTGCATGAGTTCATAAACATGGGCTTTGTACATGTTGTGCAGAGGAATGTCACTGCGTTTCATGTTCCGGCGGGACTGTTGTAAGGATTGCAGGGCTTCGGAGAACTGCCTTTGAGCTACATATAGGTCGGTGTATTCTTTGGCAAGGCTATATGCGAATTCGCTATCTTTATCTCTTGTGGCATAGGCTTTGGCAGAATCTAGCATTTCTTTTGCGACTTCAAATTCTCTTAGCCCGAGTAGTGTCTGGGCTTTTTCCCGATAATAATGTTTGAGGTGTAGATGGGTGGTGTCTATTGCCATCTTTTTGTTGATGTAAGCCAAAGTAGAATCTGCCCTTCCTATTTGTTTAAAGAATTGTGTTTTATAGATATAAGTGCGTACAAGCTCTTTGGGACATTGTTGTACGATGGCTTCTTTTTCGATTATTTGAAGCATGGAATCGGCTTTATCATATACTTGGTTGTATAGGAATTGCCTGTATTTTATGTGGTTTATCTCTCTCAAGTTTATTGTATCTTTCATCTTTTCATAATGTTGGGACAACTTTTCTATTTTCTCAGAGGAATGCAGGATGAAAGGCTGGGGGGCGACGCTGAACTGAATCCGCCAATAGGTGTAAACGTCTTCTCCTCCTAATTCTTCGGGTACGATTCTGTTTAAGTAAGTGAGGGTGCTGTCTATTTGTTTGTCTGCATAGAATTGTTCAGCTTTTTGCAGCCATAAGGTATCTTCTCGTACAGAACAGGCAGTAAAGAAGAAGAGTAAGGAAAGTATCGGAAGAGACTGTAACTTCATGAGAGTATTGGAGGGGAATGAAAAGAGGATGTCCCAGTTTTGATGAAACATCCTCTGTATAAATAAAATTCAGTTTTATTCGATATTATTTGGCGAAGCTTACCGCACGTGTCTCGCGGATAACCGTAATTTTCACTTGTCCCGGATAAGTCATCTCATCTTGAATCTTCTTTGCTATTTCTCCTGACAGGCTTTCGGTTTGCTTATCGTCAATCTTGTCGGCACCTACGATAACACGCAATTCACGACCGGCTTGGATGGCGTAGGTCTTTGTTACTCCCGGATAAGACATTGCCAACTGTTCGAGGTCATTCAAGCGTTTGATATATGCCTCTACAATTTCTCGGCGCGCTCCCGGACGTGCACCTGAGATAGCGTCACATACCTGAACGATAGGAGCCAGCAAACTGGTCATTTCCGTCTCGTCATGGTGAGCACCGATAGCGTTGCAAATATCCGGTTTTTCTTTGTATTTCTCGGCTATCTTCATACCCAGCAGTGCGTGTGGCAATTCAGGTTCTTCATCTGGCACTTTACCAATATCATGCAAGAGTCCGGCACGTTTGGCTTTCTTCGGATTCAGTCCCAATTCTGATGCCATTACAGCGCAGAGGTTTGCAGTTTCTCGTGCATGCTGTAATAAGTTCTGACCATAGGAAGAACGATATTTCATTTTACCGATGATACGGATTAATTCGGGGTGTAAACCATGAATACCCAAGTCGATAGTGGTACGCTTACCGGTTTCGATGATTTCATCTTCTACTTGTTTGCGTACTTTGGCAACCACTTCTTCGATACGTGCTGGATGAATACGTCCGTCTGTTACCAACTGATGAAGTGCTAGGCGGGCAATTTCGCGACGAACCGGGTCGAATGCGGAAAGTACGATAGCTTCCGGAGTGTCGTCCACTACAATTTCAACGCCTGTTGCAGCTTCCAAAGCACGAATATTGCGTCCTTCACGGCCGATGATACGACCTTTGATTTCATCTGATTCAATATGGAATACAGTGACGGAGTTTTCGATTGCTGTTTCTGTGGCAACTCGCTGAATGGACTGGATGACGATTCGTTTGGCTTCCTTGTTGGCTGTCAACTTGGCGTCGTCCATAATATCATTAATATAAGAGGCAGCTTGTGTTTTGGCTTCCTCTTTCAAAGATTCTACCAAACGTTCTTTTGCTTCCTCGGCAGACAAACCGGACAGTGCTTCCAGTTTTTCGCGTTCCTGCATTTGCAGTTTGTCCAATTCTTCTTTCTTCTTGTCTACAATCACAATTTGCGCTTCCAAGTTTTCCTTGATAGCTTCAGCTTCTGTACGTTTGCGCTGTACTTCTTCCTGTTTCTGATTCAGCATCAGTTCGCGCTGTTTCAATTTGTTTTCGGCTTGCTGGATTTTCTGGTTGCGCAATGCAACCTCTTTTTCCAAATCCGCCTTTTTATTTAAGAATTTCTCCTTAACTTCGAGAAGCTTGTTCTTCTTGATTACTTCAGCTTCTGTTTGTGCTTCCTTAATGATGATGTCATACTTCGATTTCAGGCCATATCTGAAAAGCATGTATGATAACCCACCACCTACAGCGAAACACACAATTGCTATTATTACTGTTGTTACCATTGTTATTAATTTATATAAATAAAAAACGCACAACCATTCTGTCAAGAACCCTTCTCTTGACAGTTAAGTTGTGCGTGAATATCCTTAATTTAAAAATTTAAACTATTCGTTTTTACTAAGATACTGCTCTATCTCTTTCGTCAGCTCTTTCAACTTCTCCTGATAAGGTTCAGTATTATTTCTGTCTTTCATAGAAATGTTTTCAAAAGCTAATTCCAACGCAGCCATTGCCCAATGCCTTGTGGGGCTGAAATCAGGAAAACGACTACGGTATTTGTTTAGTTTATTATCAATCTGTTTGGCAGCGTTCCTATATAACAGTTCATCTTCCCGACGAATAGTTAAAGGGTATCTTTCGTTGTCAATCAGTAAATGTATTTTCATCACATCGTCCATCATACTATCGTTTTATTGTTTTAAAATCCTATTGGCCTTTTAATAAAGCGATGCATCTGTCGACTTCACGCACGAGCTTTGACAACCTTTGCTTCGTATCTTTGATATCATTATCGTGGATACTGATTGTCCTAGCCATTTTTAAATTGGTATACATTACTTCCAATTCTTTGCGACTATCTTCTACTTGTTCTATCTTTTCGTCTTTTTCGGCGAGAAGTTGCTTTAACTGAGCATTTTCACGCGTTAATTCATCGTGCAAATACATAAAATGTCTCAGTCTTGCTTCAAAAGTACTTAATAGCTTTTTGTCTTCTTCAGTCATTTTATACCAAAATTGTACACAAATATATAGGATTGAAAGCAAACAAGAAAATATTTTGAGGGGAATTTATCAATTCCGGTCAAAAAACTTTTTTTTCAGTCTTTTACGACCCCTTTTTTACTGCCTCCTTGCCGGTTTACTTTTTCAGTGTTTTATATGAAAGAATATGCCAAGTGGTACCAATGGCTATGGCAAGTAATACAATTTTCAACCAAAGATAAGGAGCTATTTGGAAAATGCAATAACTTAGGGTTATCCATATCAGTGATACGGAAATAACTTTTGCGCGTAAGGGGATGGCGCGGTATTCACGGAAATTTTTAATATAAGGTCCCAGTTGTTTCTGATGGATTAGCCAACTGTACAGACGTGGAGAACCGCGAAAATAGAGTGCGGCGGATAACAATAAAAAGGGGGTGGTAGGCAGAAGAGGTACAAAGATGCCAATAATGCCTAATGCCAGTGATATCGTTCCTGTGACGGTATAGAAAATTTTCATGGATGCAAATATAGACCAAAAAATGAAAAAATACGGATTACTGTTCTATATTCTTAGATTTTATAATGTATCTTTGCATCTACACACCGAGGTGACATTAGGTGTAAGTTCTTTCTAAATATAAACTAAAGCAATGTATACAGTAATTAAGCGAATGGAAGTATCGGCTTCGCACAGCCTGAAACTTTCGTATAGAAGTAAATGTGAGAATTTGCATGGTCACAATTGGATTATTACAGTTTATTGCCGTTCGGAGGTGCTGAATGAAGACGGAATGGTGGTGGACTTTACCCATATCAAAGAGGCTGTGATGGGGCGTTTGGATCATCAAAATCTGAATGAGGTACTTCAATTTAATCCTACGGCCGAAAATATTGCACATTGGATTTGTGAGCAAATACCCTTTTGTTTTAAAGTTGAAGTCCGTGAATCGGAAGGTAATACTGTGATATATGAAAAAGATTAATGAGATTTTTTATAGTTTGCAGGGTGAAGGATATCATACAGGTATTCCTGCCATATTTGTCCGCTTTTCGGGATGCAATATGAAGTGTTCTTTTTGCGATACGTCACATGAAGACGGGGTAATGATGAGCGATGAAGAAATAATATCGGAAGTCGTTAAGTATCCTGCTCCTATGGTTATTCTTACCGGTGGCGAACCGGGTTTGTGGATTGACGAAGCTTTGGTGGATGCTTTGCATAATGAAGGAAAATATGTCTGTGTCGAGACTAACGGTACGTGTGTGCTGCCGAACAATATAGACTGGGTGACTTGTTCGCCAAAAGAAGGAGGGGAAATAAAGTTAAACCATATAGATGAGGTGAAGGTTGTCTATGTAGGACAAGATGTATCTGTTTATCTGGATTTGCCTGCTCGGTATTATTTTATGCAGCCTTGTTCCTGTTCCAATACCGAGGAAGTAATAGCTTATATTCTGAAGCATCCCGAATGGCGGTTGAGTTTGCAGACTCATAAGTTATTGCAGATACCCTAACGTTTTTTCTGCAATAAGAATGCTCTTAAGAAAAAGTTGATATCAAGTTGCTTTCACACGTTTCACTCTCTGAAACCCTTTATTCATCGGCTTTTTGGGTGAAAAGAACTTTTAAGAGGTGAATGGATTGCTTTCACACGGAAACCCTTATGAACAGCAAGTTCCCGGTGCTTGTGAAACGTGAAAGGAAGTCTTGTCAACTTTCTTTCGGGACTCAATTTATTCATTAAATCAGCGAGAAAATTCAGAGGAAAGTGTGTTGAAAAAAGACCTTGGTCTTTCCGCAAAACATCTTGTTCTTTTTAAAAAAGAACAAAGTCTTTTTCTAAAAGCTGATGAAGCTTTTGGCGGCACATTGTCCTGTTTTTTATTATTCTTGGGGGGAGCAAATATCATATCACAAACAAAGGGAAGAATAAGCCGTTTCTTAGGGTCGGTCAAGGTCTTTTAAACGGAAGATTATTACAGTCTCCGGCAGCGGACTGTATAGTCCGTTGCAGTGGACCGTACAGTCCATTGACGTAGACTGTACAGTCCACTGCCGGAGACTGTAGTAATCCGACGGACAGACAGGCATAACCGAAAGGACGAAAACGTTTAGTCCGACTAATGAAACGACTTAGGGAGCTCAAAAAACGTATGCAGAGGTTGAAAACCGGAGGAGACAACATCAGGCGACAGGTGTTTGATTGATATGTTACCTCCCCCCAAGAATAATGACTGCCTCCTTATCACCCACAGGGGTTTCTGACTGTTCCGATATCATCTCTATCTATCAAGATGAGACTGGTGCTTTGTGGTTTGGTTCACTGGAAGGGGATGGTCGTGGCTTTGTATATAAAAAAGGTTGTATCAATGTATTGACACAACCTTTTTATTTGCACGGGAGGAGAGGCTCGAACTCCCGACACCCGGTTTTGGAGACCGGTGCTCTACCAACTGAGCTACTCCCGTGTTTGCGGCTGCAAAGGTAGTGTAATATTTGAAATATACAAACTTATTTATGAAAAAATATTTTTTTCTTATTCGTTCAATAACCCTAATTCGCTGAACATGACCCGATAAGCTGCAGCTTTTTTTTCCAGTGCCAAAGGATAGGCACGGCTGGAAGAAGGCATTCTATATAATTTCATAGTCTTCTCTCCAAATTCGAACGGTTCGCTTGTACCTACGGTTGGCTCTTTTACGTCTATTTGTTCGCGGATAATGTCTGTTGCCTTCTGTCCGGTGGTAACAATGGCTTTGCACATCGGAATTTGTTTTAGTAACAGGCTGATATCTGTTTGTTCTATTACTTCCAGAAACTTGTCGGAGGCATTGTCCTGTAAACGGCGGATAGCTGAAGCTGTATCATAAAGTGCGATTCCTTTGTCGTTTAGGAATTCAATGATACGGTCTTTATCAAATACTTTCTTCTCAGGGTTCAGAAAATGCTCTTTATCCTGAAAGAAAATAAGTCCGACGATACGCCACATATCATTTTGCAGGTTAGGGTAGAAGAAATCCATGCTCCACCGTTTTTTTTGCGGAGGAAAACTACCCAGCATCAACAGGACGACATTAGCCGGTAGAAAGGGCTCTAACGGATGTGCTTCGATGTTTAATAGAGAGTTCATGAAATCTTTATTCCTTCGGCTTCGGCTCTTTTTTAGCTAATAAAACAATGTTGTAAACGTATTCAGTCATCCATTTTTCAGAGTATCCCAATGCGTGTTGGTACTTGCGAATGGCAATACAGGTCTTGTGTACGCTGTCATCCTTCCAGTCTGTCTTGGTCATAATGTCATGGATGGTTTTTTCCGTCATATTGCGCAGCATCTTCTTCATTACGCTGGGCATACGGAACTTCCATTGCATCAGGTTGCCGATAAGCATCATCAAGTCATTGCTGAATCCTTGGAACATGAAAAGATAAGTCTTTACATCGTTTACGTTCTTGCAATTCTTTTTAATGGAATTGTCTATTTCTTTAAAGAAATCATCACTCAGGCCATAAAGTTCTACCAGCATTTTTTTGCAGCGTGACTTTTCGGCAATTCCCAATTTATTGTTTTGGGTTGGAATTTTAAGCGTACGTTTGAAAACTGCCATATCAGGCAGGAAATTAATATTGGTAATACCTATGTTGCAGGCCATTACAGATTGGTAATATACACGAATCAGTGTCATGAAGTCTTCCATTCCACCCACTTTGGTACTTTCTTCTCCTTCTGCTTGTTTTTTACTGAATAATTTTGAAAATATGCTCATGGCTTTCTTATTTTATGTTCTTGCCGCAAAGATACTTATTTTTTTTAATACTTTACCAACATTCCAAATCTTCCTCAATATCCTTCATCCTATCTTTAGTGAAAACAGGGTTCTTGATTCCGTTGTGTCTCTGTATTCGGTAATCTTCCAATAAACGAAAAGCATATTTGCCTAATAAAATAATGGCTATCAGGTTGCAGATGGTCATGAATCCCATTGCCATATCTGCCAGGCTCCATGCCAAGTCCAAACTGGCAAGTGCACCAAACATAACCATGCCGCCTACTAAGATGCGGTAAACTGGAATAGCCCAGCGTTGGCGGGTGATGTAACGTACATTGGCTTCGCCATAATAATAGTTTCCCAAAATGCTGCTGTAAGCAAAAAATAGGATTGCTACTGCCACATAAATCGTTCCGATATTGCCTATTTCATTATTCAACGCCATCTGTGTCAGTTTAATTCCGTTGGCTTCTCCTGTAGACGCCAGTCCGCTGAAAAGAATGATAAATGCTGTACATGTGCAAATGACCAGGGTATCTGTAAAAACACCTAATGTTTGAATCAATCCTTGTTTTACAGGATGAGTGACATCGGCAGTTGCTGCCACATTGGGCGCGGAACCCATACCGGCTTCGTTGCTGAACAGTCCGCGTTTGATGCCTTGCATCAGTGCCATACCTACACCCCCGCCTAATGCCTGTTTCCAACCGAAGGCATTCTCAATAATCAGCTCAATGACTCCCGGCAAATGTTTTACATTCATGATTACGATGAAAAGGGCTAAAAAGATATATCCCAAGGCCATGACGGGTACAATAATGCTACTGACTTTGGCTATACGCTGAATACCTCCAAAAATAATAATTAATGTAAGTGCAGTTAATATGCATCCCATTAGAGTCGGAGAGATATTGAATGCTTCCTCGAAGGCGGCACAGATAGTGTTGCTCTGTACGGAATTGAAAGCAAAGCCGAAAGTAAAAATAAGCAGAAAGGCGAATAGAACTCCCATCCATGGCTGTTTTAATCCTTTTCTCATGTAATAAGCCGGGCCACCGACAAAAGAATTATGTCCGTGTACCTTATATAATTGAGCAAGTGTGGATTCGATAAAAGCACTGCTGGCACCAAAGAGTGCAATTATCCACATCCAAAAGACGGCGCCCGGACCACCCAATGTGATGGCGGTGGCCACTCCTGCCAGATTGCCTGTTCCCACACGGCTTGCTATGGAGATGGCAAATGCCTGAAAAGAGGAGATGTGATGTTCGCGGCCTTCTGTCTTGCCGGTGGAATCTCCAAGTAGACGTACCATTTCGCCTATCATGCGAAATTGTACAAATTTCGTCTTGTAAGTGAACCAAAATGCGCAACCTAGCAACATTATAATTAAGATGTATGTCCAAAGAACATCGTTTATGCTGCCGATTAATTGGGTTAAAATCTCCATTTCTCTTATTGTCTTTAGTTTAGGTTTTAATATTGATGTTTTTATTCTTGGTTTAGTCTGAAGTAAAACTTATGTCCGCTAAATACAGGCTCCACTAAGCCAAAACGAATAAAGTCCGCTAATAGTTCGCTTGCAGTCTTCCTATTTAAGTTACAAATTCGACAACACTGATTAAGAGATATTTCTCCACGTTCTTTCAGTGTGTCAAGCAGCCGTTGTTCTCTTTCGGTAAATTCGACCAATACTCCTTCCGGTTTTTTGGTATGTTGCCACATTTTCAGATGTACAGGTGTGGCGAGGATATTTTCGTCTTTGATGCGGATGTATGCCCAAGGTTTATTCTCTTCATCCAGCGCATAAACAGGCTTGGCTGTCATTTCACTGATAGAAACTTCTAATACAGCTTTTCCTTCGGCCAGATAAGTCCGTGTTTCGATTTCTACTTCGGGGCGACAATACATTGTGGCTGCCGCTTCTATCATATATATTTCTTCTTCAGAACGGATACCGGCTATCTTACCGTTGTCTTTGACGCCGACCAGCAATCGTCCTCCTTCTGTATTGGCAAAAGCTGACAAACTTCGGGCTATCTTGCGGGCATCCGATATCTCGAATTTAAAATCCTGATGGCAATGTTCTCCCTCCGAGACCAGTTGCCGGATGTATTGTGTATCTGTTAATGGCTTCATTTCGGTTGCAAAAATAGGAAAAATAATGCTTATGCTCAAAGTTGGAGAGAAACGGTGAAACAAATTATAGGTATTAAATGATAAAAATGAAAGAATTAACTTGGTTATTATCAAGCTTTTTCTTTCTTTTGCATAGGAAAGAAGAATTTAGCTTTTAAATAATAAAGATATGAAGAAATTGGGACTTGTCATGGTACTGTTATGTCTTTCTTTGGCAATTAGTGCCGGTGGTTTTATGTTCAAGCATCTTGAAGTGAAAGACGGTTTGTCCAGCAATCAGATAAATGATATATTTAAAGATTCTGAAGGTTTTATGTGGTTTGCCACGACTTCGGGATTAAACCGTTATGATGGTAGCCAAATGAAGGTCTTTCGCAGTTATGACCTTGAGTCAGGCCCCTTGCCGGATAATTGTGCTCAAAAGGTGCAGGAAGATGGAAAGAAAAGACTGTGGATACGTACTGCTGCCGGTTATACGGTTTATGATTCTCAAACAGAAAGTTTTAATCGTGACGTGCGTACTTTGCTGTGGGAAGCCGGCATTGATGGAGTTCCTGCTTTGACTTATATTGATAAGAATAAGAACATGTGGTTCTATATTGCTTCTAAAGGCTGCTATCTTTATATTCCCGAATCACAGTTGCTTTATCCGCTTTTGTTTGATGCCGGTCAATTGCCTAAAGGAGAAATAACGGATATTTCAGAGTGTAGCGATGGAGTGTTGCTGATTTATAATACGGGAATGATTGTGTGTCTGAACAAGGATACGAATAAAATAAATTGGGATTTAAAGGAGATTCCCAAGGAACTGGGAAATAATAAATATGAGATTTTTTCTTTTTTCGTAGATAGAGAGGAGGATATCTGGGTTTACAGTCCCTCCGGACTTTGGATTTATAATCTGAAAGAAAAGAAATGGCAGAAGGAGTTAAGTGACCTTATAAAACAACAATCGCGTAGTGCGGTGTTGTCTGTTGCTCAAGACTTGCAAGGACGTATTTGGCTAGGACGGGAACATGATGGGATAAATATCCTGAATAAATCTACCGGTGAAATAAAAACGTTGATGCACCAGTCTGATGATGAACGCAGTCTGCAAGATAATACTGTTTCAGCATTATATGGAGATTCTAATGGAATGATGTGGGTGGGTACATGGAAGAAAGGAATATCTTATTATCATGAAAGTATTTTCAAATTCAGCCTTGATTATGTGGGTGATGTTACTGCGGTTGAAGAAGATAAAAATGGAGATTTGTGGATAGGGACAAGTAATGACGGATTGATACATTGGAAAATAAATGCCGGCGAACCTCAGTCGTTTGCCCGTGAGACTTCCGGCACCAATTCTTTGTCATCGGATGCTGTCTCTTGCCTGTTGAGGGCCAAAGACGGAAAACTTTGGATTGGAACGTTGGGAGGGGGATTGGATTGTTATGACAATGGCCGCTTTACTCATTATAAGAATATAGTGAAAAACAGTAATTCATTGGCCGATAATAACATCGGGGCCTTGGCGGAAGATAAATCCGGTATTGTCTGGATAGGAACATTGGGTGGCGGTCTGCAGAGCTTTAATCCGCGTACAGGAGAATTTAATACCTATAATACCACAACGTCTGACCTCGCGTTTAATAGTGTTTCTTCATTGTGTATGACTAGGGATAACTCTTTAATAATAGGAACTTCCCGGGGCTTGTCTGTCATGGACTTATCCACAAAAAAGATTATCTCTTTAGTGGGAACCAAATCGGGAAAGACTCGCTTCTCAAACCAGAATATAAACCAGGTATATGAAGATAGCCGTGGCCTGATATGGATAGCAACTCGTGAGGGGTTGAATATTTATAATCCGAAGGTAGATGAACTGACGATTCTTACAGAGGAAAATGGTTTGTCGAACTTGTTGATAGCCGGAATTGTAGAGGATGATAATTCGAATATATGGATAACTTCTGCCAAAGGATTGACTCATATCATACCAATGCTTGACTCAAAGACCGGCATGTACGATTTTCGTTGTAATATTTATGATGAAAGAGATGGCTTGCAGAGGAGCGGCTTTAATCAACGTTCTGTGAAAAAGTTGTCTTCCGGTGAAATCGTAATAGGAGGTGTATATGGAATTAACCGTTTCTTTCCCGATGAGATTAAATATAATGAGGTATTGCCTAACGTGTTTTTCACTCATTTCTTATTGTTCAATAAAGAAGTTGAAGTAGGAAAAATATATGGTGATAAAGTCGTTTTGGATAAGGCTCTGAATTTTGCTAATCAAGTGGAATTGGATTATAAGCAGAATATGTTCTGCGTGCGGTTTGCTTCAGATAATTACATTATTCCTGAAAAAGTGGAATATGCCTATAAGTTGGAAGGGTTCAGTGATGAATGGATTACGACTAAGACCGGTGAAGCCATTTATACTAATTTGTTCCCCGGTACTTATTTATTGAGAGTGAAAGCAATAAACAGCGATGGGTTTAGTGGAAATGAAGAGGCTTCTCTGAAAATAATTGTCCTACCTCCGTTTTGGTTGTCTACATGGGCTTATATATTGTATGCACTTTTGTTTGTTTGCATTATATTGTTAATGCGCAGCAGAATGTGCGGTGGTAAGCGTAAGGTTGAACAACCGGAGGAACAGTCTGGAATAGAAGAGGATGAATCGGATAAGGAATCGGAAAATCTTGAATTGCTCAGCTATAAGTCGGAAGAGAAAATAGTGCCCGAAGAAGATTCGGGTGTTGTTGTACTTGCCCATGATGAATCAGTATCTTCTGAAGACATGGATGAGGCTTCTCACCCAAAAACGGTTGAAGAAGAGGAGGAGATTGTAGAGATAAAAACAATAGAATCCGTTTTGGCGGAAAAAAAGGAAATTGATACCGTTTCAACCATCAAGACTCAGAGAGCCAGAGTTATCCAACTTATAGAAGGTGAAAATAGTGATGAGTATATCACCCATATAGTACCGGAAGATGAGTTGCCGGAAGTAATTATTACTGCAGGAAGCAAGAAGGTTGATAATATCATACCGCCTGCTATCAGTGAAATGATAGGAACGAAGAAAGCAGTAAGCTACAGTAGTAACGATGAGTCGGTAGATGAAAAACTATTAGGAACCGCGATGAAATATGTAGAAAGTAATATTTCCCGTAGCGATTTATCGGTAGAAGAATTAAGTCGTGAACTAGGAATGAGCCGGGTAAACTTATATAAGAGACTGGTGGCTATGACAGGAAAGACACCGATAGAGTTTATTCGTGCCATCCGTTTGAAGCATGCTGCTAAGTTGTTGCGTGAAACTCGGCTGAATATATCGGAAGTTGCCTATCAGGTGGGTTTCAATAATCCGAAGTATTTCACTAAATATTTTAAAGAAGAATTTGGTATGCTGCCGTCAGTGTATCAGGAGGAAAAACAAGAACAAGGCGAATGATAAGAACAATTCCATTTTGAAGTTGTTTTATTTGTAATAGTCACATTTAAAATAAGAATAGAATGGAACATACAGTCATACATGATGAGAAGGTAAATCGGTTTGAGGTTTTTGAATCGGGACAGATTGCCTATCTGCAATATGAGGAAAAGGACGGAGTGCTGGATATACTCCACACTATGGTTCCTCCGCAATTGGAAGGAATGGGAATAGCGGCAGACTTGACAACGGCTGCTGCCAGATATGCTGAAATAAACCAATTGAAAATAAAACCGACTTGTTCATTTGCAAAGACATACTTCATACGTCATTCGCAATACAAGGATTTATTGGTATAAAGATAAAAGGCAGTGTGTCGCGACACACTGCCTTTTCCGATATTTGTATTTTAGTCACACTGTTTGTGAGTCATAATCTCCAATACCAATTTATCTGTTTCATTCATGCCTTGTGAGCCAATTTTGGTCAGATTGCGGATGCTGCGGTCTACATTATCATCAATAATGCCTTCTACGGAGCTGACACATTTATGCTCCATTGCTAAAATAGCGGAAAATACAGCTGTAGATACCCCACTTGTCAGTTTGAGGGCACAACTGGGTTTCGCTCCATCACAAATCATTCCCGTAATATTGGCTATCATATTTTGTACGGCAAAAGTAATCTGTTCGTAATTTCCTCCCATTAAGTAGGTTATCCCGCAACTGGAACCTGTTGCTGCAACTACACAGCCGCACAAAGCTGATAAACGTCCTAAACTTTGTTTGATATAAATTACGGTCAAATGACTGAGGACGAGTGCGCGAATCAATTCTTCCTCAGACTTATGGTTGTCTTCCGCATAAACCACCACCGGCAGGGTAGCGGTAATTCCTTGATTCCCACTGCCCGAGTTACTCATTACTGGTATCATAGCTCCGGCCATACGTGCATCGCACGCTGCAGAAGTGTAAGATAGAATATGAGTGAAAGTATTGCTGCCCAATAACTGTTCTTCGCTTTTGCTATCCTTTAAGATTTTGCCTAATTGGTGTCCGTAATTACCTTGAAAAGAGCGTTCGGCTGCATTTTTGTTTAAACGTTTGGTCTCAAGTATAAAGCGGATTTCTTCGAGAGGGGTAGTCATGGCGAAATCATACACTTTTCGCAAGTCTAATTCCGGCTCATGCTGTTCTTCTTCAGAGGAGCTTGTAGTCTGTTTGTTCAGTATAATGTCATTGTTGCGAGACACATATATAAAATTAGTATGTCCTCCTGATATAATGGCTGTTGCTCTGTCATTACCTGCCTCACAAATGATTTCGATATATAGCTTCTCGTCTATATTCTCTTTTAGCCCGATGCAAATGGCTTGTGAGTCTATCAGCTTTTTTCCTTCTTCTACAGCTTCGGGAGTACTGTCTTTCAATACTTCAAGCTGGTATTCGGACTTTCCAATTAAAGCTCCCAAAGCGATGGCAATAGGAAGGCCAATCATGCCAGTTCCCGGAATACCTACTCCCATTGCATTTTTTAATATATTGGCACTTAGCAGTGCTTTTATTTTTTCAGGTCTTCTTCCCAATGCTTCGGTTGCTTTGGCTACACAAAGTGCGACGGCTATGGGCTCGGTACATCCAATGGCGGGAACCACTTCACGGTTTATCAGGGCAATGATTTGCTCTCTTTCTGACTTGGCAATCATAGTTTTAGAGTTTTTTCTGAGTAAGAGGTTGTACCGTTTTTCTTGGTACAACCTCTTATCTGGAGTTCTTATTTTGCTTTTTTGTAATTGTCTAATCCGGTTTGAAGGAAATCAACATATTTATCTATATCCTCATCGTAAGAATAAGATTTATTCAGCGGTTTTCCTTCGTTGTCTATCAATACATAGAACGGCTGTGCATTAGCACCAAATTTGGAGCGTTGCAGGTAACTCCATTTGTCGCCCACTGTACGCAGAGTGCGCTCTTTGCCGTTTTCCATTACTTTAATGTGTTCCGGCAACGGCTCCTTGTTGTCTACATATAATGTAATCAATACATAATCATCTGTCATCAGTTTGCTCACTTTCGGATCAGTCCAGACAGCTGCTTCCATCTTACGGCAGTTTACGCATCCGTAACCTGTAAAGTCGAGCATAACCGGTTTGCCATTGCGTTTGGCATATTCCATGCCGGTGTCGTAATCATCAAATTTTGCATGGACTTCATTGTTATACAAATTGAAATCCTGAGTCGTCATAGGAGGTGCGAAAGCACTGACAGCTTTTAACGGTGCTCCCCACAGACCGGGAACCATATATACGGCAAATGCCAAAGAAATCAGTGCCATAAAGAAACGGGGGACACTTGTGGTATTGTCGTCGTCGTCATGCGGGAATTTAATTTTGCCCAACAAGTAGAATCCCAGCAAGCCAAAGATTACAATCCACAAGGCGAGGAATGTTTCGCGGTCTAAAATTCTCCATCCGTAAGCTAAGTCGGCTACAGACAAGAACTTCAAGGCGAATGCCAATTCAAGGAAGCCCAATGTTACCTTAATGACATTCATCCAGCCTCCGGATTTCGGCATTGATTTTAACCAAGACGGGAACATGGCGAACAGGGTGAACGGTAAAGCTAAAGCAATGGCAAAACCCAGCATACCGATAGCAGGTGCAACGACACTGCCGGTAGTGGAAACTTCTACTAGTAAGAAACCGATAATAGGGCCTGTGCAAGAGAAAGAAACCAATGACAGGGTAAATGCCATCAGGAAGATACTCAATAAACCGCTTGTTTGCTCTGCTTTACTATCCACCGCATTACTCCATTTAGAAGGTAATGTCAACTCAAATGCTCCGAAGAATGACGCAGCAAAAACAATCAGCATTAAACAGAACAGGATGTTGAATACAGCATTGGTAGATAGCGCATTTAATGCACTTGCACCGAAAATTAAAGTAATGGCCAAGCCTAATGCTACATAAATGACTACGATAGATGCACCGTAAGTCCAAGCATCACGGATACCTTTCTTTTTATCTTTGCTGCGTTTCAGGAAAAAACTTACAGTCATTGGAATAATAGGCCATACACACGGGGTGAACAAGGCAAGTAATCCGCCGATGAACCCGGCAAAGAAAATATATATCCATGAACGATTCTGCTGTGAAGTTGTCTCACCATAACTGTTCAGTTCTTTTATGACCGGTGTCCAATAGTCCTGAACGGAAGTTTCGTTGCCGGCTAAGGCAACAGTAGCGGCACTGTCAATGGCAGTTGCTTCTGCAACAGAGGTCTCGGCGGCCGGCTGGTTTACAGTTTCGTTTTTGGTCTCCGGAGTTGCAACTGCAGTAGTGGCAGCATTTCCTTTTCCTGAGAAAGAGAACGGCACTTCTGTCGGTGGTAAGCAATTCTCGTCATTACATGCACCGTATTCCAAATAACCTTCAATTTGATAAGAAGTATCTGTGATTTTAAACTTTTGAACAAATGTTGCTGTGCTCTCAAAGTAACGTAATTTCATCTCGAACACTTTGTCGAAATTTTCAATTTCTTTTCCCTGTGGAGTGAGCTTTCCTACCAGTTCTGCACCCTGTATCTTTTCCACATTGAAGGTAGCGGAAATAGGGCCGCCCGAAGGAAGATCGGTGGAATAAACATGCCATCCGGCATCAATTTTACCGGTAAACACAATCTGTGCTTCTGTGTCGGAAATTGTTTTCAACTCAGTTTTAAACTTGACCGGATCTTGAATTTGGGCAAATGACGGAAGCCATGCCATGACCATCAAGAGGCAGCTTAATAAAAACTTCTTTTTCATTGTCTGTATTTTACATTATTAATATTCTGATGATGCAAAGAAAAGGATAAAATCTAAGAAATGAGCCTTTATACCTATATAAATATCGGCAATTGTCGTTTTTAATAGAAAAATTGGGATTAGGCGCAAAGAAAAGCAAAGTTTAGCTTAGAAATAAGCAGGTCAGTATCTTAGTAGTAAAGCGGTAAGAAACAGAATTTTCTCACTATAGAATTTTAACAGGTAAAACAACAGATTGTCCTTTCTCTTTTCCCACCATATAAATTCTCCAAAAGTCAAATTCAATACTATCTCCTTTTAAGAAATCATCAATTATTCGAGGGGATGCCATTTTTATTTCTTCCAAAGTCCCGATGTGCAAGGTATCTTTCTGTTTTTCTTTCATTTTCTCCAAATAATGTGAAAACACGTCTTGATAATTCCCTTGCTCTCCGATAAGATGATAGGTATATGCTATGTATTCACTGCATTCTTTGGGATTAGTAACGATTCTGCCTGCTTGATATGGACTTTGTAGTTTTCCATCCACATCCTTGAAAATTAACATACCTTGTCCCATCCAACCTATTCTTCCAATACGGGATTTATCGGTATGATTGATGTAATAGCTATGGTAATATAGACACACTTTTTCTGATGACAAGTTGCATACTTTAAAAGCTAATGGGAATTGTATTGTAAGGATTTTGGATTTTGAACGATTTGCCTTTAAAATAACGGAGGCATTACTCTTAACTGGTCGGACATCCACCCAATTAATATCTGATTGTTGCATACTTAATAGTATCATTGCAGACATTATATATAGAATCATCTTTTTCATGTTTACCTTTTATTCATTCTCCATACTATTATTTTGTGACCCTCGCTGTTAAAAGGAATGCAATACTCATAAATGCCCATCCTTGCCACTGCTGATGAATTTTATTTCATCCTTATTTCTCTCCAGTTTATAAACCTCAATCTCTCCACTGACATATTCGGTATCATTCGTGCAGGAATAATTTTGCCGCAGCGTATATAGTGTGTCTTGGATAAAACAAAGCTGTTTTTCCAAAGCAGGCAAATCAGTGCTGTTTTGTGCCATTACGCCATTCATCATTCCCAAACAAAAGACGATACAGAATATGTATTTTACATTCTTCATTCTTATATGTTGTTATCAGTCTGGTTAAGCAGAAAACGGTATATCGCTGTTTTCATGCTTCGTTAGTAACTTCTTTCTTGTTATTAGATGTGAAACCCCGGTTGCCAAGAGCAGATAGCCTGCCAGCAGACCATGACAAAACCAATATTGATAAAAGTCGGCTACACTTGCTAAAATAATCTTTTCATTTGAATTTATATGAATGATTAATCTATATTCGTCGCAAAAACAATAATATTCAAAACTCATTAAGTAGGCGAGTGCTATTAAGGTTAAAGCTATCCAGCGTGATATTTTATGATGTAACCACAAATCACTCCCGACAAACAACGTGGAAAAGATAGATGCAGACTGGTCTATTTGCGACTGCCTTATATCCGGTTTCTGTTCGTCTGACCGAGAATTTGCCTCCGGCTTCCTTCGGATTCCTCCTCATGGTGGACACCCTTGCTCTTGGCTAACGATTCCCACTATCAAGGCTCGTTCGGGACGTGCCACCCTATAGTTACTGAACATGCAGGGCAAATGGCTAAGCGGGGAACGCGGTCAGGCGTTATCACGCTTTGTTAACCACCTTATTCGTTTATATTATATATGTACCACATTTTTGAAATATCAAACCAAATTCTGTTTCTAATTCAATTTGCCAACTTTCTCCCTTAAACAATAAGTGAATTATATGGTTATCATATTCTTGTATTTCGCAATCGCATAAACCCATATTACAATTCTGCCAATTGTAAATATTCAGTTTTTGAATTACATTATCTGATATTTCTATCACAACCACATTATAATCTTTATTCCAAACTCCCCATTTAGAAACTTCTACTAATGGTTTATCAAAAACATGAAGCTGGAGATTTATTTCACCTATTCCCAGTTTTAATTGTCCTATGCAGAATTTTTCAAAGCCTTTAGGATACAACTGCTTTAGGAAAACATTTCTTTGTACTATATCAATTAAGTTTGTTCTCATTTATCTTATTTTGGTGGGGAACAGCGTTTAGCTGTTGGCTCTACCTCTTAAATGTTTAATTCCTTGCATATCTTTTTATATTCCTCTCCCCACAAATTGGCAAAGCATCTTTTCCTTATAAATACATATTGGTATTCAGATTGAAGAGTATCTTCTCGTTTAGAGTAAAGTATAGCTTTATTTGTTACACTCTTTTCTCCATATTTGATTGACAACTATATTTATCACCTTCAATACCCCCGCCAAAGTTTCAGAAAGATATTTTTGGACGGGCGGCATCTGAATACCTCCGCCAGTTCTTCAAAGCTCTTACATCCGAATACGGTCTGCTTGAACTCACCTATGCTCTCCCAAAATTCCTCATGATATGCCCGTGATTTTGGGTATCGTTCCATCACGATTTCTTGCAGTTCCCGTAAGGATATGCGGACCGGATTTTCTTCATATTCATTCTCGATCTCAATAATACCACATTGCAGACCGATAAATCCATGTATGCCTTTCCAGCGGACGAAGTGTGTACTTTTTACCTTGTACATCATACCCGTGGCATCCACAACTATGTCCTTTTTGCGTTTATTCCGTTTGAACCACTTCATATCGGTAGTCTTATAGTCATTCGCTTTCCAAAAGGCATATACCATGTTATTTCGGGGTGAGAATGAAAATATCGGAAATTTCAATTTTGCTTTCATCTGTTATGTTACCTCCCTTTTATCTATAAAATTTCTTGAAATCAATATCAAACGTAATCTTGTCCGGCGCTCCGAGTTCCTTTCGTTTGGCTTCAAATTCCTCTTTGGTCGTCAGCTTAAAGCAATTTTCCTGTGCTTCCAACCCGTTTTGTGTGTTATCCACCGGGATGATGTAATATTCGGTTATGTCCGTATCGTAACGGTGCAAGGTATTTCCAAGACTATCTATCAGTGTCTTGTATGCTTTGGCAAGAATGAAATGTTCATCGTGCCCCACTTCATATATTCCGTTTTCTGTAATCGAAACATCCAAGTCCATACCATTGTCATAATAGCTGACGCGCATTTCACTCATTGAATCTATTGCCAAAAGGTAATAATTGCCAATTAATTTTTCGTACCAAGTCTCACAACTGACAAAGCCGAACAGTATAATAATACATAATATAACTTTCTTCATGCGTACAATCTTATTGATACCTTTTTTATCCATGCCTATATTGTTGTTAGTTGAATATCAACATACATATTCCTATCCCTGCCAAGAAACCCCATATCGGGAAAGTATATATTACCCAAGACGGGATAATCCTGTTCCATTTGTTTCCTTTATATTTCAGCAGTATGGCAGCAGTCCGTTTCCGGGTGTATCGCAGATAGAAGGGGATGATACAAAACACGGTTGTCAGGGTAAAAAAGACAAGCCCGCCTTGTAGTTCCGTGAAGTTCTTTCGTGAAAACCAACTGTCCGTCAGCACACAGTTGAAGAAAATACTAAAAAAGAGCAGGGCAATCATGAATGTGGCGGCAAACACGCCGAAAGCACTGAAACGTGGCGGATCATTATGCTTCTTGTAGGTAACATACAGCCTGTAATACAGATAATCAAAGAAGCAATACCTGTATTTCTTCCCATTCTGCATTGAGTTATTTCGCTCAAAACGACTTCTTGTTTCACTTGTATTTTTCATCTTTACTACAAATTATTGCTAATGGTTTGGCGTGGAACGCTGTTCAAGCGTTATCGCGCTTCGTTATGAACTCATTTGAAAGGTATAAGCCTATTGTCTTCACTATCAGAAGACAGTAACCCTAATAGTTGATTGAAGCTATCACAGACAAAATCTGCTGAATCTTCAAATTCAGGTTCTAATCCATAATAGATTTTACCATAATTATTTGGAGACAAATCAATACATAGATATTGATATTCTCCTCCGACTGCCATTGCAATAGGAATATGCGTATTCCAAAAGTTGCGTATTTCTTCACAGGCTTCTTTATCATCTTTAAGTGCATCAAGGCTCATTATTTCGAACTCGTTCCAACGGAATCCATTATCGACTTCCTCATTAAAATCTTCAATGGAATTAAACCATACGTTATCATCCTCATTTGTGATAAGTTGGAACTCATTCAAGAATTTGAGATAATCTGCCGGGAGATTACTGTATCGTTGTAAAAAGAAAGGAGACAATTCTTTAATTTCAGTTCTTCTTTTTACAACAAATCCTATATTTTGCAATGCTTCAATCATATATTTAATCTTTTAATTCATAATGGCTGGCGAATAATTGACCGTTAGGGCAGTTCATTCGTTTGTTATCAACTTCTTCATTTCATTTTTTCTCACATCAATATAAAGCAACTCATCATGGTCTGTTATGCTATATAACTCCATAAAATCAACAGTCACTAAATAATACTCATCAAGTCCTTCACAATCACCTATGAATGTATATATATCAGACATTCTTGCTTTATAAACAATGAAATCTTTGTTCCAATAATCAATAAAGAAATAGAGAACGATATTTTTGTCTATTATATCCAGTAGATGAAAGTAAGGATCTTCCATGTTGCAATCTATGCTGTATGGCACATATTTAAAGTTCAACCATAATGCACGGGGATTGCCAAATACAAAAGTATCATATAGACTTTGTATTAAAATCTCTTTATCTGCATCCTCTATTTTCTGAAATGGAAGATTGTTGTCCGTGATTGTTCGTTCTATTTCTTTATAATCAAACATGACGTTTTACTTTTGTTACTAATGGTTTGACGGGGAACGGTTTGCCGTTATCCTGCGTTGTTATCCGCATTTACATTTCATCGAAAATTGAATCTAAAAGGTTATTCAATTCATCATCAGTGAGATTGAAGTTCTCTTGTTCAATTTTCATGCTCTCGTATATTTCTGCCATTTCCTCTCCTTCGGTAGAGAAAAACTGGTCGGCTGATTTTATGCCGTACTCGTCAACAAGCATTCTTCTGAATACTTGTTTAGCTTTTTCGATTTTCTTTTCTTTTTCCATTTTTCTTTTTTTTAGTTGCGGATAATCGAGTAGGAGAAACGGGATTATTTCCCGTTTCGACCTCTCACACCACCGTGCTTACCGTTCGGTACACGGCGGTTCATTAAACTTGATGTTCTCACGTAATAGTATTCTGGCATGGGGATGAACCCCAATCCTTTCAGGTAGTCATTCGTCATACTTGTACTCAATGCAGTAGAAGCGATGCGCACAGGTCCTTTACGAGTTTTGGCTACCGTCAGAGCAACCCACTCGGGGATGTTGAACTGCTTTAGCTTCTTGATGCGGGTACGGATGAACTGCCACTGCTTCCATATAAAAGTTCGCAGACGGACACGTATCCAGCCGTCCACCTTTTCAAGGAACGTCCTGCATCCGGCTATACGGAAGTCGTTTACCCATCCCCGTGTAGCCGTGTTCAACTCTTCCAGCATCTGTCGGATGCTGATGCCACGACTGCGTTTGGTTATCACACGTATCTTGTCCTTTAGTCGTTCTTTCAGACGCTCGGACACACGTGGCACACAACCGCCTTTCTTATAACGAAAACCAAAGCCAAGGTTCGATACGACCTGCTTATAGGCTTGTCTCATGTTGCTTGTGCTAAGTATATCTTCAAGCATATTGTTGTCTTTTATTACGTTATACATTTGGTCGTCCTCTTCCATATATGCAAGGTGACATTCCGCGCTTACTCGCTGCTACTTTCCGTTTCCAACGTACTCTTTCAGCGGAAGCCCCCATTTTCAGGGGTGGGCTGCTCTCAACACGTCAACCTTAATATATAGTAGTCAGACCGTTTAATGTTCATCCCTTCACCCACGCAGTCAGGGGCTACTATGGAATCTGCTGACTTCTTCCGGCAAATCTTGTTTCAACCACGCCTGTGACGAATACGTGTCCGGAAGACCTCCCCGTTAAGAGCAGTAACTTTCATCTCATCCATCTGCCGGATTTACAACTGCAAGTTTCGGATAGTTATCGGACTTTGCCTTGACATGCAGACTGGTCCACTTGCGACTGCCTTATATCCGGTTTCTGTTCGTCAGACCGGGACTTTGCCTCCGGCTTCCTTCGGATTCCCTTCACGGTGGACACCCTTGCTCTTGGCTAACGATTCCCACTATCAGGGTTCGTTCGGGACTTGCACCCTATAGTTACTACACATGCAGGGCAAACATGGCTTGGAAAGAAACACCGTTCAGGGGTTGTCTTTCCTTGTTAATGATATTTCTACTTTCTCAAAGAATTGAACCATTCTTCAACAAATTTTTCTCGTTCAAGTGTATTGGGAAATTCTTTAATATCCACATAATCATATATTATGGCAACGTCTTTTAGCAAAGCAGGCTTTCCCAACGTTAAAAGATATACCTTATCAGAAGTAGCCATCATACCGGACTGATGTGCATTTATCATCGCTCCACAACATTTTAATCCTATTCCATTATCCAAAAACATATCACGCAACTTTTGAAATGCGGAAAATTCATCATCCGCATTTACTTTATACAGATGATTGTCCAATAACACCGACATGGTAATCACATCAACAGTGTCTGTGATTGTAATAGGTAATTCAAATTCTGTATTATCTGCAAATCTGATTGCCAAGATATTTTCTTTATCTTCTTCCATTTCAATTATCATTAATGGTTTGATAAGGAACGCCGTTTAGGGGTTATCTTTCCTCGTTATAAACTTATCTTATTCCTTTCAATTCTTCTTTCATTCTTCCTTTTAGATGAAAATAAGCCAGCACCCCAAGGGCGTTGAATAATGCGGTTTCATCTTGATTGCGCCCTAATGCATTATAGAATTTTGCAACATTCCGATAAGCCAATATTAGAAAGATTAAATAAACGACAACTAAAATTCCCCCACTGAATACAAGAGTACAAATACCTATCAATGAATTTCTATTGTATGCTTTATACTGTTTTTCAGCTTCATCATAATCATAGTTTGTTAAATAACCAAATTGTTGCAAATCATCTCTGCTCCATCCTCGCTCTCCCAATAAGTTGATAGCATAATCACGAAGTTCATCATCATAGCCATAACGCTTATAATTTTTCACTACGTCTATCAACTTGTCATTATCGAATTTTTTTAGAATTTCAAAATCTTCCATACAACTTTATTTATGTTTATAATGGATTAGCGGGAAACGCTGTAAGCGTTATCCTGCGTTATTAACGTCATAATTATTCTCGTTCCAGTGTACCATATCATAAGGATAATACTGCACTTCTTTCAAGCTGCTATCATCCAATCCTAATATTTTCACTAACGCACCACTTTCAAAACTCCAATAGCCGAATGGTTTGAAAAGAGTTACCATTCGATTTTTGTCCACGGGCTTTTCTCGCTCTTCAGCAAATCCTCTGCCATATACATCATGCCGGAGTTGGAGGCGCTTTTGCCACCCCATAAGGCACGCCCGATGATGTAGCTCATCGCAAGGTCGTGCCAAGAAGAAAAGCGGTCGCGCACCATTTCGTAGGCACGGTCTATGTAATCCCACGCTTCGGCTTCAGATATATATTTCATGTCATAGCAGGCTCGTGCCATGAAGTTAAGGCGTCCGGCATCCCAGCCTGTTACACCGTAGCGTAGTAGGTCTTCCCTACAGGTGATGCAACCGCATTCCAGCAGTTCATCGTAGCATTCTTCGAGATTGTGCAGTTGCTCCACGACTTTGTCGTAATCCTCCTGATTGGTCATGTGTTGTTGAAAAATCCGGTCTTTTGCCTCTTCATTGTCCAGCAGAAAAGTTTGATAAACATAAGGGAAGTAGTAGGCGAATCCTTTCTCACCAAGGTATTCCAATGTCTGCTTGGCATCTTGGGTGTTGCTGATGCCCCACCAATCGGCAAGGATGGTAGGAAGTTTGTCGTTGATGTCCAGCGTCAGTGAGTTGAGGTATGCCCCCTGCTGCAAGGCGTAGAGGGAACCTACAGAAAGTTTCTTGTACTCCGTTTCCGTCAGGTGCGAACGGGGATTGAGGCGTATGCCTTGAAAAAGACGAACGAACTTGCGTACGGCAGGCCATACGCGACGATAAAGATAGTAAACGATAATGATTGGGACGACTACCCAAAGCATCCAATTGAAATCTGTCATAAATATTTTGTTATTAATGGTTTATTATTGATTACTCATCATCTCGAAAAGCAGATGCTGGTGTACCCTCCCATCGCCTTTCTGGATATATTCAATGGATTCGCTTCCTCCAAAAGCTAAAGCCGGAGTAAAAAAGAAGATTTCATTTTCTTTCATGACTCCGCATTTCTCTATCGCCTGCTCAAACAGAGGCTTTTCCAGCAGAGATTCTATGATTTCGTCCTCTGTAATGAAATATACGAACTCTTCAAAACTAAAGGCGCAGGGATTCGTACAGCGATAGTGAATATTTAGGAGGCAGACATCATTTTCAGTGTCCGTCAATTTTCGATAATAGAGAATATTACCAAAACCGGTAATCATGATAGGGATTCTTGCAGGGTTCTCTCCGCCAAGCCATAAATACAGGTTAGGCATATAATCGTTAGGATCGATTACTTTCAACAAACCGTTGCCATAGTTTCCAAAGCCGTATGCTTTCCAAAAATCCAGCCATTCTGCGGGTAGCCAGTCTTTAAACTGGTTTAGAATCTCTTTTGTTGGTTTTCTTAGCTCTCCTGCCGGAGAAAACTTCTGTAAAAAATCATTAAATTGTTCCATAATATATTCTTTTAAGTGTTGTTAGTAATGATTAGAAAAGGAACGGCGTAAGACGTTATCTTTTCTCGTTAATAACTTAA
>ERZ838118.84-NODE-84-length-112661-cov-10.876010_pt1 | contig 112661 bp, 87 predicted proteins | sample MGYA00519863_ERZ838118 | MGnify/ENA primary metagenome ERZ838118 (study PRJEB31850, sample SAMEA3708827) | human gut metagenome | biome: human gut; feature: human-associated habitat; material: faeces | place: China | collected 2014 ...
TGGTACCCGACGGCGCTCCTTTGGGCAGAACGCGAGGTTTGGTACCCGACGGCGCTCCTTTGGGCAGAACGCGAGGTTTGGTACCCGACGGCGCGCATTTGCTGGCAGAATAGCGGGCTTTGGTATCTTTTCGTGGCAAGATGGCCGATTTGGTACCCGGCCTTTAGCAAGATCGGCGGTTTGGTATCCGAGAAAGCGCGTTGTCGTTTTTGTGACCTGGGGTTTCTTCGGCCCGTGGGTACCAAATCGGCGAAGTTGGCTTGAAACGGGGAACCAAACCGCCTCTTTTGTCAGCGACAGGGGCGCGACGGCCCCGTGCGGTACCAAACCACCTCATTTTGCCAGCGGAAGGGGCGATCGCCCCGCGCGGCACCAAACCGCTCGATCCGAGAAATGCTTAGCGGGACGCTCAGCGATGATGCTACAATGGCGGCATTGGCATTGATGGGTTGCGCGGGGCACCGCGCCAGTCGCCGTTGCCGAAGACGCGCGGCTGAGGGGAATAGGGGTGTGACTCCCCTGCTCTACCAGGAACCGTAAAAGCCGATGGGGCATTCGCTCGCCTTCGAAACCGGTCCCACGCCTTCTACAGGCTCGGGCAACGCGGCGCGAGAAGGCGATGGCGGGCACGCCAAATGGCCCAGAAGACGCGAAGTCGGAACACCTGCTCATCGCACGACAGCCCTGGAAGTAGGTGATTCCGCATGGTCGGAAACCCCCGCGTGCGCTCGGCGTACGCCCCTCAGCCGTGGTCACGGCGACTCTTATCCCTGTTCCTTGCCTTAGCGCTCGCCCTCACCCTCACGCCCTTGCCGGCCTGGGGCGACGAGACCGGCGACGCGCCGACGGAAGCCCTCGCGTCCAAGGCGTTTGCAGACAGCGCCACGACAAGCGAAGCACCCGAAACGGAGCCGCAAGCGAGCGACGAAGGAGCCACCTTCAGCGATTCGTCTTTCGTGACAATTACGAAAGACAGCGCGCCCACCAAGCCCAACCCCTATTCGGTCAACAATGGTATGAAACCCGGACTGACCTTGCATGCAACAGCATGGGCAGACAAGAATGCTCTTCTGCAACCTGGTGATTCCTGGAGCTACCAATGGTTTGTCGGGGACAAGAACGGCTCTAGCATCGATCTAGATTCCTTCATTCCCCTTGAAGGCGCCACGGAATCGGCGCTCACCCTCACTAACAACCTCTGCTCGGAATACGAGGGAAAATATCTGCGCGTCCAAATCACCTCAAACGAAACGGTCATCAGCGGGCCCAAGAAGGCGACAAAGTACACTTCGGACACGGCCTGCGGCCCAATCATAGCCCCGGAGGCCCCCGTTAAACAGATCAAGCTCGATTACGTTCTGCTTTCATGGAATGGGAGCGGGTTTGGCAACGAACTGGAAAGCGTTCCCGATTGCAATGAGGGAGATACACTCGAAGCCTGCGCTTACAGCTTCGAGGATCCTTATACTCTTTATGGAGCTTCGGATGTTGTCTTCTCCTGGCAGGTAAGCGATTCGCCGTACGGCACCTTCGAAGAAGTGGCCCAAGGGGCGTCGTTCGTTGTTGCAGAAGACTTCGTCGGGCGCTATCTCAAGGTCGTTGCTACAGCGAAGAACGGCGTTCCTGGCAGCAGCACCTGTGAAACTGAACCAGGAAAAGTCCTGCCGCAAGGCGTGGCGACGCTTTACCGAGTGAGCATCCTGAATGCGTCGCCTTCGAAAGAAGTTGGATGCACGCTGCAGGCCCAGGCCTATAAGGGCGACTATTGGAACAACGCTCCTCTTAACACGGGCGTTGAATACACCTGGCGCTGGTCGGCTGAAAAGCCGGGTGGCGCCGGCTTCAGCGACAGCAGCTGGCACGTCATCGAAGGCGCAACGGAATCGAGCTTCACCGTACCCGACTCCCTCGAAGGCTGTTGGGTATCGGTGACGGCGTGCGCGGGCGACAACACGGTGGCCTCCGCGAACACGTCAGCTGCCGGTCCCTTCCGAAAGGCCGGAGCGCGCGAACTGTACTATGCCGCCCTCGACCAGACGCCAGAAGACGACAACTTCATTTTCTGGTCCGGGCGCACCATTGGCGTAACGGCGCGCGAGACCTCCGCTGCTGGCACTGCCGGCGCGTATCTATCACCCGACCAGCTTACCTATACCTGGTACATCGCCGACGCTTGGGACGGAGAATATGTCGAGGTCGCCGACGAGAACGTGCATAAGGCCTCTTTCGTCATTCCCGATTCCTATGTGGGGAAACACCTGAAATGTCTGGTTTCCGCCGGCTTCAACACTCTGGAAGCCGGCCCCATGCGCAAGGCCGTAGCCCAAGGCGAAGCCGTTGAGTCCGTTGACCCCACGCCGCCCCAGCCAGATGAGACGAAGTCGGCTACGGTGACTGCTCGGATTGTCGGCGTCTCACCACACGCTGTGGGAGATACTTATCAAATGGTGGATTGGGTGCCTTCTCGCGAGTATGTCGTGGCGGATAGCACGAAGACTTCCGCGTGGGACATCTTTGCCGACCTTCTCGACGAAGCGGGGTACTTCTATAGTCTTGACGGAGGTTGCCCTTACTCGATCACGACCCCCGACCGCAGCCAAACCCTGGCTATGAGCGCTAGTGCGCCCTGGTCGTACTGGTCGTTCCTTATCAACGGAGAATATGCTGACGTTATGGCCAGCGGGCACCATCCTCAAGACGGAGATGTGCTGGAGTTGGTTTATGTAGATGCAACGGGAGCTGCCGCAGCACCCGACATCGCGGTGAAGCCCAACGCGCCCGCAGCGGAATGGGCAGCGGATTGGGGATCCTTCGGCGCAGCTACGGGAGCGCCGATAGCGGTTGATTCCACGCTGGGCAGCTTGCCGTCGCGGTGGACGTACGATTTTGCCCAGGGCGGCTATGCCTCGTGGTCGGAGCCGGTGGTGGCCGGCGGGTTCGTGTTCTTCGCTACCGGTTCGCGGCTCCTGAAGCTTGACGCAAGCACGGGCGCGGTGGTGGCCGAAGCGCCGCTAGCAGACGGCACGGCCTACGGGTGCCGGCCCATTTACGCGAAGGGTCTGGTGGTGGTGCCACTGAACAACGGGCGCTTGCAGGCGCTTTCGGCCCTCACGTTGCAGACGCGGTGGCTCACCGAGGCGCTGCCGGCAGCGGTGCAGGAGGTGGCCTCGGGGTCTGAAGGCGGGGCTGCATCGGTCACCTATGATCAGCAGGGGCTTTCCACCCTCACCGTGAGCGGCGACTACCTGTACGCCTTCACGGCAGCAGCCGACTGGTCGCAAACCTACGAGGGCTGGGCGCTGTGCGTGAACGCAAGCACCGGCGCCATCCGCTGGATGAGGCAGAACGCCGATGCTGGCTACTACTGGTCGGGAGCGGCTTCAGTGGGCGATTACCTAGTGGTGGCAGGGGACGATGGCGTGCTGCGAGCCGTTTCGGCTGCTTCGACAGACGGAGAGCCGGCGGCGACTCTCGCGCTGGGTGCCCCCGTGCGTTCGACCGTGGTGACCGTCGACGGGTTCGCCTACGTGGTCACGGCCAACGGCACTCTGCACAAGGTGTCGGTCGGGGCCAATGGAGCGCTGACACAGGTAGGGGCCGTATCGTTTGGCGACTACTCAACTTCTACGCCCACCTTTGCCAATGGCGTGTTGTACGTGGGTGGAAGTCGCGCGCACCAAGGGCTGCTCGCCGCCATCGATGCCGATTCGCTGAACGTGTTGGCTACTGTAACCGCCGCAGATGGAGCTCCATTGCCCGGCGAGGTGAAGAGCACTCCTCTTCTCTTGCGTGACGAAAATGGCGTGGTGGCGCTGTTCACCTGCAACGGCGCGGGCGGCGAATGGCCGAACTACACTTCGGGAGGCGGCGTGTACGCCTACCGGCTGGGCAACGCTGAGGCGCAGCTGGTGTACGACCCACCAGCGGGACTGCACAACTACGCCATGGCCTCGGTGGCCTATGGCGGCGCGGGCACGTTCTATTACGTAAACGATTCGGGCACCTTGTTCGCCCTGGACTTGTCCGACCAGCCGCTTCCACAGCGGCCGGGTGACAAGCCCACAAACCCTGAAACGCCAGACAACCCGACAAAGTCGGAGAACCCCGTCAAACCGGGAACCAGCAACAGCACGAGCACCGGCAACGGCCAAGGAAGCGGCAGCGGCGCCGGATCGGGCATTCGCCCGAAAGGAAGCACCTCAAGCCGCGCGCCCTTCAGCACCACCCTCTCCCTTGGGTCGGCCCGTACCGACGCGGTAGAGGAAACCGATGCGGCGGTCGGCGCAACTCCTGCAACCGAGGCGGCCGAAACCGTGGCGGACAGTCCGGTACCCCTGACCGACGTCAGCGGCATGAATGTCAACCGCACGGACACCGATACAGGTGCAACCGTCGGCAGCGAGCCCGACGCCGCAAGCACCAACCAGGTTCCCGCCGCCACGCTCGCGCTGCTTTCCACCGCCGGCCTGGCCGCAGCGCTCTACCTCGTTCTAAGCGCCCGCAAGCGCCGGGAGGAAGACGGCGATCATGCCTGATAAATCTACCAACACAACCCCGCGCCCATCCGCTTCCAATGGGCGCGGGACCCTGGGCAGCACCCCTCTCGCAGCTTCGCTCGAGCCGACCTCGTCCCCAGACACCCGGCCCACGAGCGCGGTCGGCCAGCCCGGCGCCGCGATGGCCGACGGAGCCAGAGAAGAATGCACACGAGAAACTCGATCTCGACGGCGGCTTTTTGCCGGAGCCGCCCTGGGCGCCATCTCCTTGGCTGGCCTGACGCTCTCGTTGCTCTTGCTGGTCGCACCTGGGATTCTGCCGGGCACAGGGGGCGCTTTTCCCGAAGGTGAGGCGTCTTCCACCCAGAGCCTCTTCGCCGGAGGGTTCGGCGGCGAAGACGGCGCGGACAGAGACGGTGCAGGCACCGAGGGCGCCTTCGGAGACGCCGCGTCCGTCAATGATGAGACCGGGGCTACCTCCGATGGAGCAGGCACCGCCGACGCCTCAACAGCTGCGCCTTCTGCAAATGGTGCAGCCGCAGACAACAGCTCCGAGGGCAACGGGCGCGGCGATTCGCGCGCCTCTGCAGGGAGCGCCAACGCCGCCAATGGATCCTCCTCCGGAAGCAGTGCAGGAGCCGGAGACGACCGCAACTCCGGAGGTTCGGCCGACGCGCCTTCAGCCTCCTCACCTTCCTCCTCTTCGGGTGCGTTGGGCTCATCAGACGCAAGCCCCTCCCCTGCCCCGGCCTCTATCGCCGTGTCCGTCGTCGTCGACAGCTCCGCTGCCGCGAGCCTGGGCTTTCCCGCCACTATGGCTTCCGCCACGCTGAAGCTGCCCGAGGGCGCCACGGCCGACGACGCCCTCGCGGCCACGGGGCTTTCCCTGGAGGGCTCATCCTCCTATGTGTCGGCCGTAAATGGCCTGGCCGAGAAGATGATGGGCGGCACCAGCGGGTGGACCTACACTGTTAACGGCACCATGCCCATGACGGCCGCAAGCAACTACATCCTCCACGAGGGCGATGCTGTTCGCTGGGTCTACGTGAGCTAGCGACCGAGCTAGCAACCCATCCTTGTGCAAGCTGAGGAATGCGCCTTGTGGTACCCGCGAAAAGATCGTTGGCCTAAGCGCCTTCGCCGTCTGCGCGATCAAAAGAATACACACGATCACAGAAGTTCTGCACAAGCGCGCGATTATGGCTGATGAACATGAAGGCCATGCCGTAATCGCGTTGCAAGCGCTCAAGCAAGTCCATTATGCGCGCTTGCACGGTTACATCCAAAGCGCTCGTGCATTCATCGCAAATGATGAGTTTCGGATTGCTAATGATGGCTCGCGCGATAGCTGCACGCTGGCACTGGCCGCCAGACAGCTCAAAAGCACGCTTGCTCGCCACGGCGGGATCGAGCCCCACTTCGCATAGCGCCTTGTCCACCAGCATCTTGCGATCAACCTTTTCGAATTGGGGGTGATACGCAATGCCCTCCGCTACGGCACGGCCAATGTTCATATGAGACGAAAACGACGCCTCAGGATTCTGGAAAACCATCTGCATGCTCAGCCACGCACGATAGGCAGCACGCTTCTGGGCACGCGTCGTGCTCTCGTGCTGCACTCGTGTAACCCCGTTGAAGGCAACCGTACCAGAGTCGGCTGTCTCAAGCCCAGCGATGATGCGCGCAAGCGTGCTCTTCCCGCTGCCGCTACGTCCGACGATACCCACCTTCTCGCCGGCGTCGATTTCAAGCGAAACGTCACGCAAAACCGCTTCGCCCTTTTGCGCAAATGTCTTATTCAAACCCCTTGCTACAAGAAGCATACATCCCCCTTGCCTTCTGGCATAGCGGGAATAGCCGCTATGAGCTCGCGCGTGTAGGGATCTTGAGGGTGATTCATCACCTGGTCAACCGGGCCTTCTTCGCGAATGACTCCCTGCCGCATGACCACCATATAGCTGGCAAGCGAGGCCACCACATCTATATCGTGGCTGACAAGCAGAATCGCCAAGCCCTCGCGTTCGTTCAAGTCTCGCAAGAGGTTCACCACCCGCGTCTGGGCGTCCCCGTCGAGCGCGCTCGTCGGCTCATCTGCTAGAAGAAGCGATGGAGAACCTGCCAAGGCAAAAGCCAAGGCCACACGCTGGCACATACCCCCCGAAAGTTCAGAGGGCAGCGCCCCTAAAACTCGTTCGATGTCGTCAAAGCCCATACGGCGCAGAAGCGTGCGCTCGAGCACCTCGTTCACGCACCCGAAATGAGCACGCAGCACTTCGTCGAACTGCTGTTTGACAGTGAACAGCGGATCAAGCGACTGCTCGCCGTTTTGGAACAGGTACGCCAGCTTCGTCCCACGCAACCGGTTCATCTGCTTGCGCCGAGCATGGGTGATATCGACGCCTTCGAACACAATAGAGCCGCCCTCAACGGCAGCCGTCGGCGAAAGCAGATGCGCGACCGCCCGCAGTAGCGTGCTCTTTCCCGAGCCGCTTTCTCCCACAATGCCCACGATCTGCCCCGCGCACACCGCAAGAGAAACGCCGCGCAAGGCCTGAGCGCCCCCGAAGGAAACACTCAGGTCCTGCACGTCCAACGCTATGTCGGTGCCGTTACGCAACGTCAGCATCAACCGTCACAAAATAGTACTCGGAAGGCGAGGCATCCAAGCCCGATACGCCGGGATCAGCGATAACGGACGCATCGGTGTTCGCGAAGAAGATACAGGGCACATCATCCAGCACGATTTGGGCGATCTGGCGCGCAAGCTCATTGCGCTCGTCGATGTCGTACGTGGCATTCAGCTGGTCGATCAGCGCATCAACCTGCGGATTCGAGTACTTTCCGAGGTTGCTCGAGGCATCGGTGGCGAAGCACTGTTTGGCAAAGTACGCAGCATCCCCAGTAGGAGCCATGGCCATGCTGTTGAAAACCATATCAGGATCATCTTTCGCGAAGGTCTCGGCGTCTTCAATGAAGTAGTCGATCGGCACAATGTTCAGCTTAATGCCTGCCTGACCCAGCTTAGATTGCATGTCATCGGCCAGCTGAGTGAAGCGCTCGTAGTTGGTGCACGTGTACAGGTTGATTTCAATCGGCTTGCCATTCAGCTCACGCACGCCGTCGCCGTCGCCGTCGGTGATGCCGGCATCTTCGAGCGTCTGCGCCGCAGCCTCAACGCTGCACTCGCTTACGTTCACCTTCAGGCCTTCGGTGCCTCCGAACGGCAGCGTGGCACTGTAGACGCCCCACGAAGGAACAGATGAATCCTGGCAGATGACCTTCGCGTAGCCGTCGCGATCGATGCAGTAGGCCACGGCCGTGCGCACGGCATCGTTTTGAATAACCTCATGCTGCATGTTCATGCGGATGAAGTCGGCACGCGAGGTGGTACGGCTGAACACCTGGTAATCGCCCTGCGCCAAAGTTGCCCGCGCAGACGCCGACGGCATAGCGATAGCATCGATTTCACCGTTCTGCATTGCCATGGTAAGCGTGTTGTCGTCGGTGAAGGAGGTGAGCGTCACGCGATCGAGCTTCGGCGTGCCGTCCCAGTACGTCTCGTTGGGCTCCATGACGATATGATCTTCGGCAACAAATTCGACCTTCTTGTAGGGGCCCGTGCAGGGCGTGTCGTTCGCATAGTCTATGCCATCGCCCACGTAGTACACGCACAGTAGCGGGTCGCACAGAATATTCTCGATGCCGGGAACTTTTTCGGAAGTCACCAACGAAAGCGTCTGGCCATCGGCAGTCATTTCGTCAATTGCCAACGTCTCGGCGCCTCGGCTGTTCTCGGTATAGGTGCGCTCCCATGCCGCCTTAACCGCTGCAGCATCCACCGGCTCGCCGTTAGAGAACGTGACGCCTTCGCGAATCTTCAACGTCCAGTGCTGGCCGTCATCTCCCTCAATGCTCTCGGCCAGCCACGGCTCGGCCGTCAAATCGTCGCTCACCTTGAACAGGGTTTCCGCGATGCCGTAGTAGCACAGATACCAGCTATCCCAGTCGGCTGCCGGATCCATGCTTTCGGCATAGAAATAGGTGGTAGAGCCAGCATGCAGCTCTTTGGTCGCCGGAGTCGCTGCAGCATCATTGGCCGCAGTTGAGCTGTTAGCGGCGCTCTCTTCGCCCTGGGTGTCCGAGGCAGAGCAGCCGGTCATGCCCGCAGCAAGAGCCACGGCGCATACGCCGGCAACCAGCTTCCTTTTCCAACTGTGTCTTTTCTTCATGAACCTTTACTTCCTTTCCTCATCCTCGTGTTTACCCTGTTTTCCCGATAAACACTCTGATCGAACAGCACTTGTCCCTTGCTCGGAATTCGCACTTTTATCGCGCCGTCTGAGAAAACGGCGCTTCGAAACCGCCTGAGTGCGCACATCGAGCGCATCACGCAAGGTATCGCCAAGTAAATTGAAAAGAACAACAGTTATAAACAGCGCCGCCATAGGCACCAGCATGCACCATAGCGCATACTGGAACGTGGCCTGGGCCTCGGACATCATGGCGCCCCATTCGTTGGTAGGCCGCGCCGGTCCGAGTCCGATAAACGAAAGCCCCGCCATGGTGAGCACGATGTCGCTCATCGAGACAGCGGACAACACCGCAACCTGCCCCGCCATTTCGGGAACGAAGTAACGCATCATGAGGGCTCCTGCCCGCGCGCCGCACATACGAGCAGCGCTCACGCATTCCGATTGTTTGAAGGCAATGGCGATACTGCGAGTCAGGCGCGCATATTGCGTCCAGTACACAGCGGCAATGGCAATGATCATGTTGATTGTGCCTTGCCCCAAGATGCCCGCAATGGCCACCGCCAGCACAAAGCTGGGAAATGCCTGAAATGCCGTGATAACGCGAGAGAGCACGTAGTCGACCGCGCCGCCAAAAAATCCGGCTGCCAACCCAACCGCGCAGCCCACCAAAACTGCCACCGCCATGATGGCAAGGCCCAGAAGAACCGATTCTGATCCACCCGCCAGCGTGCGAGCCAGAACATCGCGGCCCATCGAATCGCATCCGAGCACATGCCCCTCGCTACCTGGCGGTGTCAGGGAAGCCGACAGTTCCGTAGCGTTCACATCAAAGGGAATAGCAAGAGGAAGCAGGATGAGCACTGCGACATACGAAAGCATCACGCCCACCATGACAAAAAAACGCGTACGCGCAGAACCTCTACGCATGACAGCTCTTCTTCCTCAGACGTCGATCGATCAGCTGGTAGGAGGCATCGATCAATGCATTGAGGATCAAATACAAAATGGCCATGACAAGAGCATACGCACCGATAAACGGATAGTCGCGGGCGCTCACTGCCTCGATAGAAGCCAAACCCACGCCTGGCCAATTGAAAATGGATTCCACGATAGCCGATCCGCCCAACAAAAGACCGAACGACACGCCAATCAGCGTGAGCAAAGGCACGCCCATATTCCGCAGCACGTGCACCCACAGAATACGAGCATCACTCACCCCGCGCGCCCGCAATCCATCAACATAAGGAAGTCCCAGCTGTTCAATGGCGCAAGCACGCACCTGCCGCATGAACCATGCGGAAAGAGGCAGCGCCATGGCCAGCGTCGGCATAAGGACACCCGCAAAATCGCGCGTTGCCATGACATCGAACAGATGCAAGCGCACCGAGAACACATAGAGAAGCAAGAGCGCGACGAAAAACGAGGGCAGCGAGTTGAACACATAGGTGACGACGCGCATGACATGGTCAAGCGCTCCGTTGCGCCGATACGCGCACACGAGGCCCAGCGGCACCGAAAGAACAAGAGTGAGCGCAATGGACGTAAATGAAAGCACCAGCGTGTAGGGGATAGCAGACATAAGCATAGCCGAAACTTCGGCACCCGTTCGATAGGATGTGCCCAAATCGCCCTGAAGCACCCGGGAGAGCCAGGAAGTGAACTGCATGATGAAGGGCTGGTCAAGACCTAGTTCCGCGCGCTTGGCAGCCAGCTGCTCCTCGGTGGGAGCCACTCCCATTTCCGCAAATGAATGCACAGCAGCATCCGTGGGAGAAAGATAGGAGAGCACGAAGGCAAGAAGAGTCACGAGAAAGATAACCACCACGGCCCCGCCAAGCGCCTGAAGCGAGCGTTTGGCGCGCGCCGCAAGAATGCTGGAGCGCGGGAAGCCTTCTTCTGTCTGCCGCATCGCAAGCACTACTTGACTGCCTCGACAGAGAACAGCGGAGACGTGGCATAAAACGCCTGCTCTCCTTTTGTCCACACCGACCGCCACACCTCTTCGTCGGCGGCCACGGATTTGAAGCCGATGGAAGAGAGGGCCTCGACGTCCCAAGCGGGACGATTCTCATAAGTCAACGGCAGTTGCGCCGCGAGGGCCTCACAACGGTCTTCCTGCTTGGCGCCCGCAAATGCGTTTTCACTCCAGCCGAGAACCGCCCGATCCTCCTGGTGCGATCGACGCAGTTCGTCAAGAGCGGCATCGGCGAGATAGGTGTACCAATTGGCATCGAAGACCACGAGCTTTCCGCCTGGCTTCAGCACTCGCTGCCATTCGCGATACGCAGCTACGGGATCGCGCATGAGCCAGGTCACATTGCGCAGCACCACCGCATCATAGGTATCCGACGGAAGCGGAAGCGACGAGACATCGCTCCGAATAAACGCAACGCGCTCGGGGCGACCGGCGCGCGCCACGTTCTCTTGCGCGTGGCGCAGCATTTGCTCGCTCTCATCAACGGCATGTACGGTACAGCCCATAGCCGAAAGAAGGATAGAGAAGAAACCTGGTCCGCAACCGAGATCGAGCACCTTTGGGGCTTCTCCCTCAGCGCCTAAGAAATCAAGCGCCAGCTTGTTGTGCAGCACGTCAATCCAAGCATGATGCTGCGCGCCTTCCAGCTCATCCCAAATTCCATTTGAGTACGTTGTTGCGCGCTCGTTCCAATACTCAATTACATGCGCCTTAAAGGCCTCATCGCGGCATGCGCGCTGTGAAGTGCGACGCATAGCAACCTCCACTCTTTCGTGTTACGTGTTGGGAAAAAATAACACATTTGAGTGAAATACATGAGTATAAAGGTTACAAATTCTGTATTCGTAACAATATTCCCCTAAACGGCCCGATCGGGCTTGTCGATAAAGTCACTCATCTGCCTGGGATCCAATGAATGGGCTTTACGGTCGTGCCAACTTTATGACAGAAGCGCAGGCGACGGCTGCCCGGGCCGGGGTGCGCTACAATGGCGGCTATGGAAAACGACTTCGAAAACACCACCATCTCGTTGTACGGTACTGTGCCCGACTCCATCGTGGACGGACCTGGCTTGCGCTACGCCGTGTTCGTGCAGGGGTGCAGCCACGGTTGTCCTGGTTGCCACAACCCCGAAAGCCAACCGGCCGAGGGAGGCACCGAAACGACCCTCGCGGCCCTTCTGGCCGATATTCGTGCCAACGGCCTCGTGCACGACGTCACCCTCTCCGGCGGCGAGCCCTTCGAACAGCCGAAGGCCTGCGCAGCCTTGGCGGCCGAGCTGAAACGCAATGGTTACGGAGTCTGGAGTTATTCCGGTTACCTCTATGAAGATCTGGCGAAACGAGCCAACAAAGCCCGCGCCGAGCGCGATCGCCGGATCGGGGCACTCGGCGGCGAGGCGCTCCACGAGAACCCTGAGGAAGCGATGGTCAGTGGGGCTCTCGCCGACATCGCCGACGACTTGGCCGTGGGAGACCTGCTGGATTCCATCGACGTGCTCGTAGATGGCCCCTTCGTGGAGTCGCGCAAGTCCCTCGAGCTGAAGTGGTGCGGCTCCTCCAACCAGCGCCTGATCGATGTGCCAGCCACCCGACGCACCGGCTCTGTCGTGGAATGGCAGCCCACCTCGTTCTCGCTGGAAAAGCCCTCCAACTGGTAGGCGAGCACCTTTTGGAGCCATGACCGACAAAAGTTTTCGCGTTTTTGGTCACCACTTTTTTGGAAATCTTTGTCATCCGATGGGCAGCCGCACGGTGAAACGGGTGCCGACGTCTTCTTCGCTCTCTACGGATACCTCGCCGCCGTGGTAGAGAGCAGCGTGCTTGACAATAGCGAGGCCCAGCCCCGTGCCGCCCAGCTCTTTGGAGCGACTTTTCTCCAAGCGATAAAAGCGCTCGAAGATTTTCTCCAGCTTGTCGGCGGGAATACCCGCGCCCGTGTCGTTCACGCGGATGACGCCTATGCGCATCGGAGCAGCCGCCTTGACCCCCTCCTCAGCATCGCCTTCGCCCGGCACAACGCCGTGCACAAACCCCCTACCAGACGCATCCTCCGCACCGGCAACGTCCTCCGCGTACACCTCCACGAACACGCGACCATTTTCGCGATTGTAGCGGATAGCGTTCTCGACCAAGTTGTAGATCATCTGCTTGAGCAGGGTTTCATTGCCCCGAATGATGACCGGTTCGGCCTTGAGGCCAACGGTCACTCCCGCATCGGCGGCCAGCTTGGTCAAGCGCCCCACCACCCGACTGGCCACCTCTTCCAGATTCACTGCCTCGGTTTCGTTGTCGCCCGGCGCCATCTCGTCGAGACGCGAAAGAATAAGCACATCGTCGATGAGCGCGCGCATGGCTTGTGACTCCTCGTAGATGAGCTGCGCGAAACGCGGCACGTCCTCAGGGGGCACCAGGCCGTTGGCCATCAGCTCCGCATAACCGGAGATCACCTGCAGGGGCGTTTTCATCTCATGGGAGACGTTGGCCGAGAATTCGCGGCGCATCTTCTCGGCGCGAGCCAGCTCTTCGTTGCGCGCGAGGGCCGATCTCGAGCGCGCCGGCTTGTCAGCCTCTACCTCAGGCGCGGCTACCGGCACTTCAGCAGTTTCGGCCTCGCAGCCGTTGCGCGATGCGTTGGTGGCACTCATGAGGCGTTCTTCTTCAAGCGATAGCCCACGCCGCGCACGGTGGCAACAGCCTCTTCGGAGCCGGGGGCCGCCTCGGCCAGCTTGCGCCGCAGCGTCTTCACGTGCATGTCCACCGTGCGCGTCTCGCCGACGAAGCTTACGCCCCACACCTGCTCGAGCAGCTGCTCGCGGGTAAGCACACGGCCCTTGTTCTCCATGAGCGTGCGCAGAAGGTCGAACTCCTTGCGCGTGAGGTTGACTTCCCGGCCATTCGCCACCACGGTGCGGGCGGACGGCGACAGCTTGATCGCGCCGACGGCCATAAGGTCACTGGGCTCCGCCACCTCTTCTGCGGCGCCTTGGCTCGGACGGCTCGCGCGCCGCAGCAGCGCGTTTACTCGCGAGATGAGTTCCATCATGCCGAAGGGTTTCGCCAGATAGTCGTCGGCACCGGCATCGAGCCCCACTACTTTGTCGAACTCGGTGCCCTTGGCCGTGAGCATCATGACGGGAAGGTTCTCCGTCGCCGCATTACCGCGCAGGGCCTGCAGCAGAACGAGGCCATCGTCGCCGGGCAGCATAATGTCCAGCAGCACCGCATCGGGCGGCTCGACCGCGCACCGCTCAACAAGACCGTCGCCATCGTGGAACGCACGCACTTCCATACCCGCTTGATGCAGCGCATAGGCAGTCAGGTCGCGGATATGCTCGTCGTCTTCCACGTAATAGATGAGCGGAGCTTTGCTCATGGGAATCCTTTCTGGAACAGGTGCGCGGTCATTGTAGCGCAACAGCCGCGCGACGCAGAGATGGGCGGCAAGGCGTCAAAGAGCCGTGGGGCCGGCCGAACAGGCAGTGCCGCCCCAGCGCCGCCTCAGTGCCGCCCAGTGCCGCCCCAGCGACACCTCCGCGCAACCGGAAACCAGCGCGAAAGTGACCGACGGTGCGGGATAGCGCCGTCGGTCGCAAGGGCGGCTTAGGCGGCCGCTGCGTCGGGGGCCAACGGCGTCTCCAGGGTGTCCACCAGCGGGTCGCGCGGACGACGCGGCTTCTCGGGGAGAATCGCCATGACGATCTTCACCATCACCGAGACCAGCGGTAGCCACAAAGCGGTCATGGTCACGTTGAACAGCGTGTGGGCGTTGGCGATCTGCCGGGCGATAACTTCCACCTCGGGGCCGGCCGGGGGAATGGCCGCCACCACTGACGCGAAGGGCCCGACGAGCCACACGAACAAGAGGCAGCCCGACAGGTTGAAGATGCAGTGGGACAGGGCCACGCGCTTGGCGTCGCGAGACTGGCCGATGGCGGCGAGCAGCGCCGTGATGGTGGTGCCCAGGTTGTCGCCGAGAAGGATGGGGATGGCGCCGTCGAGGCCGATGATGCTCGCTCCATCGGCGCCCGGCGTGGAAGCGAAGTTCTGCAGCACGGCGATGGTGGCGCTGGAGCTTTGCACCACGAGCGTCATGAGGGTGCCCACCAAAACGCCGAGCACCGGCACGCCCGTCACCTGGGCAATCAGGTCGGTGAACACGGGGTTCTCGGCCAAGGGCTTCATGACAGCGCCCATGGTGTCGATGCCGAGGAACAAAAGTCCGAAGCCGAAGACGGCGGTGCCGACGTACTTCATCTGTCCCTGCTTGGCGAGCTGCATGATGAGGAAGCCCACGAGCACGATGCCGAGCACGTAATCGGACAGTTTGAAGGCGATGATCTGCGCCGTGATGGTGGTGCCGATATTCGCGCCCATGATGATGGGGATGGCCTGACGCAGCCCCATGAGACCGGCCGCCACGAAACCGATGGCCATGACCGTGGTGGCGCTGGAGCTTTGCAGCACCGCCGTGGCCAGTGCACCAGCCAGAACACCGAAAAAGGGGTTCTTCGTCACGGCGGCCAGAATGGCACGCATGCGTTCGCCAGCCGCCTCCTGCAGGTTGCTGCTCATGAGGTTCATGCCGTACAGGAACAGGGCCAGACCGCCGAACAGTCCCAGCCCGATTTGCAGCAGTTCTTCCACCTATGCGTCTCCTTCTCACGGCGACCCGCCCCTTGCGAGCCGCGTTCGTTGACGAGTCGCACCCTTGCGGCCCGCGCTCGTCTCAGCAGGGAAGGAGTATGAAGCCCCATTGAGCAGCCGCCGTAAGAGCCACGTAAAATGAATGTAAAATCGTGCGGCGCTACCGACCGTTAAGCCCAACCCTCCGTAGGGGCTGACCTTGGTCGCCCCTCTTTTGCCATGCGGGCGCAACCCACCCGCGAGGGCTGACCAAGGTCAGCCCCTATGGAAACGGAAATGCCGCTACCCAAAACGGCCAGCGACGTAATCGGCGGTGCGGGGGTCGGTGGGGGCGGAGAAGATGGTGTCGGTGTCGCCGGCTTCCACCACCTCGCCCAGCAGGAAGAACGCCGTCTTGTCGGAGATGCGCAGGGCCTGCAGCATATTGTGGGTCACCATAATCACCGTGTAGCGCTCCTTCAGCTGGCCGATGAGCTCCTCAATCTTCGCCGTGGAAATGGGGTCCAAAGCGCTCGTGGATTCGTCAAGCAGCAGTACCTCGGGCTGCACGGCCAGGGCGCGAGCGATGCACAGGCGCTGCTGCTGGCCGCCGGACAGGCCGAGCGCGTTCTTCTTCAGGCGATCTTTCAGCTCGTCCCAGATGGCGGCCGCGCGCAGCGACTCCTCTACAATGATGTCCAGATCGGCCTTGGCGCGCACCCCATGGCTGCGGGGACCGAAGGCAACATTGTCGTAGATGCTCATAGGGAAGGGGTTCGGCTGCTGGAACACCATGCCCACGCGCCGGCGCAGGTCGGTAGGATCCAGCGTGCGGTAGGCGTCGGCACCGTCCAGAAGCACCGAGCCTTCCACGCGACAGCCCTCCACCAGATCATTCATGCGGTTCAGCGTCTTCAGCAGCGTGGACTTACCGCAACCGGAAGGGCCGATGAGCGCCGTCACCTGGTTTTCTGGGAAGGTGAGGTTGATATCGCGCAGACCTTGGAAGTCGCCGTAGAACAGGTTCAGGTGCTCGACGACCATCTTCGCAGGAGCGGGTGCGGCCTCTGGAACCTCAGCTGCCGCGGGGACGCTCGTCTCTTTCGCGAGTTCTTTCAAAAAGCTCGTCATTTCTTGCTCACTTCCATTTTCTGTGCCACCACGCGCATGGCGGCGTTCAGCAGAAGAACGAGGATCAGCAGCACCACCGAGGTGGCGTAGGCCTCGTTCACGTGCAGGCCCTCGCAGGCCAGGGTGTACATGTGCACGGCCAGGGTGCGGCAGGAGTCGAAGAGGGCGAAGATGCCCTGGCCGCCGAAGTCGGGGATTTGGGCCACAGTGCCGGCGGTGAACAGCAAGGCCGCCACCTCGCCCACACAGCGGCCGAGAGCCAAAATGACGCCGCCCAAAATGCCGGGCACTGCCGAGGGCAGCACGCAGCAAGCCACCGTGCGCAACCGCCCGGCGCCGAGGCCGAAGCCGCCCTCGCGGTAGGAATCGGGCACCGCCATGAGCGCCTCCTCGGTGGTGCGCATGATGACCGGCAGCACCATGATGGCCAGGGTGCAGGCGCCGGACAGAAACGAGAGGCCCCAGCCGCAAGCCGTCACGAAGAACAGCATGCCGAACAGGCCGTAGATGATGGAGGGAATGCCCTGCAGCGTTTCGGCGGTCACGCGCACCAGGCGCACGAAGCGGCTGCCTCGGCGGGCGTACTCCACCAGGTAGATGGCCGCGCCGACGCCTACGGGCACCGCCAGCGCCAAAGCCAGCAGCGCCATGATGACCGTCGAGGCGAGCGCCGGCAGAAGCGACACGTTCTCGGAGGTGTATTCCCACTGGAACAGATCGGGAGTAAGCGCGGGCACGCCTCGCACCAGGATGTAGCCCACCACGAACAGCAGCACGGCGGCGGTTACCGTTGCGGCGGCATAGGTGAGCCAGCGCAGCAGCACCGACACCGCGCGGCGCCGACGGGACGAGCGGGCGATGCGGGCCTCCAAGGCATCTTCCTTGGCGAAGCAAGCGGGCATCAGATTGACGGCACCCAGGGCTCCCAAGGTCGGCGAGCAGGCGACCACCGAGGGCCGCGGGCGACGCAAGCGCAGGTTGAAGCCATCGCTCATCGCGCCTCACCTCTCTTCCGAATAACGTTGAGCAGCATCGTGATCAGCAGGATGAACACGAACAGAACCACACCGGTGGCGATGAGGGCCTCGCGGTGCAAGTCGGCGGCGTAGCCCATTTCCAACACGATGTTGGCCGTCATGGTGCGCACGCCAGACAGCAGCGAATCGGGAATGATGGGCATGTTTCCGGCCACCATGACCACGGCCATGGTCTCGCCGATGGCCCGTCCCAGCCCCAGCACGATGGCGGCCATGATGCCGGAGGCGGCCGCCGGGGCCACCACCTTGAACACGGCGTGCTCGTGATCGACGCCGAGAGCCAGGGCACCCTCGTAGTAGCGAGCGGGCACGGCGTCCAAAGCGCTTTGGGCCACGGTGATGACGGTAGGCAGGATCATAATGCCTAAGATAAGGCTGGCTGCCAGCACCGAAAGCCCCGTGCCCGGCCCGAGCAGACGCACGAAGGGCACGATGATGACCAGCCCGAAGAAGCCGTAGACCACCGATGGAATGCCGGCCAGCAGCTCCACGCCGCTGCGCAGGAAGGAGCCCGTGCGGCCGCGAGCGAACCGCGAGAAGTACAACGCCGTGAGCAGGCCGCCCGGCACGCCCACGATCATGGCACCGGCTGTCACGTACAGGCTGCCCACGATCATGGGGAAGATGCCGTAGAGGTCATTGACCGGGCGCCACGTGGTGCCGAAGAGGAATTCCGGCAGCCCGATCTCGGCCATGGCCGGCACGCCGTTGGCCAGCAGAAACAGGCAGATCAGCGCCACGGCGGCTATGGAGAGGGCCGCGGCCGTCCCGAAGAGGGCCCGGGCAGCCCCTTCGCGTAGGACATGTGGGCGGCGCTTGGGCACGCGGGCCGCCGCAGGGGCACCGGGGCCCGGCGCGCCCGGCACGGGGCGGACGGCCGCTGCCGGCGTGTTCAGCAGGGAGAACAGCATAGTCGATCCCGCTTAGGCGACGTCGGCCCAGCTGGTAGCCGCGCCGGTATAGATGTCGCACACCTGCTGGCTCGTCAGGTCGCTCACCGACGAGGTGGGCGCCACGATGACCGCGATGCCGTCCAGAGCGATGGGGATGCCCTCGGCGCCAGCACCGGTCTCGGAGTCTTTCAGGTCGCGGGAAGCCATGCCGATATCGCAGGTGCCATCGAGCGCCATGTTCACGCCCGTGGTGGAATCGGACTGCTGCACTTCCACGGTCACCTGGGGATTAGCCGACTGGAAGGCCTCGGCCAGCTTCTCCATGACCGGCGTGACCGAGGAGGATCCGGCCACAACCACCTTCCCACTGGCACCGTTGGAGGCGAAGGGGGCGGCTGCATCGTCGATGGCGATGTAGTTGTTGTCGCTCACCACGGCCTGACCCTCGGCGCTCATGATGAACGCGAGGAAGTCGGCGGCCGGCGCGGCGAGCTCGCCCTTCGTCACGATGTTGAAGGGACGCGCGATGGCATAGGAGCCGTCCTTCACGGCCGCGGCGGTGGGCGCAACGCCATCGATAGACACCGCCTTCACCGTGTCGTCCAGCGAGCCCAAGGAGATATAACCGATGGCGTTGGGGTCGCCGGCCACCGACGTCATCATGACCGCCGTGGAGTTGGTGATGGCGGCCGCGGGAGTGGTCATGTCCACCTTGTCGCCGTTGGCGTCCTTCTGCTCGATGCCGAACAGCTCAACGAAGGCGCCGCGGGTGCCGGAGCCGTCCTCGCGGGAGTACACCGAGATGGGAGCGCTGGCGGATGCGCCGCTGCCGCCAGATGCGATGGCAGAGTCGCCCGCTGCAGCCGTATCGCCGGCCGATGCGCCCACACAACCCGCAAGCGCCACTGCCAGCGCCCCGCACAAAGCCGCCGCTCCAGCGAGCACCGCCAGCCGCTGCAACCGCCGCGTCAAACGAGAAGATACCGAAGATGCTTTCATGTCGTCGTTCCTTTCAAACGCGCGGGTCGGCATCCCAGAACCACCACCCGCAAGGGCCATTCAACTCGCGAAAGCGACCCACAAGGGAACGTCGCTTCCGTGCATTCATGATGGCCCCGCTCCGTAAAAGAACTGAGCAACATCCGTAAAGAGCCACCGTCAGTTCCGAAAAGTTTTGGTAAAACCCCAGCGCCGAACGCCCGAAGCGCTTACTTGACTGTCATTTGACTCGTATGGCAATGGCTGCTCCGAGCAGCTGCTCCGGATAGCTGCCTGCGCACTCTTCCAAACGCTGAGCATTTCCCCTTTCCACGAGTAAATGCCAGTTGAGGGCCGAAATGGTCGGTGGGCCCGTGACGCCTCTGCCATTACTGGCCTGAAGTGGCAGAAAAATGCCAGTTGAGGGCAATTATGGCTGAGCGCCCCCGTTCGGCCTTACCATTTCGGGGTCGAAGTGGCATTTGCGCGACGGAAACAAAATAAGGGCCGCAACAAAGACGGCCCTCTGGGTGCTTTACGATAGACCAACTTAAAAGAGGTGGTCGCTCTCTTTCATTCCCTTCAATATCGGCTAGGCAATGGCAGCATATTCAGACTCGAGAAGCGGCTCTGCACCCGATGTTGAATCTTCACTGGCGGCCGGCTCGGAGGCGCGGCGGTCGGCCAAGGCTCGGCGAACGCGGAGAACACCGTAGGTCGCGAGCAGCAGAGCGTACACGGCCAGGTTGAGGGAGGCGTCCGCAGAACCACCCAGCACCGGCTTGGCCAAGTAGCAACCGGCATGCACGAGAATGAGCGCGAAGAACGGATAGGCGAGCCGCTGCAGGCGCTTCCACGGCATGGCGCCCAGGCGTCGCCGTACGACGTCGATGGAGGTGACCGCCAGCGGAACCAGCAGAACCACCAGAGCCACGGCACTCGTGAAACCGGCAACGGCGAAGGGGTTGGACGCACCGACGCTTCCCAGAATCTCAAGGTAAACCACGGCGTAGAACCCGATGTGACCGGCTATGAGAATCGTTCCCAGCAAGGAAAGCTGCGCCCGGACGGGCTGCAGGCGCCGGCGCACGGCCGAGCGCTTGTCCAGCACACCCATCATCATGACCACCGCGAACAGGGCGAAGGCCACATACCCCTTCTGCACCACGAAGGCGACCTCGCGCAGCGGCAGCACGGCCGGCGGCGCTATGGTAAGGTACGCACCCGCGCCCGCAAGCGCTACTGCTGCCAGGTAAAAGAGCATCGAATGGCTGCACAGCGGCCGGGCCAGCGCCCAGGACAGAACGGCCACGACAACCAACGTGATTAGCAGGCGCATGAGACGGCCTCCTTGCAACATTCGCCGTCAGCACCAGAGGTCGCACCAGCATCTTCGCTGCCGCTCAGCTTCTCCTCCAACTGGGCGCGGCGCTCCTTCACCAGGCCGCAGGCTAGAAGCGCCATACCGGCGTAAAAGTCACTGTCGCTCTTCTCGGCCATGGCGGCCGCCCACTCGTCCACAAAAGTGAGCACATGATTGTCGATGAAGTCCGCCTGATCCTTCTGCAGCGAGCGTGCCGTTTCCTCGTCGCCGGCTTCAACCGCCTCCGCCTCGCGGCCGGCAAGCACCGCCAGGAAGCTGAGCATGAGACCGATATGGTCGTCGGGCTCGCGGTTCTTCTTCTCGAACTCCAACCCATGGGCGCGAAATGCCGCCCGCACCTCCCGCGTGGAATCCGTGAACAGGCGGTTGTTCTCATCGAGGTAGTAGGATTCCCACGGCGCGGCCAGAGGACGCGCCGGCCCCACAAGGCTCCGAAACCAGGCCGTCTTCAAATCGTCGATGACTTCTTCTGGCCGCTCCTGAACCGAGCGCCGCCACAAGCGCAGGTGATCCGCGGCCTCGCGAACCTCTTGACTCGCGTCCGCAAAGGGCAGCTCGTCTCACAATCCTTCTACTCCAAAACGCTCTATGAACGATGCGTCTGGCTCGGCCACCAACGTGTAACCGACTGTCTGCAACATAGCCTGAATTGTCTTCAGCAAGATAGTGGCCTCTTCGTCCATCGGAGTCGCAAAGCGGCCCCATCACTACCACACACGGGGCGATAAATAATCTCGACCATAGGAAAGCACCTCCGCTTCTCATCAGTGAATAGCGGCGCCCCAGCACCCGGGGAGGGGACGGGAAGCCGGGGCGTCGCTTCAAACAAGGACGGTCGACACGCCTGCGAGAGAGAAGACGCGCCGACCGATGCAAATTGCTACAACTCGTATTCCAGCGAGGGATCCTCACCCATCGTCACGTCCATGATTTCTGTCTTAGGATGCGGGATGAGAACCAGCGACGGATTCGTCGTGTTCGCCGGCAGCGGTACCGCTTCCACATCGCCCTCGCCGTATTCGGCGCGCAGCTCATCGATGTCGCCGTAGCGCAGGGCACGCAGCGCACAGGTGCGGACGCAATAGGGGTCTTCGCCGCGCTCCAGCTGATCCTTGCAGAAATCGCACTTGCCCATGTAGCCCTCTTCCTCGAGGAAAGACGGCGCATGGTACGGGCAGGCCTTCTCGCAGGAACGGCAGCCGATGCACACATCGTGATCGGTCCACACGATGCCGGTGTCGGGATCTTTCTGCATGGCGCCCGAAGGGCATACCGCCACACAAGCCGGGTTCTCGCAATGGTTGCAGGCCATGGCGATGAAGTAAGCGAACAAATCCGACGGAGCAGGCAGCGTGTCGCCCTCGCCCACTTCCCAGGTGCCGTGCTCCCATTCGTACACGCGACGGAACAAGTTGCCCACGGGCAGGTTGTTCTTGTTCTTGCAGGCCATCTGACACGTCTTGCACCCGATGCAGGCCTCGGAATCGAAGAAAAATCCGTACTGTGTCATGTTAGTCCCCCAACTCAATCACGCGCAGCGGACGATCGATATCGTGATCGAACGGACCGTCCCACTTCTCCATTTCCACATTGATGGTGTTCCACGGCTGAATATCGCATCCGCAGGGATCCGAACTGGTGAGCACGCCCGGATTACCGCCGAAGTCGACTTCCAGCTCCTCGTCGTAATCGGTCCAGCCACCGTCGGCCACCAGCACTACCCCGGGCACCACGCGCGGCGTGATCTTTATGGCGCGAACAAGAGCGCCGCGACCGTTGTAAATCTTCACCGGATCGTGTTGAGAAAGACCGCGCTCCTGGGCATCCAGGGGGTTCACGTAGGCCACGTTCGCGTGGGCCTCCTGCATCCAGCGGCAGTTGTCTAGCTGGCTGGAGTGATGGCCCAGCGAATGAGGCGACTCCAGCTGCAACGGATAGGGGCCCTTCACCCGATTCTCGAAATCCGAGAAGGTGGCCTCGTAACCTTCTTGCGGCGGCTCGTATTTGGGAATGGGCGAGATGCTGTAGGAGCCGTAAATGTCCACGACCTCGGCCAACTGGCGGCAGTAGATTTCCAGTTTGCCGCTCTCAGTGTTCAGCGGATTCGCCACCGGGTCTTCCACGAAAGCCTCCAGGGCGATGTAGCCGCAGTTGTCGCCCTCGGTGCGCGGCACCTGGTAGATACCGTCCTTCAAGAATTGCCGAAGCGGGATGCGACCCTCCTGCGGCTCGCGATCGGGGAAGCCCAACTCGGCCCAGTCCTCAGCCGTGATGGTGAGCAGCTTCTCGAAGTCGGGATCCACCATATCTTCCGTCGTAGCGCCACCAGGGCCTACCGCACCCGAGCCCACCTTCTTTGTGAAGCCGCCTTCCTTGATGACCGTGGCTCCCTGAATCTGATTGGCGAAGATCTCTTCCTCGGTGATCTCCAACTCGTCGGGATCGAAACCGAGACGCTCGGCCAGGGCGCGATTGATCTCGTAATCGCTTCGGGCCTCGAACAAGGGGGCGATCACGTGGGCGCAATAGGTCAATGTTTCGCGGTTCGAGGTATGGCTGAAGTTGGCCGGGTGCTCCCACTGCATGACCATGGGCAGCACGATGTCGGCATATTGGGCCGTCGTGTTTAGGAAACAATCGCAGGACACGACGAATTCCACTTTGCGGAAGGCCTTGATTCCCAGCAGCGTGTCCGGCTCACTGTTGAGCTTGTTGCCACGGCCAATATCCCAGATGCAGCGGATATCGATCTCGCGCTGTCCCCACTTGCCGTTATGGTAGGAACCGTCGTACACCGCGTGCCACTTCTGCTGCGAGGTAACGCCGAACAGTCCGTCGTTGGGCACCACAGCAGCACTGAGGGCGAATGTGTTGGCAACCGGGTCGGTCGTCGCGTATTCGGAACGCCCTTCCCCGCCGACGGCCACCAGAGCGCTACCGCCGTTGCAGACCATCTGGCCCGACATGTCGGACACCATGGCGCCGGACTTGTCCACGTTGCCCGTCATTCAGCCCACCGTGAAGAACGCCTGGGCTGCCTGTTCGCCGCGGAAGCCGCGGGTCACGGCCGAACACGAGAAGATAGCCGCGGGCTTAATCGTAGCCATATCCGTAGCAAGGGAGCGAATCACTTCGGGCTCGACACCGCAAATCTCGCTCGCCCATTCCGGCGTCTTCGGCACACCATCGTAGGTACCGAGCACGTAATCTTTGAAGTTGTCCTTCGGATCGGCGCCCTCGGACATGTGGTCGGCATCGAAGCCCACGGTGTAAGTGTCGAGAAAGGCCTGGTCTTGCAGGTCGTTTTCAATCATGTGGTAGGCACAGCCAATGAAGAGCGCTGCATCGGTGGCCGGGCGAATGGGAATCCACTCATCAGCGATGGCGCCGAGGCCGGAGTTATAGAATGGGTTGATGCCGACGATCTTCGCCCCACGACGCTTGGCATCCAACAGCACCTTGTTGGGATAGCCCAAAGCGCTCCAGGAGGGGTTGTTGCCGTCCAGCACGATGAGCTTGGCGTTCAGAATATCAAGGCGATCGTTGTACAAGTAGGCACCGTAATAGCCCGCCAAATTCTGATAACCCGTCATCATGGAGGAGGGATAAACCCATCCGCCCTGCGATCCGCCAAGAGCCGTCAGCACAGGGTTCGGATACAACCCAGCCCGCATGACAGCCTCATTGCCGTAAGCGCCAATGATGCGCGTAAGCTCGTCGGCGATGATGTCCAGCGCCTCGTCCCAGCTGATACGCACCCACTCGTCCTTGCCGCGCAGCTCGCCGTTGATCTTGGCCGGGTCACCGCCGGGCTCCCAGTTTTTGCGCTTCATGGGGTACTTCAAGCGATCGGGGCCATAGACATGATTCATCTTCGCCTGGCCACGCAGGCAACCGCGCTGCTGAGGCATATCTTCGGAATCGGGATTCCGATCGTCGGTCTTCACGCGCACGACCTGGCCGTCTTTCACCAGCGCGTAATTGATGCAGCTAGCCGAGCAATTCAGGCGGAAGCAGCGATAGGGCTTCCACTCGCCCTCGTCTTCCAAAGCCGGAGCAGGGGCATCGTCGCTGCCCGTATCTGCCATCTTCGCTTGCGGAGCGCAAGCCACCAGCTGTCCAAGCGTCGGCACCGTGGCGGCCACACCGGCCCACTTCAGGAAGCTGCGACGGGTAAGCCCGTGCTTTTGCTGGGAAGCGGCAACTGCTTCATGCGATGCGCACGAAATGTTTTTCTCCTCCATGTTCCTCCTCTTTTCTCTCATTGCGAAGAACCTCCTGGCCTCATTCGAGGCGCAGCCTGAGTGTAAGAGGAGCCCGTGGTTCAGCGCGGCCCTCGAAAAGTTCCAGGCGTGGTAACTCATAGTTGCAACCAAGCACATCCACCGCTTACAATACCGAGCTGTCGAGGGGAGAGGCCATGGACATCCAGCAGCTACGCTACTTCAAGCGCGTCGTAGACGACGGCAGCTTATCGAAGGCGGCGGCCAGTTTCTTCATGACGCCGCAGGCCATGCGCAAACAAATCAACAACCTGGAAAACGAGATCGGTGTCGAGATCCTCACCCGCACCCCCCAGGGTGTTTTCCCTAGCGATGCGGGGCGAGCGCTTTACGACTATGCCCAGCGTCTCATCGCCCTAACCGACGAGGCCGTAAGCGTCTGCCGCCAGCGCGCCGGAGCCGAGAAACAGCGGTTGCATATCGGGCTGTACCACAACGCGAACCTGCATTTGATGCCGCGGCTTACTGCCCGCTTTACGGAAGAGCGCCCTGATATCGAGTTGGTATTCACCGATTTCGTTACCTTCGAAGATTTCGAACGAGCCCTGGTGGAGGGCAAGATCGACGTCGTCATGACCTTCGGAAACAGTCGGCGCCGCAAATCATGCTTTTGCAGCACAGCGATACCGTGGGGATCGGCATTCGAATGGTGGCGCCGAATTACGAGACCCTCGCCCATGTTCCCTTCACGCCTCCTCCCGGCGTGGACGACCGCGTGAGCGTGGAGCTTTCCACCAACCAGCCCGACTCCCCTGCCGTGCAGGCGCTCTACCGCTGCGCCCGAGACATCTGCGCCAACGAGCTTCAATTCGGCTGCTAAAATTCCGAGCCGCTGAAAGCATCCACGACTTACCTTCCTGCAATGCGCTGCCGGAAATACGTCCCAAACGCGTAAAGCGGCACATCCCGAATGGCGCCATCTTGGGAAGGAGATGCCAGGGACGTGCGCACGGCGAGAGGCGGCTGGTACTTCTTGACGAAGGCGGCGAGGCTCTTCGCCTTCAAGTTGACGCCCGATTTCACCTCAATCGGCACCGGCTGGACAGCCTCGGTGCCCCCGTCGATGATGAAGTCAATCTCGGTGCGCGTGGAAGGGTTCACGAAGTAGTGAAGCTTGCTGTCGGGCTCCGCACTGTCGCCGGCCAAGCCGTTCGCAAGCATTTCCTGGGCGACGAGCTGCTCCGCAAGCGATCCCTTGAACGAGCTGAACAAGGCCTCGCTGTCGAGTATCGTTCGGGCTCCCAGATTGTTCATCGCCCCGAGCAGCCCCACATCCAACAAATAGATTTTGAACACATCCCCATCCTCGTGCGACGCAAGGGGCGATAGAGGCAAGCTGACGCAGCTCGAGGGAATCGCGAGCGAAGTGTCGATCAGCCACTGAAGCGCGTCCTCGTACTCCCGCGCGCGAGCCGATTCCCGTATCTTGGAGAACATGAACTTGCGATTCTCCTTGGCCAAATTCGCAGGAATCGCCCGCCAGACTCGGCGAATGCGCTCCGCCAGGGCATCGTCGGCGTACTTCGAGAAATCGGCGTTATAGGAGCGCAAGAGCTCGTTGTGCACGCGCCGCGCGTCCGCAGGATCGGCCGTTTCGGCAAAAGCGAGCACGGCTTCCGGCATACCGCCGACGAACAGGTACTGCTTCAGCAGCTCGATCAGGCGGTCGTGAAACGGCGCGATAGCTTCCCAATCAAGCGTCTCTACCAGTTCCACTAGCAGTTCCTCACCAATACCGCCGAGGAACTCCGAGAAATTCAAGGGGTACAGATCGAGGAAGCTCACCTTCCCCACGGGAAACGACGGTCTCGGCCTCCCTTTCTCCTGCGCCCTCTTGCCGCGGCGAAGGGCAAGGCCCAAAGCCGAGCCGCCCGCGACGACAGGCAGATGCGGCATCTGCTCGTTGAAGTACTTGAGAGACTGGATGGCCCGCGGAGACTCCTGAATCTCGTCGAGAATGAGCAGGGTGCTCCCATCGATGCGGACGCCTGCCTCGGCCTGTAGGATGGGAAGAAGCCGTTGGGGCGAGAGAGAGCCCCCGAACGCCGCCACAAGCTGAGGATTATCGTCGAAGGTAACGTAGGCGAACCTCTCGAAGCACGTATTCCCGAACTCCTTCATGAGCCAGGTCTTCCCCACCTGCCGCGCTCCGCTCACAATGAGCGGCTTTCTGCGCGGAGACGCTTTCCATCGTTGCAGTTCTTTGATAGCCTGGCGTTTCATTCTGAATCTCTCCTGGACTTCCACGTTTTTGCATAGGATAATTTACCAAGATACCACGTTTTTGCATAGGAAAAATCCCTGTTTGTCCACGTTTTCGCATAGGGAAATCCCGAGACCTTGTACTAGTCAAGCTTCGTCGAATCCGCCGCGGAGTTCTTTCATGTAGGTGAGGAAGGTGTCAGCATTGTCGGTGTAGAGGACGTTGCCCGCAGCCACGCCAGCGCCCATCAGAAACGAACGACGCGATTGAATGTCCCGGATTCCCATGATTGCTTCTCCTGCTCGGATTGCTTCGGCAATGGTGCCGACCCCTGCGACCGGCAACGGAGGGCATCATAGGGGGCGGCCCCGTGTCAACGTTATCGGGCAAGCTTATGGAAAACCGGAAAATCGTGTCGTTAAAACTATGTAGTGCCTTCTGAACTGGAGAGATATCACTGTCGTTTGACTCGTGCGACAATGCCTTAAGGCAAACCCTTAAGGCATCCGCACACCCCTCTGCGGCACGGGCCCATTCGGCTTCTCTGCTGCCGTATCACCCGAGATGGTGGCCAGCGAGCGCTCGTAGGCATTGAAGGCCTCCACGACGTCCCCTGCCACGAATATACCGCTCTTGCGGTTCTTCGCATTCTGCCTCAGAATTCCAGCCGCGGCGAGCTCGCCCACAGCCGTGCGGGCCGCTGGGTAGCTCTTCCCTGTGAGATCTTGGGCGGTCTTGATGCTGATGACCGGCGTTCCTAAGAGGATGTCGAGAAGCTGGGCGCCCGCCGATCCCTCGCGAAACGGCACCTTCGCGCGCCATCCCTCCCTGATAGCGAGCAACGTTTCCTCAAACGCGGAGGCGCGGGAGCAGGCCTCGCAGGTCGTCCGAGCGAAGTACTCCACCCACCCGTTCACCGCCTCGCGCCGCTTGGTCTCGTCATCGCCTTCGAAGCGGAAGGCGGCGAGATTGGCGATGTAGCGCTCGCGATCGGTGGCCAACAGCAGCGATATCGGCGGCACGGTGACGCGCGTCGTGCCACCCTTCTTCAAAATAAGGTGAACAAGCGCCCTGCCCGCACGTCCGTTGCCGTCCGCAAAGGGGTGAATGGTCTCGAGCTGAGCATGAGCTATGGCAGCGGTGGCGATGGGAGGGAGCTCGCTGTGATTGGCGAAGGCGACGAGGTCTTCCATAAGAGCCGGCACGGCATCGGGAGAGGAGGGCACGTAGGCGGCGCCGACCGGGTTGACGCGATTGCCGCCGATCCAGTTCTGTTCGGCGCGGATGACCCCTCCCCTCTCTGCGAGACGCGTGCCGGTCAGAAGCACACGATTGAGCTCGCACACCTCCTCGACCGTGAGCGGAGAGCCCGCCACCGCCCGCGCCAGACCATCGACGAGCGTATGAAGATTGCCGAGAATCTGGGCCTCCGTACCATCAAGGCGATGATCGACGCCGAGGCGGTCGAGCTCCTCGTATTCCAAAAGTTTACCCGCCGGCATCTCAAGACCCTCGATGCGCGAGGAGGAGACGGCCTCGGCCCGCAGCATCATGCGCGCCAACGGCTCGGTATCGATGCGCGAGCCCGAAAGCTCAAGCCTCGCCAGAGCCTCCTGGGCATCCGCCACCGCGCTTGCGCAGGAGGGGCTGAGAAGAAGCTCATAGTCGGCAAGTGCGTCGGGAAGGTACGGATGGTACGGGCCTCCCATGCGCTCGGCCTTGTTCATGCCTCCACCGTCGGCCTTACCAAAGCGGGGTCGAAGTGGCATTTGCGGCCGCAATACTTGCGACTATGCGAGAATGTCGGCGATCATGCGATCTTTGCAGCGATTGACAGCCGCGAGCTTCCAAGCAGGGTAGCCCATGCCTGGGTCGGTGTACTCGAAGTCTTTCAGAGCCACCAGCTTCGCGCGGATATCCGAGGTGATGAGCGCTCGGGCGATGCTGACGAACGACGCACCAATCTTCGGGCCGATCATGCTGAGGTACTCGTCGAAATCGTCATGCTCCATCATCATGGGAAGACAAGCCATGTTCTGATCGAACAGCGGCGCCATGCGCAGAATCTCGCCCGTTTCGTTATCGACCAGAAACCCGTAGTTACCCGCATGGCGATCGACGTTTGCCATAACCGCATCCATAACGATCATTTCACGGAACGATTCGTCGCCGCCGTGCGCGTCGCAGAAGGCAAGCACGTCTTCCACATCAAAAGGACCGTCAAAGAACCGATGGGCCGACACAAATCCCACCTTTTCCGAAGTAAACAGCGGGCACCTGCTCGCAAGTTTGCCGTGAAAATTCTCGATGGTATAGGGCACATGGTCGATAGACGCTGCCTGCAACACTTCTGCGGCCAGCACTTCCGAATAGGGCTCGAATCCCGCGTTGGCGTAGCCTTCGGAACCACGCTTGAGCAGCGATACCTGATCGCCCTCGCGCACCCAGCACTTGGCGAAGGAGCCCGAGGTAGCGAACTCGGGAGATGTGGGAGAATTCTGTCGGCCGTACATGCCCGTGCCGTCGAAGGCAATGCGAGCGATAACGTCGTCGAAAGGATTGCGGTACAGCGACACGTCGTTCCAAGAGATATCCTCATCGGCGCGCTTCATCCAAAAGGTATCGGTGAGCGCAAGGCAACGCGCCATGGAGATAAAGTCGTGACGCGTGGTAAGGCCCAGTTCGCGCATGAGCCTCTCGATGGACGTGCGGTGTTTGGCGATCTGACGACCGTCGATCCAGTCGTTGATGTCTACGAAGCCATAGGGCACATAGCCATCAAGGCGCTCGATCTCGGTATACCGATAGTCATCCAGCCTTTTCTCTTCCTCGTAGGTGGCCACCACCTTGTCCTTGTTCATCAACTGATACAGCACGCCGCACCTCCTTTCCATCGCGGCCCCATTATACGACAGGCCCGTGGAGGAGCGTCATTGCACCCTACTTGCCGAATGGCTTGATCTTGATAGCCTTCGCAGGGCAAGCATCCACACAGGCACCGCACTTGGAGCACTCCGGAATGAAGCTGCTGTGCGGGTCGAGCTTCTCGGGACACGCGTCCGTACATGCGTGGCAATCGACACCTTGAGTCCGCAGGCATTGGTTGGTCTTTACCTGCGGCTTAAACGTGACGTTAAAGCTCGAAACAAGGGAGAGCAGGGCACTTACCGGGCAAATCTTGACGCACCATTTCCGAAAGAACACCACTTCGAGAAGAATCAGAACGGGAAAGATCAACAAGCCCCAGCTCGTCTCGCCCGCGCTAAACAGGTGCACCAGTCCAGCGACAAGCGCTGCCGTCAAGCCGATGGGACATACCAAGCAGAATACCGGAAACCCGAAAAGAGCCGCCGAGCCAAGGGCGCCACCGAGGACGAAATGGCGCGTATCCAGATGCAGGCCGTCACGCGCACCACCCACAGGCGACAGGGCACACCGCGCGCACGAGGCGCTGTTTCCGCATCCAGAGAATGCTGAGGAATCGCTCGCCTCGGACGTTTTTTCTGCCGCCGAGAGCTCGGTCGAGCATTCTGCGTCAGATCCTTCAGCAGAAAGCTCGCTTAAACGCTGCGTGTCATCACGTTCCATTTGCTTATGATTTAGCAGATGCGGCTTCCCCTTCTCCGCGCGTTCCTTACGAGGACGGAAGAAGCGCTGCGTCCAGGGGACAGGGCATACCCAAGCACAAAACGCCTTGCCGACCATTACCACAAGAAACACGGTCAACCCGAGTAGCAGCACCATATGTACGAAAAGCTGCTTTCCTCCGAGAAGCGTCGACAAGGCGCCCACGGGGCAAAGAAGCGCAATGGAATCGAGGCCCAGGGCCGACCACGTGCCTGCAGGAACCGACGCCACCAACCCGATAACGATGAGGGCGACAACGGCAGCGAACACCGCTAACCGTATCCGTTCGAACCGCTTCACGTCAGATCGCCCCGCTCTCTTCCGCGTCGCCGACACTGCTCACCGCCGAGCCCCGACTTTCGCCGAAGAACGCTCGCCACCGCGCATCAACGGTCACTTCATTCAAAGGCTCTACCTTGCCATCGGCGGGAATTACGTTGATGCCGCGCGACCGGCTTCCTGAAAAGGCACGGAAGCTGTTCGAGGGGCAGGCGTGCTCACACGCCCCGCACCCGTTGCACAGCGACTGATCGAGCACCGGACGCCCCGAGCTATCGAGCGCCAGCGCCCCCGTCGGGCACGCCTCCACGCACACTAGACAAGAGGAACCGCTTGTCCAGGCAATGCATCGCTCCTCGTCCACCAAGGCAACACCGATACGATTGACAGCCGGGCTCATAGCCCGAATAGAGCCGGTCGGGCACACCTCGGCACACCGACCGCAAAAGTCGCACATACCCTTATGGAAATCCATGAGAGGCGTGCGCAGGCTCAAAATGCCGTCCTCAAGCAGCCCTGTGCGGATAGCGTTCGTCGGGCAGACGCTGCGGCACCGCTCGCATTTGAGGCACGTGCCGAAGAGAAGACGCTCATCCTGAGCTGTCGGAGGCCGAAGCGCAGGCGCACCCGCATCGGCGAAAGCCCGCGCTGTGCCGCCGAGGCAAAGCGTTGCAGCAACAAGGACACCCCCTTGGACAAGCGTTCTACGCGTGAGCGTTACTGACATGGCACCACCGGTTTCTCGAAAAGCCCTGCTTTCCCAAAGCGAAAACATTATCGCAGCGGAAAAGCAGGGCGGTATCTTGCAAAGAAGAGCTACAGCAGGTTGAAGAACCCGTAGAGGGTCTCGCCCAAGAGCCACATGGCGCAGCGGTACACCAACGCGCCGGCAAAAGCACATACCAGAGCAATCACGCCCCATGTCATGGCTTGCTCGGGCTTCTTCCACACCATAAAGCCGGCAACGGCGGGGGCGGCACCGCCGGCGAGCAGCGCGCCGATCACATACAGGGCGCCGACCTCACTTGCAAACGCACCACTTACTACACCATAGAGTGCCGTGGTCGCAAGAGAGATGCATCCCGCCGCCAACAGCAGGACACCGAAGAAGGATGCAGCGGCGCGATCGGCCTTTGTTGCGGCAAGCAGCACCACATAAGCCGCAGCGCCCTCAGCTAAGGCCGTGCCCAGATACCCCAAAGGCAAAAGCTCGGTGTTCCACGCCGTAATCGCTACCATAAGGTAGCTCTGGCCGGCCATGAAGGACAGCAGCACACCGAGCACCATGCCAATGACAGCCACTACCGAAAGACCAGCGCCGCGCATCTCGCGCTTGACCATAATGAGGAACACAATGAGCACGCAAGCTAGAAGACCAACGAGCACCGCCTCGGTGAAGATGCCCGACGTCGGATGCTGCAGAGCATTCAGCATGCGCGTCGGATGGGACAGATGCGTCACCGAGCACAGACCGCCAACAACGATGAGGGCCAGCGACGCGATGGATCCGGCAACCTCTCCCTTATCGGTTTTGCCCAGCAGCGTATTCAGACCAATGAAGAAGAACAACATGCCGCCGGCGCCCGTGAGAACCGTGAACAATACGAGAGACCATTGGATATCCATTACCTAGCTTCCTTCCACTCGGCGTACTTCGGGGACAGGATGTAAGCCGTCGAAGGACCGTTGCCCACATCATGCAAGCGGTGGATGGCGTCGGGCGCTGCTTGGGCCAGAGCCTTCGAGGCGTCGGAGTTCGGATCATCCAAATCTCCATAGAAGCGGGCCGATCCGCAACAGGCGGCAACGCACTTGGGCTGCTCACCAGCAGCGGTCAAGTGGCCGCACAGAGTGCACTTCTCGACCACATGCTCGGTGGGGCTCCAGCTGCGCACATCGTAGGGACAGGCCATCATGCAGTATTTGCAGCCGATGCACTTCTCCTTGTCGATGAGCACCACACCGTTCTCGTCGCGGTACGACGCGCCTGCGGGGCACACCTGCACGCAGGGAGCATCGGCGCACTGCTGGCACATAACCGGCAGGAAGTACTGCTCGAGGTGCGGGTACTCGCCGTAGGGGCCTCGCTGCACTACCTTGTTCCAAACGGAACCGAGCTCCACGTTGTTCTCATTCTTGCACGCGATCTCGCAGCCATGACAGCCGATGCAGCGGTCGAGATCGACAACAATAGCGTTGCGGGCCATTAGGCAGCACCTCCTCCGGTGTTCTCAGACGGTTGGGGCATCCACGGCGCGAAGTCGGTGGCCTCGTACCAAATGCCCTCGGGACGCTCGGCGCGCTCCACCTTCACGTTGATGCCGCGCAAGGTGTAGGTACCAAACTCGGGGTTGTAGTAGCCGGTGTTCTTCGTGAGCACGTTCATATTCGACGTCGTCCAGCTTTTGCGCGGATCGGCGCCCTCCTCCAGAAACTCAGGGTTCCAGAAGCGCTCCATGTACACGCAGCCGCGCGTGATGCCGTCGGTCACCCGAGCCACGCCATAGATGCCGTCGGCCACGATGGACTGGCCCGCCGTCGTCAGCTCCTCGCCAGTGGCCAGGTTACTGAACACGTCTACGCCGTCGGTGCGCGGGCTTTTCACATTCACCCAATCGCCGCTCTCAATGCCGAGATCGGCAGCGGTGTCGGGGCCGATCCACACTTCCGGTGCGGGATAAATCTCGCGAATGTAGGGGTTGTTGCGCAGGGTGCCGTGATGGAAGTAGGGAATGCGGCCCTCGGTGAGCACGAGCGGATACTCGTCAGAGAACTCGGTGAAATCCTCGGGCTCCCGGTAGTACGGCATCGGAAGGTACTCCACCGATGCGGGCGGCATCTCGAAGGACTCGTTGCCATGGCGGCCCAGATAGATCATCGTGTCGCCGTAAGGGCCGCACTTCTTGGGGTTCACCTTGATATCGCGCGCCGCGCAACCGCTGAAGCCGATGTAGGTGCCATCACCGGGAATCGGACCGGCTGGCGTCATGCCGCCCTCGTTAATGCCACGATAGCTGTTCTGGTATGCCGCGCTCCAATACTCTTCAGGCTCGATGTCGTTGTAGGGGGCCTTTGCCTTAATCTCGTCCCACGTCATACCCACATTCGAGGCGACCCACTCGTAGTAGTCCTGCAGCGTGTCCCAATAGGGGGCTGCCGGCGCGCACGCCTCCGCGTCGAAGGATTTCTGCATGCCCTCGTGTCCGCGGTTTGCCAGCTCCTTCGCGAACATGGCCCAGATCATCGTCTCGTCAATGCACTCGAAGAGGTTCGTGACCGGCTGGCGCAAAAGCACGGCGTACAGACGACCTTGGATAAATGCGGTCTCCAGCCACTCGGCCGTGGGAAGCAGCAAGTCAGCAGCTTCCGTAGAGAATGAGGTTGGATACATGTACATATGCACAATGAGGTCAAGCTTCGGGAAGGCATCGACCCAGGCCGATGCGTTGCCAAGCATGGCCATCTTGTTGCCCGAACGCTCGATCCACACATGGGGCTGGTACGGCTCACCCGTGAGAATAGCGTTCAGAATAGTGGGGATATGGCTGTGCATCCATCCACCGAGACCCTTGTGCTCCACGTATCCGAGACGATTCGTGATATTCTCCGGCGTTTGGAACTGATAGGCAGACTCGCCCATAAAGCCTGTCGGGAACACCGTGGACTCGGCCGAGCGGGCAAACGAGTTCGCAGGAGAGCCCGGCTTGTCAATGTACCCCATCATGCAGTCGAGCGCCGCAGCGCCGATAGCCGCCTGGGCGGATTGCGGATACTGGTCGGTGGCCACACCCAAGCTGATGCCGCCCGACTCGCAATTCGCGTACAACTCGATCGCGCGCTTGAGATCATCGGCGTCCACCCAGCAGATTTCCGCCACCTTATCCAACGTGTAATCGGATGTCTGATCCTTGTAGGCCTCGAAGGCAGTCTTTGCCTGCACCTTAGAGCCATCGGCCAGCGTCACCTCGTAGGTGCCGAACAGGGCGGGCTTGTAGGTTGCCTCGTTCTCGGGGGCCAACGCGAACGCCTTTGTCACCTGGCCGGTGCCCTCGTCATAGTACACATAGCACTCGTTGTCGGCATTCACATCGTCAAACACCTTCGAGCCGCGCAAGAGCGCGCCGGCCGGATCGTCCGGATCTACGAGAAACGGCAGGTTCGACCACATCGAACAGAATTCCTCGTCGTACAATTCGTTATCAATGATGTGCTTCATCCAGCCGAGCATCATGGCCACGTCGGTGCCGGGACGCAAGGGCAACCACACATCGGCGCGAGCGGCATCAGGCGTGAAACGCGGATCGATGACCACCGTCTGGGTTCCCGCAGCGCGCAGCTCTACGACGGCACGACCAGCCGATGAAGGAGCATGCTGAGCTGGGCCAGTGCCCCACATGACATAGGTGTCGATGGACACGGTGGGATTGTACAGCTCCGAGCAACCCGAGTCGGCAATGGATGTGTCGCCAACGCCGTTGATGAGCGGCATCGTGAAGTTGCGCGGCAGGTAGCACTGGGCACAACCGGGCTCGAACACGTTGCCGGCACCCCAGAAGTTGCGGAAGCGCGGGGGACTGAAGAACTGCGGGTTTCCACCGCCGCCCGTCGATACGAGCAGCCCCTCGAGACCCGTCTTCTCCTTCATTTCCATAAGGGCATCGGCCACCATGTTCACGGCTTCTTCCCAGCTGATGCGCTCCCATTGGTTGCCACCGCGCTCACCCACGCGCTTCATGGGGTACTTGTTGCGGTTCGGGTGGTAAAGCGCCTGGATGCCCGACAGGCCCTTGGGGCACACGCGCCCCTGGGACATAGGATCAGCGGGATCGCCCTCGAGTTTGATGACCCGCCCGTTCTGAACATGGGCGATAATGCCGCAGTTCGAGATGCAGGCGCGACAGGACGTGTGGACCTTTTGAACCTCGCCATCGGCGTAGGCAGCCTCGCAGTGCACCAGGTTACTCGTCGCAGCGAGCCCTCCGGACACGGCGGTAGCAGCCGCAGCCAGCGCCGTCGCCTTCGTAAATGTGCGGCGGCTCATGGTTGTTGCGGTCATAGTCCCTCCTTCTTCTCTCGTTCTTGGTTTCGTTTTCTATCGTCATCCGACCGAAGCCGGCAATGACCGTAAAACTTTCGTTAGGCCGCTTCATTCAAACAGGATCGCCCAGCAGAAGTCGTCACCCAACCGCCGTCCCATTGCAAACCACCGCTCTCGTTCATTCGGTCGATGAAATATGAGGCGTGCAGCGCCTGCCGGCCCGAATGTTCTGTCGGTGCTAAGGCGGGGTCGCCATCAAGCAAGCCTTTGATTTCCTCGAGCGTTCGGGGCACCAAGCAGAACTCGAGCAGCTTCCGGTACAGCGGCGCACGTTCGGGCCGTGAAGTTGCGTAAGAGGTCACGCGCTTGACGGGATCGAGCAGCCTCACGACGGCGGCGCCCGTCTCGGTAACGCGAAGCGTGCGCTTTTCTACCAGTCCGTAGAGCGCATCATCGATGGCGTTATCCAGCGCGAGAGCCTGCGCCTTATATTCCGCATCAGCTAAGGCCGAATCGGCAGAGGAAAGCACCGACCCAGCGACGCTCGCCCTCTGCTCAAGGGTTGCGCGGCGCACCTCTTCTACTCGCGCATCATCAATGACGGCACCCTCGGCATCGTATTCGGTGTAGATGAGACCACCCGCATCCAGCATGACGCCAATGAGCGTCGAGGCCGACTGTAGTGCGCTACGATACGCCGGCAATCCCTCAACGGCCTCTTCCACTTCTTCAACCGTACGTTCGGTCACGCAGTATTGAAGCATCTGGTAATAGATTTCCCGGTGGCGCGGATGACGATAGACGCAATCCACAAGCGAGGCCACCGATTGTTCGGTTACCGCGCCCGAACGACTCTGTTCCACAAGCGATGCCCCAGCTGTCTCAGGCACCGATTCGTCTGCCACCGACAACGGTGCTTTCGGTTCCATCTCTCTCCTTCCGCGCAGCGAATTCACAGGCCCTAGATTACGGGCCCTCGCATGGCGGCGCATCGTTACCGCTGTTCTAAATTCAAGGGTTTCGAACGATTTCGACTCGGCAAGTTTCTAGTCAATACCTGACTAGGGAGACGCGAAAATCCTATTGCGAACAGGCGATTCATCGTAACAAATAAGATAGGTCAACGCTGACGATGCGACGATGGCGCCGACATTCTATGATGGGGCCAGCTTTTGCGAAACGAGGAGGAACTGCCATGACCCATTCAGTCCATACGCTTGAATCGCCGTCTGAATCGCACGGCGGCGCAGAAAAAGCAACCGCTGTTGACACAATTCGAGAATCCCTAGCAGCGCGAGCAAGCTTCTATCGAATGCTCTCGTCGCTGTACTTCAAAGAACTCGATGAAGCAGGCATCGAACACTTGCAAGGCGTTCAACTCAGCTCCTTGACCCTCGGAGTGCCTTTAATCGACGAAGGCCTCACGGCCATGGATAGCTACCTCTCTCGTTGCAGCAAAACAGGGCGCCAAGAACTAGCCGTCGATTTTGCCGGCTCTATTCTCGCTGCCGGCTCTTACGAAGAGCGGCGCGCGACTCCCTACGAAAGCGTGTTTACATCCGAAACCGGCCTGCTCATGCAGGAGGCGCGCGACGATGTGTACCGTTTCTACTGCGACGTCAACATAGGCGTCGAACCCTCCCTGCAAACCCCCGAGGATCACTTGAGCTTCGAATGCGAGTTCATGGCCACCTTAGCCGAACAAGCAAGCGCGGCGTTGGATCGAAACGATCTCGCGGAAGCGCAGCGCCTTATGAATATTCAGGCCTCGTTCCACCACACTCATCTTGAGAACTGGATCGACGACCTGTGTGACACACTCGCCCAATGCGCTCGCACGCGCTTTTATCGCGGCGTCGCTGCTGTAACGCGCGGCTTCATCCATGAAGAGGGCATCATGATTGCTGACACTCAAGAGGCCCTGAGCGATCTTCTCCCAAGCTAAGCCCCCTTCCCTCCTCGGCAGACGCCACCGACTTCTGCGAGCTGGCGGCGTCTGCTACACTAGCAATTATTCTGAAGCTGATTAGGGCAGCTTCTCATTCGTCGTCATGTCGCTAAGAGAGGGATCAACGTATGCAGTCCGGGGAACATGCGCCCTTGCCCAACTCACCTGAACGAGCCGCAACATCCGCCCTGAGAACATGGTGTCTGCGCGTGGGCGATCGTTTGCCCTTCTTGAAATCGGTCGGATTCGCGCTTTGGATCGGCTGGTTCGGCGTCGCCTACAGCACAACCGCCTGGGTGAGCGATGACGCAAGCACAGTGAGTGCCCTGGGAATTATGTTTACCACTTCGACCATCTCCCATATGGTGGGTCTTGTTGCCTTCGCGCTCGCGGCGCTCCGATTTCCAGGCTTCGCTACAAAGCGGTCGCTTATTGTCGGCTCGGGACTTATTGCAGGAATCGGCTGCTTCATCGTCGCGCTTTCATCCCCCGACTACGGGTCACCGGTGCCTTTCGGCCTCTTCCTTGTCGGCTGCGCCTTTACGGGACTCGGCACGGCTGCTCTCGGCATCAATAGCGGTCTCATGCTCTGCGTCCTGAAACCGGGGCATGCCTTGCGCACTATTCTCATCGCCGAGCTGATCGCTTCGGCCATTCAGCTCATGGTCAGCGGAGTCGATCCTCTTTTTGGCCGGATCATTTTTGTGACGTTGCCCATTGGATCTGCCTTTTGCTTTGCGATCAACTCCTTTGCTACGACGCCTGAAACGGCGCGCGAATCGTCGCGCCTTCGTCCGAACGGCGTTTTCGGTCGCTTTCTCATAGCCGTTTTCGTACTTTCTATTGCGGCCAATTTGGGACGCGGTCTCTATTCGTCAGTTGCCTCCCCCGCAGTTCTTGCTTTCGACGGCACCGCCATAAGCTTCGTGCTCATCGCCATCATCGTAGTTCTGCTCGTCATCTTCGCTGGCGCCCGCACAACACCTAACTTCGCGCGGCTTTTCTACCCTACCGCGTGTCTCATTATGCTTTCTCTGCTGGTCATGTACCTGCTCCCCGAAGACTTGTCGTTGGGACTTGTAACCTCAAGCATCGCTTATCAAGTGTTCGATATGGTCATGTGGTACGCCTTCGCCTACATCGTCTTCGAATCGAAGGTGTCAGCCATCGTCGTTGTGGCCCTCGGTCGCGCAGTCATTGCTGGCGGTGTTACAGCCGGCAACCTCCTCGGAGAGAACTGCGTTGCCGCCAACGGGAGCCTTGCCTCGTGGGCACCAATGCTATTCATTGCCCTTTTTACGGTTGTTCTTGGCGCTTTCCTTCTTTTCCCCGAACGTCACATCAATCGACTTTTACTGCCCATTCCCGACGAAGACCTCCAGTTCGAGGTGCCGACCCAAGAAACAGGCTGCGGGGAAGCATCCTCTCTATCAGCTCATGGTGCTGACAACGTAGCAAGCCAAAGTCCTGCTAAGGAAGTCGCATCCCACGACGTTTCAGACGATAACGAGATCGAACACACAACACTTGTTGCCGTTTCGGACGTTTCTAATAAGAAAGACGAGGCGCACCCGCTCGAAAGCTCGATAGGAAAGCCCGGGCCATGGAAAACACGCGCGCTCACCTTGGCAGACGAGGCGGGCCTTACTGGACGCGAAAAGGAAGTGTTTCTCATGCTTGCCCGTGGACGCGGTTCGCAATCCATATCGGATGCGTTAACCATCTCGCTTTATACTACCCGGGCCCACACGCGCAATATCTATACCAAGCTCGATATTCATTCTCGCCAAGAGCTCATCGACAAGGTGAATTCCGTCTGTTTTTAACCCGCACGGCATCCCAAAGACTTCGAACACTTCGCACTCCTTAAAGTAAATGCCAGTTGAGGGCCGCTTTGGTCGATGAGCCTGGGGCGTCTCTGCCAAAGCGGGCCTGAAGTGGCAGAAAAATGCCAGTTGGGGGCAGGTATGGCAGACCGTCTCCATTCGGCCTTACCAAAGCGGGGTCGAAGTGGCATTTACTGCCTAGAAAGACAAAAAGAGGGCCGTCGCAGGGACGGCCCTCGGAGCTTATCGGAGTTCTCGGGATTCTCGAGAACTTGGGGTTCTCGAGAACTTAGGAGCTTGAGAGCTTAGGAACTCAGGACGCGGCGGCTACTCCGTAGCAGCTTCGCCAGCCACCGGCACGTCGTGCTTCACGCGGTCGTGCTCTTCGGCGCGCTTGGCGTCGTTGAAGCGGTCGAGCGTGCCCACCAAATAGCCCGTGATGCGGCGAATGCGCTCGAAGGGCTGGTTGTGCTCGTCCTCGGTGCGGCCGCACTTGGGGCAAACGTCCTCGATGATGCCGTTGTAGCCGCACACCGGATCACGGTCAACCGGATGGTTCACCGAACCGTAGCCCATGCCGCAGTCCTTCATGTAGCGGATGACGCTCTCGAAGGCCTCCAGGTTATCGGACGGATCGCCGTCCAGCTCGATGTAGCTGATGTGGCCGCCGTTGGTGAGGGCGTGGTAGGGCGCCTCCAGGGCGATCTTGTCGTAGGCGGAGATATCGAAGTACACCGGCACATGGAAGCCGTTGGTGTAGTAGTCGCGGTCGGTCACGCCAGGGATAACGCCGTAGCGGGCGCGGTCGATGCGAACGAAGCGGCCGGAAAGGCCTTCGGCCGGCGTGGCGATGAGCGTGTAGTTCATGCCGCGCTCCTTCGACACGCGGTCGCAGTAGGAACGCATATGGCCGACGATCTCCAGACCCAGGCGCTGGGCCTCGGCCGACTGGCCGTGATGCTGGCCGGTAAGCGCCACCAGGCACTCGGCCAGACCGATGAAGCCGGTGGTCAGCGTGCCGTGCTTCAGCACCTCGCGCTGCTCGTCGGTGGGCGAGAGTTTCTCGGAATCAATCCAGACGCCCTGGCCCATGAGGAACGGCGCGTTGTACACCTTCTTGCGCGCCTGAATCTCGAAGCGCTCATCCAGCTGGGCAGTCACCAGCTGCAGCTTGGAATCGAGCAGGTCGAAGAACAGGTCGACATCGCCCTTGGCGCGGATGGCCAAACGGGGCAAGTTGATGGAGGTGAAGGACAGGTTGCCGCGGCCGGGCGTGATCTCGCGATCGGGATCGTACACGTTGCCCATAACGCGGGTGCGGCAGCCCATGTAGGCGATCTCGGTTTCCGGCGTGCCCTTGTAGTACTGGGCGTTGAACGGCGCATCCAGGAAGGAGAAGTTCGGGAACAGGCGCTTGGCCGAGCAGTGCATGGCCAGCTTGAACAGGTCGTAGTTCGGATCCTCCGGATTGTAGTTCACGCCTTCCTTCACGCGGAAGATCTGCACGGGGAAGATGGGCGTCTCGCCGGAGCCCAGGCCCTCTTCCGTGGCCAGCAGCATGTTCTTGATGACCATGCGGCCCTCGGGGGACGTGTCCATGCCGTAGTTCACCGAGCTGAACGGCGTCTGCGCACCGGCGCGGGAATGCATGGTGTTCAAGTTGTGCACCAGCGCCTCCATGGCCTGGAAGGTCTGGCGGTCGGTGTCGCGGGAGGCGTTCTTCTCGGCGTAGGCCACCACGCGCTCGGCCGTAGCGGCATCGACGCCGCCCTCAACGAGCCCGGCCACCACGGCAGCGCGGAACTCCGGATCCATCTCGAGGCTGGCAACCGTGCCGGTCTCGCTTTCCACACGAGCAAGCAGATTCTCAGCGAAAGAGCGATCGTCGGCGATGTCGGTCAAAAGATCGACAGCCTCGGCCACGTGCTTCTTGAACAGACGGCGATACGTCTTGCCCACGCCCACGGCCAGGCCGTAATCGAAGTCGCACACCGACTGACCGCCGTGCTGATCGTTCTGGTTCGACTGGATGGCGATGCAGGCAAGCGCGGCGTAGCTGGAGATGTCGTTGGGCTCGCGCAGCACGCCGTGGCCGGTGGAGAAGCCGCCCTTGAAGAGCTTCCGCAGCTCAATCTGGCAGCAGGTGGTGGTCAGCGTGTAGAAGTCCATGTCGTGAATGTGGATATCGCCCTCGCGGTGCGCCTTGGCGAAGCGCGGATCGATGACGCACATCTCGTAGAACTGCTTGGCCGATTCGGAGCCATACTTCAGCATGGTGCCCATGGCGGTATCGGCGTCGATGTTGGCGTTCTCGCGCTTCATGTCGGAATCGGCGGCCTTGGAGAAGGTGATGTCCTTCAGCGTTTGGATGAGGCGGGAGTTCACGTCGCGCACGCGGCTGCGCTCGGCACGGTAGAGGATGTAGGCCTTGGCGGTCTGCACGAAGCCGGACTCGATGAGGGTTTCCTCCACGAGATCCTGCACGCCCTCGACCGTCGGGGTACCCTCGATGGCGCCGCTCTCAAGCTTCTCGACGACCGTGGCGGCAATCTGCTCGGCCGTGGCACGATCCTGCATGGCCGCGCACGCCTGGAAGGATTTTTCCACCGCATCGGCGATCTTCTGGGGATGGAATTCCGCCGTGCGTCCGTCGCGCTTGATGATGGTCTTCACCATAACTTCCTACATCCTTTCTTCGGCGCGGCTCCCGCACCGTATTCGCACCGCTCATCGCGGCCTTGCCAACCACAACATGCAGAAACGCGGCGATGTTTTCTCCACTGCCACCTTTCGCAATTACCAAGGGGGTAAACCCGCTTTTCGCCTTTATTTGCTCACCGGCTTTCCACAGGTTATTCACCATTGGAACCACAATATATTGTGTTTTGTAGTTCCAAGGGCGGATACATATAGTACTCGCGAAACTGTTCGGGCGCAATCGAACAAGATGTGTTTTTCGGCACCGGAAAAGAACAGAATTAATTTCGACGTACGGTCAATTATCTTCCTGGTCATCATTAGGAAGCGCTAACGCGACCGATTGAGCAAGCCGTATTTCACACGCACGCGATCGAGCTGGTCGAGCAGCGGATTCGCCACAACCAGCAGCGTGAGAGCCGTGGCCGCCCCGTGGATCGCGTTCACCGGCAAACCGGCGAGGTACACCGTTGCCGCCAGCTCCGGCGTAGGGGCCGTGGAAAGGTAGAAGAACGTGGAGGTATCCAGAATGGGGCCCGCAAGCCCCACGATAAGCACGAACCCCGTGACCGCCAACGCAACGCGGCGCGGCCAGGAAAGGTTCGCCCGCGGGAACACACGAGCATCGGCAAGCAGCCCCGCCACAAGCCCCACCACGCCGAAGGCGAGCATCTGCCAGGGCGTCCAGGGCCCTTGCCCGAAGATGAAGTTACTGGCGAGCGCCGCCACGGAGCCCACGAGAAAACCGGTCTGGGGGCCAGCGGCGATGCCTGCGATCATAATGATAGCGGCCATGGGCTTGAAGTGCGGCACCCAGACAAACGCCGCGCGCGCCGCCACGGCGAGAGCCGTGAGCACGGCCACCACGGCGATCTCGCGCGCCGTCGGGCGACGCCCTTCAAAGGCAACGAAGAAGGGCACAATGGCGTACAACACGATGAGCGTGCCGGAGAGGTAGTAGCCGTTGCCCGGGATACCCATGCCCACGACTACGGTCAGCGGGGCGAGCACCAGCGCCGCGAGAATCGTCAGCAGCGTTTTGGCGCGGGCGCGGCAACGCTCGCGAGAGGGCTCGGCAGGGCGCGGCGAAGCTCCTTCACCGTCATACGAAGGAGCAGAGGCGCGATGACGCGCGTCTTCGGTCAACTTCGGCACAGCTCCACCACCTCTTCCACGGTGACGGCGTTTTCGAAGAGCCCACGGCTTATACGATTGGCCGCCGTGGTGTAGAAGCTGTTCGACGCGAAGAACCGCCGGGGCGGGTTGGTCGTCACCGCGTCTCCGTCGAAGAACAGCGCGCACCGATCAGCGTAACTGGCGCAGAATTCCACATCATGGGACACCATAAGCACCGTCGTGCCCCGAGCAGTCAAGCTTCGCAGCAACGCGGCGAGCTTCTCCTTGAAGAAAGCATCGAGTCCCTTGGTCGGCTCATCGAGCAGCAGCAGCCGCGGCTCGTTCAGCAGCACCTTGGCCAACGCCGCCCGCTGCACCTCGCCACCGGACAGGTCGAAGGGATGAGCATCAAGCAGCGGCACAATGTCTGTCAGCGCCGCCACTTCCCTCACCGCCGCCGTGCGCTGCCCTGCCGTGAAGCCGCGACCGTCCAGCATCTCTTCCAAATCTCCCCGAACGGTCTTCTTCACCATAAGGTTCAGCGGATCTTGCGGAAGCATAGCCACCCCGCCGCGGAACAGCTCGGCCCTCTTCCAATCCTTCAGCCGTCGCCCGAGCACGGTGATCTTCCCGCGATAGGGCCGCGCAACGCCGCAGATGGCGCGCAGCATCGTCGACTTCCCGGTGCCATTGCCGCCCACCACCGCGAACAACGACCCCTCCGGCACGGTCAACGTCGTCCCCCGCAGCACATCGGCGCCATCGCGCTCATAGCGGAACCAAACATCCCGCAGCTCCACCGCCGCCCGCGCGGGCGCCGCGTCGCAAACCTCCCCCGCCGGAAGCGCCCACCGATGCGGCGGAAAAGCCGCCACCTCGTCCGCCAGCCAGCTCCGCCCCTCCCGCACCGTGAGGGGAGCTTCAACTTGCAAAGCCGCTCCCTCTTCAACTATGGAAGAGTAGGGCCGCCGCAGTGGGGAGGGGGTCCGCGCGCAGTTCGTTGAAGCGCATACAGAAACGTCAGTGGCCCTCGAAGAGCCCTGCACTTCAATGCTGTTTGAGCACGGCGCCCCCTCCCCGCTGCGGCGGCCCGGCCGACCTTCCACACCCCAAGCGATCCGTGCCGCTGCCGGCAGCGCCAGCGCCATCGGGCTGCCCGCACGATGCAGCTGGCCCGCGACAGCCCGCGGCTCCCCGTCGGCGGCGACGCGCCCCTCCTCCAGCACCACCGCGCGGTCGGCCAGCCCATACACCTCTTCCAACCGGTGCTCGCTCATAACCACGGTCGTCCCCAGCTCGCGATTGATCCGGTGCACCGTGGCCAGAAAGTCGCTGGCGGCAATGGGATCCAGCTGGCTCGTCGGCTCGTCCAGCACCAGCACATCGGGCCGAGCCGCCATGACCGACGCCAGGTTCAGCAGCTGTTTCTGACCGCCCGAAAGCTCGCCCACGTTCTTATGGAACCAGTGCTGGATGCCGAAGTAGCTGGCCATTTCCGCCACGCGCAAGCGCATGGTGCGCTCGTCGCAGCCGAGGCTTTCCAAGACGAAGGCCAGCTCGTGCCACACTTTGTCGGTCACGATCTGTGCATCGGGGTCTTGCATGACGAATCCGATGCGAGCCACTTGCTCGCGTTCGGGCACATCGGCGAGGGGCACGCCATCGAACAGCATCCGACCGCTTTGGTGCCCATGGGGAGCGAGCACCGACTTGAACTGGCGCAAGAGCGTCGTCTTCCCGCAGCCGCTCTGCCCGCATACCAGCACAAATTGACCTGGCTCGATGGCCACGGAAACGTCGCGAAGGGCATCGCGGGGCGCTTCCGGGTAGCGAAACGTCAGCTCTTCGAAAGCGAATAGTGCCACAACGCCCTCCCTCCGCAATTGATAACCGCAGGAATGGCCAGGAAAACGCCGTAGCAAACGGCCCCAACAAGCACGGCCGCACTCGCAGAGGGCCATACGATTGTCGGGAAGTACGCAACCGCGAACCCTCCCTGCACGAGCGCAACCACCGCCCCAGCGACAAGCGCGACCATCACTCCGACCAGCACCGTATCGCGCGCCTCCCAACGGAAGAGCGCGAAATGGGTGCGCCCCCGCAGCCCGAAGCCGCGGGCCGTCATAGAGTCGGCAGCCACGACGGCACCTTCCAAAGCGTCGGCCGACAGCAACAAGAGAACGCTGCCTCCGTCGCGCACGCGCGCTGCCACGGAGGCGCCTTCCGCCGGGCCTTTCCCAATGCAGGCGCGAGCCGTCATGAGGGCGTCGGCTTTGCGGCGATAGCTCGGCACAAGGCGCAGCACCATGATGAGCGTGAGCGATAACGCCGGAATGGCGCGGCCGAACAGATAAGCGAACTTGTCCGAGGTCATAACTAGGTGATAAGAGGCGAACCACAGCATCATAGCCACGAGCATAAGCCCCGTAGAGGCGCCCAAAGCCAGCGCTTCCAGCGTATAGGGCCGGCCGCCCCACCAGCGAAAGAGCACCGTAGCGCCCTGGGTGTTGAACAGCGGAGCCGACAGCATCACCACAAGCAGCACCACCGCGAGTCCCCCGATGAAGCGCCAGGCTCCGCGGCCACGGAACGTCAGGTAGCACACAGCCGCAAAAAGAACGGATATCGCCTGGCAGATTGGATTAGCGAGCACCACGGAAAGCACGATAGCCCCCGCGAAGAAGCCGAACGTCACCGCGGGATGCAGAGACGCAAAGGCGCAACGGCCTTGGTATGGCAGGGTGCTCATGGGCGACGCGGCTTCTCGGCGAGAACCTTACAGGACCGGTGCCACATCGAGGCCCGCAACGGTGGCGGCCAGCACACCGGTGTAAGCCGGGGTCGCCTGACCGGCGGCGCGCAGGAACTGGACGCCGGCCGCGCGCAGCTCAAGGGCCGCGGGCATCATGGTGTCGGGGCTGTAGTAGGGGTTCTCGGCCGTGGGGCCCTGTTGCTTGGCGTCGCGCTGGAACACCTGCAGCGTGGCCGCAAGACACAAGTCCGCCCCGCGCGCCTCCAGCGTCTCGCGGGCCGTATCGGCCAAGCTGCGCGCCTGGCTCGGCGCGGCCAGCGTCGAGAAGCCGGCCACCGCCGCGCCGTATTCCACCATCACTTCCACGGCCTCGCGCCAGGTACCCCGGCCGCTCGTCAGCACGCCGTCGCCCTGCACGTCCACCGACGCGATGATAGGAGCATCGGTCACCTTGCGCAGACCCATGAGCGCGCACTTCAGATCATCGGCCGTCGTGAACCCGTTCAAAAAGAACGCGTCGAAAGCGCGGCCATCGAACAATTGCGCCGCGCGGGAGTACTGGTCGCGATTTTCCACAAGCGACGCCTTGGAGTCGGGATCCAGCGGCAGACCGCAGGGCGCGATCTCCACGAGCGTATGCTGGGGCTTGAACTCCGCCATGACCGCAAGGGCCGCCTCGGCCAGCGCCTCGCCTTTGCCCTCGGCACCAACGGCCACCAAGCGCGCCGGCGTGAAATCGGCCACAGGGGTGACAAGGCACTGCGGGCCGGCCACCGCTTCCATACGGTAGGCCTCCTCGATGGTTTCCGGCTCCACCAAAAGCGCGAGCGCCTGATCGCGCGCCGACTCGATGCCAGCCCGACGCAGGGCCTCCTGAATCGGCGACGAAACGACGAGCATATCCTTGCCAAAGCGCAGCGCGAGATCGGCCATGGGGGTTCCTTTCCACGAATTTGTTGCCTTCCATGATACAAGATTGCTCGCGGGAGAAACCTTTTTCGACATGAACCCCTTCCAAATGATCTTTTGCGACCGCCGTGCATCCTACGTCCTAGAGGTTGGCAAAATCAAACAACCAGGGGGTGACATTCTTATTCGTCCATAACACCGTCGTGCATTCTGCGCATCGTTTCGTCCATTCAAAAGGCGCTTTCCGATGCCGAGGGCCCTGCATCAACAAAGGAAGGCAGAAGGTTCGGAAAGGTGGGAGACGGGCAATCTGAAAACTTTCTTATTGAATGTGAAGAAAATTCTCGGAGGGCGAACGGGCTTCTGGCGCGGGTAAACGGGCTCTGACAAGGGGTTATGTGCTATTCACCGTCGAATTGGCACCGTTCTTCGTGGAAAATGAAGCACATTATGGTGACCAAAACAAGTCTTGACCTATAATTCGTTTCAGCGATTTGGAAGTTCCCCTGCTTCCATCGCTCTGCTTCAATCCCCTTGAAAGCAGAATGCGGCACTCGATGCCGCTACCCCCTCCTCCGAGGCGGCGAGGCACCCCTCCTTGCCGCCTCACTTCTTTTTTGGCGCTGCCCTTGAAACAAGCGCCGTGCTCGCGACGATGAGCAACCCGCCAACCCTGTTGGCACAAGCCGGTGGAACTGGATCGGAGTTCCGCCGGCTTTTCTTTTGAAAGCTTCAGAAACAGTTTTTAGAAGTTGAGGTAAAGAAAAGTGCGATCGTGCGAGCTTTAAGCAAGCTAGAACTCGCACAATCGCACTTTTCTCTGCACGACAACCCCGAATCAGCGATTCAGACTCGCACAATCGCACTTTTCTCTACCGAGAAGGCAGAAAACTCGGGGGAGTAGGGTTGCGGATGCGGACGAGATCCGTGAACCGGGCTGAAGCGTGCAGCCCGACGGGGGTTACTCGGCGACTTCCTCGGCCTCTTCGGCATCGGCCTCTTCGACCTCGTCACCCTCAGCGTCGGCCTCTTCGTCGCGGTAGCGCTCGTCGATCTCGTCGTCAGTGTAGGCGACCGGCTCTTTCAGAGCCGCCATGAAGTTCGGGGCCTCGCCGATGTAGGCGGCCTCGGATTCGAAGGTATAGGTGCCCTCGTCATCCACCTTGTACAGATAGGCGATGGCGTAGCCCTCATCAGCGCCGGGCACGCCACCCTCGGCGATGAGCGCGTCCTTCACGCCGTCGTCGGTCTCGATGTAGCCGTCGTAGCAGAAGGCATAGCAGTCGGCCCCGCGGGCGCCGCGCACGTTCTTCTCGGCCGCCTCGAAGCACTCCTCGGCGGAATCGCCCGGGTGCGACTCGATGAACAAGTTGTCCTTCACGACGAGCGTGGTGAAGGGAATGACGTCCTCGCCGCCCTCGATCTTCTCTTTGGCCTCGTCCAGGGCGAAGACGAGCACACGCTCCAGCTCGTCGGGGATCTCCGGCACCTCGGTACTCGCGTTCTCAATGTTGCGATCGGCCACGGAGGGCCTCCTTTCCTTCAGGTTCACGGGCGGCGCAACCTCCTGCGCGTCGGCCTGCATCACGGGGCGCCTTCTTCGGCGCTTCGTTGCTTGCCCGTAGTGTAAAGCAACGGCATCGCAACTCAAGCCACAACACGGCGACAAACGGGCAGCGCGGGCAACCGCTTCGGTGAGGCTTCGCCCCCTTGCCGCAGAGCAGGAACGAAGTTCGGCGGGGGCAAGCGGCGACCGGAGCGCGTCGCTTTATCGTCAGACGCAGCACCCGTTTCAGCATAGCGACAATCCCTCGCTGTCCGTAGCATGAAGAGCTGGATGTGGGAAACTTTTCTCATTACAAGCAAGGTCAGCAAACGGGCAGAGAAAGGCGCAAGCGGGCGCATATGCTGAAGCGAATGCGGACATACCTGGGAGTGATCTTCGCCATTTTCGCACGGGACATGAAACGCGTGCTGCGCAACCCAGTCGCGCTCGTCATTGCTCTGGGCATGATCGTCATGCCGTCGGCTTACGCCTGGTACGTGGTCGTCGCCAACTGGGATCCCTACAGCAACACCACCGGCATGTTGGTAGCCGTGGCCAACGAGGACGCCGGCGCCGACAGCCCTGAGACGGGGCATTTGGACGTGGGCGCGCAGGTGGTGGCCCAGTTGCACGACAACCACGAGATGGGCTGGGAATTCACCGACGCCGAAGCGGCCATAAACGGCGTCTACGAAGGGCGCTACTGGGCGGCGCTCGTCATCCCGAAGGATTTCAGCGCCGATTTCGCCAGCGTGTTCACCGGCGACTTCACCCAGCCGACCATCGACTACTACGTGAACGAGAAGCCCTCCTCCATCGCGCCCAAGGTAACCGACGCGGCGGCCAACGCCGTTGAGGCGGCCGTCAACGAGAACTTCGTGAAGACGGTGTCGGAGAAGGTGGTGGAAACGACCCAGAAGGTGGGAGCCGAGGCGCAAACGAAAGCCGACGCCGCCGAGGGCAGCCTCACCGCCGGCGTTCGCAGCGCCAAAGAAACTGTCAGCGAAACCCGCACAACCTTGGAAGGGCTCGTCGACACCGTAAGCGACACGCGGACGTCCGTTGCTCGCGCCGACGGCACTCTGGCGGGGCTTCAAGACGACGTGCCGCATCTACTGGAGGCCATCGGGCAGTCGAAGGAGCTGCTGGCGAAGGCGCGGAGCACCGTGAACGAGTACGGAACGGCGCTTTCCAAAAACGCCACCGACGGGGCGCTGCAGTTGTCGAGCGCCGCCGCACAGGCTCAGCGCGCGCTGGGCACCGTGAGCGGTGATGTCGCAGCGGCCGAAGCGGCCACCAATGCGGCCCTCGCCACGGCCGAGGGACTGCTGGCCGACAACAAGGTGCTCATCAACGACCTCACCGCCCAGGCCGGAGCGGCCGGCGCCGAACCGGCCATCGCCCAAGCTCTCTCCGAAGCCCGCGACGCCAACGAGCGGCTGACGACCACCACAGACGCCCTGCGCACGGCCTCGGACGACCTGGCTTCCACGGCCGACTCCCTAGAAGCCGAGGCGAGCGCTCTGGACACGGCGGCGCAATCGGCCTCCGAAACTATTCGCATCACAGCAGCCACCTTCCAAGACAGCGTGCTGCCGGACATCACGACCAGCTTGGATTCCTTGGTGGAAGCCTGCGGCACCCTGGAAGGAGCCCTGCGCGGGCTGACCCCGTCGCTCGCCGAGGCACGGGCCATTTTGGGGCAACTCGGCGACACGCTGGCATCTTCCGAGACCTCGCTTTCCACCACCTCCGATTCCCTGGGCACCATGGAGACGAACCTGGAGCAGTCGCTCACCGACCTGACCGCGCTGCAGAACTCCGCCACCGTGAAGGATCTGGCCGGGTATTTGAAGGCCGACCCGGAGAAGATCGGCGCCTTCATGGCCGCGCCCGTGGCCCTGGACACGCAACTGGTGTACCCCGTGAAGAACTACGGCAGCGGCGTCACCCCCTTCTTCACGAATCTGGCCCTGTGGGTGGCCGGTTTCATCCTCATGGCCATGGTGAAGCTGCGCGTCGATCCTGAGGGGCTGCCGAAGTTCACCGCCGTGCAGGCCTACTTCGGACGCTGGCTGTTCTACATGGTGTGCGGGCTGGCCATGGGGCTCGTCTGCTGCGTGGGCGATTTGGCCCTCGGGATTCAGTGCGAGAGCCCGGCGGCCTTCATCGGCGCGGGACTGCTCACGGTGTTCGTGGACGTGAACCTCATGTTCGCGCTGGCCTACGCGTTTAGGCACATCGGGAAGGCCATCGCGGTCATTCTGCTCATCGTGCAGATTCCCGGCTCCTCGGGCATGTTCCCCATCGAGATGATGCCGGAGTTCTTCCAGGTCATTCACCCGATGCTGCCCTTCACCTACTCCATCGACGCCATGCGCGAGGCCATCGGCGGCTTCTACGGGATGGACTACCTGCACGACATGTTGCTGCTGGGACTTCTATTCGTGCCCCTGGGGTTCGCCATCGGACTGGGCATCGGGCGCTGCGATTTCAATTTGAACCTCATGTTCGACGAGAAGCTGGGGGCGACCGACCTGCTTCTGGCCGAGCCGGTCACGGCCAGCGCCAAAGCCGCGGGGCAGACGCCCGCCCGATACCGCACGCGCACGCTCGTCCGCGCGCTGCTGAACATCGATGCCTTCCGCCAGGCTCTCATCGCCCGAGCCGAGCGTTTCCACCGCGCCTACCCGGTGCTGCGGCGCATCGGCTGGGTGGCGCTTATCGCGCAACCGCTGGTCACCTTCGCCATTATGGTGCTGGTGCATGCCGACGTGGATACGCGCGTCATGATGCTCATGGCCATGGTGGTGGGGATCATCGTGGTGGACACGTATCTCATCGTGATTTCCTACCTGGACACCAACCTCGCGCACCAGCTCGCTCTGGCGAACCTGAGCGCCGAGGAGCTGCAGAAGCGCGCTAGCGGGCAGATTGGCGGTGATTCGGCGTGAGGGTGATTTGGGACATTTTCTCGGGTGATGTGCGGAACCTGTTCCGGAACGTCATTGCTGCCATTGTGGTGATGGGGCTGGCGCTCGTGCCGCCCATGTACGCTTGGTTCACGACGCTCGGCTTCTGGGATCCCTACGACAACACCGGCAACATCAAGGTGGCCGTGGCCTCGGAAGACGCCGGCTACACCTCCGACCTCATACCGACGCCCATTAACGCTGGCGAGCAAATCATCGGCAAGCTGCGGGCCAACGACCAGTTCGCCTGGCAGTTCGTCAGCGCCGAGGCGGCTGTGGAAGGCGTGCGGTCGGGCGAGTATTACGCAGCCCTGGTCATCCCGAAGGAGTTCTCGCGCGACCTCATGACCGTGTTCTCCGACGACATCACCGAGCCGAAAATCATCTACTACGACAACGAGAAGGAGAACGCCATCGCCCAGCGCGTGACGGCCACGGGCGCGAGCACCTTGCAGGAGACCATCGACGAGACGTTCACGGAAACCGTGGCGTCGGTGGCCTTGGGCACCACGAGCAGTCTCACCTCGTTCATGAGCGGCGACGGCATTCTCACCTACGCGCAAACCTTGGGGTCGCGCCTTGGCGAGGCGGTGGGCGAAGTGGGCGCGGCAGCCGACCAGGCCCAGGCCTATGCCGACCTCATGGGATCCACGACCTCGCTTGTGAACGCGACAGCGAACATTCTGAAGGAGGCGGGGAAGGCGCCCGACGCTACCGCCCCTCTGGTGAGCGAGGCACAAGAGGGCCTGACGAGCGGCCGGGACGGGCTTTCCGCCGCGAGCACCGCAGCCGAGAAGGCACTCACCGCTGCCGATGCCAGCTACGACGCTGTAGCCCGCGCCGCCGATGAAGCCTTCGCCACCATGAAAGACGACCCAGCCGCGGCCCAGGGCGTGCTGGCCGCCTGCCGTTCGGACGTGCAGGGACTCGCCCAAGCCTACCAGACCATGCGCGACACCCTGGCCGGAGCCGACCCGGACAGCCCGGCCATCGCCGCCCTTGACCGCATCATCACCCAGCTGGGCACGCTGGAGGCGAGCCTCGCCACCGCCGAGAGCGCCATCGGAGGCGACGCAGCGTCCATCGACGAGACGCACGCCAAGGCGACCGACAGCATCAACCAAGCGCGCGCGGGTCTGCACGACTCGCTGAGCACCTACAACGACCAGCTGAAGGGCGAGCTGGCGTCGCTGGCCGACAGCTTGCAGAAGGTGGGTGCCGACACCGAAACCCTAGCCGGATCGCTGAAGGACACCGCGGACAGCCTCGGCGCCAGCACCGATTCTCTGGCCGCGAACCTCGCCACCGCCGAGGCGTCGCTGCGCAAGACCGCCGAAACCCTGCGCACGGCGGAAAGCCAGCTCGCCCAGGCCCGCGACGACCTGCAGCACGCCCTGGACACCGGCGACATCGACGAAGTGCGCCGCATCATCGGCGATAACCCAGCCGCCATCGCCCAGTTCCTCGCCGCGCCGACGCACCTGGAACGTCACGCGGTATACCCCATGGCCGACAACGGCAGCGCCATGAGTCCCTTCTACACCTCCCTCGCGCTGTGGATCGGCGCTATCTTCATGGTGGCCCTCATGAGCGTGTCCGTCTCCCCAGCGCGCCAGGCCGCGCTGACGAAGAAGTTCGGGCGCGCGCCGCGGCCGGGCGAGCTGTATCTCGGCCGCTACGGGGTGTTCTGCCTGCTGGGCCTCGCCCAAGCGCTCATCGTGGGACTCGGCAACGTGTTCTTCCTCGGCGTGGAATGCGAGCACTTCTGGCTGTATCTGGCAGCCTGTTGCTTGGCATCGGTGGTGTTCACGAACCTGGTGTACACGCTGACGGTGTCCTTCGGCAACATCGGCAAGGCGCTCGCCATCATCGGGCTCGTACTGCAGCTGGCCGGTGCCGGCGGCCTCATGCCGGTGCAGATGCTGTCGGCCCCGCTGTTCCAGGAGATTTACCCGTGGCTGCCCTTCGCCCATTCCATGCCAGCGTTAGAAGGAGCCATGGCCGGCATCTACGGCGACCAGTACCTCGTGCAGATGGGCCTGCTCGCGGCCATCTTAGTGCCGAGCCTCGTTCTCGGCCTCGTCCTGCGCCGCCCCGTCATCCGCCTGAACGACTGGGTGCTCCGCAAGCTGGGCGAGACGAAATTTTTGTAGCACTTGCCGTGCTCCCTCGTGTTGCTTTCATCTCGTTCCGTCCTCATTCATTCACCAAACCACTGTAAGCACGCTCAATTCTGGAAAATGTGCTTTTTCGGAACAGTTCGGCCACCCGCAACGAAGCGCCGCGCAAAAAAGCACATTTTCCAAAATTCACACCACCGTTTTCCTCGCAGCATCTTGCGCGGCAGCTTAACGACTCCGAATCGGAAGCTGAACGTTTCTCCAGCAGGAAAGCTCTGCTGTGAATTCCATCCCATGCGTCCAGCAGGACGAGAGCGCCGGGAATCAGCCCGCACGCCCGATGCAGCGGGAACTCGGGGGGCTCCTATGCGTCTAAGGGAGCGAGGGCTCGGGGGAGGATGTTGTGGGCGCGGGCGATGGTCATGCCGTAGTTGGTGAGGGGGATCTGCTGGGCGCGGGCGCGCTGGATGCGGGAGGCCATGTCGCGGGCGTTCAAGGTGCAGCCGCCGCAGTGGACGATGGCGGCGTAGGGGGAAAGATCATCGGGGAAATCGCAGCCGGAGGTGAAGGCGAACCGGGGGTCGGTGCCACTGATGGCGCGGATGAGCCGGGGCAGCTTCACCGTGCCGATGTCCTCGCAGGTACGGTGGTGGGTGCAACCCTCGGCGATGAGCACGGTATCGTTGTCGGTCAGCCTTTCCAAGGCGCGCACCGCTTCCAGCTGGGCAGCCAGGTCGCCCTTGTAGCGGGCCATGAGGATGGAAAACGACGTGAGCGGGACCTCGGGCGGCAACAGGGCGTCTACCTCGGCGAAGACCTGGGAGTCGGTTACTACCAGACGCGGCGGCCGGGCGAGGGCGACCAGCAGATCGGGCAGCCCTTCGACGCCGGTGGCGCAAGGGAAGGCGCCGGCTTCCAGCGCGTCGCGCATGACTTGCTGCTGGGGCAGGATGATGCGGCCCTTGGGGGCGGCGGAGTCCAGCGGAATGACGAGCACGACCACGTCGCCCGGCGCAAGCAGATCGCCCACGAGTCGCCGTTCCCCCGCCGCGTCCGCAGCCAGGGTGGCGACGGCGCGCTTCAGAGCGTCCAGCCCCTCCCCCGTTCGAGCCGATACGCGCACGCGGGCGGCCCGTGCGGAAGCGCCGTCGTTTTCAGCGAAAACCGTGGCGTTGTGGCCGCCACCCTCCAAGAGAGAGCCGCCATTCGAAGCGTCTGCCCCCAAGAACGGCGAAGACAACGACGGCTCTGCGGCGCCAGCTCGCTCGCTTTCCGCAAGCAGGTCGGCCTTGTTTTCGGCGATGACGTAGGGGATGCGGCGCGTTTGGAAGGCGGCGATGAGCCGATCGTCGAAGGGAGTGAGGCCGCGGGTGGCATCTACCACGAGCACGGCAACGTCGGCCTCGTTCAGCGCGGCCTCGGCTCGCTGGACACGTAGGTCGCCCACGTCGCCGACGTCGTCGATACCTGGAGTGTCAACAATGAGCACGGGGCCGGCCGGCGCCAGTTCCATGGCCTTGCGCACCGGGTCGGTGGTGGTACCAGCCACATTCGACACCACGGAGACCGCCTGGTTCGTCAGCGCGTTCACCAGGCTGGACTTGCCGGCATTGCGCACACCGAAGAAGACGATGTGCGCGCGCTCGCCGGAAGGGGTATCGTTCAGGGACATGGGACTCCTCCTAGAACCGGAAGTCGCGGGCGCCGGTGCGGATGCGGGCGAGGTAGTCGGTGGCGACGGCGCGGCGGCGGTCGTCGGGAACGCGGGCGAGCTCGGCGTCGATCATCTTCCATCCCTTCTCCGCCACCTCGGGGCTGGCGTAGTCGCACAGGTACTCGCCCAGCGTGAGCAGGGCGTTCGGCTGGCAGAAATCCTGAATCTGGCCGCTCTTGCAGAACTCCATGAAGCGGTCGCCGGTGCGGCCGGCACGATAGCAGGCGGTGCAGAAGCTGGGAAGGTGACCCTCGTCCATGAGCCAGCCGATGACCTCGTCCAAGGTGCGCTGGTCGGACACGTCGAACTGCTCGGTGTCGTGGGGGCGCGCCTTGTCCCCGTAGCCGCCCACGCTGGTGCGGCTGCCGCCGGAGATCTGCGAGACGCCCAGTTGCAGCGCCGCTGCGCGCACCTCTTGAGACTCGCGGGTGGAGATGATCATGCCCGTGTAGGGCACCGCGATGCGGATGAGCGCGATGATCTTCTCGAACATTTCGTCGGGAATGCCGTTATCGAAATCGTCGGGGTCGATGTCGCTGGCCGGCTTCACCCGCGGCACCGAGATGGTGTGCGGCCCCACGCCGAACACGGCTTCCAAATGCTCGGCGTGCATGAGCAGACCCGCGAACTCGTAGGCGTAGCCCTCCAGACCGAACAGCACGCCGAGCCCCACGTCGTCGATGCCGGCGGCCATGGCGCGGTCGTGGGCCTCGGTGTGCCAGGCATAGTTGGCCTTGGGGCCTGAGGGGTGCAGCTCTTCGTAGCGGGCGCGGTGGTAAGTCTCCTGGAACAGGATGTAGGTGCCGATTTCCGCAGCCTTCAGCTGGCGATAGGCGTCCTCGGTCGTGGCGGCGATGTTCACGTTCACGCGGCGGATGGCGCCATTGGCGTGCTTCGTGGTGTAGATGGTCTGAAGGCTTTCAAGAATGTAGTCGAGCGGGTTATGGGCCGGATCCTCCCCCGCCTCGATGGCCAACCTCTTGTGACCCATGTCCTGCAGGGCGATAACCTCGGCGCGAATCTCCTCCTGCGTGAGCTTGCGGCGCGGAATGTCGCGGTTCTTCGCGTGGTAGGGGCAGTAAAGACACCCGTTCACGCAGTAGTTGGAAAGATAGAGCGGCGCGAACAGCACAATGCGGTTGCCGTAATAGGCCTGCTTGATGTCGCGGGCGAGCTGGCGGATCTCGGCGTTCACCTCCGGATCCTCGCAGGCCAGAAGCACCGAGGCCTCGCGGTGAGTGAGCGTCGTACCGTGGTCGTGGGCCGGCGCGAGGTTCGCGCGGGCCTTTTCCAAAATGGAACGGGCCAGGGCCGCATCATTCTTGTGCGCATCGGCGTAGGCCAAAGTTTCGAGGATTTCCTCGTGGTTGATGAACTCATCGGCGCGGGGGGAGCGCACGTTGTAGCTGCTCATGAAAGGCTCTCTTTCGTTGAAGGGGCAGTGGGACAAGACGGGGAAGCGGCTGCTGAAGGAGCCGGGCCCAAGGCGGCTGCCGGCACCACGGCGACCTGAGCAGACGAGACGGCCGATGCCGCAACAGGGCTCACAACCGAAACCGAGGCTGCAACCGGGTCGCCGCGATCCACTACGAGGCGCCGTCCCAGGGGCTCAAGCTGCGCCGCCAGGTCGGCCCACTTGCGGGCCGCGTCGGCCGACGAGTGCGGCTTCCCGTCGTAGAGCGCGTAGTCGCCCTGGTGCTCGGGCGGCGTGAGGTTCGGCATGACCACGTTGGCTCCGGCGAGGATGCCCTTCTCGCGGCCGCGGGGATCCAGCGCCTCCAGCGCCGTCGTAGCCGGAAGCAGCACCGTCGGGTGCGCCAAGCGAACGAGGGACAGCAGATAGCAGGTGAGTTCCACCGTACCCGGAACCTCGGCGGCAAAGGGGGTATCGTGATGGGGCACAAAGGGGCCGATACCGCACATCTCAGGACGGAACTCCTGGATGAACGCGAGGTCGGCGGCCAGCATCTCCGTCGTTTGGAAGGGGGAGCCCACCATGAAGCCGACGCCTACGGCAAAGCCCGCCGCGCGCAAGGCGTCGAGGCAGGCCAGGCGCGCGCCCAACGTCATGCCAGCTGGATGCAGGCGCTCGTAATGGGCGCTCGTAGCCGTCTCGTGACGCAGCAGGTAGCGATCGGCTCCAGCCGCGCGCAGCCGCTCGTAGCTTTCCCGCGAGCGCTCCCCCACCGACAGCGTGACGGCGCAGCCCGGATGGGCCGCCTTCAGCGCGCCCACCACGCCGGCCAGCCACTCGTCGGTCGCCGCCGGGTCTTCCCCACCTTGCAGCACGAAGGTACGGAAGCCCGCGCGCCAGCCCGCATCGGCGCAAGCCAAAATCTGCTTACGGGTAAGGCGATAGCGCTCGCAAGCGTAGTTGCTGCGCCGGATACCGCAGTAGTAGCAGTCGTTCTGGCAAACGTTCGTGAACTCAATGAGCCCGCGCACGAACACGCCGTCCCCGTAGACGGCCTCACACACCTCTCGGGCGCGCCCAGCCAGCTCGTCGGCCAACGCCGGGGTGCGGGCATCAATGAGCGCGGCGTATTCGTCCGGGGAAAGGCCGTGCTCGCGCGCAAGCTTCGCGACCAGTGCCGCTGGCTTGTCGGTCATGAGCCTCTCCTTTCCGTTCGAACCTGCGCAACTTCATAAGAACAGGGGGCGGAACGGCTGCGCGCCATTCCGGCCCCCTGTCCCTTCTCCCGCAACGGCGCTAGATCTTCCAGCTTTCCTGATCGGTGTGCAGCCACTCGTGGGCCGTATGCGACAGCGGCTCGCCGATCCAGTCGGCGTACAGCTTCGCAATGTCGGGGTTCTCGTGGGAGTAGCGCAACTTGTCGGCCGCATCAAGCCGATTCAGCACGCCGGCCCGCACTTGCGCGAGCTCGCGGTTGAACTGGATGGGCTGGCCGCCACCGCCCACGCAGCCGCCGGGACACGCCATAATCTCCACGAAATCGAAGACGACCTCGCCGGATTCCAACGCATCCAGCAGCTTCGACGTGTTCTCCAAACCGCTGGCCACGGCGATGCGCACGGTGGCGTCGCCGATGGCAAGCTCGCGGGACATCCAGGGCGTCTCAGGCGTGGCGGCCGTGGTGTCGCAGGCGCTGAAATCGGGGTTCTCGCCGGTGATGAGGTAGGCTGCCGAGCGCAGGGCCGCCTCCATGACGCCGCCGGTGCGCCCGAAAATGGTGGCCGCTCCCGTAGAAAGCCCCAGCGGGTTGTCGAAGGGCACCTCGTCCAAGGCCGCGCAGTCCACGCCAACCATGCGCAGCAGGCGGCCGAACTCGCGCACCGTGAGCACGGCGTCCACATCGGGCGCGACCTCGGCAGCCAGTTCCGGAGCAGCTGGGGCGTCGGGCGCCAAGCCCGCGTCACTCGTGCCGGCCCCATGGGTCGCGCCGATCACCGTGGAAAGTTCCGGCACATCGCACTCGTACTTCTTGGCCACACAGGGCATGATGGACACGACGAACAGGCGGCGTCCCGCCTCGTCGGCCTCAGCCGCCAGCGTGTTCTTCACCACCGCGCCCATCATCTGATGCGGCGACTTGGCGCTGGAAAGCTGGGCCGTAAACTGCGGGTAGTGCTGCTTCACGAAGCGCACCCAGCCGGGGCAGCAACTCGTGAACATAGGGCGGGGCGCATCGGAGTCGAGGAATTCCACGAACTCGCTGCCCTCTTCCATAATGGTGAGGTCGGCGGCGAAATCGGTGTCGAAGACCTTATCGAAGCCCACGGCGTGCAGAGCCGCGGCCAAGCGTCCCGGCGTCGCCTCCTCGCGGGAAAGCCCCAGGCCCTCGCCCCAGGCCGTGCGCACGGCCGGCGCCACCTGCACCACGGTTTCCACGGTCGGATCCAAAATGGCCTCCATGATAAGGCTCACGTCGTCGCGGGCCGTCAGCGCCCCGGTAGGGCAATGGGTGATGCACTGGCCGCACAGGGCGCAGCCTGCCTCGGCGATGGGCAGGTTGTCGCGCACGATGATCTTCGTGGAAGGGCCGACCCCCGTGAAGTCCCACACCGCGCAGTGCTGCACCTTCTCGCAAATGGCCACGCAGCGCATGCACTTGATGCACTTGCTGCTATCGCGCTGCAGCGGGAAATCAGCATCCCAAGGCGCCGGCTCGGGCAGCGGGCCCGGGGCGTCTGCCAGATTGAAGGTGCTGGAAAGGTCGCGCAGGGCACAGGTGTCCTGGCGCACGCAGGTGGCGCAAAGCGCCCGATGGTCGTCCATGATGGCCTGCAGGTTCGCCCGTCGGGCCACCGCTACCTGCGGCGTGTCGGTGCTCACCGCCATGCCTTCGCGCACGGCGGTGTTGCACGCCGCCACCAGCCCCTCGCCTTCCACGTCCACCAGGCACACGCGGCACGAGCCGATGCAGTTCAAATTCTTCAGGTAGCACAGCGTGGGAATGAGCACTCCGGCCGCCGTGGCCGCTTCCAACACCGTGGCGCCCTCCGGGGCTTCCACCGCCCGTCCATTCACAGTAATGGTTACCATGTTTCCATCCCCCTTCCGGTCAGCGCGCCTATGCCGTACACGTCGCAGCGCAGGCAACGGCCGCATTCCTGAGCCGCCTCCTCGGCGCTCACCGGCTCTTCCACGTACTTGAAATCGCGTTTGCGCTCGCACGCCGGGCGCTCAGCCACCTGTACGCGCCCGTAGGCAGTGCGGTCGTTGGGGTGGGCCGGCGGCACGGTGGCGCCGCAGTCCAGCTTGTGATGGAAGCCCAGCATCTCGTCGATGTTGGCCGCCGCCGTCTTGCCCGCAGCGATGGCCATGATGACGGTTTTGGGGCCCCACTGGCAGTCGCCGCCCACGAAGACGGTGTCGAAACCGGGCGCTTGCAGACACGCGTTCGCGCACAGATAGGTGCGGTCGTGCTGCATGCCGAACTCTTCGAAGGGGGCGCATTCGATGGCCTGCCCCACGGCGATGATGACAAGGTCGGCAGCCAGGCGCACCTCGGGCTTGTCGGCCGGTACCGGGGCCGGACGCCCGCCGCGCACAGCGCCGATGCGCTGGGGCTGGCAGATAAGCGCCGTCACCTGGCCCTCCCCGTTCGCTTCAATGCGGGCCGGCGCCTGCAGGCAGCGCATTTCCACGCCCTCCATCATGGCCGCCTCCACCTCGGAGGGCAGCGCGGTCATGTCCTCCAGACGGCGCCGATAGGCCACGGTGACCGAGGCGGCACCCGCGCGCACGGCGGTGCGGGCGCAGTCCATGGCCACGTTGCCGCCGCCAATGACCACCACGTTCTTGCCCGTGAAGTCGGGATACTGCTCGTCGCCGATGGCCTCAAGCACGTCCACGGCACTCATGACGCCGGCCGCGTCGGCCCCCTCAATGGGAAGCGTCTTGCCACCCTGGGCGCCCACGGCCACGTACACGGCGTCGAACTCGTCCACCAGTGAGCGCATCTTATCCGTCTGGATATCGCAACCCGTGCGCACCTCGATGTCGCCAGCACCCAGCACCGCGCGGATGTCCTCGTCGAGGCGCTCGCGGGGCAGGCGGTAGGCGGGAATGCCGTAGCGCATCATGCCGCCCAGGCGACTGCGGCGCTCAAACACGGTCACCGAATGACCCATGAGCCCCAGGAAGTAGGCGCAGGTCAGCCCCGAGGGGCCGGCGCCCACCACTGCCACGCGCTTGCCGGTGGGGGCAAGCGGCGCGGGGGTTTCCACAGTGTCGGCAGCAACGGTGTCCACAATGTACTTCTTGATGCCGCGGATGTTCACCGGGGCGTCCACCATGGTGCGGCGGCAGCGCTCCTCGCAGGGGTGCTCGCACACGAGCGCGCAAGCCGTGGGGAAGGGGTTGTCCTTGCGGATCATCTTCACCGCCTCGGCGAGACGCCCCTCCTCGGCCAGCGCGATGTAGGCCGGCACGTTCACGTGGGCCGGACACAGCGTGACGCAGGGCACTGTTTGGCGCGTGCCAGGGGCGCACATGCCCACTTCCACGTGGCTGGCAAATTCGTCGGCGAAGGCGTCGAGCCCTGCCAGCACCATCGCGCCCGCCTGCCAGCCCACAGCGCAATCGGCCGTGTCGCGCAAAAGCGTAGCCGCGACGCGTACCTCATCCAGTGTCGCTGCCGTGGCCCGGAACTGGGCCACTTCGCGCAGCAGCGCCTCGAGCTTCGGCATACCCTGGGCGCACGGCGTACATTTGCCGCAGGTTTGCGCAGCGCTCGCCTGCAACTGCCCCAGCATAAGCCCCACCGGACACTGGCCCGGCGGCATGGCTTCCACACGGCGCGCGAAGGCCTCCACGAACTCCCCCGTTCGCGCATCGGCCCGCGCGGCCGCTTCAACGGTCAAACGCCCCATAGTTCTCTCTTTCTGTGTTGACGCTAACCGACACACCATAACGCCCGTCATATTTCCAATTGGTAACGAGCCCATTGTAAAAAAGCACCGCGGCGTAGAAATGCCCTCGGGCGCGCGGACGCTGACGCATCAAAACAACCTCTATTGCTACAATACCCTGGTCGTTCTTTCTCAAGTCACCGTTGGGGAAATTTTGCCCAGGGTAGCGGAAAGCGTTGCGACATAAAGGCGGTCGGCGCGGGGAACGAAACGCGACTTTCTCGCGACATAATTGCGGTTCGGCTGATGTAGGCTCTTGCTTCCCGATAAAACCCTTGGGGATCATTGGGTTTTGTATTATACTTTAGTATTACATAAGGAAGAAACCTATGGACGAAATGAGAAAGTAATCAAGGGAATACACCCTCAAGAGCGGCAAGGTAATCACTGACGCAGAGATAGAAGCTCTGGCCGAGGCCGCCGAGACGGGATCCCTCCCCGGCCAGTGGTCGGGCAACGTGGTGATAGGCCGACCAAGGCTGGCCGACGAGCCTCTCGACGTGATTAGCTTCAAAGTACCGCACTCCGCCGCTCTTGCCATCAAGCGCGCAGCCGAACAGGAGGGAGAGTCACGTTCGGCATTCCTGCGCAAGGCAGCACTGGACAGAACTCAACGCGTGCTGGCCGCCAGCTGAGAAAACCCAGCACCCCTTCAGAGTCCCCTGCGGGACAAAGAAAGGATTTTGGGCGATCTTCCCCCTATGGAGCCAGACAGGTTATCGGGACGACGTAGACGCCGTCCGGCCGGCGGTAGGCCGATTGCTGGCCCGTAAGAACCACGAGGAACGAGAACGCCCGTTATACCACGTCAGCAAAGCGATTGAGGAAGTTGGACCGTTTCTGTTGAGGAAGTTGGACCGTTTCTGTTGGGGAAGTTGGGCTTTGAGAAAGCATCGTTTAACTGCCAGATGGGAGCAATTTTCCCTTCCCTAAATCTCAATTAGCGGAAGTGAATTGCAATTCGCTTCCGCTAATTGTATAGTAAAGAAGCGAAGCCAAATGAAAGGATGCCTCGTGAGCGACTGGCCGGCCATAACCACCGAAGAGGTTCCGTGGCACCTGCGCGACGAGGACGTCTATCTCATTCCGAAATCTCGGCGCAGAAAAATCACTTCCACTTACCAGGCGGCCGTCCCGGCCAAAATCCGCCATGCGCGCCCCCGGCTCTCAGCCGAGCTCACCGAGCGCCTCGCTGATGCCCGAATGCGCCTCGTCCGATTCGACGAGCACCAAGACTCGCTGCCCTTTAACCTTCCCAGCCTCTTGCTGCGCAGTGAATCGGCGGCAAGCTCCCAAATAGAAAACCTCACCTCCAGCGCGCGCAATATCGCTCTGGCGGAGCTTTCGTCCTCCGCTCCGCAAAACGCACTCGTCATTGCGGGGAACATCGATGCCATGCGATGCGCGCTCAATCTCGAAGACGCCCTCACGACCGACGGCATTCGGCAGATTCATCGCCAGCTGCTCAAGAAAACCGCTCTTGATTTTGCAGGAGAGCTGCGCGGTGAGCAAGTTTGGGTCGGCGGTACCCCCTACAGTCCCCACGGTGCACTGTTTGTGCCACCTGTGCCAGGCCGCGTCGATGAGTGCTTGGACGACCTTTGCGCTTTCGCGCAAACCGAAGGGATAGACCCTATCGCCAAAGCCGCCCTCGTCCATGCCCAGTTCGAAACCATCCATCCCTTCGTCGACGGAAATGGGCGCACAGGCCGAACGCTTCTCCATCGCATGTTGCGCAGCGACGGAGTCCTCCTTCATGCAACCGTGCCCATATCGGCGGGTTTGCTGCACGATATCGACGACTACATGAGCGCGCTTTCATGCTACCAGCAGGGCGATCCGGCGCCTATTGTCGAACAGGTTTGCAACGCAATCGACTTGGCCATGGTCGTCGGGCAAAAGACATCGCGCACTATCGCAGGGCTTGTAGGAGACTGGACGGCGCGCATGCAAGAGCGCTCAGGATCTCGCATCTTCGGCCTACCCGCACTGCTCGTAGAGCAGCCCGTCGTCAACTCCGATTACGTGGCAAACGGGCTCGAGATAACCCGCAGATCAGCAACTTCCATCATCAACAGAGCATGCGAATACGGCATATTGAAACCTCTTGGCAATATGCGACGCGGCGATTTCTACCAAGCCCCTGAACTGATTTCCATCCTCGACGAAATCTCGAGCATGGCCGGCATACGCCGCCTTGTGGCGGGTGCATAGCCTCTGTTTTTCGAAGGAGATCGAGGGGCTTGCGGCGCCGCTACTCCGTTTTTACTCCGTTCCGCCCTACAGCGCCAACTCGTAGATCTCCGCGGCGTCTTCCAGGGTCAGCTTCTTGAAGGTGCCAAGGGGACGCCCTTGTTCTGGGCGAGGGTCGGCAGCATCTTCGGGATGTCGGCCGCATCAACATCCAGCTCAGCCAAGGTGGTGGGCATGCCCAAGCTCGCGAAGAAGGCGCGCGCTGCCCAACTCCAGGTGCTCGATTTAGCCAATCATCTTTCGTTTTCCAGCCATCACGCCAAGCAACTCAAACGAGCTTTCGCTAAAATGTCCCTATGGGCAAAGTAGCAAATTCTCACCAGATGATGACGGTTACTGTCGAGCATTTTCGACAAGTATCGCATTGCGTGCGAGAGAGCCTGGGGCTAACCTACAACGAGTTCCTGGCTCTTATTGCACTTTACGAAACCAGAGCGACGCTCGGCGCTTCAGATCTTGCAGATTATCTTTTGCTGCAGAGAAAAACTACTTGGAACATTTTGCTCACTCTAGAAGATCTGGGGCTCGTCTCGAAAACGGTCGAAGAAAACGACCATCGAACCATGAGATGCGCTCTGACGGTCAAGGGAGAAGGCGTAGCCGTCAGAGGGGCCGAAATAGTTGCCAGATTCCTCCGCGAACGATTCCTTCGGAACTTGCAAGACGAAGAGTTTTTCAAATTTATGCGAGATTCCTCCTTGGAGAGCTGCGACCTCGTTCGCGGACACCATGTCGATGCGCTGTCCGTTCAGCCAGACCGAAAGCTCTACTTCGGCTCTTCTCACCTGCTTTTATGGCGCATAACAATTGACGAGTGGAAGCAAGCTATTCGAGGTCTTGCACCTTTTAGTCTTGTCGAGTACCGCGCTCTCGACGTCCTGGAGGCCGAGGAGGTTCTCACGCCTTCTGAATTATCATCGCTCTTACGCATTCCACGAAGCAACGCAACCCTTGTGCTGCAAAAGCTTGAGGGAGCCAATTTGATTCACATCGAAGAGGACGTCGATGACGGACGACAGAGGATCGTCACGCTCACCGAGGCGGGCACCAAAAAAGCAAGCACCCTTCGCCGTGCGGCAAACGAGGTCACCCAGGCAATGCACAGCCCCATCAAGCAAAATGGAAGCATGGTGGTGGACGCATGGTACATGAGAATGTACCTCAATCTTTCAGCAGAGCAGCCCTATTAGCTCCCTCATTGTAATCATTTTTCTGCTATTGCTTTTTAGCAGAGCTCTCACCTGGCATTTTGCGCTAGCTAGATTCAATTGCTGTAATTTTTCTGCATCCCTATGCTCTCCTTGTTTCCACAATCAAGCGAACGGAGGGATCATGGAGACAATCACAAACGAGGCAGCAGGCAATCAGCGGGGCATGAGCCGCAGGGGGTTCATCTCGGGTGCCGCCCTCGGCACGATGGCGTTGCTGGGGCTTGCGGGATGCGCACAGCCGAACCAGACCAACACGCAAAAGGAGTCCGAGCCGTCGAACCAGGATGCGCAAGCGCCCGCGACGCCTGACAACGTATCCGAGACGCTCGAGTGCGACATCGTTGTCGTAGGCGCGGGCATCTCGGGACTCGCCGCAGCCGTGCAAGCCTCAGAGAACGGCAGCAAGGTTCTCGTTCTTGAGAAAGGCGGTGCAGCGGGCGGAAACGGCGCGGGCACCGAAGGCGTCTTCGCCGTGGGCTCGAAGCTGCAGAAAAACCTGAGCATCGAGATTAACGAAGTAGACATCATCCGCACCGAACTTGAAGAGGCCCAGTGGGTGACCAATGGCGCGCTTTGGTACGACATGGTGCATAATTCCGCCGAGAATATCGACTGGCTGCAAGGCAACGGCGTGCAGTTCAACGGTGTTGTCGACAACTACGGCGCCGGGCTTTATAACACCATGCACTGGTTCGACAACGACTCTGCCGTAACGAGCTATATCGAGCCGATGCAGGCCACGGCCGAGCAAAACGGCGCGGAATTTCGCTTCGGCACTGCAGCAACAAGTCTTAAGGTGGATGCCGGCACCGTTTCGGGACTGTACGCCGAAGACAGCTCGGGCAATATCATCGAAGTTAAAGCCAAAGCCGTCGTCCTGGCCTCGGGAGGCATCGGGGCCAACCCCGACCTCCTCGTACAAGCGGGCATGGCCCAGAACCAAGTGAACGAGATGATGACCAACTGCTCGCCTTCCGTGTGCGGCGACGGCTACAACATGGCCATGGCTGCTGGAGGCCGAGACTTTCTCCGCAATGCCGCCATTCAAGGCTTCCAAATGGTGAAGGCGTTCGGCACTGACACAACCGTCCCCTACAACAGTCCCTTGAACGGCGGCAATGGCCTTGTTGGCAACGGCCTGTGCGTGTGGGTCAACCAAGATGCGCGCCGCTTCAACGACGAGTCTCTGGCCATGACATTCAACATGGCGGCCAACCTTGGCGCATGCCTCGGCAACCGAGAGTCCTACGCCATCTTCGATCAGGCCATCCTTGATGGCTGCGAACTGGACGAGGCCGACAAGAAGACGGTCGAAGATGCGTTGACCAACAACGACGGCACGAGTGTCTTCACGGCAAATTCGTTCGAAGAGCTCGCTGAGCACTTCGAACTGGACGCGGAAACACTTGCGGAAACCATGGAGCGCTACAATCAGTTCTGTGCCCAAGGCTTCGACGGCGAGTTCGGCAAGGCCCAGCCTTTCCTTACCGCCATCGAGAACGGGCCATTCTACATCGCCCGCATCGATGCGCTGGTCGTGGTGGTGGACGGCGGCATCATGACCAACGTCCGCAGCGAGGTGCTCGACGACGCTTCTAAGCCCATTCCCGGCCTGTATGCCGTCGGCTTGGACGGAGCCATGCTTTGGCGTAACGTGTACACGCAGAACATGCCCGGCACCGCCATGGCCAACAACATCAATTCCGGTCGCAACGCCGCCAACGCCGCCGCGAAATATATCGCTTAGCTTAGCTTGGCTTCGCCTGGGTAACTTTTAGAACGTACGGCTGCGGGAGTCTGCTCGTCGAGGGCTCCCGCAGCCAGCTGGGCCGTCACCACGCCGACCATGATAAACACTCGGCTGATAAGCCTAGGTATGGCGCTCGGCATTTTCTCAATGGATCCCGCCTCAACCAACGCGGCATCGACGGAGAGCTCGAACAAGGCGAACACACAAATGACTGCATAGTTTCTGCCCCTTAAAAGCAGCGCGAAGCCCCAGCGTTGCAGAACGCCGGAGCTTCGCCTCAGGGGAGGGCGCGTTGAGTGAGCGCATTTTTGAGAAGCGCTCTCTTTGCTCCTAGCTGCTAGCGGCGGTCTCACCAGCCACGTAGCCGGCAACCATGGCTTGGGAGTTCGACATGCCCATGCCCGAGCTCTCGTAGGCATAGCCGAAGCGACGGCCCACCGTGTTGCCCGCGGCGAACAGGCCCGGGATCACTTCATGGTCGGCATTCAACACCTGGAACTTGTCGTTGGTGTGCACACCGGCGATGGAGCACACGAACACCCACTTCTCGTTGAAAGCATAGAACGGCGGGTTCTTCACGGGGATGAGGTACTCGGAGCTCTTCATGAAGTCCTCGTCAACACCCTTCTCGCACATCTCGTTGTACCGCTCAATCGTGGCTGTAAAGGTAGCCGGATCCACGTCGATGAGCTCGGCCAGCTCCTCTAAGGTATCGGCCTGGTACACGCCGGTTCCGCTTTTGGCGATAGCGTCCAGCACGTTAGGATCGATGCCGATGAAGCAGGGCATGAGCCGATCCTCGGTGGAGGAAATCTCCCAGGTGAAGGCACCGCTGGGCATCGAAGCTGCAGACACCACCTGCTGCACCTGGTTCACCGGGAACAGAGCCTCGTTCATATAGCGGCGCCCTGCCTGGTCCACTTCCAAATTCGGACAGCCGATATGACCGCCGTTCGGCCAACCGAGGAAGCCGTGGGGGCCTCCCTCCATCTCGGCGCCGGCCCAGCACATCATGCGGTGGCCGATCCCGTCGTCCATGGGCTCTGCGCTAGAGAGGTCTTCGGTATCCATGTACATGGTGTACACATTGCCTTCTTCCAGCAGCTTCGCCACCTTTTCCTGCTGGAATTTCTTCACCATGGCAGCGTTGCCGGCATAACTACCCGTGCACACGATGACGCCCTTAGCCGCCTTGAACAACGTGCGGGAGCCGTCCTCAGCTGTGGCGATGACGCCAGTTACGCGCCCGGCCTCGTCCTGCACGAGCACCTCGGCCTTGGTGTTGTAGCGAATGTCGGCGCCGTTATCGGCCAGATAGGCGTGCATGCCTGAGAGGAATTCCTTGTAGTTGTCCTTCGTAGGATCGCCTAGCACCACATTGATATCGAACACCCGATTCAGCCACAGCTCCGGCTCATCGGGAGCCGGAGAGCACGTGAAGGGAATGCCCGCCGGCGTGAGCACCTTCTCGATGAGCGTGTCCACGAGCTCGCCGGATCGGTCGGCCCATACGCGCCATTGGCGAATGTCGCAACGGTTGGCGGTATTGCCCACGATGTGGTAGACAATCTCCTTTGGATCGTAGGTGGGCTTGCCGGACTGCTTCTGGAACTCAGAGTTCAAGAAGGAACCCTGGTTGCCACCGTAATGGAAGATCTTGTTGCGCTCGAGCATAACCACCTTCGCGCCATTCTCCAAAGCACCGAACGCAGAAAGCGAGCCGGCCACCGCAGAACCGATAACCACCACATCGGCATCCACCACGTTGTCGCAGTCGGCCTCGGCCAGCGCTGGCGCTTCACCGAGCCAGTCCTCCTCAGTTGCCGAGCCGGTCTCGGCCATCGACGTATCCTTCGGCGCCGGACTGCAGCCGGCTAGTCCGGCTAAAGCCGCGGCTCCACCGAGTACAGCAGATCCAGTCAAAAAACTGCGACGCGAAATGCCTTTCATATCAGTCATTGTCTCTCTCCTTACATAGATGCTTTTTCGGAAGCCGAAGGCCCCATCCTTCCACCTGCCGCGGTCCACGGCTCTCAGGTGATGCCGTTATCATGAATGAAACACCTGGTGAAAGCATCATCTAAACTAGTCGATACCCATCCTCTGAAGCAGTGGAAACCGGCTCTACTATCCCCTGGCACAGCCGCGACGAATGCAACAGCCTGTGGTAAGCTGAGCCTAGACGTTTGGGAGAGGACACCATAGGAGCAATAAAATCGGAGGCGCAATCACGGCAGCGACGGCTCGGGATCACGCTCGATCTAGGTATCTACTGGGGCTGGATGAGCCTCGTCTTTTTCTCGACAGCCCTCGCGGGCATCGGCGGCATCGCCTCGGTAGAGCTGGCAAACTTCGTAGCGTTGACCGTAAGTACAGTCGTGGTAGGCATTTTGGCATTTCTTTCGCCCGCTCTGGCGCAGAAGATGGCCGAAAATCATCTGCTGCGAGCGACGACAACCTTGGCCGCATCGACTGGCACGTTGCTGGTGCTCTGGGGGTCGAACGGCGATGCGTTGCTTATTATCGGAGCTTGCTTGGTAGGCCTGCCCGAAGGATTTCTTCTCTATCTTTTCGTCAACCGAGCTATTCGTCAGTGTCACTCGGCGGAGGACGTCGTCGTGCTGTTCTCGTGGGCCCTCCTCATAGCAGCTGCTCTATATCTAACGGTGGCCTTTCTCGGAACCGCGGCAGGTTATATCTGCGCTGCGCTACCGCTGCTGTCGCTCGCGGGCCTCGCGACGGATGCTCATAAGAGATCCCCGCAGAACACCGAGGGATCGGATGCTGAAACGGCCAGAACGCGGCTTTCTTTTTGGGGTGCCGGCCAAAAGCTCCCCTGGAAGCTGCTGCTGGGCCTCGCCGTCTTCGGCATCGCCTTCGGCCTAATGCGCATTTCCGCCAGCAGCGAGTCTGTCGAGGTGTTCCAAGAGAGTTACCTGGCCCACACTCTCGCTCGAGCCGGCACGACCGTGGTCGCGCTGGTGCTTATCGGCAAGCTGAAGAAGGCCTATTGGGTGCTGAGCACCTTGCAGCTACTGGCCTTTACACTCGGTATTTGTAGCTACTGGCTACCTTTTGAGTCTACCGCCGCCCTCACGGTGGCTGCCACTACCGCAGGGTACACCTGCCTTGAACTCATGCTCTGGGCCGTACTCTTCGAGCTGCTCCTGGAAACAAACGTCGCCTTCAACACGCTGTATGGCATTGTGCGCGGGCTTGTCAGCTTGGCCACGCTGGTTGCCACCGGCTTCTCTCTTTTCGTCATGGCCTCCATGCCAGAAGAAATCGTACATATGGTGTTGCTCTTCTTCTTGCTGGCCATGATCCTCGTTTCGTCGCTTCTGTTCGGAAGCCGCAATGTAGCGTCGCTTTGGGGACTCGAGCGCTCAGCCATGGCGCCTGAGACTGTCAACAGTGAGCAGGTCACGCAAGCCTTCTCCAAGCGCTACGGTCTTACCACTCGCGAAACTGAGGTGATGGGGCTGCTCATGAAGGGGCGCAATGAGCCGTTCATTTCCGAGGCGCTGTTTATCTCCCCCAGTACCACCCACAGTCACGTCAGCCACATCTACGCCAAAATCGGCGTTCACTCCCGCCAAGAGCTCCTTAGCGTTATCGACAAGGAACTCGCTGGCAACTCCAACCAACCGAAATGACCCTTCAGGTCATCGGCATGCCCAACCCTAATGGGGGCGGTCGCGATATGACTGTTGTCGCCGAAGCAAAGGGAAGACCGATCAGACTATTGATGCCACTCTCACGCTAAAAAGGAGGAAGCGCGGCGCACGAGCAAAGTCTTCAAACGAACAATCTCAGTGAGGCAACGCATAGAACTGTTTTGCTCCGTTCTACTCCCCGCTTGCTCCGTTCTCCCTGGTAAGCGGCTGTTTTTCGAAGGAGATCGAGGGGCTTGCGGCCCCGCTACTCCTCTCTTGCTCTGTTCTACCCTACAGCGCCAACTTGTAGATCTCCTCGGCGTCTTCCAGGGTCAGCTTCTTGAAGGTGCCGAAGGGGACGCCCTTGTTCTGGGCGAGGGTCGGCAGCATCTTCGGGATGTCGGCCTCTTCCACATCCAACTCGGCGAGGGTGGTGGGCATGCCGAGGCTCGCGAAGAAGGCGCGCGTCTCGTCGATGGCCGAAAGCGCGTCCGCTTCCACGTCGCCGGTGGGCGTGAGACCGAACACCGCCTGGCCGTAGAAGGCGAAGCGCGCCGGGTTCTCGGTGTGCACGTACTCCATCCAGGCAGGGAACATGACGGCCAGACCGGCGCCATGAGTGATAGCCGGATTCAGCGCCGACAGCTCGTGTTCCAACCCATGAGTGGCCCAGTCCTCATGGCGGCCCACTCCGGCGAGTCCCTGATGGCAGAGCATGCCGGCCCACATGATGTTGGCGCGGGCGTCGTAGTTGTCGGGGTCGGCCAACACGCGCGGCGCCTCGGCGCGGATGGTGTTCATGAGCGACAGGTTCAAGTTGTCGGTTACGGGCACCGCGCCCACGTCGTCGAAGAAGCGCTCCAGTAGGTGGCAGAACATGTCGGTAAGACCGGCGGCTGTCTGGAAGGGAGGCAGCGTGAAGGTGAGCTCGGGGTTCATGAAGGCGAACTTCGGACGCTGGGCGTTGTTGGCGTAGCCGGTTTTGCGGCCCAGCTCGTCGTTGGAAACAACCGTGTTCTTCGACGCCTCGCTACCGGCGGCCGGGATAGTGAGCACCACGGCAATGGGCAGCACGTCGTGGTCGAGGGCCTTGGTTTCGAAGAGCTCCCACACGTCGCCTTCCACGCAGGCGCCGTTGGCGATGGCCTTCGCGGAGTCGATGACCGAGCCGCCGCCCACGGCGAGAATCCAGTCGACACCGGCCTCCTTGCAGAGGCGCACGCCCTCGCGCACAAGCGTGATCTCGGGATTTGGGCGCACACCGCCCAGCTCCAAATGCTCGATGCCCGCGGCGTCCAGCGAAGCGCCCACGCGCTCGATGAGCCCGGAGGCCACGGCGCTCCCGCCGCCGAAGTGCACGAGTACCCGCTTGGCGCCAGCTGCCGCCAGCTTCTCACCTACCTGCTCTTCTGCCCCGCGCCCAAAGACGAAATGCGTGGGAGAAACGAATTCGAAGTTTTCCATGGGAGTCCTTTCTGCTTTTCGACCAGGCGACACCTTGTCGCCATCGCCGCACCATCGCCGTCGGGCGCGTTCTCCAATCATGCTCTGCGTCGATGCTAGGGCATCGCCGGCAAACAGGCAACTGTCAGACCGCGGGAAATGTCTCGCAATCTTTGCAAACAAGGCGGCTTGTCACAAGATTGCACTCAGACCCCCGCATGGTCAGGTTGGCTATTCCCCGTGGGCGCGGGTTATGAGGTCGGCCATTTCCGTGGCGGTTTTGGTGGCTATGTTGGCCTGGGCGGCCAGACGCTTGTCGTGGGTTACCAGGTAGTTTGCCTTGCACAATTCGCAGGAAGCAAGAACCGAGGCATCCTCGTAATCGAAGATTATGTCGCGGTAGTGCCGTGCCAGCCACGCCGTACGATCGTCCATGGGAACCGATATCGCAAGATCGGTCATGTGGTCGACGCACCCCCACGCGAAGTTGTTTATAGCACGGGCCGTGCACTCGTCGACAGTGCCACCGTTTTCGCGTACCTGCTGTTTCAGATATCTTCCCACCGTGTAAAAAACTTCATTGACAGCATCCGCTGGTGTTCCCAAATTGGCGTTGTATTTCTCCGCAACGCGAATAAAGCGAGCAGCTTCTTCATGAAGGGGCCGCTCGTGAAGATAGAAATCGAGCCAAATGTTTTTGTCTACAACAATAGCATTCTCCGCAACCGTCACCAGAGTCCCCTTTCAGCCAGTCTTTCGGTCTTCGCCTCGTAGAAAAGATTGTCCCAATATTCATCCGAGAACTCCTGAGGCGGGGCAGCTGGCGGAATACCCAGGGCCTCGCGTTGCGCCTGAAGCGATGTCAGGAAGTCCGTGACCGCTTGGGCGCGTTTCTCGCCCTCGCTCGTGGCGTCGGCCTCCTCCGTCTCGGAGCCGATAACCGCCTGCAAGGCCGCTTCGGACTCGTCGTCATAGCGCGCCGCCACCTCGTAAAGCCGCCGCATGGCCTCCGACGGCGTGCACCCGAACCGGGCAAAGCGCTCGTCCCCGCGCCGTTTCAGTTCGGCGTCGATACGGAAGTTCATCTGCATGTTCGGCATAGCAACCCCTTTCAGAATTGCTAGCAGTATATCATAACTGTCGACCTTTCTATCCGTGAAAGGAAAAGGGCCATTGCAAACCTCCCTTTCGCAACTCCCGGTTTTATTTGCTTCTTATTTGCTTCGCGGGGCCCGTGACGTGAAAACAAGGGGCTGGTAGGGCTGTGCTAAGATTGAGGTTCACGTTGAAGGAAACGGAGTTCTCCCCCATGGAACAGCATCCGCATCGGCGACCGACGCCGTGCACGGCTCAGTCTCGGGCTGAGCAACTACGCACTGCCCAACCGCAGGCCACCCGCACGGTGCACGTCGTGGAAAACTTCGACAACTTCGCGGGCAACGCCGAGGCTCTCCCCGTGCTCATGTACCACTACGTGTACGCCGAGGACGACCTGCCGGAGAAAGAGGACGCGAACTACCTGCTCGACACCAAGCTGGCCGCCCAACTGCAGTACCTGGTGGACAACAACTACTACTACCCCTCCTACGCCGAGGTGCGCGCCTTTGCCCAAGGCACCCACACGCTGCCGGCGCGCAGCGTCGTGCTCACTTTCGATGACGGCCAGAAGGGCTTTCTCAACTACGGCATTCCTCTGCTGGAGCAGTACGAGGTGCCGGCCACGTCGTTCATCATCTGCTCGCAGGACTCCACGCCCGAGAAGCTGCGCGACTACGCGAGCCCCTACGTGTCGTTTCAGTCCCATTCCTACAATATGCACCGAGACGGGTCGGACGTGGGTCGCGGCGGCATCATCCACGCCATGACCACCGAGGAAATCGTGGACGACCTGAAGCAGGCCCAGGCCATCCTAGGAACCACCGAGGCCTTCGCCTATCCCTACGGCGACAACAACGAGAACGCCTGGGCGGCCATGGAAGAAGCTGGGGTACTGTGCGCTTTCACCATCGAGAACCGCCGCGTTGAGGTGGGCGACCCTGTAGAGGCCCTCCCCCGCGTGCGCATCGCCGGCGAGTACACCCAGGAAGGCTTCGAATACCTCGTAGAGCCCAACGGCGGCGAGCAGTAGAGACGACTAGCGAAGGCGACCAGTAAAGAGGCTTCTGGGCGACGCCCGCCGTTCCCACAAGCGCTCTGCCAAGGTCGCCAGTTTGGTATCCTCCGCCGCTGATTGCTGTCGCTTAATCCCTCTCGCCGGGCTGGCGGACGCGGATCTCCTGCTCTTTCACGGAAACGCGGGAATGGGGCGGCACCGAGAAGGTCACGAAGGTGGAGCCGGCAATGACCGAGCCCTCGCCGATGACCGTCTCGCCGCCGAGCACGCTGGCGTTGGAGTAGATGGTGACGTTGTCCTCAATAGTGGGATGGCGCTTCACGCCAGCCAGACGCTGACCACCGCGGGTGGAAAGCGCGCCCAGCGTGACGCCCTGGTACAGCTTCACATGGTCACCGATGGTAGTGGTCTCGCCGATGACGACGCCAGTGCCGTGATCGATGAAGAAGTACTCGCCGATATGAGCGCCGGCGCCGATATCGATGCCCGTAGAAGAGTGGGCGATTTCGGTCATCACGCGCGGGATGATAGGCACGCCCAAGTCGTAGAGCACGTGTGCAATGCGGTACACGTAAATGGCGTACAAGCCCGGGTACGTGAAGATGACCTCCTCCTTCGACCCCGCCGCCGGATCGCCGTCATAGAGCGCCTGCACATCCGTGAGCAACGTGCGCTGAATTTCGGGCAGGGCGTCGAAGAACTTCGTGCAGATATCGGCCGTTTGCTCGCAAATGGAGTCGCTCGTGCAACCGCCGCACAAGTGGTTGCCGCTGCCGACGAGGTCGTCACGATCATCGGAGGTGTAGGTGAGCGCCAAAATGAGCTGCTCGCGCAACACCGATTCAATGTCGATGAGCGTCTGGCCGATAAAGTAGCTGGGGCTTGTAGAAGGCGAGAGCATCTCCGGTCCGAAGTAACCGGGGAACAGCACGCGGCGCAGCTCGGTGATGAGCCCCTTGATAGCAGTGCGGCTGGGGAAGCGGCGCCCGGGCTTCGTGAAGAATATCTCATCGGCCTCGTAGTTCTTCTCGATGGCCGCGACGATGCGCTCTAGGTTGTCTCCGAACATGGGCCTTCCTTTCCAAAACGGGCTGCCGATAAGACCGCCCTAAGGTGGACGCAGCGGCAATGAGACGCTAGCGCCTCTGGCGTTTTCGATAGGATAGCAGATCGGAGACGCTTGACCGTCCGCAGCCTGTGTTGCCACGCAAAAGAGTTACTATCGGGGCAAAGATACCGGATGCCCCCTCCCAGCGCACCGTCGCTTGCCCGAACAATCGCAAGCAAGCGCGCAATCGCACCCCGCGCACCTGACATCTTCCCACACGCACGGAAGCCGACCCCACGGCTTCCCAAACGCAAGCAGCCCCGTTGCCCTCGCTCGCCGGGGCTGCTTGAATGTTCGGGGCAAATGGCGCTTTAGCTACTTCTCCTCGCAGGCCCCTTCCACGCACTCGTGCTGGCCGGACGGCCCCTCGCCGCAGTAGACGGCGCGCTCCGGATGATCGGCCAGGTAGGCGGCCATGGAGTACTGCGTGATGTCGCTGCGGTTGATGATGCCCACGATGTGGCCGCTCTCCAGCACCGGCACCTTCTTCAGGTGATTCTCGGACAGCACGCGGCACACGTCAGTGAGGTTCGCGTGCACACTCACGCAGATGGGGCTGGCGGCGCCAATCTCGCTGGCGCGCATCTGCATGACCTTCGCCAGCTTCTCGTCGTAGCCCTCGTCGTCGTTCACCGTGCTGTTGATGAGCACGATGGGATCGGTGAACGACTCGCGGCGCGGGCTTAGGCGCTTCAGAATGTCGCCGTCGGAAATGAAGCCCACGGGCTCGCCGGCCTCGTCCACGATGGGAGCCGCGGAGATGTTCTTCTCCACGAACAGACGCATGGCCTCCTCTACGGTGGCGTCTTTGGAAAGCGAGAACACGTCGGTCTTCATGATGGACATGAGCAGCGACTTGCGGGTGCCGCCCTCGTCCACGGCCTCTTCCTCGCCGGGCTTGTCCTTCACCAGCACAATGGTCATCACCAGGCCGATGAGACACAACAGCGTGCACACGAGGAAGGCGGCGTTGATGCCGAACATGGTGCCTTGGGCCGCGCCGAATTCCGGCGTCGCGAAATTCTGCACCTGGGTGGACACCGCGATGATGATAGCGGTGCCGAGCGAACCCGCCACCTGGCGCAACGTGTTGTTCACCGAGGTTCCGTGGTTCATGACCTTGTTATCCAGGGCGTTCATGCCCCAGGTGGTGATGGGCATGTTCACGAGCGACATCGAGAACATGCGAACCGTGTACACGATGGTGATGTAAATGATGCTGGACGTGAGGTTCAGGATAGCGAATGCGAAGGTGGTGAGCGTCAGCAGACTCATGCCCACAATAACCATGCGGCGCGGGCCGTGGCGATCGAACCATTTGCCGGCGAGCGGGTTCATGATGCCCATAAGGATGGCGCCGGGCATGAGCACGAGGCCCGACACCGTGGCCGACAGCCCGTGAAGCGACTGCACGTAAATGGGCATGAGGATGCCGGCGGCCAGCAGCGCGCCCTGCACGAGCATGCCGATGATAGTGCCCACGAGGAAGCGGCGGTTCTTCAGCACATCGACGCGCAGCATTGGGTGCGGCAGGCGCGTCTGGCGAATGAAGAACCACACCACACCGACGATGCCGAGGGCACAGGTAAGCAGCGGCACCGGCGTGAGCCCGGCCGAGCCCAGCGCCGAGAAGCCGTAAAGCATGAGCCCGAAGCCCAAGGTGGAAAGCGCCAGCGACAGCGGATCGAGCACCGAGTCGCCCTTGTTCGCCGGCGCCTTGTCATCGACAAGGAACAGCGACGGGATGATAATGACGATGGCCAGAGCGAAAATGAGGTAGAACAGGATGTGCCAGTCGGCTTGGTCGATGACGAAGCCCGCCACTGTGGGGCCGATGGCCGGCGCGAAGGCGATGACCAGGCCGAAGATGCCCATGGCTGAACCGCGGCGATCCACGGGAAACACCAGCATAAGCACGGTCATGGTCACCGGCATGAGGATGCCGGCGCCGGCAGCTTGCACGAGACGGCCGCCCAGAAGCACCGGAAAGTTGAGGCCCACGGCCGCCAGCAGCGTGCCCACGGCAAACAGGCTCATTGAGAACACGAACAGCTTCCGCGTGGAGAATCGATCCTGCAGAAACGCCGTAATGGGGATCATGATGGCGTTCACCAGCGTGAACCCGGTGGTCAGCCACTGGGCCGTCGATTGGTCGACGCTCATCTCCACCATGATGGACGGCAGCGCCGGCGTCACCAGCGTCTGGTTCAGCACCGTCACGAAGGCGCCCGATACGAGCACCGCCAGCATCATCCATTGCTTGCGCGTTAGCTTCATACACAACACCTCATTCGCTTTATGCCCCGCTCTCGCTTGTTTTTTCTTAGTATGAGCGTCGCCGCTGCCTTCTGCGGTATCAGTTCGGCGACTGTTTGGGAAAATCATCTATGGATTCGCTCATGTTATCTCCCGCACCTCTATAATGCGGAACAGAGTTTTTGCCCTGAAAGGATGATTGATCGGTATGCAAACCGCTATATGCCTGTTACTCGTGGTGTTCTTCCTGCTGATGAACGCGTTCTTCGTCATCGCGGAATTCGCGCTGGTGCGCGTGCGCAAGAGCCAAATCGACATGGCCGTCGCCGAGAAGCGGCGCGGCGCCGAGGCCGCCCGCGACGTGACCACGCACATCAACGCCTACCTGTCGGCCTGCCAGCTCGGCATCACGCTGGCCTCCCTGGCCATCGGCTGGTTGGGCGAGCCGGCCGTGTCCGCCGTTCTGGAGGCACCGCTACTGTCCTGGGGCTTCCCCGAGGCGACGGTATACCCCATCTGCGTGGCCGTAGGCTTCTTCATCGTGACCACCCTGCACGTGGTGGTCGGCGAGCTCATTCCGAAATCCTTCGCCATCTTCGCCACCGAGAAGTACGCCCTGCACACCGCCGGCCCCCTGCGCGTGTTCTACCGCATCACCTACCCGATCATGGTCATCTTCAACGGCATCACCAACGGGGTCATGCGCCTGTTCGGCCATGACCCGGCCGATGAGCACGAGGTGTACACCGGCGAGGAGATCAAGCTGCTTATTGACGAGTCCACGGAAAGCGGCCTCATCGATCCGGAGCAGAACGAGTTCGTCGACAACATTTTCGACTTGGGCGACAAGGACGCTGAGGGCATCATGACCCCGCGCACCGACGTCATCTGCCTCGATCTGGAAGACACCTTGGAAGAGAACTGGGACGTCGTGCGCCAGTACAAGTACACGCGCTACCCGGTGTGCGACGGCTCGAAGGACCGCATCGTCGGCTTCGTGCACACGAAGGATCTCGTAGACGAGCCCAAGGACGCCCCCATGAGCGATTGGAAGATTCGCGAGCTGCCGCCGGTGCCCGAGGGCGCGCCCATCGCGAAGCTTTTGCAGGCCATGCAGGAGGGTCGCACCGAGATGTGCGTTGTCGTAGATGAGCACGGCGGCACGGCGGGCATCGTCACCATGAGCGACATCATGGAGCAGATCGTTGGCCGCATCGACGACGAGTACGTGCACGACACCGACGACGACATCGAGGAGCTGCCCGACGGCACCTACCAGATCAATGGCACGCTCGCCATTGACGATTTGGTGGAGCTGCTCGGCTTCGAGCCCGAGGCGGCCAACGACGTGGAAACCGCCGGCGGCCTTCTGCTGTCGCTGTTCGACCGCATTCCCAAGGAGGGCGACGTGGCGGTGCTGGAAGATCGCGGCACCAAGGTGACATTCACCGTGCTCGCCATGGACCGCTTGCGCATCGACCGCATCTGCATGGCCATCGACCGTCCCGAGGAGGAGTAGCGGGCGGCCCCGAGAGCTTCGTATCCGGGCGGTCTTCGGGCCGCCCTTCGACCGAGCGACGGCCCCATGTATAATGTCCCCGTATGATCGAGGGCCACAACAGGAAGGGGCATACCGTTGCAGCGCAATCATGGGCGGTGGCTCGGCAGAAATCTCCTGATAGCTGTGGCGGGTATCTCCGCCCTTCTGGCGGCCCAGTCATTTGAGGCGCCCTGCGAGATTTCCTGGTATCTTCCCCTGGGACAAGGCAGCGTGCCGGCGACCATTGTAGACGTAGCCGTCGCCTCCCTCGTTTCTTGCGCTTTGATCATCGCGGGCAACCGAGGGGGACGCGCACTCGCGAGTGTTCCCCTCGCCATAGCAAGCGCCTCATGCTGCCTAATGGGCCTGGCCGTACAAGGCACAGGAGAGCCCCTCTCCATTTTCGGACTCATCCTCATGTCTGCCGGGGGAACCGTTCTTCTCTTCTGCTGGCTGGCGGCAGTCTGCGCCCAGCGCGATATCGGCATTGTCGAACTGATGATAGAGGTCGAGGTGCTCGCATCGGCGGCGGCGATTCTCCCCTCGCTTCTGTCTGCGTCATGGTGCCAAGCCCTCGCCGGCATGAGCGTGGCAGCCTCTGCGGTGGCACTTTGCCTCATCCAGCGCCCCGCGCCTTCCTCATCGGAGGCCGAGCGGTCTTTTACCCTCGAGCCATCTTCGTTGGCGAAAATCCTCTGCAGCTTTTTTGTTATCGGACTGGTGGTAGGATCCTTGCAGTACTCGGTCTTCCTGCAGCAGGCAGAAGGCGAGATGTTCCCCGTCATCATTACCGCCATATCGCTCGCACTCGTGCTCTGGCTCTTTAACCGCGGGCGAGACTTCAATCTGCAGGTATGGACGAAAGTAGTTGCGACCCTTTCGCTGGTCGCTCTTATCTTAGTGCTGTTCTCATCGACTCTCACCTACCTTGCCTATGTGTTGGCCGGCATCGCATACTCTCTTTTGGAATGCGGCGCCCTCTACATGGGATTGCTCCTGGGGCGACTGTATCCTGGTACTCGTGTGAGAATCTTAGCCACTGCTTGGTGTGTGGGGACTTTAGGGTCCCTCCCCCTGCTGGCTTCCGCTTTTTTCGGACCCCACATCGCAAGCAGGGTCGCCATGCTCTTCATGGCCCTTCTGCTCGTCGTGGCATCCATTTGGATTCTGGAGGATCGAACCATGTCGCTGCTGTTGTCCGCAAGCGGCGGCGCGAAGCTCACCTCACTCTCGGGTCGTCTCCTTGAATCATTCAGCGACAGCAGGGGCCTGACTACTCGCGAACGCGATGTATTCAATCTCTATATCGTCGGACGAAGCGCCCCCTACATTGCAGAGAAGCTCGTAATCAGCGAGAGCACGGTGAAATCTCACCTGCAGCACATCTACACCAAATGCGGCGTCCATTCGCGCCAAGAGCTTATCTCACTCGTTGAAACGACCTCGAAGGAATAAACCACCTGGTCAGATGATTGTCGTACTTTTCGTATAGGGTGCTTTTTCTTGTATTTCATACGTTTCTCCTGTTTTGCGCGACTTCCGAATGCGGTGATATAGGTGCCGTCCTGATATACGACAAAAGGAGGATACCGTGACGATGAAGGAGTTTGGGAAGAAGGGAGCAATCAGCCGTCGAAGCTTTTTAGCAGCACTCGGCCTGGCAGGCGCTTCAGCAGCCGGCGCAGGCCTCGCCGGCTGCGCCCCGAAGCAGCCAACCGAGGCAGCTGGCGACGACCAGACCGCCCTCGCTGACACTGGCACCCTGGTGGAAACCGACATCCCCGAGGACAAGATTATCGAGACGGTTGATTGCGACGTGTGCGTGGTTGGCCTGGGCGTGGCGGGGGTAGGAGCCCTGCGTTCTGCCGCTGAAGGAGGACTCAAGGTAGTCGGCGTCGAGAAGGGCAGCAAGCCCAGTGCTCGCTCGAACATGTTCGCCGCCTTCGGCACCGAGAAGACGCGCTCCATCGGAATCGAGGACATCAGCCCCACCGAGGTGGCCAACGAGCTCATGACGCAAATGTCGCATCGCGCAGACTATCGCATAACCACGAAGTGGCTGAAGAACTGCGGAGAGGCTTTCGAGTGGTACACCTCCGCATACGACGGACTCCTGTGGCTCGGCATGGAAGACGAGCTTCCCGAAGATCCTAGTCAGTTGTTCGTCTGCGCCGATACGCTCACGAGCGGCATCTATCGCTTCGGCATCGACCACGAGCGCCTCTTTGCCGGATGCTGCTGCATCAGCGGAGGAGACGAGACCCATACGCCCATTCTGCAGGCCAATGTCGATACAGCCGTGGCCACCGGCAACGCGCAGGTACAATTCTATTCGCCAGCCGTGAAGCTCGAGGCTGCTGACGGCCAGATAACCGCCGTGATCTGCCGCAATGATGAGGGCGAGGGCTACACGCGCTATCGTGTCTCCAAGGGCGTGGTGCTCGCCACGGGCGGCTATTCCCACAACGAGAAAATGCTGGGGCAATATGCTCCGTGGATTCTGAAGAACCAGGACAAATTCCTGTTCTCATACGAGGTGACGGATCACGACGGCAACCCCGCCGATACCGGCGACGGCCAGCAGATGGGCATGAACGTCGGCGGCCACCTGGACGTGGGACCCCATGCGGTAATGGCTCATATTCTCCAGTTCGGCCAGGAGTTCTTCCTGCAGGTCAACGAGCACGGCGAGCGCTTCACCAACGAGGACCTCAGCATGACCAATATCGCTAAGGTCATGCAGAACCAACCAGGCAGCAAGGTTTTCCAAATCATAGACAGCCACTGGCCCGAGCAGTACCCGATGCTCGAGATGGTCATGGAAAATATCCGCAGCTATGGCGACGGCGAGGGTTTTTCAGCTCAAGCCGATTCACTCGAAGAGCTCGCCTCTCAGCTGGAACTCAGCGCAGATGCCACCCAGAATTTAACCGCAGCGGTCGCGCGCTACAACGAGCTGTGCGAAAAAGGAGTCGATGAGGATTTCGGCAAGGCATCAGAGAAGATGTTCCCCGTGGTCGATCCTCCCTTCTACGCGATCACCTACGATATGCTCAAGCACACGTCGGTGGAAGATGTGAGCTGCATGCGACTGCTCGTTACCATGGGCGGCCTCGTAACCGACGACAATGCTCGCGTGCTCAACGACGACATGGAGCCCATTCCCGGCCTGTTTGCCGTTGGCAACGTGCAAGGCGGACGCTTCGTGGAGGACTACCCCTTCACCTTATCCGGCGCCAGCCATGCTGCTGCGCTCACTTACGGCTATCTGACTGGTAAATATCTAGCCGAGCAAGCCTAAGCGATGCATACTCCATTGCGATAACTCGAACCCCGACGCGCAACTCCCTCCCCCATAGCGCGCGTCGGGGCTCGTGCGCTGTTCTAAGCTGAACAGCAGCTACTTGATTTTTTGGCCAATGAAGCGTTGGGCGTTGTGCCAGGTGATGGCTTCGAACTCGTCTTCTGTGAAGGGCATGGCGGCGAGCATGTTGTATTCGTTGACGGGACTCCACATGGGGAAGTCGCTGCCGAACATCACGCGCTCGATGCCGTAGGCGCGGGCGAGCTCCACGGTGCGGCGGGGGCCCAAGAATTCCAGGGCGCTTGAGGTGTCTACGTAGCAGTTCTCGTCTTCCAAATACTCCAGGGCATAATCGAACACCGACCAGCCGCCGAAGTGGGCCGCATCTACTACCAGCTTCGGGAACGTGTGTAGGATGCGCTTCAGGCGGCGCGGATGCGAGTAATCGTAGCGGTAGTCGCCCGTATGAATGACGATGGGCAGCCGGCCTTCGATAATCTCGTACAGGCGCATGAGCCGCGGGTCGTCCATGTTCACCTTTTGGGTGTCGGGGTGAATCTTCACGCCCTTCAGTCCCAGCTGAATCGCTCGATCAATTTCGCCTTCCACGTCTTCGAAATCTTGATGCATGGTAGCGAAGCCGACAAAGTTGTCGTGGGCGCGGCACTGCTCGGCGATGAAGTCGTTGATAATGGGCACCTGGCCCGGCGTTGTGGCCACGGAATGCACGAGGTGGTGAGTGATGGGCGAGCCCTCGCAGGCCGCGAGCATCGAGGCGGCGGAAGCGTTCTTGGCGTTCATGTCCACGCCGTAGAAATCGCCCACCGCCGAGGAGGCCTTGCAGGCGATCTTGTCGGGATAAATGTGGGAATGGGCATCAATAACGGGCATAGTGGATCCTTCGGTATTCAGCAGTAGTTTCCCTTATTGTAAGGAAGGATACGCTGCGAAAAAATGACCAACTTGCCCAGTTTATCGCCAAAATCAGTCAGCGGCGACTGCAACCACGCGATGCTAGACCGGCCAAAAACAACTTTTTTGATTTCAATGCAAAGAAAAGTGCGATTATGCGAGTCCTGAAGCGCTAAAAACCTTCTCTGTGCAGAAAAAAGTGCGATCGTGCGAGTTTTTCATCGTAGAAAACTCGCACGATCGCACTTTTCTTTACATCAACGCCAGAAAACTCGGTTCGAATCCCGCGTCGTTGCAATTTCTTGCCTTAATGCGAGTTCACTAATGTCGCAACTAAACTGGCGGAGGAGGAGGGATTCGAACCCTCGTCACCGGGAGCACCGGTGAAACGGTTTTCGAGACCGCCGCATTCAACCACTCTGCCACCCCTCCGCAGGGGCGATGCGCCCGCAAAGGGGCGCCATATCAAAGCGAGCCTGGAAGAGGCTCGCGGGATTAGTCTGGCGGAGAGATGGGGATTCGAACCCCAGATACCCTTTTGGGGCATACACGATTTCCAATCGTGCTCCTTCGGCCAGCTCGGACATCTCTCCGCATAGCGTCTGCCCCGCCCTAAGACGAAGCGTCTAAGAAGTATAGCGCAGCACCGCCGCTGTCTCAAGAAGTTTTTTTGCCCGACAGAGAAGAATCGGATTGATGATCGACAAGAGCAAATCCGGTTACATAGCGGAGCGCCCACGCATCGGCGCGGGCGCTCTCGTCTCTTCTCTCGCAAGGTATCCCTCGCGACGTTGTTTCTCGAGTGTGCTACTGGGCGGGAGTCTCCGCAGGCTGGATGCCCTCGGCCGCGCCTTCGGTAGGCTGCTCGGCGTCGTCGCCAGCAGGCGCAGCGCCCTCGACGTCGGCAGCAGCCTCATCGGCAGCGGCCGCGGCAGCATCTTCGGCACCTTCAGCGCCCTCATCGACGCCCTCAGCCACGGGCTCCTCGCCCTCGGCGCTTGCGTCGACCTGCTCGCCGGCGCCCTCGCCTTCGACAGCGCCCTCATCAAGAACGATGGGGTTGCCATCAGCGTCAACCGCCGTCACGCCCGTGCTGTCCTCGGAGCTTTCCTCCTTGGGATAGTTCGCCATATCGACCCAGTAGGGCAGCCCCTCGGGCATGTCGTTGATCTGAATGTCGGCGGCGTTGCGCTGCTCCTCCAGCCACGAGTAGTACGCGTTGGACTGGTTGGAAGACTGCAGCATGGCGCGGATGGAGTCCTGGAACTCGGTCGGCAGCTGATCGAGGCTCGTCAGCTCCTCGGGGGCCTCGAACACATCGGTGCACTGAATGATGTGAATGCCATAGGTGCTGGTCACCAGCCCGCTCACGTCGCCCTTGTTCAGGTCGGCGAGCGCCGTGGTGTACTCGGTCACCAGGTTCGAAAGACGATCCCAACCCACATTGCCGCCCTCGGCAGCGGAAGCGGTGTCCTTGGAATAGGACTCGGCCGCCGTCGCGAAATCAAGCTCGCCCGCGTTAATCTTGTCGAGCACTTCCTGGGCCTGAGCCTCATCGGAGGCCTCGAACAAGATGTGGGAAGACTTCTTCGCGCCGTCGTAAGAGCTCACGTAAGTCTTGGCGCTCTCAAGCACTTCCTCGTCGGTCGGCTCAGCAGCGCCCTCGCCCACCTTCTGCTGCAGCTGCTGAGACACCAGCGACAGCGAGATATTGTCACGGTACTCGTCCTCGGTCATGCCCACGGCCTCCAGCGCCTCTGCCCAAGCGGTATCGGAGTCATAGTGGCCACGCATGGTTTCCACGTACTGATCGACCTGGGCGGAATCCGCCGTGATTCCCTCGGAATCGGCGCCCTGCTTCACGAGCTCCTGATCGACATAAGAGTTCACGATCTCCTCGCGCACCGACTCGGGCGTGTAGTCGTTCTCGGCAAGCCACTTGCCCCATGCGTCCTCATCGGTAAGGCTCATCTGGGCGCGAATGTCCTGGATAGCCTGGGTAACCTTGTCCTCGGGAATCTCCACCCCGTTGACCGTGGCTGCAACACCACCCGTATAAGTGGGCGTGTCGCTGGTCTGTTCGGAGCAACCGACGATACCCAGGGCGCACACGGCCGCAAGACTCACCGAGGCAAGCGATTTCGCGAAAGGCAGCTTCTTCATTAAATACCTTCCTCATAGGCGACGGAAACTGCCAGGCTTCAATTCACGAGTGCGTCTTGAGACAGTTCCCGATGATCTCAAAGCGCATTTTCCCACGCATGACGGCACGGTAACAACCGTCGCACAATTTGCCCACTTTTGATTCACGGTACATCAATGAGCGCGAGGAAGAAATCCCACTTCAAAGCTTATGAATCGGGTCATGTTCGAGAATATGACCCACACAATTTCGCAACCTGTTTCCCGCAGGGGCGGCGCGCGGTCAACGCCGCGAATTTCGTAGGGGCTGACCTTAGTCAGCCCTCTCGGCCATGGGAGTCATAGGAAGTCGGGAGGGGCGACCAAGGTCGCCCCCTGCGGAGAGATCCATCCATGGGAGCCCCCCCGCTGCAGAAAGGGGCGACCGAAGTCACCCCCTGCGGGTGGTTATGTGGCCCAGCTATTGAGCGCGGGACTAGTTCTTCTTCGCCTTCTTGCGGTCGGTGGCGGAAAGCAGGCGCTTGCGCAGGCGCACGGACTGCGGAGTGACCTCCACCAGCTCGTCGTCCTCGATGTATTCCAGAGCCTCTTCCAAGGTGAAGGTGATGGGCGGCGTCAGCTGAATGGCCTTGTCGGCCGAACTGGAACGCTGGTTGCCCAGGTTCTTCGTCTTCTCGACGTTCACCACCATGTCGCCTTCCTTGGCGGACTCGCCCACGATCATGCCCTCGTAACAGTCGTCGCCCGGCGCCACGAACAAACGCCCGCGCTCCTGCAACGTGTCCAGTGCGTAGGCCACGGCCTTGCCGGTGGACATAGCGATCATGCCGCCGTTCTTGCGCCCGGCCATCTCGCCAGTGTAGGGGCCGTACTCCTTGAAGTGGTGGAACAGCATGGCCTCGCCGTGGGTGGCGTTCAGGATGCGCGTCTTCAGGCCCATGGTGCCGCGCGAGGGGATGGAGAAGGAGAGGTGCGTCATGGTCTCGTCGGAGGCCATGTGCTCCATGATGCCGCCGGCGGTGCCCATGACCTCGATGGCCTTGCCCGCGTACTCGTTGGGCACGTCCACCGTGGCCTCCTCGATGGGCTCGAGCTTCGTGCCGTCCTCAGCGGTCTTGTACACCACGCGGGGGCGGCCCACCTGGAACTCGAAGCCCTCGCGGCGCATGGTCTCCATGAGCACGGACAGGTGCAGCACGCCGCGGCCGGCCACCTCGATGCCAGATTTGTCCTCCAGCTCGTTGATGCGCATGGAGATGTTGCTCTCCTTCTCGCGCATGAGGCGTTCCTTCAGCTGGCGGCCACCGACGATTTCGCCCTCGCGACCCACCAAGGGGCTCGTGGACGCCTCGAAGACGACGGCCATGGTGGGCTCCTCCACGGCGATGGGGGCCATCTCGGTGACGGGGCTTTCCGGGTCGGTGATGATGTCGCCGATGTCGGCATCCTCGATGCCGATGACGGCCACGATATCGCCAGCATCAGCTGCGGTGACCTCGGCCTTGCCCAGGTTCTCGAAGGTGTACACCTTGCGAATCTGCGCGCGGCGCTCGGCTCCGTCGGGCTTCACGACGAGAACCTGCTCCTTCTCGTGCAGCGTGCCGGAGGACAAGCGGCCCACGCCGATACGGCCTTCGTAACTGGAGTGGTCCACGGTGCAGATCTGCAGAGCCACCGGGCCGTCGATGTCCACATCGGGGGCGGGAATCTCATCCAGAATGGTGTCGAGCAGCGGCACCATGTCCATGTTGCCGTCGTCGGGATCGAGGCGCGCATAGCCGTTCACAGCCGAGGCGTACACCACGGGGAAGTCGAGCTGCTCGTCGCTGGCGCCCAGTTCCACCATGAGGTCGAACACCTTGTCCACGGCACCCTCGGGATCGGCGTTGGGGCGGTCGATCTTATTCACGACCACCACAATGCGCAGGCCGCACTCGAGCGCATGGGAAAGCACGAAGCGGGTCTGGGGCTTAGGGCCCTCGTAGGCGTCCACGATGAGCAGGGCGCCGTCGGCCATGTTGAGCACGCGCTCAACCTCGCCGCCGAAGTCAGCATGGCCCGGCGTGTCGATGACGTTGACCTTCACGCCCTTGTAGGTGATGGAGATGTTCTTGGAAAGGATGGTGATGCCGCGCTCGCGCTCCTGATCGTTGGAGTCGAGGACGCGCTCTTCCACCTGCTGGTTCTCGCGGAAAACGTGGGAGGCCCACAGAAGACGGTCTACGAGGGTCGTCTTGCCGTGGTCGACGTGGGCGATGATAGCGACGTTGCGGATGTTCTCTTGCTTCATGAATCTTCTTTCGGTTCGTTTTTGGGCGCAGAAATTATAGCGCTTTGCGGGGATGATGGCGGCGTGCGGCCGCAGACGGCACCGGGACGACAAACGGGCGCGGCAGAAGGGGTACGATGCGCACGGCCAGACGAGGCGGCGGGAGCAACTACTCCTCGAGGAGCGCCTCGTACTCCTTGCGTTCCTCGGTGAGCTTCGCCAAGTGCTCATTCAACGTGTTGAGATTGCGCTGGGCACCGAGAAACTGGATGATGCCCCACACGGTGGCGGTGCCGGCGACGGCGGCGATCATGCCGAGGATGCCGAAAGGCCGCCGGATGGTGAGCAGCGTGGCCACCGCGCCAATGGCCGCCATGGCCAGGCCGTTGCGACGCTCATCGGAGACGGTGTCGCGCTGGGCCACCAGCTGGGCACGGGCGGCGGCGATGCCAGCGAGGCGCGCCTTGATCTCGGCCTCGGTGAGGTATTCCACTTCCACGCCATCTTCGACCTCGGTCCAGGCACGCGCGGCGCCGGATGAGGAGGATGCGCCGGACGAGCTGCCGGAGCGCGCGCCGCGGCCGCCACGACCGCCGCTGGCGCCCGAAGACAGCAGGTCGTAAGCCTCCTGCAGGCGTTTGAACTGCTCAGTGGCGCGGCTTTGCAGCTTCTCATTGCCCGCGAACTTGTCCGGGTGCAGAATCTGCACCGTTTCGCGGTAGGCAATTTTGATGTCATCGGCTGTGGCGTCGTCTTCCAGACCGAGTATATGCAGGGCTTCAGTTCTGTTCATGGGCAAAGCCTAACATGATTTTACGGCCCATGCCAGCAGAACCGTGGTGATCACCAAAGGTACGAGATCGGCCGCGTTGCCCGTGAGATAGGTAGAAGGCAGCACGCCGCCTGTCAGCAGAAGAGGGCCCCAGAACAGCAGATCGAAAAGACCGTGAGCGATTACGGGTGCCACCAGGGAAAGCGCCCACTGCGGGAGAGGACGCGAGCCGTAGGGGCTACGAACGATGAGCAGCGCCATGACAGCCCCGAACAACGTCGCCTGCGTCACCTTGAAAACGCCCTGGATCGCAGCAACACCAATGTCGGCTCCTGGCGCCATCAGCGATCCTTCAGGGAACAGGTGGGCCAATCCGAATATGAGGGAACTCGTCATTACCGCGAAACCGACGGGATCAACGACAGCGCGTAAGCCGGCGAGCCGATGGGCGCGCAATGCTCTTCTTGGGTATGCTTCATTCCGGCGACGCGCCCAAGACAGGCATGCCCACAACAACACGCCGCGGAAAAGCACCTCTTCCACCGCCGCCGCCTCCCAAGCCTCGGCAAGCAACGCACCACAGCGCGTCAGCTGCACTGCTTGCGAACCTCCGTCGGCCCACCACTGACCGAGGCCGCCCACGACGCCGGCGAGCAACACCAAGACGAGCGCAGGCCCAAAGCCCCGCGGTATGATTTTGGTATTTCCCATGGCGCATCATTATAATAGGTGCGCCTCTTTGACTGCGCCGGCACCTTTCAGCCGGCCTCGCGAAAGGATCCCCATGAAGCCTATGCCCTCCGTTACCGCCTTTGCGTTGAAGGTGGCAGCTATCGTGGGCATGACGTGCAACCATATTGCCAACGTGTTCGGCAGCGAGCTGCCAGGGGGCGCCATGGTCGCTTTGTATTCCCTGGGCGGCCTCACCTTCCCCATTATGGCGTATCTGCTGTGCGAAGGGTACCAACACACCTCCAGCGTGCGACGCTATGCAGAGCGACTCGCCGTGTTCGCAGTTGTCTCGCAAATTCCCTATTCGCTGCTGTTCGGAGCGACGGGCAACGTGCTTATTACTCTGCTTATCGGACTCGGAATGCTATGGCTTGTCGACCGCCAGCGGCAGAATCTTGTCCTATGCGCGCTGGGCCTCCTTGGAGGGCTGGCCGTCAGTTCCTTTTGCGACTGGGGCATTATCGGGCCGCTTATGATTCTGCTTTTCTGGCATTTTCACGATCGGCCACGCGGGGTAGCGCTCGCGATGCTCGTACCTTTTCTGGGCCTAGGACTGCCGGCTCTTTCATGGGCGATCAGCGATCCTGTACCGCTGAGCCTGGGCGTGCTCGGCTATTACACCGTTGGGTTCGGGTTGGCAACAACGCTCATGCTGAACTACAACGGCCAGCAAGGCCGGCCGTTGAAATGGTTCTTCTATGGGTACTACCCTGGGCATCTTCTAGCACTGTGGGCGCTGGCGCAAGCGCTTGCCCTCTAGCTGAAACGCCAAACCCTGGGGGTGCGGCCGCCCTTCAGAAGCGTTCCCGTTAAAGCAAGGCTAAAGCGCTTGATGCCCGGCATTTGGAACGGCGACGGCATCAGCCTCGACAGCACTATTGCTCAGCACCTGGCTTTCGAATATGGCCAGCTGCTGCGCCATCACGAGGCGCCGGCGCACGGCGACAACGCCCCACAGTGCCGTTCCAATAGCCCCCAGACCCGCGACCCAAGGAGCCGGATCAACCGGAGCATCGAAAGCCCCCCATGGGAACGTCCTCTTCGGCGATAGCTTCGGCGCCGCCGACCCGAGCGACCATCGGTGTTGCGTCATCGTCGATGGAAACCGTCTCGGCTGCAGGCTGCTCGGCGGGAGCCGTTGCAGCAAGCACGACCTTCGCAGTGCCGGCCTGGGGCGCGGGCTCGGACACGGTCGTGCGCTCGCCCGCGTTGAACCCGCCGCCGTTGGCACCAGCAGCGTTATCGTTGTTCTGGGCATTGCTCTGCGACTGCTGAGGTGTGGACGGCGCGGGAACCTTGATGCTTGGTACCTTCGGGGTTTCGTTATCGGAAGGTGCCTGCGGCTTCACGCCACCGTTGTTGTCGACCGACCCGTTACCATTATCATCGGGAACGACGGGCTTGTCGGTAGGATCGTTATCTCCAGGGTTTTCGGGCTTGACCGGCTCTTCGGCTTTCTTTTCGTAGACCAAGGTCATGCCGGAAACGGAGGATCGCGCGAGAGGTTCAGCCGCTACCGTAACGGACTCGCCGCCGTTCTTCTCTGTAGTTAGATCTTTCGAATATTCGTAGCCTTCGATGTCGATGATTTGGTCGTCCGCAGTTATCTCCGACCCAACGGCAGCCAAAATGGTGCGCGTGTCGGTCTTGTTGCCCTGATCATCTACATCGCCCACAGCAAGTGCATTGCCCTCGGCGTCAATGTAGCGGACATCGAAATTCACCAGCTGATCGCACAGTTCTCCGTCGAGGTGCCACGTATGCCCTGCCGCTGCATAATCAGTCGCTCCGGAGCACACCTTGAGGGAGGTCCACTTCGCAGCACTCAGGCTCAGTGCTTGGGCACCAGGGTAATAGTTGATCGACCGCAAAGCCGTGTCTATCTGACTTTGCATAGCTTCAAGCTCAGGTTGGTCAACCTCGTAATTCAAGGGCTTTTCACTCGGTTTCGCAATACCTTCCAATGCAATGACGCCTACCGTGAACCAGCCCTCCCGGTTGACCTCCAACCCGGCCGCCTTCGCCGTATCCAGAGCCGGCCCACTTAAATGCAGGTACACGAAGACGTTCGATCCCGCCTCGGGCTCCTCGGGTGCAGGCAAAACAAGGTGCTCAGTAGCCGCATCGACGCCGTCGGCCTCTTCTGCCAGGGCAGTGCCGGGAAGCACCGTCAGATTCAAAAATGTCAGAGCGAGCAATGCGGCCAAGCCGGCAGCCAAAACCCGCATCGCCAAACCCATTCCTTTATTGGTAAACCGCGTGATGTCTCCCACGATCATCACCCGCTTCCTTCCCATTTCAACATCTCGCTAAAGATGATCCAAGTTTACCAAATATTGACAGAATTATCAGCTCGTCAACCGCATTATTCGGCCTGGGAGATGCCAAACTCACGCATCAGCTCATCCCGGTAGCTCTCATCCACAGCTGCACGTCGAGCGTCGTCGAGCCGTTCGGCGCCCAAAAGCAACGCCATCAGCGAAGCAACCTCGCTAGCCGCTTCCGCGCGGCCCTCTGCCAGGCCCTGTTCTCGGCCCTCGGCCAGGCCATGCTCCCGGCCCTCGGCCAGGCCATGCTCCCGGCCCTCGGCCAGGCCCTGTTCTCGGCCCTCGGCCAGGCCCTGTTCTCGGCCCTCGGCCAGGCCATGCTCCCGGCCCTCCGCCAGGCCCTGCTCAAGTCCCTCGGCCAGGCCCTGTTCAAGCCCCATCTGGAGGCCGATTATCTGACCGCGCTCTTGCCCCTTTTTCTCAGCAATGCGCCTTTGAATTTCCATGTCTTCCTCAAACGTCAGCAACGCCATCTTCTCCTTCCGCCAATTCTCGTTTTTGTTGGCCTTTTTCACCGCAACGGCAAGCTGGCCCGTAAGCGGATCTTCCCCGGCTTCCCCCGTCCAAACATAGTGTAGCAGGTTCTGCAAGCGCCCCTCGGGGAGCTTGTCCCAAGCAGGAGCGGATAGGGCTTTCCAAAGAAAGCCATGACCGATGCGCGCACTGGGTTTCTCCAAGCAGTTCACATCGAGCGTATACACGGGAAGTCCTTCATCAAACGGATCGTGCATGCAGATGAAAATAATGATACAAGGGGGCAGCTCTTCGTAACCTTCCCCCTTCCGCAGAGTCAGCGTATCCAACGCTCCCTGGTAGTACCGCATTCTCCGTCCGAGATCTTCTCGTTTGGTTGTCTGCATCTCGATATCATAGATCTCGTTTTTCGTCTTCACGAAGGCATCGAGGCGGACGCCGTGATTGGTAAGTGTCGGGCGAACGTCATCTTCAGTGACGATGTACTCTATATCCGCTATCGACTCGTCTAGGATAATTTCAATCACTTCGCGGCACAGCTCTTTATCCGTCATCAAAAGATCGAACATAGGCCAGTCGCTGAACTCGAGCATGCCGTCTTTCATGGGAACCTCCTTGTTTCATCGATGGAGGATCCACCCTACTCGATCGCGACCGCAGAAATGACGCGGGAATGTCCCGATCCGTTCCCCGCGCCGACCGCGACGGAGTCGCAAAACGCCCGGAAGACGCCCCGGAACCGCACGTAAGCCGCAGTCATACGAGAGAGGGGGCCGGGTGCCTCGTGCTAGCCGCGAGCGACTCCCTTGGGCCTACGTCCGAAACGACCCCGACGATATCCTCAAGGCCTCGACGTTTCTCCATGATACAACTTTCCAACTCCTCCACGCTGGGAAGCTCAAACTGGTAACGAGATGCAAACATCTGCCGACCATCGGCGAGAGTCGAGTACTTCGCGATGGCTTCGTTTTTCTCCGAACACAGAATAAGGCCGATCGTGGGATTGTCGTCTGGGCGCCGCATAAGATCATCGAACATGCGAATATAGCTGTCCATTTGACCAACATCCCCATGGGTGAGCTTTCCCACCTTCAGGTCGATGAGCACGTAGCACTTTAAGACGCTGTGATAAAATACCAGGTCGACATAGAAGTCCTCGTCATCGTAGCGCATCAGCTTCTGTCGGGCAACAAAACAAAAGCCCCGGCCCAATTCGAGAAGAAACTGCTGAAGGTGGTCGATGAGCGCCTGTTCCAGCCCTGACTCATGAAGGGCCGGATAGTCCTTGAGATCAATGAACTCGAGGACATAGGGGTCTTTGATGAACTGCTCGGGTTTCGTTGCCGCAAGCCTGTTGGCCGCCTCGGCAACGACCGATTCCTTTTCTGAGCTCGCCAAAAGCCGCTCGTAGTACAAAGTTGAGATTTGACGCTCGAGCTGACGGCTTGACCAATGGTTCCTCAGAGCTTCCTCGATGTACCATTCACGAGCCTCGGAATTTTCAACGCGAAGGAGGGCTCGGTAATGCGTCCACGTCAAATGCGAACGCAATGCGTTCGCATTTGGAAACAGGTCGTAGAACCTCTTCATTTGCTGAAGGTTGCGCACGCTATAGCCCTTTCCAAACTCAGCGGTAAGCCGTTCCGACACGCCCTTCAGCACTCCCTTCCCGTAAGCGCCGCGCTTCTGCCCCTCTTGCTCATCCTCGACAATCGCACGCCCGATCTGCCAGTAGGCAAGCACCATGGCGGAGTTGACGGCCGCATGGGCACGGGCGCGCGAATCCAGGAGAATCGACCGAATAGAGTCGTAGAGATCGCGGCCCGCAGCAAACGCGCTCAACTTTTCTTCTTTGCCCATAGAATCCTCCCTCGCCGCTATAAGTAAGCGGGATCCGTCATCCCCTCCGGAATTGCAGGCCGCCCTTCTTCCGGCTACCCTAGCAGAGCACGACCGCGGAAATGACGCGGGAATGTCCCGATCCGTTCCCCGCGCCGACCGCGACGGAGTCGCAAAAACGTCTGGAAAGCGCCCCAAAACCGCACTTGGGCCGCAGCCTCACGAGAGACAAGATCCTAGTCCGTCGAAGCACCGACCCCCTCAGGTCGTTAGCTATGTCTTGCCAGCGGGTCGCCCCTACGCCGCCAGGAGGGCGGCCAGGTCCTCGCGGGACGAGAACGGGCGCGGCTCGGCCCCCGGGTCGTGGGCGGCGACGACCTCGCCCTCCCAGTCGTCGCCGTTGCGGTCGAACTTGCGGGATCGCATCACCCAGCGGAACGCGGGGCGCGCCCGCTCGTCCAGGGCGACCACCTCGTCGGGGAACGCCATGTCGGCATGGCATTTGAGAAACCTACAAGACGAAGCCTTTTGCATTAATGAAGATAGGATCATTCCACAGCTACGTATTTCTATCTTACTGCTACAATCTTAATGTATGAAACGTTGCACAGGGAACATAACATTCGGAGCTGAATCCAATATATGGCCGCACGAGATGGAAACGGCCAAGGCCCTCGCACTCGCTGGCTACGACATAGTGTTCGTGGATCGACCAGACAAGCAGGGCGAGCGAGTAGCCGACATCCTCATGGACGGCGACACCTGGGAGATGAAGTCGCCGAGGTCAGATTCGCTCAAGGCCATCGAGCGGAACGTGAAGCGAGCCCGCAACCAATCGCCCTGCGTCGTCCTCGACTCGAGGCGCATGAGAAAAGTCCCGGACGCCGCAATCGAGAGGGAGCTGAGAAGGTGCGCGAAGACCATCAAGGGGATAAGGCGCCTCCTGCTCGTCGACCGACACGGAAGCGTCACAACCATTCTTTGAATCTGTGGTATGATTGCGCCAGCAAACGCCCGAACGGTACGCAGTTTACCTTCCTCGGGCGTTTTTGCTGCTTCCCTTGGTTTAGTAAAACGATATTTTCATCCCAGCATCTTTCCGCTGAAATTGCCTCCTGTTTCATAGAAAAGGAAGGCGGCGTCCGTCAGAGCGCCGCCTTCCTCGAGTCGTTGGTTATGCCTCGGATCCGTAGGCCCCGAAGGGCCCGACGGCGGCCACGGCGAGCCACCACACGATCGCGACGATCAGGCCCAGCGGGTCGTCCACGTGGTCGGAGCCCAGCGCGAACCAGGCCCACAAAGCAGCCCGCAGGCGACGTCCGCGATCGCTGCGACGATCCAGTTGCTCTTTCTCGGCAAGACCAGGCCGATCTAGGATACAATTCGCAGAGCAGCATCAGTCCGTCAAACTATTAACGAAGGGGTTTCATCTATGTGCGATTCCATAAACCGTGGCAATTACCCCGAGGAGTCGCTCCTGGTTGGCACCGCGGAGAGCGTTTGGAAGGGCAGCGATGCAAGGGTCAACATCTCCATCGATGTAGGGCAGCGACTAGCCGACACGATAGGCGAGGAGATCGAGGGACAGCTCGAATGCGTGTTCATAACCGACAGCGACATCCGCCACATCAGGCGCAAGCATGGGGCAAACGAGGAGAGGCGCGGCCAGCAGTCCATCGTCCCGAACGACTTCGCGCTCATCCCGAAAGTTCTCAACGAGTCCGACGCATGCGATCACGCGGACGGACAAGGCGGGCAACAAGAAGTCCCTCGTGAGAAAGGAGATCGGGGCACCGCCTACCTGGTGACGGCGCAGAGGGGAAAGGGGAAGCTGGAGGTTAAGATGATGCGGAAGGCGCATCGGTCGGGTGCTTCGTGCTAGCCGCGATCGGCTCCCTTGGGCCTAAGTCCGAAACGACCCCGACGATAAGGGCATTATAGCATCGGCAATGTCGCCCGAAAACGGCGACGAGGCCGTGTTACCTGCATTCCACAGACGGCGGCGCTTCCACGATCAAGAAACTGACGAGACGTGCCTTTTCGCTTTGCCCTTGCCTCTCATCCTTACCAGCCTGCATGGAATCCAACTTCGAACGTTTGCCCTGCATCCAATTATCGCAAATTGCATCGATCAGCATGTTTGGTACCTTTCCATAAGAAGGAGGGGGCCGACGCTCGTCAGAGCGCCGGCCCCCTCTCGGTTGGCTATGTCTCGGCCCCGAAGGGCCCGCAGGTCTCGCGCCCTACGCCGCCAGCAGGGCGGCCAGGTTCTCGCGGGACGAGAACGGGCGCGGCTCGGCGTCCGGGTCGTGGGCGGCGACGACCTCGCCCTCCCAGACCTCGCCGTTGCGGTCGAACTTGCGGGAGCGCACCACCCAGCGGAAGGCGGGGGACATCCGCTCGTCCAGGGCGGCCACCTCGTCGGGGAACGCCATGCCGGAGAGCGTGCGCTCCAGCGCCGCCAGCTCGCTCTCGCCGGCGTCGGGCATCACGAGCCCGGCCTCCGGGTTGTACACGACGCCCTCGCCGATAAAGGCCAGGCGCATCTTCTCGCGGCGCTTGCCCTCGGCCCACACGATGCCGCCCACCACGGCGGCCACGACCAGGTCCAGCGGGTCGTCCATGTGGTTGAAGCCCAGCGCGAACCAGGCCCACAGGAGCACTCCGCAGGCGACGGCCGCGATCGCTGCGACGATCCAGTTGCTCTTTCTCATCTCAGTCTCTCCTTTCCTTCACGGAGGGGGGCGGCGGGACCGCCCCCCTCGCGGCTGTCTCTTACAGGGCCTGGCGACCGTCAGCGGGCACGGCCTCGGGGGCGTCGTCCTCGATGGGCTCGGCGGCCGGAGCCGGGGTCGCGGCTGCCGGGGCGGGAGCCGGGGTTGCGGGCGCCGGCGTGGCAGGCGTAGCCGGAGTTGCCGGCGTCACGGCGGCCGTGGACACCACCGGGGCCAGAGCCGGAGTGATGGTGAAGTTACCGGGGACAACCGTCACCGTGTAGTTCGGGTTGGCCACGTAGCGGGCATTCAGAACTCCGGTGTAGAACGCGGCGCCCTGCGCGGTGTTCGCGCGGTAGTAGGTCACAGCGCCCAGGTCGTTGGCGTTAACCAAGCCGGTCACCGTACCAGTGAAGATCGGGTCGGCCGTACCGGCCACCTTCGCGGAGCTGCCGACGACGATCACTGCGGGGCGCCGGCTGATAGTCACGGCCACGCGAACCGCCGGGGTGGTGCTGTAGTTGGCTGCGTTGGCGCGCACCCACACGGGGTAGGTGCCGGCGTTGGTGAAGCTGGGGGCCGTCGCCGTCCAGGTCTGCCCATCAAGGGAGTACTCGAACGTGGAGCCCTCGACCGCAGCCGAGGCAGTCACCGTAGCCGGAGCGCCGTCGTAGACCTTCGTCAGCCCGTCGGCGCCGGCGATGTTGACGTTCTCAACAACGTTAGAGCCAGCAGGAGTGATCGTGAAGATTCCGGACACATAGGTCACGGTGTAGTTCCTACCTTGCTCAGCCGCGCCCGTGGGAACGATCGCGTACTCGCCGATGTTCTCCCCGACCTCGCGGGCCACGGAGTATTGGAACTTGAACCCGTCGTTCACGGCGTAGGCGACGGAAGCGCCGAAGCGGTCGGGGTCGCTCGTCCCGAAGACCTTCGAGGCGTCGCCGGCCGTGATGGTCACGGGGCGGCGGGTGATCTCGAAGGAGCGGGTGATCTCGCCCTCGTAGTTACCCCGGCCGGTGATGACGATGGTGATCGGGCCTGCGGTGGTGAGGTCGCCGGTCATCTCGCCGTCGCGCTGGAACTCGACCGTGTAGTCGGCGGAGGTCAGCGTGTTCTTGTTGTCGCGGTCGATGACGATCATGGTCGGCGTCTGATCCTGGCCGTTGTAGACGACGCTGTCCACGTAGTTCACGTCCAGAACCGGAGTGACCGTGCCATCATCGAGGTTGGGGGTCTCATCGATGGATTTCCGAGTTACGACGAGCTTGCCCTCGGTCTTGCTGATTTCGTAGTTGCCGAGGTCGGTGCCCTCCTTCGCGGTGACGGTGAAGGCGTTGGCCTTCTCGCCCACGAGGGTCTGGGAGTTGTCGAAGGAGTAGGTCGCGCCCTCGTCCTTGACCCAGCCGGACTCCGTGGCCAGCCCGTTGGCGTTGAGCTGCGCCGAGGCGGTCACGCCCTCGTCGGCGGCGTTGGCGTTGGCGAGCGCCTTGCCGTCGTAGGCCTTGGTGAGGGTGGCGGAGGCGAGGGACAGCGGGCGGGGCTTGATTTCATGCGTTCCCTCTTGCACGCTGATCTCATAGGGATGTTTCCCGAGATAAAGATCACCATTTTCATCGTAGACCTTCACGCCGGCTTCCGTTTTCACAGGAACCACAGTGTAGATGCCAGCATCGGTTGCCGTGCCATAGGAGCCATCGCCCTTTACAATCTTGGGCTCATAGCCGGTTATGTAGAAGATCTTCCCATTCTCTTTCGCCTGGACTTTGACAGCGTATCCAATACCCTCGACGGACTCCAAACTTGCAAGAGCACCGCTGCGCTCGTTGCCATCATAGACTGAATCAGTCGTGTCGGCGGCGATTTCAAGATGATATTTGAACGCCTCCCACTGAGCGGTGTAGGTAACATCGGCTGTCACCGTGGACGCGACCTCAGGAGACCAGCCAGTGAACGCGAAACCCCACTTGATGGGAACAGCCGCAGGCTGCGGCGTAATCGCGTCCTTAGCACACTCAAATCGCACCTGCGTGTCATCACCAGGGATCAGGCCACCGTCCAGGTCGTAGGTAACCGTGAACTTCGTCTGCTTCCATTTGGCGGTGTACGTTGCATTTCCCGTCACGGTGCTGGAGACGGTGGAATCCCAGCCGTCGAACTCCCAGCCATCCGCACCCGTGGTCTCCCCTACAAACTTAGGCGTCGGCATACCATACAAGATGTTCTTGGTAATCTGTTTCTCGAATTCTCCGTGTTCGCCGGGTTCATAGGTAACTGTGTAGTGCTTCTCCTCGCAATCGGGAATACCGTTGCCGTTGGCGTCGCGATGGAACACTACATGGATATCCTTGTTGCCGGCGATGCGATCGAAGGAGATCGGGTTGTCGGCGTTGAAGCGGCCGTCGTCGCAAACGGCGACGTACCCGTCGATCGTCCTCCACTCCTCGCTGAACGGATCACCCGCCTTGACCGTGCTGTCGATGTTCTCCGGGAGCTGCGGGCGATCCTCGCTCTCTGCATCGCCCTCGCAGTAGCTATAGGTGACCTTGACGTTGTAATCGGGACGAACAGTGAGGTAACCGTCGAGGTGCCACGTTGTCCCAGAGACCGCGTAGTCATCGGCGCCACCCGGGACGGCCTTGAGACCGACCTGGGTGCCGCTATGCGTCCCGCTCCACTTGATCGCGGCATAGTCGAGCGCGATCCCGCTGTTGGCGGTGTGCCTCACCACGGTGTTCGCCGAGACGAGCGCGGTCACGAGGGCCCATTGCGCGTCGGTGGCCCAAACGCTAGTATCGCTGCTGCCCCAGCGTATCGGCAGCGGACCCCAGTCCCGGAACGTCGATGTAGCCGACCGTGAACCAGCCGCTCTTGTTCGCCGTCCAGTCGGAAACGTCGACCTCGCCGTCGAGCTTCACGTACACGTAGACGCGTGTGGTGCCCGCCGCGGCCTCTCCCCCGCCGCTCACGGTCACTGTGAAGGTTTCTTTTTGCTCCCCATAGTACCAGTATGTATGAGTAAGAGTGACCGTGCCCTCCTTGAGCGCCGACAGCTTCACTTCCTGCTTGTCGGTGCCGGACAGAGAGACGACGCTGCTGTCGCTCGTCTTCCAGCTGTGATACCAATTGGATTCCGCACCGGAGATCTCGGCGGTCTCCCCCACCTTCATCGTCTTCGCGCCAGTGTCAGATGCGGCAGCTTTCGGAGCCGCGGCGAGGTCGAAGGCCAAGGGCATCGCCTCTTGCTCCTCGACAACCGGAGCATCGGCATACACGGTTTCCCGATCGGACGAAGGCTCCTGCTCGGCAGCAGCCTCGGGCTCTTTCGCACCGCTCTCGTTCACCTCCGCCTCGGGCTCTTCGGACTCGGGCTGCGCATCCCCCTCGGACTCGTCCGCCGCAGGGTCGACGGCGTCGAGGCTCTGGTTCTCCTCGACGGTCGCCTCCGGGGCGTTCTCGTCCGTGGCGTTGGCGTAGTCCGTGAACATGGTCACGTTCAGGAACGAGAACACCAGAAGCACCGACAGCAAGACTGACAGGAACTTGCCCTCGGCGGTGTTTCTCGCGTCCATGAACCGCGCTATGGTCCGCATACTCCGCACCTTCCTTCTACTCCGTTTCCTACTACCTTTTTAAATACCGGCTTGGAGACCGGACATTTAAACCTACTTACCGAGGATCGGGCGAACCTTTCCTCGCTGTCATCGGAGGCTTCGGGCTGAAGCGGTTTGCTTCGGGCGATTCCTCGTTGACAACTTGTAAACAAGCTGTCGGGAGCGTGTTCGAAACGGGCCTTTTCGTAGCCGTTTCGACACCCAAATCGCACCCGCGCGTTACCGATGGCTAAGTTTACTTTATTGATCTGGGCTTATTTGTCCACTGACAAAAATGACGTTAAAGTCAACGATTATGAAATTGCTTCGAATTTCAAAGCTCTGACCAGGGGTTTCGCGGAACTTTCTTAAGAGGGACCCAAACAAATTGGTAGGCAAATGACAGGGTAAAGAACGACGAAAATGTTCCCTAAACGCTCTAAACCCTATTCGAGCGGTATTTTTCCAGGGGTGAACGGTAAAAGAGAAAAGCCCTTACAAGACCCGTCAGAGCAATGCCGTATCGGAGCGCCCATAGAGGCTACGCCATAGCCACCGCTAGCTTCTCCCGATGCCGCCAATGATCACCGGCGCGAGGTACAAAGGCTCCATCTCAAGCGCCCCTCTGCGCGACACGTCCTTCTGCGAAAAGAGTATGCACCGGGATATGACATTAGAATACTTGACAGCAAACTCATCAATCGACTTATGGCTGTTAGCTCCCGAGGACTTCACTTCTATAGCAACGATTTTCGCTTTGACCTTGTCCGCCAGCAGGAAGTCAACCTCATAAGCATGAGTCTTCCCCTTCGGCCGCCAGCTATGGAAGTACAAGTCCCTTCCGCAGCTTGCTATGATCTGTGCCGCCGCATTTTCGTAAAGATACCCCAAGTCAGCGCTCAGGCTATCCCCTAGAAGCCTCTGATAGAGGTCGACATTCGCGCCATCTTCGCTGTTGAACATCATAGTCACGAAAAGACCCGTATCCGCAAGGTAGAGCTTGTAGGAGCCGAAGTCCTTGGTCTGGGACAGCGCGACGCCCGGATTGGTCGTGTTGTAGCAAGGAAGCACGGTTTTGGAGTCGATCAAATCGAAAAGCCGCTCCTCGTCTTTGGTGGTCAGTCGCTTTCCCGTTGCGGCAGAGATGCGAAACTGGTTTTTCTTGGCTGCCAACTGGGCCGGGATGGCGTCGAAGATAGCCGAGGTACGGCCGCTCGCGTCTATCTTCTTGAAATCGGCCTTGTACAGCTCAATAATTTCACGCTTCACACGATCGATGGCTTCGAAATTCTCGCCCCTCCTGTACGCCTCGACGGCCTGTGGCATGCCTCCCACGGCCATATATATGCGGAAATCGCGCATGAGGCTCCTATTAGTGGCGTTTCCAGCCGGTTGTCCAAGTGCAGCAAGTTGCTCAAGCACCCCGAACCTGCCGTTGTCGCACGCCCAGCAGAACTCCTCGTAGTCCATGGGATGAATCGCGATCCTGTGCTCCTCAGAAGGAATGACAATCCCCTTCACGTTCTTCTTAATGGATATGAGCGATCCGGTTTCAATATAGTCATAGCGCCCGTCAGCCACAAAGTATTTGATTGCCTGTCGAACCTTCGGCACAAGCTGCACCTCATCGAACACGATAACCGACTTTCCCGGTATGAGCGTTATACCGGTCTGCGCTTGCAGTCGAAGAAAGAACAGATCTAGATTCGCCACATCGTCGAACACAGCCAGCATATCGCTCGTGATGTTCGCGAAATCGATTATGATGCTGGAATCGTACTCCTCCTCCGCGAAATGCTTGGCGATAGTGCTCTTTCCCACGCGCCGCGGGCCCTCCAACAAGGCCGCATACCCGTTGCTATAGTCGCGCTTCCATCTAAGCAGCTTTTCATAGGCTTTTCTTTTGAACATAAGTCTTCTTCTATCTGCAATAATGCGGTTTTTGCAAAGCAGTATAAGGCAATTAGTTACGTTTTTGCAAGATTGTAAGATATGATATGTTCAGTTTTTGCAAGATTAGAGGTTTAGCGCGGGCTTTTTGCCAAGCTGGTTGCCTGGCCTCAGCCAACTTGGGAGGTTTGGTACCCCGGAGAGCCGTTTTCGCGGCAGGATCACGCGGTTTGGTTCCTTTTCGTGGCGAGATCTCAAGTTTGGTACCCGTCGTCGGGCAAATCTCGAGGTTTGGTACCCGCAAAAGCCGCCCGGGCAAATCGCGACCAGGCGTTTCTCCGAGGCCGGGGAACCAAATCACCGAAGTTGGCAGAAATCGGGGTACCAAACCTCGAGATTCGCCATAACTCGAAGCCCAAAACGAATTCGGGGTACCAAATCCCCGATCTTGGCAGATGGGTGCCAAACGCCCAATCTTGGCGTGACGGGCATCAGATCTCGGTTCCTGAAGAGGAGCAGTTGATTGCCGTCACGCGGCCAGAGATCGGATTGGGATTACGTAGATGCCGTCGGGACGACGATAGGGGGCCTCGCCCATTCCGGTTATAACAGCCATGAACACTGGCGCAGGCGTGCGGGAGAGCTCGTCCTTCAGGAGTTTGCTGCGCAATCGCAACAGGCTCTTCGCCCCGGCCTCCACCTTTTCTTGACTGAGCTTGACTTCGATTGCCGCCCAGCTGCCGTCGGCTCGCTCAATGATGGCATCGACCTCCAGGCCGGCATCATCCCGATAGTACTTGAGCGGCTGGTCGCTCACATTCGGCAATGCGCGCGCGTAGACCCCCAGATCGCGCATGACAAGGTTCTCGAAAACAAGACCGAACGTTTGCCAATCCTGAAGAAGGGACGAGGAGTTGCCGCCCAAAAGACCAACGGCAAGGGAGGGATCCGCAAAATAGAGCTTGGGCTTTGTGCGCATGCGCAGCGGAGAGCGGGCTGCCGGAACCCAGCCGGGTATCTCATCGACAAGGTAGATGTTTTTCAGGATTTCGAGATGGCGATACATGTCCTTGAGCTGAGTCTCCGTCGCCTTGGCGTCCTGCGGCAGCGCAAACACGTCGGCGGCTAGCGTCTTCGCCGTGGGGGACTGACCGAGATTGCGGGCGAGCGACGCAGCAAGCCTTCTTGCCGTAAGGCCGTCGCCACCGAACCGGGGAACGCTCTCTTCGAAAACGAGACCTAAGTATTCCCGCACGATAGTCTGCGCATCGTCGGCCGAAAGGAAAGTCGCCTCGGGCCATCCGCCGCGGCACGCAAGCTCAGAGAGGCCGACAAGGCCATCGGGGCACTGACTCGCGGCGAACTCTCCTTCGAAAAGGGCCGCGAGGCTGACAGATGCCCCGGACTCGCCCGTCTCCGAAAGCGTCATAGGGCTCATTCGAATACGCCCGATGCGGCCGGCCCCACTATGGGAACGCTCGCCTGGATTTAATGGAGTCGATGACCCAGTGAGGATCCAGAGGCCCTTCGTTCCAGCTGCATCGTCCACAGCGTGACGAACGGTGTCCCACACTTGCGGCACGCGCTGCCATTCGTCGATGACATGCGGATGCTCTCCCGCAAGAGCGTAAGCGGGATCGGCCTGCACGATTTGCAGGTTCGCGCCGCGATCGACGTAGGTGATGCTTTCGCCATGGGCCATAGCGGCCCACGTTTTGCCGCACCACTTTGTGCCCGATATCTCAACAGCGCCGAAAAGGCGCAGATAGCGTTCAATTTGCGCATCGGCAATACGAGGACGATAAGTGCCAGACGCAAGTAATTGTCCCATTGCTGAACAGCCCCTTTCGAATACTTAGACCGATGATATTCAAAATAACGAGGTTTTACAAGCAAAAAAACGAGAGTTTCAGGTACAAAATAACGAAGAGTGAGTGGGCTGGGTTGATTGTCATCCGCGTGGGGGCACTAGCTTTCGTTTTGGTGGCGGTCGGCGAGGGAGCTGAGGACAGAGCCCACCACGCAGAAGGCGACGCCCATGAGCACGATCCAGCCGAGCAGCAACTTGCCGGGCGTCGACCCTAAGGCTATGAGGAAGTAGCCCACATAGGGCACCGAAAACACCACGCGGCCGAGCACGTTCTGGTAGGGAACGGGGCGAATGTCCACCTCGTCGTTGGCGTCACCCTTGGTGACAAGCTCGCCCTCGGCGGAGACGTTCTCCCGCACGCGGTGCACAATGACGTCCTGGTCGCGCCAGAACGCGGCCACGTCGCCCGCCTGCAGCGCGGCGCCCTCGGCCGGCTCGGCGTACACCAGGCTGCCCGTGGGATAAGCGGGTTCCATGGAGCCGGAAATGATGGCGTAGGACTGCATCCCCATAACGCGCGGCACCACTGAGGCGCCCAGCCCCACAACTCCCAGCGCCACGAGCATAAGAGCTCCCACCGCCGTGCACAGCCGCGCGATGACGCGCATCCGCGCCAGGCGCCGTTCGACCGCCCGGGAAAAAGCATCGGTCATCGCGGCCGATCCTGCGGCCGATGCGGGTGGCTCCGCTATGTTCCGGGGGTCTTTTGACATGAGTTCAATGTACCACGTGCCGGCGTTCCTGTGGGTCGGAACGGGCAACTCCGCCGATCAACGCCTGACGGGGGCCCTGCGCAAAGCAGCCTTCCGCTGCCTGTTGGGAGGGGCGGCAGCGGAAGGCCGACAGGGGGAACATGAGCCGGGGCCTTACAGGGTTTCGGCCTCTTCCTTCTTCTTGCGCACGTTGACGATAATGATGGCCACCATGATGGCGGCGATAACCGCAGCGGCAATGGCCCACGGAATCCAATCGGTGTTGAGCGCCGGGGCAACATCGCCGGGCTGCTGGGCGGCGCCGGCGGCCTGGGGAGTCTCGTTGTCGTCGAGACTCTCCTCGCGGGGCTCAGCCAGCGGGTTGCCGTTCTCGTCGACCACTTCGGTGCCGTCCGCGGTTACCAGGGGCACGGCCGCGCCCGTGGCCGCAGCACCCGCATCGGCGGCGGCGGCGGGAGCGGTGGTTCCAGCACCGGCACCCGTGCCTGCGCCCGTGGCGCCGCCGGTCGTGGTAGTCGTGGTGCCGCCTTGGTCAGTACCGCCGAGATTCGGGAAGGTGATGGTCGGCAGGCCCGTATTCGGGTTGTAGATCGGGCCTGTGGGGCCGTTCGGCGTGTTGATGGTCACATCGCCGGTGTTGGGATCCTGCTCGGTGGTCTGCCCCGAGGCCAGCTTCGTGTACACGAAGGGAAACACGTTCTGGGACTCGTCGGCCACGAGGGTCTTCGTCAGCAGCGCGGCGTCGGGCACGTAGCCTTCGATGTAAGCCGGGGCCGTGGCGGGCACGTCGCCGATATCGCCGAAGAAGGTCTGGGGCTCGGCCAGCTGGTTGCCTTCGGTGTCGGTATAGGTAACGGTGTAGGCCACGCGGTTGGCGAGAATGCCATAGGCCACGACGAAGTCGGTGTCCTCGGTTATGGGAGCGCTACCCACGAGCTTCCCGTCGGCAGCGACGTTGGCGTACAGGTGCGTCTCGGTGCCGGCGATGTTCTTGCCATCGCGGTTCTTGTCGGACCGCACGTTGTCCAGCGCGGCCAGGCGCACACCCTTGGCGTAGTACTTGCTGCTCTCGGGCACCTCAAGGGTGATGCCCTCGAACGAGAACGTATCGCCGGGCTTCTGGTCTTCGAACACCACCTGGGTCTCGCCGTCGGCGAAGGTGCCCTGGTTGCCGCTGTAGACGGTCACGCGGTAGGTGGTGCCCTTATAGGCAGCGGCCAGGCCCGAGCTCTCGCTTGCCGCAGGGTCGGCGAAGGCCGCCGGAGCCATGAGGGACGTCGCCAGAAGCGCGGCGCAGGTTACCGCCGCGGCACGGCGGCCCAAGGTCTTCAAGTTCTTCATCGGGCGTCGTCCTCCTCATGATCCTTCTTGCGGCTGCGCACGGCGGCGACGATCACCACGCCGGCGGCGATGACGGCCACGGCCACGATAATGCCGATGGGCAGCATGTCGCCGGTTTGGGACAGTTTCCCGTTGGCCTTGTCGGTGGTCTTCTGCTGGTTGTCCTTCGGGGTGTCGCTCTTCTGGTCGTCCTTCTTGGGGGGATCCTGCTTGGGGTCGCCGGGATCCGGCTGCTCGGGGTTGCCCGGCGTGCCCGGCTCCTCGGTGGGCTCGGCCGCGAAGGCCAGCTGAACCGAGGCGTCGGTGTCGAAATAGGTGTTGCCGTGGGTCTCGCCGTCGATGGACACCTCGAGCATCATCCACGCCGTGGCGTTCGGGGCCAGATCCTCCAGGAAGAACCACTCGCCCGTCGCGTCGGTGGCGTCGAACAGGCCCTTGGTCTCGCCGGTGCCCTTATCGCCGGAGACCACCTCGTTGGTGAGGATGATTTTGTCCTCGCCCTTGGGGTTGCGGTAGGTCAGCTTGTAGCTGCAGGATCCGCCGGAACGCTCGTTGGCGTTGGCGAAGGAATCCTCCATGGTGGAGAGCACCTTGTTGCGCATGTACCAGTCGGCGTTGCCCTGGGGCCCTTCCTTCAGCTGAATGGTGAAGCAGGCGGAATCGCCGGGCTGCATGCCGGAGAGGGTCTTGGTGATGTTGGCCGTGCCCTCGTCGACCATCTTGTCGCCGGTGAACTCCACCGTCCACTTCTCGTTGTAGGTCTTGGCGAGGGCCGGCGTGGCCGAGACTGCCACGACCCCCAAAGCCGCGCACAGCGTCAAGGCCAGCAGCATGGCCAGCCCGCAGGCTCCTGTGCGCTTGTTCGTCAGCGTGTTCATGAGGCCTCCCCGCTATTCCCCGGCCGGCGTGGGCTCGTCGGTCATGCCCGCCGACCAATCGAGCCCCAGATCGGCGATATCCACGCCCCAGGCGCTCTTCGCCGCATCGGCCGCGTTGTTCACCTGCACGGAATCTACCTGAGCCGAAATGGCCAGCCAGCACTTCGAGTAATCCTCCTTCACGTTCTTGGTGATCTGCTCGCTGACGCGGATGCCCGTCACCGCCGGCTCGGAGGAATGGCCCGCCTTCAGCACGTCCTTGTAATAGAACACCAAGCGCTCGGGCGTGCTCTCCTCCTCCGAGTACACCCACGAGCCCGTGCTGTTCTCGTCGAATTCCAGCTCGATGAAGGAGGGATCGCGTAGGGCCGACTTGACGCGGGCATCGTTGCCCTGGGCGTCCTGCTTCTCGCCAATGGCCCAGTACTTGCGCACGGTAAGACGCACGTACTCGTCCATGTCGGAGGAGATGTTCTTCACAGCCAGGGCTTCGGGATAGGTCTTGCCCGGCTTCAGCGTGTCGTCGCCGCCAAGCAGGTAGACCTGGTCCTTCAGCAAGTCGTTATCGCCGCTGACTTCCTTGCCGTTTTCGGTAAGGGCCACACCGATGTGGGTCTGCTGAATCTCGGCCTCGTACTCGTTGCTCTGGTAGACGAGGGCCGAGCGGGCCGGGGTGACGGCCATCATGACAAGGCAGCCGACCAGCGCCGCCGCGCACACAATGAGCGCGATGCGACTCGGCAGCGAGAGGTTCTTAAATAGACGCTGCATAGGTTACTCAGCCTCCTTGTACTTGTCCCCATCGGCGAAGGTGCCCAGGAAGGGCTTCGCCGGATCGAAGAGCTTCGCGCCGGCGCACTGCTGCACCACGGTGATGTCGAAGGGATGGGTGACCTTCTCGGTATCCACCTCTACGTGCACGCGGAGCGGCTCGGTTGAATCGCCGGGGGCAACGGGCTCGGTGTAGTACCACCAGCCCTCGCCGTTGTTGTTCACCTTCTGCGTCCAGCCGTTGCTTTCCACCTGGGCGTAGTCAGGGGCCGCGCCGGCGTTCTCCGTGACCGCGAGGCCGTCAATGACGGGAGCGAACACCTTCACGCGCACCATGGCGTCCACTTCGCCGGTGTTTTTCACGGTAATGACCTTGTCCAGGTTGTCCTTGTCTTCCTTGACCTCGTTCTTCGGCGGTTCGGGATCATAGCTGAACTGGATCATGCCGTTGGCCTTGTTGGTATCGGTGTAGTAGGCCCACGCCGTACCGGCGGCCAAACCCAGGGAAACCACCAAGGTCAGCGACAACGCGACGGCAAGACGCTTCGGGAAATGACGCTGCGCCATGACTACCTCCCCTCTTCCAACACCTGTTGACGCGCGTTGTAGTTTCTATCGGGCGCCCAGGTGAGCGTACCGTTCTCATCGGCGTACTTGTTCACGACGCCCGTGCCGAAATTCTTGTCCTCATCGTCGAACGTGTTCTCGAAGGATACTTCCACGGGGGCGGTGACCGGCACCTCGTCGGTGGAATTCTCGGCAGGGTCGAACTTCACCCAACCGGCCCAGCGGTTGGCCTTGGTCTCGAACCCGTCGCCGCTGTAGAACGCCTCCTCGATGACGTAGTAGCCCTCGGGCAGGTTCGTCAACTGCTCGGTCAAGGACTGCTCACCCGTGGCTGCGTTGAACGTGAACCCGATAGTGTTGGCGTACACCATGAGATCCTTCACCTTCTTCTCGGCGGAGATCTTGTCGATGTAGCCGGTTACGTTGAACACCGCCGTAGCAGAACCGCTGGCAGCATCGAACTTGTCGAGGCTCTTGGTAAGCGTCAGCGCCGCCGTGTGATTCTTCGGCTCCTCGGGGTTGGACTCGTCGGGATTATCGGGAATCTCGGGGTCGCGGCCGACGACGATGCGGTCGTTACAGGCCATGCCGCCGCCATTGGTGTTGGAGTAGTTGCCAGTAACGAACAGCACCGCTTTGCCGATGGCCTTCTCCTTGTAGCCGGGAATAGGGTTCGCCTTCAAAGCCGTGAACCGATTGGCCTTCAGCATGGCGTTCTCGTATTTGGGGAACTTGTCGGGGTCGGTCACGTGGTAAATGAGATATTCCTGCTCGCTCTCGGTACGCGTGGAAGCCACGAGCTTCTGGGGATCCCCATCGAAGGGAACAAGCTCCTGAGTGCCAGGGGCCTTCGCCGAAGTGTCGAGCTTAAGGAAGTAGTTCTTGAATTCTGCAGTGCTGTTAGAGCCCTCCCGACAACTCTCCACTTTACCAGACCATTTTCCCTTGGGGTAAGTGTCATTCACTTTTTTCTTTACCTCAATGGTAACGTAGTAGTCTTTGAAATCGCCATTACCCGCATGAAGTGCAGGAATATAAATCTCAGCTTCTTTCGTTTGGGGATCGAACAGTACGTTAGTTACCTTGCCCAGATCCTTCCCATCAAGAGTGAGACCAGTTTCCGTGCGATTCACACCGTTTTCCCATCCGCGATCACGCCATGCGCTCAGTGTTCCCTTGTACTCCCGATCGGGAACGTAGGTGATAGTACCGTTGGTATAGCCGGTCCAACGATGGTAGCCGCCGCCGAGCATGGCGTTGAATACCGTGCTCTCCTTGGCGCAGAAGAAATCGTCGGAGGCGTTGTCCTCAATTTTAAGCCCGTAGGTCTCGAAGTCGAAGGCCCATTGGTCGCCGTACTCGTTGGGATTAGTCGTGGCATTTTTCTGCAGGGCCGTGTTGTCGAAGATAGCCGCATCGGAAGTGACCACCACGCCGTTGGTGCACACACCCACGCCGCCGCCGAAGCCGCGGGCCGTGTTGCCGGTCACCAGCGGATAACGTACGGTGACACCAGTCTCTTTGCCGTGGGTGGCAGACGGGAGGAACAGGCCGCCTCCGCCGTAGTCGAAGTCGGTATCCGTCACGTTGTTCGTCAGATAGCCGGAGCTGATGTAGCTGCTCTTGTCGGTGGTAGCGCAAATACCGCCGCCCTCGCTCGTGCCGGCGTAGTTGGAGGCAACAACACCCGTCTCCATCTTCAACAACGGGTAGACGTACTGCTTGAAAGCGCCGGTATAAACGCCGTGACCCGTGATCAAAAGCGCGCCGACGCCGTCAGAGGCGTAGTTGCCCGTTAACTGGGCACCGTCGATAACGGTCTCGTCCTTGGACAGGATGCCGCCACCGCCTCCGCCGAACTGCTTCCAGTTCACGTCCTTATTAGTGTCGGGACGTACCTGGGGATGGATAGCGGATTTGTCGTTCTCGGAGCGGTTGTTGGTGATGACGGCGTTGTCCTTCACCGTGAGCACGCTCTTCTTCTGATTGAAATTGCTCTTCAGACGCCCCTGCACGTACACGGCACCGCCGTCGACATTGGCCACGTTGCCTGCCAGCACGCTCTCTCCAGCGATAGTCACGTTCGATTCCGCGTTGACGTAGATGGCCCCGCCGTTGCGCACCCCGGCCATATCGCCCGGGGTCGTGTCGGCAAACACCTTTTCGCCAGCCTGGTTGGCAGCGAGAAGAGCTTTGCCCTGAATGGTAAGGTCGGACTTGTCGATCCAGATGACACCGCCATTGTTGTCATCGGCTACCATGTTGCCGGCGATAACGGCGTTGCCGTCGATGATGATGGTTGCCTTCTGGGCGTTGATGGCCGCGCCGTCGATACCCTTCGACCCCGTCAGGAAGCCGTTCTGGTCAACGGTCAGCGTGCCGCCGTCCATGGCAATGGCGTGCTCGCCCTCGATCAGGGTAAGACGGCCGCCCTGCACGTTCAGCGCGCCGCCGTTCACCTGCACGAGCGTCTTGCCCTGGGCGACCTCAATGGCGCCGGCCGCGGACAGGTCGATCATGTGCTCGTAGAGGTACTCCTCGGTTTGGCCCTTCACGGGACGATTGGTGTAGGACTTAGTGACGTAGTACTGAAGCGTGCGGTAATTGGGCTCGTAGACAGCCTTCTTACCGACCATCTTCTTGAAGCCGTCCAAATCATCAGCCGGAGAGGGAATCTTCTTGCCGTCGAACTCGGGATCGTCGATGGCAACATCCTTAGCGACGGCCTTTTCGCTCGTATCAGTAATGGTAAAGGAGGCACCCTCGGGAACCACGAAGAGGTTGTCCATGGTCTGGGCCGTGATGTCATGGCCGTTCAGATCGAGGGTCTTGGTGCCCGCGACGGTAATAGCATCTGAGGAGGCCACGATGTCCTTGTTCAGCTTGGCCTCAGTCTCATCGCCGGTAAGAGCAGCGGTAAGCTCGTCCCAGCTGCCGATGGTTCCCTCATCGTTGGCTGCGGCGATGGTCACCACGATGACGGCATCCTGCGCGGCGGCCGCGGCAAGAGCGGCAGCGGGAATGATGTAGTTGCCCTCGTCGTCGGGAGTCACCACCGTTTCCACGACAGCTTCGTCGGCGCCGGTGGCGGCCAGAGGAGTGGCGGCCATGGGAACGGCCTCATCTTCCATAACCTCGGCCTGGACCGCAGACTCATCTTCCTGCCCCACGATAACGGGCTCTTCACCAGATGCAGCCTTCTGCTTGAAAATTTCCGCAGTGGAGGCGATGGGCTCATCTTCAGAGGAAGAGCGCACCACAGGGCTCAACTCGACGGGGGCATCTTCCTCGCTAGCAGCCTCAGCCTCGGGTTCGGGCGCGGCTTCCTCGTTTGCATTGGAATTGTCTTCAGAGCCGTCCCTAGAGGACGGCTCTCCGATAACAAGGTTACCGGACGGCTGCTTGCTTCCCATGGTTTGAACCTGCGGCTCGACAGGCTCGGGGGCATCATGGGTCACCTTCAGCTCGGCACCGTCGTCGGAGACCGCCGTGAAGGAAAGGTCTGCATCCGTGGGCGCCTGATAAAGGTTGTCGTCGGACTCGGCAGTGAATTTCTCGCCCGTAGACAGGGTCACCGTCGCCCCGGGCGCCGTTATATTGAAGCGAACCTCAACGGTGCCGTCGTCGGCGATGGCCTTGCCACCGCCTAAGGCGAAGTTGCCGAACGAGATGACAAGAGCCGCCGCGACAACTGATGCGACGACCTTCTTCGCCTTCGAGAACTCGTATGGAAAGCCTTGAGCCATTGCTTTCATAGTTCACCGTTCCTCTGCTTCGGCAGGAGACGAATCCTGCCCTTCCCTTCTCTCTGCGAAAATACCGCTTCCGCAGTTCATCCCTGATGTTCGTAGTCATTTATTGTAGCGCCGAGAGATTTTTGTTGTCTAGGCGTCTATTCTTCTTTAAATGAACCGACTGGCATCAGGAGATGCGTTATCGCCCCTATCATATATATAAATGTGAATTTGTCAGAGTTTTCGAGAAGATGACAGGATCGTGTCCCCAACGTTGGCGTAAGCGTCGTTTCTCCCAATGCGCGAAGAACG
>ERZ838118.88-NODE-88-length-111051-cov-4.801236_pt1 | contig 111051 bp, 121 predicted proteins | sample MGYA00519863_ERZ838118 | MGnify/ENA primary metagenome ERZ838118 (study PRJEB31850, sample SAMEA3708827) | human gut metagenome | biome: human gut; feature: human-associated habitat; material: faeces | place: China | collected 2014 ...
TTCCGTGTCTTGTTTTATAGTCGTAAGTCTTGGAATACAGTAATTTGAAAGACTTCCACTACCTACTGGACATACAGCAGCATAAGAAGTATCTTAAAAAACGAAATATACACTGGCTGTATGGTTCAGAACAAATCTTTCCGTATGATGTGCAGTAAGTCAGCTTCACCACTTCCACACGAAAAATGGATAATAGTACCTGATACACACGAAGCGATAATTGATAAAAAGACATTTGATATTGTTCAGAGTATGCTTTCAAATAATGTAAGACAAATGAAAACTTCTTCACATACACATATCCTTGCTGGTCTGTTAAAATGCGGTGACTGCGGGCGTGCCATGGTCAAGATAAAAAATAAAGATAAAATATTTTTTGTATGCGGGAGCTACAACAGATATGGTACTGATAAGTGTAGTTCTCACAAAATAAGTGAATCAACAATTTTAAATATAATATCAGATGATTTTAACAATATACTAAAGAACACTGAAAATTTTAAACAATTATTAAAAAATGAACCTGCTTATGCCGTAAAAACATCTGATAATTCCGAAAACAATAACTATATCTTAAACAGGCTCAGACAACTCAATCACAAAAAAATGCAATTTTTAGAAAATCTAAACGAAAACCTTATAACGCACGATGAATTTGAAACTTTTGTCAGCCGATGTAACGAGCAGATTTATAAGCTGCAAGAGTATCTTACTCCTCATAATGCTTATCCTAAACTGTCTGCTCCCTGTAAAATTCATTCCGTCGACTCTAATACTCCACAACCGTGCAATCGCAAAACAGACAAACAAATATATCCTAAGTCACTTCCGGATATAATATATGAAATCATAAAGAAAAACAGGATAACTATACCTGACAGAATAGTCGTCACTCAGATGGTATCCTGTATATACATTTATAAAAATAACAGTTTAAAAATCATATATAACTTTGATAACGACAGTTAAAAACTTTCAATTAATAAAGCTGATATGACTTTGATGACAACAGGTAAAAAAGTGTGTATAATTTTAATAACAACTATTACAAAGCTAAGTTTTCTATCTGCATCCACACATATGCGGTAAACTTAGCTGTTTTCATTTCCAAGAATTATACTGATAAGTTTTTTATCAAGCATTATTGTACGATTCCATGGGTTTAATATAATTCCTGATATTTCACCAACTTCAAGTGCCGATTTAAAAAGCTGTTCTATATCTGTTAAAAATGTAGATTTAACTTCATTACCGCCTTTAAGCTCTTCATCAAAGCTTGTGAACGCACTCCACCACTTTAATCCGTCTGGAGACTGTACCACACCGATATTTATTTTTTCAGATGATATATACGGCTCTACCGCAATTATAAACTGCCCGCCTTTTCTCATCTGTTTTCTTATGACTGTAAGGGTATGTGCCAGCATTTCCTGTGTGCACTCTCCCTGAAGCAGCTTTATTGCCTCCTCGATTTTTTCATTTCCTAAAAGACTTTCATCAATTTTTTTATCATCTTTCATAATAACCCTCATTTCTATGCACTTTTTTGCATAGTGTGAAAAATCTTGCATAAACGATGAACCCATCTGCTTTGCTTTGTACTTCCACACGCTGTCAAAACTGCCGCCATCAATATAAATCCAAGAATGAACTTAACCGTTTTTTTCTCTCTGATTAATATTGCTTCTTTGTTTAATATTTTGCTGCAAAATAACATATTACGGCTCCAAATACACTTATGACCGCAAATCCTATACCTATTGATATAAGCCACACCCATGTCGGTATTGATTCATGCACTATAAAAAAATCTGACGGATCATTTGCATTGAATTTTATCTGAACTTTATCACCCTTTTTCCAGATGTCTCTTGCATAACCTATCTTAGACTCCTCCTGCACTATGTGATTTCCGTCAAAAAAAGCAAAAGTCGGATAATAATTACAACTTTCACCACTTACACTTATCCTTCTTACTTTTTCAACTGTTCCTGATGCGGCTTCCGTACAATCTACTCTCTTGCGTTCAAGTTCTCTCTTAGACCTTACCGCCAGATAAATAAGAACAATAGCTGCAACAAAAAAAGCCACCATCAATACTATTCCTGTTAATAAATCCATAACTTACCAATCCTCATTTTATTTTTCATATTTTTTTACAGTATACAACTTAGACCTTTAAAAATCAAATGAGCCTTTTGGGGTATTTTTTATGCTGCGTAAATCTCTGCTATTTCCAAAAATAATCTAAGAAAGAGCACAACCAGCGTTTTGCTCCTGGTGTCACACTATTTTACAAGCATTTTCATATAACATTAAAAATACCGATTTTCTAACATTAGATCTATACTCTAATCTTTGAAAATCGGTATTGCAAAAATAATTTTTCTACATAATGCAGTTTTTAATCTTCAATACGCATCATAGGTGCCAGTGGCAGATATAACAGCCACGCAATAACAACACTTATTAATCCCTTTAACATAGTAAATGGAACATTGAATACTACAAGTGCCTGTAAAATGCTGTGCACTCCCGGAAAAATTGCCTGATATGCTTTCAGTATCACATCCTTTGGCATAAAATTATAATAAATAGGATATACGAAGAAATAGTTTGACACAATGCTTAAAAGCGACATAGCTACCGTTCCTGTAACCGAAGCTATCACTGCTCCTTTTTTGTCACTTTTCTTTTTATAGATAAGACCTGCCGGTATCACAAATGCACAGCCTAATATAAAATTTGAAATCTCACCGACAAACATCGTATTAGTTGCAAATGAATGAAGTACATTTTTTACAAGACATATAAACACTCCGCAAAGCGGACCATATATAAAGCTTCCAAATAATGCCGGGAGATCTGATATATCAAGTTTTATAAATCCCGGCATAAACGGTACCGGTATCTCCATATACATAAGAATGACTGCAATAGCAGCAAGCATAGCCGTAAGCGTCATTTTTTTAATATTTCCTCTTTTTTCTGTTTTCTTTGAATCATTTGTAAATTGTAATGTCTTTCCTGCTGATGCCATGTTTCCTCTTCCTTTCTTTAATACGATCAAATAAATAATAACTTTACCATATTATTATCTGATCTTTATGCAGAAAATTCTTTGAGGTGCCTGCTATTGCACTATACGGATTTTAAAATCAAAAAGCCCTGAAATACGATAATCCCAGGGCATGACATTTCAAATCATAATATAACAAAACAAGCCAAAATCTTCTCTCATCCAGACTATACTGTTGGTATCGGAGTTTCACCGATTCGGTCGATATTGATAATCGATTTGCGGACTATACCGCCAGTGGGGAATCACACCCCGCCCTGAAGAATTTTCTTTAATTTACTTACATATGATAGCACATACTTCTATTATGTGCAAGGGTATTTTCTAGTGTACTGGCATGTTGCTATTTAGTTAAATGACACAGAATGAATTTTTCATTCTGCAAGGCGGAAGAATGAGCCGTAGCGGGCTACGGCAATTGATGACAACGCAGCAGATGAAAATTCAGGCAAGTTATTTAGCTAAATATGAATAGGTCAGCACACTAGCTTTGTTCAAAAGCTGTCTGTTTCGGAGCAGCAGTATTATTTATACTGTGCTGGCGTCCCTCCGTGTCCATTTCATAATTTTTAGTATAGATAAGTTCGGACATTTTTACAAACTCAAATCCTTTCTCTTTTAAACTATCAATAAGTTTTGGAAGTGCCTTAGCCGTATATTTTGCTCCATTGTGGCAGAGTATTATTGAACCTTTTCCTAAGTGTTTGTGATTTAGTACGGTTGTAAGGATTGAATCAACACCATAATTTTTCCAGTCTAAGCTATCAACATTAGACACAGTATGAAGTACAATTTTTAATTCGTATATTGCAAACAAATTTTACATATGATATAATGTCGTCAGACAAAACAATAGAATAAGTTCGTATCGGACAACAAAACAAAAATCCCGAAAGTGTACCAGACTTTCGGGATTTTCTATTCCTCTTTTGGTATGGCAAGGCTTAACACCATAGGTCAGTTACCTACTATCTGCTGTTCTACAATTTTATACATTCAAACTCAATGCACCTTATTATAATTAAGAATCGCCTGCACTATAGCTTTTGCTACGGCATCTCTGTTCTTCTTGTAAAGTTTTGCATCGTCTGGATCCGATACAAAACACACCTCAATGAGCAAGGCAGGTTTTGCAGTCTTATTTAAAACCCATAATCCCGATGTTGTTTTCACACCTCTGTTTCTAAAACCAATCTTAGAAAGCTGATTGCATATTCTCTTTGCTAAATCTCCTTTGACACCAGATGTATCTCTCACCCAGACTTCCGTTCCTGTTGTTTTACCATCCTGCACTTTCTGATGAACTGCTGAGTTGAAATGAATTGAGATGTCAATATCTCTTGTTTTGGAATTGCATTTTTCACAAATCTTTCTGAGCACATCTGTCTGACTGGTTCCATTGTTTACTGTACAGTCATATGCCTTGATACCATTCTTTTTCAAAAGTCTTATTACCTTTTTGGTAATAATTCTATCCTCTCTGCTCTCGTCAATATAGTCAGATGCTCCACAAGCTATCTTACCCTGTGGATTGTGACCTCCGTGTACCGTTACTGCTTTTATCTTACTCATAATCTTTTTCCTCACTTTCCTCTTTATCCTTTAATATGTCTGCTTTTTCCTCAACTGTACCCTTAAGCACTGCTATTATCTTTGTCAGAAATCCGGGTACGGCAACACCCATTCGCCCGGCATTTTCTGTAATACTCAGACATTCATTTAAAATAAACCATGCTGTCACAAGCGTTGAAAAAAATGTGTTCATAGGTAGATGAATATCTAAATATCCGGATAATTCATAGATAAGAAAGTCAACTATCATTGCCGTAAAAATCACCAATATGTAGCCAACTTTCTTAAAAATGCCTATCATTCCTTTTTTGCTGTTCCATCCATACTTTTTGTTGTTTGGATGCTCAACAGCTTCTTTTGCACTTGCCGCCATACCCGCGGCAAAATCGATAATCATTGCAACAGTGACCGCAAAAAGCAGCCAGCCAAGCAATCCACATTCTGAGGATATTGCTGCAATGACAGTTGATAACCCTAACTGTGTTGCATAAATCTGTATTTTATCCATTTCTTTGTCCTTTCCTGCCCTTTTTAGGCATAAAAAAAGAAGCTTTTACGCTTCACTATGCTGTTCGATATATTTTTTTACTTTTTCTCTTAATTTCGCCGGAACTTCGTCAATACGATTCAAATCGTATGCAATTCTCTCAGACCAAAATTTCACCATATCGTCCACCCCCTTTCTATTCACTATAAATAACCTCTGACATCTCAGCAATGGCATCATTCTGAGTAGTCTGCCCTGCTTCAATGGCTGCAAGACGCACATCTATATTGCTGAGCTGACGGATGTTAAATGTTGCAACAAATATATTTTCTTTCTCTGCATATGTTACACTCTCAAAGGTATAATTTTGATATTCACCTATCACACTACTTTCTTCTTCATCATTTACATATGCAAAAGATGATAAATTCTCGTCTGTAAGTTTTTTACGGAAATCTTCAATTTCCTCAGCTGAGATAAACTCAGCTACTATTGATGTTGATGTGCAAGCATCTGTTACCGTAAGTTCTGTGTTGTCTTTTAATTTGATTTTCATAATAGTCATTCCTTTCTTTATATAAAATCAATATAGAGTTAAATACTATTTGCAATGGTAAAAAAATGCAGCATAAGCATTAAATTCATTGCATGGCGGAGCATATATGCATATGTTTTGTCCGGATACATATCCATACGATAATACTATATTTCCGGTTGTACCATCCCAAGCACTAACGGGGAATCTATATTTATCAGTATCTATGGTATGAGCATTGTCGTTAAGTATAACTAGACTTGTTGGTTCATTTACACGAGCTATATTATAATTAAAACTCACAAACATCATTTTTGTAATTGAATTATAAAATGCCATAATGTTTTGTGTTCCGCTAGCAACATTTGTAAATTTGAAAGGTGTTAAAGCATTATTTAACGCAGTGATACTGTTATCAACGCTCTCGGCGAAACTACCCGCCACACTTTTATTCAACTGCCTTGCATCAAGTGCATATCCCTCTCTTGTTGTAACAAGGTTGTTTGCTATATTTGATTTATCGAATTTAGAATTCAATATTTCTTCAACACTTTGTAAAGTCCCTGTATTAGTCCATGCCTGTGCACCTCTATCTGTATATCCTGTCATAATATAAGTGTTACCTGTTTTCACATCAAGATAATGAGAACCCGTATTAGCCCCATTAACTGACGACGGTTCTTCTATTCCATACAATGTATAAAGATGACTTCTAACCCATTTTTGTGCCATTCTTTTTAACATTTCTTCATAAACTACTTGATTTTGCACAGGATTTGAACTATATGAATTTAGTTCATTATCAACAATAGTTTTATTCGCTCCATCTTCTATCCCATCCAGCTTCTTTTTATCCGCCGCTGTTATATGAGAAACTTTATCCTCCGTATGCTCTCTAAAAGCAGTCTCTATATCCTCTACCTGCATTATCGTGGGAACTGCTGCCGGATTTACATTGACTGTTATATATTCACTGTCCTCTACCGTCACATTTATACGATAGGATACTCCTGACAATGTTTTTCCATCATATGCAGGCATATAATCCGGATTTTCTCTCGATATACTGATACCATATAATATTTCATTTTCTGAGCTGTCCTTTACATAAACACCCAGAGTTCTTACATAATATGCCTCCGGTATTTGTTCGTTGTTTATTGCGGCTAATATTTCCACTGTCTTTCCATCTGTTCTTGATATTTTGGCTATTATAGCCGTCTGTTTTACGCTTTGCAATTCGCTTATATTTTGCAGCTCAATACCGCTATAATCATAGTCACTTACCGCTATCTTTGTAAATGTCATTGACTCTGTTTCTGAAATAACTTTTGACATAAGCTGTTTGCCCTGTTCTGTTATCACTATGTTTTCCATTATCACACCGCCTTTCCTATTGTTCTCATTCTTGTATAAGTAACATTTCCGCCTATACTCTCTTTTCCTGATATATCATGTGCCGCTTTATTATCTGTTCTCAAATATATATTTACCGGTATCAGCCTGTCTAACATTATCTCAAATTCTTTTACCTGCCCCGGTTTAAATAAATTTGTGGTAATAAACAATTCATAATCTTTAAGATTTCCGCTTATATCGAAATTGTTTACTCCGCAAAATATATTTAATCGACGCAGCAATACTTTATATGTATATGGTACCGTGTCATTCCACCTGTTTAATACTCTTGTTTTACGCAGTTCTAATGTGTCACTGTCTGACGGATTTATTCCCAGCATATTTTCATACTTTTTTATTCCGTACCCGTCGCAGCTTTCAATAAAGGCATTATCAAGAACTTCCGACATTTTCTTATCGGCAATGTCTGTCTCCTTGTTCTCACTTTTCATTATTTCCTGCATTTCAGGAAACTGTTTTATAAACGGTGGAAGATATTCTATCAGCCTTTTTTTCTCTATCATATATTTACATCACCTCTTATCGGTATCTCGTCATATTCAAGAATTATGTTTTCAGATGAACCATTAAGTTTTACCTCTTCAACATCCAAAATCCCGTCAATCATCAACATTCTTGATTCTATCTGGCTAAGTCGTACCGTCAGATTTTCAGTTTCAGACCATGTCTTTGCAAGTTCAGAAAAATATGCATCGATACTATCTTTTATGTTGCTTTCTAATCCCGTATATGTAAAACCCTCTTTATATACAAGATTTAGCAATATGTCTATCCTGTGTCCCTGTACTCCTTTAACATTTACAACATGGCCAATCGGTGCTATCCCGTCACCCTCTCCTGAAATTTCAGGATCTAATGCTGTCTGTACTGTATTTACCAGAACATCTGACGGTACACTAAATTCTGATGTTATGATTATTACTTTTACTGTTCCACCTATTGTAAGAAGTTTTTCTTTCGCAGCACCATATACATTTTTTAACCATGAATAAACATCTTTCCCAAGTGTACTCTCTGACTGGCTTTCATACCACGATGTTACATTTTCACCCGGTATCATGTCGGCAGGCTTGCAGCCGCCGCTCCATGCCCTGATGACTTTACAGCCGCCTACACCTGCAATATCGTTTATCTTTTCTTTATAGTCCGCTTTATTTCCTCCAAAGGCTATCTGATTAAATGACGAGAAATACCTTTCTCTGAATACTTCCACATCCTCCTCATCTTCTCCTGGAATAAGTATCCGTGTAAGCGTGGCACTCTCCATATCATTTAGATTTTCTTTTGTCTCTAAAGGTATGAGCCCGCCTAACTGCTGGTTTCCCGCACTGCCTGCCGTCTCACATATAAGCCTGTAAAGACCCTGCGTGGCATCTATAACAGAAGCAACGGTATAATTAAATTCTCCCAGAGCAAAACGGTCATTTACGGCTATCTGCGTATCTGACGGCACTACTAAAAGCTCACACTCCGCATTGGTCTCCTCTTTCGGATAAATACCTCTTTCTGCGGCCCTCTTTATCAGGTAATAATAAGATGCCGTGTCAGCAAACACTTCATCCATAACCACATCAAGTGCAACATACATATTTGCAAGTTCAAGTGCCGCCGGTGCTATTGCATCATAGATTACCGAGCCCTCTCTCTTGTCAAGTTCATCACTCACATTTTCAAGCATACGCTCCATAAGCGTATCAAAATCATTTTCTTCAAACATTATAATTCCACCTCACTTTCTATAGGTATCTGCTCGTTTTGTGCCGTGACCGCCGTAAATGTTATATAAATGGTTTTCTTATCAACTATTGCCGCCCCGAAATCTTCCACTGATTCTATTCTGTCATCCGCCGTGACCGCCTCAGTAACTCTCTGTTCTATCTCACTAAGTACATACAACATTGATTTTCCGATAAGGTCATTAAGCTCTATGCCGTAGTCCCACGAATATATTTCATAAGCGTATCTTTCCGTATTTAAGATCTTAAGAATTGCCTGTTTTACCGCCGCTTCATCATCCGTCTTTCCGAGAAACCCTGACTTGTCATCCGTCAGATACATTGCATATGTCTTTGATGGTTCTTCATATTCTTCAAAATCATAATCCTGTTCCTCGTCGACTTCCTCGTCATATTCATTATTAGGTATCATCTGCCACCATCCTGTCTACTACAATGTATTCCTGTCCGCCTGCCTTGCGAAACATCAAAACACTATCACCCTCCTTTAATGAATTGTAGATTTTTACATTTTTCTTTGCCACTCCCTCGCCTACTTCCTGCACATAGTCAGTTACATTCCGTGTCTTTACCAGAAAATCATCTTCTATTACAAGGGAATTTGATACTTTAATCTTAAGCGGGTCTGTTCCTATTACATTTCCAACAATATAATCACACGGTCTTGATGCTTTCACAGCTTCAACCGCCATCTGTTTTATAAGCTGTACAATACTTGAATTAGCCACTGACAAAACCACCTCCCGATACAACAAGATCCATAGTGTACTGTCTGTTGTTAAACTTGTGTGTTACCTTTTCGACAAGCATATAATTTGATACTTTCATGTCGCCAAGCTCCAGCATAACCGGAACAAGCGAACCTGCACGCACATTCGTATTTCCTATGACACCGCTTATACTCAAAGTCTTTTGCTTTTTATTGTATATTTTCAACAGTACCGCCGATTTCTGTTTTCCAAGTTTGGGTGTGTTAATCTTTTCTACATATTGCAAAACACCCCACCTGTTTATGCTCTTACTGTTCTTTGTAACATACAGGTCATAAGTACCTTTCTTTTTCTTATTGTCCTTGTTCTCATAAATAAGTTTTATCTGGTTATATACATCCGAGTCTATACTTGTCTGATATGAAAATTCTTCACCGGTTTCCTTGTCGATAAGACAGCCATTTACTTTCATGTCGGAAATCTTTTTTAAACGGAGCTTTCCGACCTCATCAAACAAAACATAAACCATTCCGGTGCTTAGCACGGTATCATCAAGACTGTTCTGTATAATATCAAAAAGCGTTGTGTTATCCTCAATAGCTGACATTCTATAGCCTGTATTCGCAAGTTTTCCACAATTCATATTAAAACGCTTTGCTATAATGTTGATAACTTCATCCGCCCTCTTTTTCTTATATATGAGAGTTTCTTTATTTTTCAGATACCTCAACTGATCATATACGGTAAATGTAACAAAGCCGTCTTTTTTAAATGACCTTGTAAATATAAATCCATAGAAGATCTTTTTCTTATCCACGGTAACAAGCACACTGTTTCCCTCAACTATCTTATATTTTTTCTTATACTTAGTTTCAAAGGTCAGCTTGCCGGGTGTCCCACTTCTCTCCCATGTAATACTTGCACCCTCCAAAGCAGGTATATCATATCTCTTGTTTCCATTCACTACAGTAATAGTCACTATACCCTCAGGAAGCTTTGTTGTTTCCTTTATATCGGCACTTATCTTTTTCTGCGTCGTTTCTTTCTCTTTCAAGATTTTTTTCAGACCAGCCAGTTCTTTTTTACTACTCTTAGTTTTTTTCGTCGTAGTTTTTGTTGGATATTTAGGTACACCATATCCTGTTATCGTTGCATTTGAAAGTGGATATGTCCGCCTTGCAACCTTGTCCGAGGTATTTCCCTCAATGGTATGTAATGTACTTCCAGAAACTTTTTCAACAATCCCGACATGACTTCTGTTTGTCTTGAAATATACTATATCTCCACGCTTTGGTGTATATCTGCCTTTGTATCTGAACAATCCTTTTTTCTTAAACCATGCCATTCCGGCAGAGGTTGACGCTGTCTTTGGCACTATCGAAACTGACACCCCGGCTTTATATGCACACCATGAAACAAACATATGGCACCATGCAGCTCCATTCATGCCATACCACGCTCCATACTTTGTGCGATTGTTCCCCTGTTCCTTATATCCAAGCTCGCCAATCGCAACATCTACTATATCTTTCGCCATAACACACCTCACTTTGGCAGTTTCAAAACCGTACCTTTATACAGATACAATCCGTTAGACGATGACTTTCTGCCATGCTTTTTCGCCGCCTGTTCAATCCTGCTTTTATTGAGTTTATATATCTCTTTCCGCCTTGATGAACTGCCGAGCTGTTTTTTCGCTATATTGAGCAAAGTATCACCTTTTTTTACTTTGTAGGTTTTTGCCGCACTTTTAGAGTTTTTTCTTGTTTTCTTTTTTGACGCTTTCTTTGATGATTTTTTAACCACAAGTTTTTTTATTCCCCACTGGCGGTATTCTTTCATTGTAAGTTTTACGGCAATATCAAGCCCATAACTCTCGACATCTTCCATTATCTCGTAATCTTCGATTGTTACATACTTAAAGACTGTCTCCAAATTAGTTGCAATCTCATAATAATGTTTTCTCCTGTCTTTAATAATTTCCGTTACATGAATCCCTGTTCCGTTTATAATCCCAAGCTGACCGTCATACAAATCTACATTTTTAACCAATTTAAAACTTACCGGCTTATTGCTTTTTTTCCATTCTTCAAGTTTTCCCAGAAAATACTCCGCATTCTGAAATACATCTTTTTCATATTGAGCAAAAGGATATTTCTGAAATACCGGCAATATCAATTCGTCTATTGTTATTTCCGTCAGACCCGGGGTCTTTATAAGATTGACTTCACCCTCGTTAATAAGGGTGATAGTCTTATTGTTATTGCCAATCTTATATGATATTTTTCCGGGTGTTACAGGAAACAGCACATCTTCTATATACATTGAATACATTATATATGCACTCCTTCCGCTGCTGAAATCATCTGTTCTTCCATTGTCTTTCTAAGGTGCTCTGTCACACCGTCAAGGTCGAGTTCTTTGCTTATTTTGTTGTGATTTGTCTGATGCACTGTTATCTTTGCCGTAGTAAAACGGTTTATGTATTTCTGTGCCGCCATATCACGGATATATTTCAAGTCCTCACTTGTTGCCGTAAGTGCCTGTGCCGACTTTGCCGTATTCTTTGCCGTGCCTGCCGTGTTTTTCGCAGTTGCGGCGGTATTTGCAGCAGTAGCCTGATTCAGATTGGTTCCCTGAGTTTTTCTTAAAGTTTTCTCATAATCATTTTTATTCATATTTGTTGCAGCTTTTTTGCCACTAAACATATTTTTGACTTTGTTTGTCACTCCGTCACCAAATGATGAACCTGATTTGTAGGCATCACCGTAATTTTTTCTTTTAATCATATATTTTGATGGGTCAACTGGCTTAAAATATACTTCCTGTTTTCCAACAATCCCATCAACATAATTACTAAACTGATTTCTAACCCCAGATATTCCATCTGATAAATCTGTTCCTATAAGTGCATCTATAGTTTGAGCAACTGACTGGGCAACAGACATAATCGTATCAAGCAGGTCACAAAAGAGTTTTGCAACAGCTCCTACGGGGTTACGAAAAACATTTCCTAAAAAGTTAGCAAGTTTAGCAATTAAATTCCAAAGTTCAATCAACAATGAAATAATAGTGTTGACAACTCCTATGATAAGATTTTCTACAACTGATACTACAACTTTCAGACTGCCACATATAACACCAAATGTACTTTTAGCAACTCCACCTGTTCGAGCTATTTTAGCTGCAACCAATACAAGCACTCCTATAAGAGCAATAATCAAGAGTATGATCCATGTTAGCGGACAAGATAATAATGCAGTATTTAGTCCAAGTTGTGCGGCTGTTTCTTCTGTTTTTGCTGCTACCGCTATCCTTGTTGCGGCTGTTTCTGCTGTTGTTGCGGCTGTTTCTGCCGTTGTTGCGGCTACCACTGTCCCTGTTGCGGCCGCTTTTGCGTATTCTGCCACACACATAGCCATCTTTATCCCTGTAGATACAAGCTCCACCGTTTTTACAATAGCCATCGCTGCACAATATGCTGCTATTGCCGCCGCAACACCATATACTATCGGACTAATTGCAGACCAGTTATTTATTACAGATGATGCACAATTTGCTATCCAGCCTGCCACCGGAGCAAGCAGGGTTATTGTCCCTGATGCAATATTTCCTACATTGTTAAGCACTGTTTCAGCCGTACTGCCAAGACTTTTTATGCCGTCTAATATCGTTCCAAAGCCGGCATTTGACAGTCCCTCATTTACACCATCTATCACACTGATAAGACCTCTTGTTACTGCTGCCTTAGCATTTGCTATGGAAGTTGCCCATGTATCACCTGCTTTTTTTGCGGCACCTGATATATTAAGCACACCATTTGTTCCGTTTTCAAAAGCACCTGATACCGTGTTGATAAAGTCCTGTGCGGATATTGTTCCCTTTGATAGATTTGACTGCACTACGGAAGATGATTGTCCTGTTGCTTTTGCATATATTCCTACAGCATCTATTCCTCTGTCTGTCAATCGGTCAAGCTGGTCCATCTCAACTTTTCCTTTTGTCATCATCTTTCCTAATGCGTCCGTCACCTCACGCAGAGAATCATTTGTCCCGTCGCCATAAAAAGCAACGGCATCCGACCATGCCTTTACCTGGTTTACGGCATCACCTGTTCCCATTCCTCTTGTAACAAAATTCTGAACAGAACTTGCAGCGGTATCAAGGCCATAGGCTGTACCTTTTGTCATATCCTTAAGTTTTGCAAGTGATGCCGTGGCAACATCTGAACTTCCTGTAATCGCTGTCATTGTTCTGCTATAGTTACTCATGGTATCCATTCTGTTTATAGCTGCGTCCATCTGACCTTTAACCGCACCTATAGCTGATTTGACTATTGATAATCCCGCTAAAGCTCCTACAAGTGACTTTGCACCTGATACTCCGCCCTGCATACTTTGATTAAAGTTTTGCTGGCTTCTCGTATTTTGTTCGATTGCATCACCGACACGGCTTGTCTGTTCTGTCATTGCCGCCGGAACTGCCGTCTGGGATAATTCCTCTCTCAATCCCTGTGCTGCCGTTGTCGCCTGATGCAATTCACTTCTGATATTCTCATAGGCAGACGCATCCACATCTGTATTCATTGTATTGTTCAATGTTTCCATCTGCGACACAGCCATGTTCACTGAATTGATAATATTCATAAGCGGTGCACTAAATCTGTCTACAAGCTGTATTCCTGCCTGTATTGAAGCCATATCATCACCTGCCTCTCGCCTTTCTCTCAGCCTTTTTTTCTTCTTCCTTTTCTGCTTCAATAACAATATTTATCGAAGCTATAATAAAACTTTTTTCACTTTCTTCCATCTCAATCCATTCTGACGGTCTGATTTTAAGTTTATGAAGGGCATAATGAGCGTATGCGGCTTCATTATCCCCTCCGTTTATTAGTTTTTTGCCTCTTCCACCTTGTCATCCAATGAATCAGAAAAGCCCTGGAAATCCTGAACCCATGTGCATAAATCCTGATATTCTCCCGGATCATCCACCATTTCATATACAAGGTCCTCAGGTTTCTTTACCCCGTAGCTGTCCTGAAGTTCTTTGTTATAAAGATCAGGTGTTACCGTAGAAGCAACTATCATACTTACAAGATACTTTGATGTATTAAGTTTAGGACGATACATATTCGGCTTACCCTTTACCTGAACATCTATTGTGCAGTCATCACGAATCGACTCATTAAGTTTTGAACTGATATGCTTAAATTCCCAGCGGAGTGGCTTTCCATCACTGCCAAGCATTGACTTAGTCGGTGCGTACTCCTCATTTTTCTTCTGAATCTTGTTGTTTTTCATAAATCTGCTTAAGTTTGACATATTTTCTATTTCCTTTCTTTTTTAATTTATTTATGGCTGCCTTTTATGAATTTGATGTTTCCGACATTAAAAATCCGGTTAATTCAGCAAACTTCTTAGGAATACTAAAGTCCTCAAATGTAAAATCCATATCCTCGTCAAGATACTCTCCGTCAGCATCAAATTTTGCAAGTACACCACCATCTATATTGCATCCTGTCAGCACGATCTCCTGTCGTCCTGCCGCCGAACCTTTGTCCTCATTGACTATAGTCATATCGAAATATGTATCCAAGCCTGATTCCTTATAGGTGTACATCATCTCACGGAAAACAGATGTATTGTAATGGAAAGTTGCCTTACCGGTACCCTCCCATCCGGTTGCCTTATTTCCTTTTCCCGTCTGACCGAGAATAGGAATCTTACTCTTTGTCTTTGTAAATGTCACTTCAACATTTAATGCCTGCATAAAGTTATATCTTCTATCGCCTATAGTGATATAACACTCGGCAAGAGGTGCCGCTACCGTATCTTTTGCAAGCATAACAACATTTTTCTTTGTCTCTTCTGGCATCTGAACATCCCCCTTTTTACGATATTGTGACTGTCATATACATCTTTGACATTGCATTAACTACAGTTACAGCATTTTCAACTACTACAGCTTTCTTTGTATCACCCTGTAAAACCTTAACATCTGACTCATTAAAGTTTTCTATTGCTCCAATACGCTGAAGCTCTTTGCGGAGTTTTACAAGGTCAGTCCACAGTGCAGTCCTGCCAGCCTGATTGTTTGGCATCTTTCCGAGATACTTTGTATTAAACAAAACAGCATCATCATTTGCTATCTGATCAATGACCCTGATAGTCTGATTATCTTTGAATACATCTCCCTGCGTGTCAGTTGTCGTCACCATCGTGTTTATATCATCGAGTACACGGACTTCACCGCTCACATTATGAAATACAAATTCACCACTCTGTAAAGCCGTCTTAAGCTGGGTCTGCGTATAATCAGTATCAGGTTCAAACTCGCCATCATATACTCTGTTCTGCACAGATGCACTGACGGAACATCCACATTCTGCTCCTGTCGTCCAATACACAAGTGATGCTGCAGACTCTCCATCATCAAGTACCTTGTTTTTCACGCTGATAACTCCCATATGATCTGCTTCTTTGTAGTTGTATAATACAAGCTGGAATTTGATTCCCATCTCATCACGAAGCCTTTTAACAAATGATACATAAAGTCTCTTTGTAACTTCATCCTCCACCACAACACCCATTGCGTTATAGGCAAAGGACTCAATCTTATCAAGATATTTCTGATGAGATTCTCCGGATGTGGTTCCGTTTGTTCCATCTGAGAGTTTAATCCCTGCTGCCACGGTAAGCTCTGCATCTGCCTTAAATACAACATAATCATTTGCTGCAAGCTCTTTTGCATTTGCAACTGTCTGACTGTCAACTTTTGAGGCATCAAGATATGTTACTACATCAAATTTTGACGGTTCATCCACATTCTTGGAAACACTTATCGTAATATCGTTTCCTCTCGTGCCTGCATATCTTGCCTCGGCAATGTCACTTGACGCTTTCTTTCCACCGCTGTTTAAACGGTACGCATAAAGCGTTACAGCATTGATAAAAAGGTCACGAAGCCCTTTTAATTTGTCGCTGTCATACGCATATCCGAATATCATCTTTGAATTTTTCTGAAAGTCCTCATTTGTCACAGTAAAGACCTGTTCGTCAGGACCCCAGTCGAGTTCAAGCGGCATTGTACATATACCTCTGTCAGACAGGCTTGCCGTTGCCGCCGCAGCCGACACAAAGTTTATATATGTTCCTGGTAATACTTTGTTCTGCGTTGTAAAACTTCCTCCACCTAATGCCATTATCTCACCTTACCTTTCATAAATTTTCTGATAAGCTCATCAACCTCTGCCAATGTGTACTCTTTTCCATCTTCAAGCACGGCATTGACAACATCTTTCTTATCAATATATCTGGCAGATGTTACCAGATTATCTTTCTTAAATCTGATTTCAGCCTGTGGCTTATTTTCAGATTTTTTATTATCTGCCGTAGCATCCGTTTTTCGGACACTTACAGACTTATTTTTGTTTTGCGGCATAATAATCACCTATCCTTTCGCCTTAACTCTGGAGTTCACGCTTTCCATTCTTGGCACATCCTCTTCCGGCTTTCTTACAAAGAAATCATAATTTACCAAAAAATGTAAAATATCATCCGTTATCTCATAGCTCATATCCGTACCACGAAGCAAACCTGAGTCATACGGTATTGTCTCAAGAAGCATTAACAGGTTCTCTCCAATATCGTACAGTTCCCTTTTTGTGGTACTTTCTGAAATATACTGGATACAAAACGGGTTCTGCTTTAAATATCTTTTTCCCGGATACTTTTTTATACCCGGCTTTAAGCTCTGAATAAAAAAGCAAGGTTCATCTAAACCCTGCTCTATACTCTCTATATAATTTTCATATCCATATTCTGAATAAAGCACATTACTTATTGACTCAGCTATCCCGGTTATCATTATTAAACACTCCCTCCAAAAATTTCTGAACTTTCTTTTCAATTATCTTCGGGGCATCTTTCTGTAACTCTTTCACAGAATTAGTCATAATCAACTTGCCTTCCACCCAGCCACTTTTAAGTTTCTTTCCTATCGCCGGTACATATCTGCCCGGTGTCTGCCTGTGGCCGTACTCAACATAACTTGCATATTCAACAGGATTTATTATCTCCACCTCATATGCGTTACCTGTATTCCTTATATCTGATGTTGTCCAACCCCTGCGCAGTGTTCCACCTTTTTTTGAGGACTTCACAAGATTTTTTTTCTCGCCGTCATCCTCAAGGTCATATGTATCTGAATAATCGCCCGGCTGCGTTTTGTCGATAACCTGTCCAAGCAGTCTTGACGCAATCTCTTTGGCACATGACTCACAAAATTTTTCGGCATCACTCTGACTTATCCTGTTTAGTTTTGTTTGCAATTCTCTTAACTCTTTTAAATCCACACTGCCCATTCCAGCCATCTAAGCCCACCTTTCAAACAATTCAAGCACTATTTCCTGATGTGTCACATATACTGCAGGTACACCGCTGTATGTATAATCCTTTGTCACACCGTTTTGCGTCACTGTTATCTTACTTCCGGGATTTATGATTATATCAGGTGCCGTAAATAATTTAATGGTCTGTGATACCGCCATTGCCGCTGCCGTATCTGCTGCCGCCTGTTTACTCTGAAAAGACAGCTTACACGGTATGTCTTTAAGCACCGCCACATCATTAAAAGCCGTCAGATGCGTTTTTTCATCTTTGACTTTCTTATGTTCATACACTGTCATTTTACCGCTGTATGTGGCTTCCTGTGCCTTTCTTGCGGCTTCAAATGCTTTGTTTACCACATCTACCATTTTATCCTCCTGAACGATGCAAATTCGCTCTTTCCATATGACCTAAGATAATTGATAAAATTATCAAGCCGCTGCTCCGGAGTAAGCGAACTTTCCCCCGTAGCAAACACCGTGTTCGTATCTCCTGCCTGTATCTGCTTAACAGCATATGATAAATCTATGTTCAGGCTCTCAGGGGCAAATGTCTTTTTACTTAAGAGAAATTCGCCCACTGCCATATCAACAGCTATATGTTCAAGCCCCTCCGGAACATCCTGCCAGTTTATTTCATTTTTTATCGTGCTTCTCACTTTCTCAACGGCAAATGTAATTGAAAAAGCATCTGAACTGTCAGTTTCAACACCCAAAGAAGATAATCGTTTTAAGACCGCATCTGTATTAAACATACCTTATCACTTGCCTTTCCTGATTCTTCCTTTTGTCTGTGCATCAGGCTCCGGAGTTTCTTCGTCTGATTTCTTTTCTTCATCAGGCTCGCCCGATATCTCATATCCCATATCACGAAGTTTTTCCGCAAGCTCTGTATCATTTGTTTCAAATCTGCCATTTACAAATTTACAAAGCTGACAGCCTTTTTCCTTATCCCAAAGGATATTTGATGTAAGCGGCTTTTTATTTATGATATACATATTCTTATCACCTCGCTTTATTTTACTTCCAGTCCTGTTATTGCACCATGTAAAAATGCCGGCGCATGTGCAAGTCCTATCTGGCCATAAATCTGTATTCTGTCAGATGCACCATTCTTTGCAAGTTCCTCCTCGAAAAAGTTTCCTTTTCCCGGTACCGGCTGGAATACAGGAGCTATCTGTGCCACATCTGCCACAAGCAGACCGTCTTTCTTCATAAACGGATCATAGCATATTCCGACCTTACAGAAATCACTTTCAATCTGTGTGATGTTCATTCCGGCAATGTTCTGTGTCATCTGCATCTGTGCTTTGAAGAAATCAGCATACAGATTTGTTATAACCTGTTTAATATATGAATTACAGAAAAGTACCATATTAACAAACATTGCTCCGTTGTCAGCCATTTCCCTAAACAACTGATCCAGCATATCCTTAGATAATGCGGCACTCTTTGCATCGATGGATGTTCCTGCATCCGAAGTACAAAGTTCCAACATTCCACGGGTCTTGTTTGCCGTATCTCCATCCGTTGTCTTATTGTAAGTTCCATTGAGAAACGAAAACTCTACATCTCTTGCAATCTTAATAAGTTTCTGCTGAATCTGGAATGCTTTTTCATCATTTGGATTTGCCGACTGATTAGCCGAATTTAAACCTGACAGCCTGCCGCTGTTTGACTGCTTTGCATATGTCAGGTCTATTGTCTCCTGATGAATCTGCACGACATTTGTTTTCTGTTCTCTTGCTATATGTGCTGCTGCCGGAGCTGTCACTGATGCGTTTTCTGAAATATCAGGCTGTGCTGCCTCCGGAAGTGAATACTCAACACCTGTTGAAAATTCAAAATTATCTGTCTGTTTTCCTCCTGTCAATCCGCCTATCATAGATAAAAACGGTGTCTGTGTAGGTGATGCCGTAAATAGATCACCCGCATAGTTTGGCAGATTAAATGTATTACCTGTTCCTGTTATGTTCTGTGGCATTTTCTATCACCTTTCCTTTCTTTTACATTAAAGCAATCCCGTCATTCTGAAATGCTTCCTGTTTGATATTGATAACTTCTAACTGGTTGCCGTTCTTTCTTGCCTCCGCAAGTCTTGCTTCATAGCCTGCCTGCTTTGAATTTGGCACCATTGATGAACTGCCCGGCTGAAATCCGGTAAACTTTGTCTGTGGCTGCTCAGACTCACTAAATAAAAACTTTGAGCCGTCGTCTGCCTTAAGTTTATCAATCTGTTCCGAAAGACCTTTTACAAGCCCGTCATCTGACAACGCTGCATCATCAAGATTAAGCAATGCTCTTACTGCCTTATTGTTCTTTGCACCACTCTCCGTAAGTGCCTTATCAACAGCCGTATCAATTTTAAGCTGTGTAAGTTCCTTTTCATGTGCTGCTGCCTGCGTCTTATTGTCCTCCTGAAGCTGTTTAATCTGTTTCTTAAGCTCCTCATTGTCACCGGCAGATGCTTTCAGGTCCTCAAGCTGTTTATCGCGCTCTTTAACCTGCTTTTTGAGATTTGCATTTTCGGTCTGCACTTCTTTGCCTGCATCCTCCACATCAGCTTTGTTGATGCTAAGAACTTTGTCCGCCTGCTCTTTGTCAAGACCTAAATCTTCAAGTTCCTGTCGTGTCATATCTACACCATCCTTTCCGTATCGGTTTAATGCCTTGTCATACCCGGCAATTTTATGTATAAAAAAAAGACCATGAAAAAATCTGGTCTTTTAATATCTTTATGGTTGCACCGGTGCAACTTTTTTAATCTTCTATTTCTTCCTTATCCTCAATCAGCTTTAAAGCCTCCTCCGACAGTAAAGGGTCATTTTCAGCAAAAGGAAATTTTACCTTTACATCTTCCGGTGTCTCTATTGCCGAATACAATTCTACACCCTTGTCCAAAAGTTCGGAAAATGTATCTATAGCCCTCCTTGCCTTATCTCGTTCTTCCTCATTTACAAGTTTTATACCACTACTTTCCTCTATTTGAGATACTGCATCATCAAGCATAAGCGTTTTCATTCTTCTAAAGGTATCTATCATCTCCTGCCCTACTTCATTTTTTTGCCGCATAGTTTCAAGAATTTCTTTCTGTTGATTTATAACCACTTTATTAGAACGAAACTGCGTTGCAATCTCCGACATTTTTGAAAGAATCGACATAATGACATGACTTCCTGCTGCCGCCTTAATAAAAAGAGACAACCACATAGAACCCACATCAACCGTGTTAAAAACAATCTCCTCTCCACTTCCACTTATAAAAGGACACTGACTTAATATAAAATCAATATCTTTCATGTATTGTATATATTCTTTTAAATCATTACACTTTGGTATTTTTATATCAATTCCCTCTTTAGCTTCACCAGCTTCTAATGACTCATATAATTTTACCACCGAGTCTAGTCTGATTTTTATCTCATTTAAAACACTGTTAAAATTTGTTTTTGTAACAGCGTCTATTCTTGGATTTGCATCACTTCTTACATATACAGGAATGATTTTTATTGCATTATCTGCATAATCTTTGATAAATTCCATTTCCCTTAGTAAACTCAAAGCTGTAATTCCATTTTCCCACCCATTTATTTCAAATTCTCTTGAACCATTAAAATCAGAAAAAGTAATTTCATCAATACTTCGTTTTGCTGTTTTACAAAGATAATATATATTATATAATCTCAAGCCATTCACCTCTTTAATCACATATCAAGCATTTTTCTTATAAGTTCTAAATCCGTTACCTCGAATGTTACTTTCCCACTCACAGGCTCCATGTCCTCATATCGAAGTCCCGAAAAAAGCAAACGCTCACATGAACTCTCACCCTGCACATCTCCTAAGGCTTCATATACTTTTCCCGAATTGAACTCATTTTGTATCTGATATTCAATATCCTCACACAGCATAAATGATGCATGAATTATCTTTTCACCTTTACACTGTCTGCCTAATATCGGAGTTATGTTTTTTATTTCTTTTATCTCTATCTTTCCAGCAAACCTTGCAAGCGGTAATCTCCTGCCTGCTGTAATCACATTAAGCTCTGCATTTGTGATATTTAATGTTTTTATTAGTGTTGTCATTTTTTACTGTCCCCATCCTCATTGTTTTGTACATCCTCGTCGTCAGTAAGATGCTTATCCGGAGCAAGCGTTCCAAATTCATGCATTACTTTCTCCAGCATTTTATGTGTGTATGCTTCTTCTTTTTCTTCCTCTGTCAATTCACCATCTCCTATTGTTACAAACTTAGGTATTGACAATTCCATTCTAAGTTTTCTACATTCCTCTGGTGAAAGCTCTTTTCCTCTTTTTATCTGTTCTTCTTGTGGCAATAAAATCCATTCTCTCGCAGTCAACATATCTATACCTCCCTAAGCAAAATGCTCCATTTGTCATCAGCAAAATATTTATCTATAACTAAAAATTTTGAACCTCTTTCATAAAGCACCTCATTCTCATTTAATCCTATATTTCTTATATCATGTCCATTTTTAGCACCGAGAATATAAATCTGTATTTCTGAATTACCAACATCCACCTTTCCTGTCGTTGTACTCCAATATTGTGGTATGTGTGTTATTTTCCCAACCACAAAACTTTCTACAAAACCCCTTGTTTTTTCTTCAGCATCCGACCAACTTGAAAAATCAACAGTTCTTAATAAATCACCTTTATATTTCGGAACTTTTGACAATGCACTGTCTAACAAATTTATAAACCTCTGCTGTTCATTACTTAATTTTGTAATATCGTCTGTGTTTCTAAGTACTTCATTTATCACATAGGAGTCAAAACTTTTATATCTTATAATTGCTCCCAATTCATTATCTGACAATTTCATTATATCATCTTCCAACCCATTTTGCATCTTTTTTAGCGGCAAACTCAACTGCTCCATATCATCTTTTGCCCCGCCTTTTACAAATGCCTGTTCCCACTCCTTATATGTCATATTCCCCGGCACATAATAGACCTCACCGTCCTCATTTCTTGCGGCTCTCTCTCCTACTATGCCCAGTTCTTCCTCATCATCAAAATAAGGTTTTATTGTGCTCCTGCAATATACATGAAACGGCGGTGCATTTACTCCGACCTCCCACTCTGACATTGGGAAGTGTTTTCTATCCATTTTCCTACAGATATTTGATGTATGACTGTCAAGCGTCGCCACTATCTGAAATTCTTCTACATCCAGTTCCTTAAAGGCTTCTCTCTGCGATGCGGCACTAAAAAAGGCCTGTTCTGTCATAACAAGCCTGCCTGCTGCCCTCTTTGATACATCCATTCTTTTTGACAATTTATCTATTGCCTTTTGAGGACTTTCACCGAGTATTATATTTTGTGTGAGTATCTGGTTTAATTCACCGACAAGTTTTGTTCCATTGCCCCATATGCGTTCAGAGAAATTCTTACCGTCTGCCGCCCACGGACTGTTTATGACCTTGTCTATCTTTCTTTTATCTATTGTGGAAAAGTCCCAGCCTATGTGCATACCTTTCTGAATTTCATATGCGGTGTGCATATAGCCATCTTTGTAGACATTTCGCATTGTTTTATCTATAGTCTTTTGCTGACCGGCTGTCAGGCTTTCAATCTCCTGCCTTAAATCCATTTTCATGGCTTCAAGTCTTGATATGTGATATTTGGCAGATGCGTTTTCAAGCTCTTTCATCCATCTGCCGTTGACACCGTTTTCCCTGCCGTACTTTATGTACTGGTTTACATCCCACTTAAATTCCTTAAGTTCATTTGCATCGAGCAGTTTATACGCATCCTGCACAGTCACATCATTGTTTGCGGCAAGTCTGCCGTACCACTCATTTATTTTTTTGTCTATACTTTTTATTGATGTCCGGTACTGCTGTTCGATTTCCTTACAACAGTTTTTTCCTTTTTGGTTTTGTGCTGCTTCAAGCTGTAAAAACCTCTTTTTCCAATAATCTGCATTTGGCACTATTCTTCACCTGCATCCTCTTTCTTTTTCCGCTCATCCGGTGTTTCTTCCTGTTTTTCATCATCCTGCTGTCCGTCCTCCTCGTCCTGCTGCCCGAACGGCTCATACATAGATGCGGCTTCCTCCTGCTCTTTCTGCTTCTGCTCCTCAATCCTTTGCATTTCAAGTTTAGGATCATCCACCCACGGATGTTTGCCTATTATGGTTTCATTTGATATAAGTCCCGATGATTTCTGGCAGTTGTCAATTATCTCTCCCTCGTTCATCAGAATGTCACGGTTGAATATTATGTTTACTTTTTCATTTTCAAATGAACCCTGTCCCGTATTTGCAAGGTGCATATTTACAAACCACAGAATATCTTCAAATGCCGCCTGGTATTCTGTTTCCATATCATTTGCATCTAAATCTATATCTGAATACATTGATAAGATATTCATCTGATTTGCATTACCGCCGAGCCTGTCATCTTTGGCATCATAGCCCATTGCATTTTCTATAAGTGCCTTTTTGAATATCTCCAATATATTTTTATAATTTTCTGCATTTACATTTATCTCCAGTGTTTCGACACCGCCCTTTGTATCTCCGTCATATCTGACTTTGACAGCTCCAAAAGTGGCAAGATTTTTTCTGAACTCTCCGAGGTTTGTTCCATCGTAGTTCTTTAATACAAGTATTGTATTCCTTGCATCCTCCTGCATATTATTTTCAAAATCAGACAGCATTACATTTATGCCATCCTGCAATGTCTTTACATTCTTTATAAGCGGTGTTTCAAGCTCATTTCTCTTTAAAGGTATCAGAGGTATGCGTGACCAGTTTAATCCCTCTGCTGCCCTGTCTCCGTCTGTCATAGTCACATAGAAACTATCCTGTTCCTTTACTGTTACATCCGGTATAAGCGTTGCACCATCAAGTATATATCTGTGTATGCCTGTCATATCAAAGATTTCTACTTTCTCTATTACTACCGGAATATTTTTTTCATAACCCGCCACAAGATAAAGCCTTACTGCTCCCTGCATTTTTGTATGCTCTGAGTCTTCCCAAAACGGAAGTATCTCATATGACGGAAACAGTCTGAACTTAAGGTTACCCTCCTCATCATAATAAGGATAAAGCCATGCAATACCACCGTTTAATGCATACTTACCTGACTTTTTCAAAGTCCTCATAAACTTTTTATTAAATACCTCTTTCAGAAGCTCTGAATACTGTTCGTTGTCCGTTTCTATCGTGAACGGATTGCCAAGCAGATAATTACTTTTCTGATTTACCATCTTTGCATATTGGTTATCTATATTGCGGTTGTTCGGAAGATTTTCAACTACCTGCAGTTTGCCGTCCTCACCTATCATTGTTCTTTTACGCATCAGTATGTCGTGCTCATTGTCATAATATAAGTGCCCTTTTATCTGCATATGCCTTTCGGGTGAGTTCTTCCACCGCATTATGGACTGTTCAAGAAATTCCTTATCGCTCATATCGCCGTTTACTCCGTAAAGTATGAAATGAGCTATCCTATCAATCAATCTGTTAAATCCGTTCACTGTTTCCTCCTAATCAAAGCTAAATGCATCACCTCTTGATATATCTTCAAATGCGTATCGCATTGCATCCATAAGGTGATTAAAGTCATCAATCGGTCTGTTTATCTTTTTACCTGTTTTTGTGTCTGTATCCCATGTGTAGTTGCTTATCTCCGTAATGAAATTTACACATCTCGGATGTATGATAATGTGATAATCCTGTATAAAGTCAATTCCATTGTTGATGCTGTCTTTTCCTTTTCGTGCTTTTCTTATGCCCTTTAGTCCAAGCTCTCTCAACCTGTCTATTGACTTTGGTTCTGCTGAATCGGCGGTTATCTTTTCTTTCTGATAACCCATCTTTTCAACTTCCGTGGCAATCGACTCATTGCTCATGCCCGGATTATACATTTCATCAAATACCCATATTGTTTTGCTGTTCGTGTCAATAAAACCGCAAAATAAAGCACTCGGATCGTTCGTATAACCGAAATCAAGTCCGAATGCTGTCTTTACTCCTGATATTTTCTTTACATCCTCAATCGAGAACGCTTTTTCTTCCCAGTTTTCATATACAAGACCGTCAACTATACCCCAGTCTCCCAGTCCCGCTACCTGGTATCTTCTCGGATTTTGTTTTTTCATTGTTTCAAAAACTTTTAAATCCGCTGCGTCAAGCCACTCATTACATTTGTAATTCGTAGTCATTGCAAGTATATCAGGGTCTTTCTTTGCATCAAAAAAACGCTTCTTTATCCAGTGGTGTTCATTCCACGGGTTTAAAGTAAGCGTTATCTGTTTAAAAAGTCCTGAGCCATCAGGAACAGCTCCACGAATCGACTCGTCAAGCATATTAAAGTCATCTTCTGAACTTATCTCATATGCTTCCTCAAGCCACATCCAGCACAGACAGCCTACATCAACCGTTATTGATGTTACTTTCAGCGGGTCATCAAGTCCTCTGAAATATATCTTCTGTCCTGTCGGCTTGTATGTCATTTCAAGCGGCGATTCTTTTATATCCCAGTGTGCATCCACACCAAGTCTGTGAATAGCCCATTTCAACTCGGTAAAGCATGAATCTTTAAGAGTCCTGTAGGTCTTTCTGACTACAAGCGTATTTGCATCAGGATATTTCATCATATTGGTGATATACCATAGAGCTGTCGTCTTTGATTTCTTTGACGCTCGTGAACCTTTACATACACGATACCTGCCCTTATATCTCCAGTATGTCCCATATCCTTTTCCGACCAGCTCCGGCAGTCTTACATTTACTTTTCCGGACTTAGTCTTTTTATTTTCTTCAGGATATAATATAAATTTCTGATAAGCGAATATGTGCTGTGAAGATATTCTATTTTTTACCATAAGCACTTACCTAATCTTCCAAAGCATCTTCACCGGATATTACTATCGGCACGGCAACATTTACATCTACCTTGTCATTCCACATTCCAAGATGTTTTCCGAGCATTTCAAGTGCTTTCAGTTTTGAAAAAATCTTAATCTCACTCTCTTCACCGGTTCCGTTTTCTCCGCTGAAAGATTTATGTTTTATCGATTCTACGCAGGCAAGGTCCTCTGGTCTGGCATCTTCTTTTATCTCTCCGCTGCTTTCTACAATATCCGTAATCTTGACAAATGCTATCTTTGCAAGTTCCAAGACTACTCTGTCCTGATTTATGCCGGTGCGTCTGCTCCTCAATGCCATTGCCTCTCCAATAGCACTTTGAACCTTAACATTTCTTAACATCCTTGAGCCCTGCACATCTGCCGTTTTTACTGAATATCCTGCTCTTATGGCGGCTTGTGTTGCGTTCAGGTCAACGAGGTATTCTTCAACAAATCTTTGCTGCTTTTCTGTTAATTTAGCCATATCACAACACACCTGCCTTTCAAAATATGATATAGCCAAGCAATATTCCAAGCAAAACGCCTGTGAACACGGATGAAAACCATATTGTTAATAATCTTCTGATTATTGCCTTTTTTCTTAAACCTCTAGAATAAATCATCCGCTCACCTCCGGTCATTCTGCTGCCGCCTCACTCGTTTTATGTATATCCGTGTACAGAAAAAATGGCATCACACTACATTACAAGCATTTTCCTATACACTGAAAAGACCGGCTTTTACACCGGTCTTTCGCATATCTACATAATTAACAAGGAGGTTACTTTTCTTTTGCTTCGCAGTATAACAATATCATACTTTTCAGGTGACATTCACTGACATTTACTCCCATTTTTATTAAAATTATATAAACTTTATAAATTACATATAATTTTTTGATTTATTTTATACTCTGCTGTCTCTTTTAAAACCGTTGCATTGTATTCTATATCAGAATACTTGTCATATATTTCAGCATCCCTGACTATCTCCATGTTCCAATGCTCAATGTAAAAGTTGTTTAATGGAAGTCTTATATTATATGGCCGCATTAAACTCATTTCATCAGTTATTAGTACATCACAATACCAGCCTTTCACACTGTCAACTCTTCTGTATTTTTCAAGTTCTATTACATCAAATTCACCATAGCATATTTTCACAAGCTCCATCCTGTCACCATTGCGCATACATATGTCACCTTCAAAAATAAAATGACCATTTCTATCTCTTAAACCTGAACATAACCTATTAACTTTCATTTCTTTTTTCCTCCAAATGCTCAAATGCCTTTTTATGTGCCCTATACACCCTTTTCTTATATTTCTCAAAATTATAGTCGAGGTCTTTTTTATCACTGTATATAAATTTCACAATATCATTCCACTCTTTTATATCAATATATCTTGCAAATAATACTGCTGCCTCGACCGGATTTTTTAAGCTTCGGATTATCTTCTCTGCCTTTATGCTTTCTCTCGCCGTCCTGCTTTTGAGAATATCAATATATTTTTCCTGTTCGAGTATCTCAGATACATCATGTGCTATGTTTGCATCTCCCGGTGAGCGGCTGCCTTTTGGCATACCTGACAAGTCAGGAGAGGATATTACCGCTATGTTTTCCTGCATATCTCTTAATCTCTTTTGTGCCATTCTTAACTTTATACGATTTTGTCTTATGTTTCTGAAATACTCTCTCATTTTCTATACCTCCATCAATATTCTTCAGGTGCCGGATTTTCCGGCAATGGCATCCAGAACATTATCCTGTCCGCCGCAAAACTCCATCTTAATTTCCCGTTATCCTCTACAACACTCATAAGCGACTGCCTGCACTGTTCTTCATCAATCTTTCTAAATGCAATATATTCTCCCGGCTCATCAGGGCAGGCTTTTCTTCTCGTCGATACCCACTCACCAAAAGCCGGTACAAACTTTTCATTCTCCGGTAATACCTCAGGATAATTGTGTATCTCATACTGACCGGAAACAACATCGCTTTCTTCTGTGTCATTTTCTTCCGGAGGATTCATTGAGTCGAAACCAGTTTCGCTTACAGTATTTTCAGGCTCTTTTGATACTGTATCACCGCTTATATCACTTTTCTGTTCTGTTTGCTTATTTTCAACAGCACTCGACTTTTCTTTAGCAGCGGCAGTATGTTCATGTTCTATAATATCCTGCTCATCTTCATCAACATCCGGCTCAATTTTAATATCTTCATTACACATTTCATATACAAATTTAAACGCATCAGTCAACTGCTGCCATGTCGTTTCCTCTGCCTCTCCGGTACGGACATTTATAATAACAGGTGGTTCATCAATGCCGTTTATTGACAGCATCAGCTTTCCTATTCCCTTTACCCTTGCCGGAATCATATCCACACCGCTCGGACTCAAAATATCTGAAAACTTTTCAGCAAATTCTTTTTCGCTATACATCGGATTTCCTGAATACTTTTTTAAAAGCTCTGCTGCCGTTTTAAATTTTTCATTATTTTCTTTAAAATAGACATACATCCACTGTTCAAATATATTTTCAAATTCTTCTGCAGGCTTTTCAGGTGTTTCCAATGCCACTTCTATATCTGTTATCTTTTCTTCGTCCCTCACTTCTTTACGGATATTTTGTATCTGACCTTTTGTCATTTCAGGCGGGATATTGTCAGCTATAGCATCAGGGAGTGTTATCATCTCGGCAAGTTTAGCTACTCCATAATCCTTGTATGCAGCCGCTATATGCTCTCCGTATCCACCCTCCGAATATTTTTCATTTATCCTTATATACCTGCTTACCATGTCCTTAGACAAATTATATTCCGATTTGGCAAAATCATTTATATTTGCATATCCGCTCTCATGCAATATCGTTGTGTCTTTTGCTATTCTTAACAAATATCCTATCCTACAAAAACTGTTTGCCGCCACGAGCATCTCTTTGTCAAGCTCTGCTTTAAATTCCTTGTATGTTTTCTTTTCAGTAAGTTCCATATAACCTCCTATGCTATTTTCTGCGTATCAGCAGACAATCTTTTATTTACTATTTCTCTGTATGTTCTAAGCCATTTATTAACTTCTGTCTCCTCAGTTTTTTTATCATATGCTCCATACCATTGCACTATATGATCCTTTTTAATCTCAATAGTGACAAATCTTATATCCGGATTTTTGCTATGCCTTAAAAACAATATTGTACTGGTCTGTCTGTTATGTGCACGAAGATAATTATCCCCGCCTACACAGTGATGAAGTACATGACCCTCCTCGATTATGTCACTTGCCGACTTTGGAATAACTATCTGATACTTTTCATCCTTATACATATAAACTTTTGAAAGCTGTTTTATAAGTTTTGGTATCTGTGTATATTTTTCATCAGCAGTCATGCTTTTTTCTTTTATCTTCTTTGCATCGCTCTGCATAACCATTTCCTGATGTGCTGCGTCAAGGTCACGGGGTTTTGAATACACATTGTTACTAAGGTCATAACCAAGTTCTATACGCATCTGTAAATAATCAAGATATTTTCCTGCCCTTTCATTCAGATAATGATAACCAAATCTGTTAGGATAATCGCCCTCTAAATCATCAGGACTTTCATATCCCACATACTTTGCAAGCTGATTTATAACCCTTTTAATACTCATATGTTCAGCAATCTGTAAAAGCTGCTCATATATCCTATGTGATGAATAACCGACTGAAAGTATCTCATAAAGCCATGCACAATATATCATTTCAAACTGCTGCCCCGTCTGCTTTTGCAGCCGGCATATATTCAATATTGTTATATTTCCCTCCTGTTCTACAAGATAAGGTATATCTTTCTTCTGTATTCCAAGCATATCCTCCGGTCTTGCTGCTACCATATCCATATCATTTGTCTGGTAAAAATTAGCTGTAAGCGGCTCTGCCAACTTCCACAACTGCATTTTCACAAGATATTCAAGCTGCGGGTATCTCCTATATGCCTTAAAATATCCGTGAATATCTGACTTAGGATATTTACTTAAAAATCTGTCTATGGCACAGTATTTAAAAGCTGATTTTTTTATATTTACAAGTGATGGTTCATACAAGAAACCTTTTGTGCTTTGATATGAATACATTCCAGAAAAATTTCTGTCATACCAACTGCACTCTCTGGTCCATCCATCATATATGCAAAAATCTTTATGTTCTTCTGTCGGTGTGATATAAAGCCTTGTCATTTCATTGTAATCATAACTCTCTTTCTCACCTTTTCTTATACGCTGTAATACAGATACTTCTCTTATTACAAGACCGTCTTTATAAGAATCTGCTTTATATACTGTCAGATTTTCCTCAATCTTTCTTTCTCTTGCCTGATACTTTCCTGATATGCCACATTTTTCACAACGGCTTATAAGTCCCTGCTTAGGGGTGGCTACAACTTTTTCTGCCCGACTCTCATAGCTCACACCATACTCAATTGCTCGTCTGTACTCCGCACCACATGTCGAACACTTAAAATCAGCATACCGCCCTTTTCGCTTATACCACATGATATGCTTACCGAGCTTATCAAACTTCTTTTTACAATATGCCTTAAACTCATCGTCAAGCGGTTCTACACAACTGCATCTTTCTTCAAGCTGCTGCATACGCCTTTTATATGCTCTGTCTGCCTTTTCACTTGCAATGGCATTTTCAAGCTGTCTTACAACATAAAACAAATTCTCGTCAATAAACCGTATCGTTTTAACTTTCTTTGCATATCCTGCCACTATGTCATATGTCTCTTTAGAATAAGCCATATCACGGCTTGCATATAGTGTTGGTACTGTCTGCGGAAACCATATCTCTGAATTTTCTATTGATTTGCCCGACCAGTTCTTTGTGTCATATTCATAAATACCATAATCAACCGGAGTGACTATAATCCGCCTAAGGGGTTTCTTTCGATTTTTGGGATAAACATCAAGTAATAATATACTGCTGCCGTCTATATCCACCACTCCTGCCGATACGCTGTAACGCTTTCCACGCTCACTGTACTCCGTAGGAATAGGCGGTATCTTAAGTATTGCTTTTTTCTTCATCTTTCTCTGCCCCCTTAGTACAATGACTCAATCATCTTTTCCATAGCTTCTTTTCCATCAAGATAATATGCTTTTATAACGGCAATAAGCTGTTTGTCAGTGCCACAGCACACTCCCATGCTGCCCGTCTTATGTTTGCCTGCCGCACTTTTCATACTGCCTATTATCTCTTTAATACTTTTGCCTTTTCCTCTTACTGCTGCCGCAAAGGACTCATCCCTGCACAAAGTCATAGCCATTGCCGCAATAGTATTAAGTATCATTTTCGTATCCTTGTCTGTATATTTCTTTTCGATATTCAGCTTACCGACAGCCGCAGAAAAAGGTGTGCAAAACGCACCCATACCGTCAATAAAATCATCCACATCCTCTTTATCCAATCCGTTCTCCTCTGCAAGCACATAAAGATTTTCCTTGTCACCCTCCTCTAAAAGTCCCTCAGCACTCTTGTTTATTTCCTCAGCAGACTCAAACTCACCAAACACCTTAAACATTTCTTCCTTTGCATCTTTTTTAACCTCTCTTGCCATGCGAAGCTCCTTTCCCTGTGGGGCTGCCCCCACAGAATAAAAACAACTGATAAGTTACTGTATGTGATACGCTAAAAAGCGGTACAGTCAATAAAATCTGCCACCCATAAGACGCTTTACTACATTTAGTCCAATATACTCGCCCGCTGTCATTTCAACGCTCTTAAACGGCTTATATAAAGACTTTTCTCTCATACCGAGTTTTATTGCAATCTCCTTAAGTGTGTATGATTTTTCTTTGTCAAATAAATCAAATAACTGTTCCTGTAACCACTGCTTTAACTCCAAATCTCTCTGACGGTTTTTATGTGGTCCGTCATCACCTTTATGTTCTTCAATGGAAAGCGGTATAAGATTTAACTTAAAGTTCAATCCCCCCTGGCTTCTGAACACTATATGATGTAATTCTGCCATTATCTCCTATCCTCCATTTCAAAATCATATTGCATATTTGCAATCCTTTTACGAAGCTGTATAAACTCCGCTTCACTGTACTCATTTTTCTTTTCATCAACGACTGAAACAATGTGACCGCCCAATGCCATATCAGCAAGCAGACCGTCAATAAGCTCAAGGTTCTTAATTCCTTTATAACCCGACTCTCTCTGAGCCTTAAATCTACCGTCATTTATTCCAGCTGCCAACAGTGCATCATCTATGTGAAGCTCAATATCTGACCGCTTTGTAAACTGACTGAGGACATAATCAGCTATCAAAAGTGCTGCCCTATGCTTTGTAGTACCTGAAATCTTTCCGTACTTTTCAACCGTGTAAGTCTTACCGTTCACGATAGTTTCAAAAACTACGGAAAAATTCGCAATACCGCACCTGATAGAGCCTGTCCATGTCATATCAACAAACACCCTGCTCTTTGGCAGGTCAGGTTGCACCGGTGCAACTTCCCTGTTTTCCATCACAACGACCCCTTTCTTTGTTTTCAATGTGCCATATATATAAAATCCACCTACATAATCAGAGTAAAAAATCTTTGAACCCGTATATGTAAACTTATTTTTATAAATCTTTTCAAATATTGATGATATATCATCACCTGACTTTACCATGTCATACATCTTTTTCTTTGTGAGTGTAGTAGTGTTCACACGCTCGATAGGTCTTTTAAGATTGCGGCTCGAAGCCCACCTGTGGTGACTTCTCTTTTCCTGCTTGGTTATGTATCTGCCGTAACCCTCAAGACCGAAATCCTCATCAGGCTGTGCAATCTTGCTTTCGCTCCTGCCAAACTTCCACTTGCTCTCCGCCACATCCCTGTCCATGGCATTGATGATGATATGATGGTGAATACGCACTTTCTTTGTATCTTCACCCTCCGGAACATACTCGATAACATAAATATATTTAAGCTCATCAAGCCCCTGTTTTTTACGCTCTCTCTTTAATGCTTTAATATAGTTATTTATATCTTTTCTGGCTCTCTCCAGTGTCGGATAATATCCGTCTTTGTATGTAAGCGTTATAAGGAGATCACCTTTAACAAAATTAGTATTTAACAGCCTGATAACAGTAAGCTGTGCATTTTTATTATTTAGATTTTTCTGTGCTTCTCTTGACTCTCTGCTCTTTTTAGTCTTTGGAGTATCTTTTCTGGTATTCCATACCGGATAGATATTGCACTCAACAAAATTGCCTGATATTATCGTCTTTTCACATATCCTGCATTTTCTTATATAATCCATTTTTGCTTTTACCGGATCAGCCTGTCCTAATACCGAACTGTCATATATATCATCTAATGTAAGCTGTGCATGAGGTACCTGCGGTTTGGTTTTCCATTCCTTGCCATATACATCCTCAAAGCTGTACTGATACCATCTTTTGCCATGTGCTACCTCATATGTCCCATTTTTTAATACTCATTACAAGGACGGTAAAGGGGTTGTCCCCCCTTGCAAAACCTTGTTTACTATGGTATATTTGAATTGCCATGTGCTTGTACTTTGTACAAGTCAGAATTAAGCCGCTTTTTCCCAAGCGGCTTTTTTCATGCTATTTTTATTTCAAAATAAATCTCAAACCAGACATCTGCACATACATACGCATCAAGTTTTTTTGGGTCGATTTCATCCTTTGATTTATTGCGTGGTATGCAGTGAAAACCTACTTCTTTTACATTCCTTTCAAGCAGCTCCCCGGCTTTTGAAGCAAGATTTCCAACATACCCGACATAAAGAAGCGAATCCGCTTTTATATGTACTCTGGTAGCATTTGCTATGCTGTCCGTAAGTTCTTTTAACTTCATCAAATCACCCCGTATTCTGCTAATGTGACTATCACACTCACCGCCCCGGCTACAAATACTGCTGCCACAAACAATGTTGTGTGTGCAATAATCTTTAATCTTTGGTTGTCAATAACTGCTCTCTCGTTTTCAAGTTTATACTTCTGACACTCCAACTGACTCTTGCGTATCCTCTCGTCCAATATCCTCTGTTCCTCTACTGATACTATCTCCTGCATTTTTCTTTTCCTCCTGTTCTTTTCTTTTCTGTTCCTCTGCTTCTTTTTGCTTTCTCAACTGATACTGTAAGCAAATCTTTTTTATACCCATGATGATTTCTTCTTTTTCTTCCTCCGGTGTATCTATCCTGCGGTATCTGTGTACTGTCCCATCTTCATAATGAAACTCTCCAACATACTCAAATGTTCCCTGGTCAGTAGTGACTGTCTCCATGTTTTCCACCTCCTGTTTATAAATATGTATATCTCAATTTGTCCTATTATTGTTTTTTGTTCTGTATTCTCCTATAATCTAAATACCGGTTGCGCCAACAACCGAGTATTTAGAAAGGGGGCATATATTATATGAGTACATTTAAAACCATACCTATTACAGGTACTTGTCCTGTAACTAACAGTGATGTTACCGTCAATGCAAGATACCGATACATCCACCCTTTAGGTGACCCAAACGGTCACTATCTTCTTGGAACTGTTGATTGCGAATATGCCAATATATGCACACATCAACAATGCCAAATTGCAGAACCATTTTTCGATGCTGATTAGTCCTTGCTAAAGAAATAAATCCTTTCACCACTAATCCGCATAAATGGCTGAAACATATCAGTAGGTCCTGCACATTTTCCTTCCGAAACAGGTGCAGGACTTATCGGACATATCTGACATGGAAATTCTTCTCCTGCCGTTCTTTCATGTATCATGTCCTGATATAAACAGTTCATCCAATGAGCTATACATTTTAACGAATTCTTTCGCTTTTCTGATAATTTCTCATCATTTACATTAAAAATTCCAGAAGAAATCGGTAACTTAAGCTGAATAACATATTCTTCCTTTTTGTTGAAACTGACAGTCAGATACTTGCTTAAATCCGTACCTTTTTCAATCTCTAGGCATAAATCGTTAAACAGCTCCTTTATGAACTCCTGTTCCATCCCTGCTGCATCGTCTTTTTTCACATCCTCAAAAATGCTATGCTGTAATGAAAATAAATCTCTCATTTCTTTTCTATCACTCCTCTTTCTCAGTGCCTTTTAATCTTTATATGTAATACATATAAAGATTGTTTTATCAGTTAAATTTATATTTAATAATTCTTCTACAGACTGCTTTTTTTCTATAGCAGTCTGTTTTTCTCTATCTGTCACCTCTCTCACCTCTTTTCTGAAAACATTGATTTTCACTCTATACTCCCCTATACTCTAAATACAGGTTGCTCCAACAACCGAGTATTTAGAAAGGAGATTTCATATGAGTGAATTAGCCGAAAAAATTTATACATGGTTTCAATCTCATCCACAATATAACTTTTCAAGAGATTTATCTGTCAAAGCTCTTGAAGATTCTGCCATTAAAGAATTAGTAAAAAATGACTACATCCGAGTTACTGCTAGGGCTCTCGGTTATATTTGTGCTGAAATTCTTTAATTTTTCCTCTTAACCAATTAGGAATATATATCCGCCTTAATTCCTTTAGAATTCTTTTTAAAGGCGGATATGTTAATTCGACTTCTACACTTTTCCATTGTGCATCTTTAAGTACCTTTACATCATATATCCCTTTTCTTTTGTTTTCTCTAAACTGAACCGTGTACCGATGACCATCCATCTTAAATCCTATGTACTTTAATGACACATCTACATCAAATATTTCCATGTTTCACCTCCTCTCTATTGCTTTTCACTCTATACTCCTCTATAATCTAAATACAGGTTGCTCCAACGACCGAGTATTTAGAAAGGGGGGTTCGTATGAGTGAATTAGCTGAAAAAATTTATATATTTTTTCAATCTGACCCTAAATATTACTTATCTCCTGACCCTATAATTCGCAGCAACGAATTAGCGGCTATTGCAGAGTTAGAAAACAATTTTTACATTGATGTAAAAATGAGAACTATTGGTTATATCTGTGCAAAAATAATTTAATCTTCTGCCGTATCCAAAGTTTTCGATGTATCCGCCACAATTCACTTATGATGTATCTCAGTGGCGGATATGTTAATTTAATCTCTACTTCCTGTTCTTCTCCATCTCTACATACCTCTATTTCATAAATACCTTTTCTTTTGTTTTCCCTAAACTGAATACAATATTTATGACCATCCATCATAAATACGATATATCTTACTGACACATCTACATCAAATATCTTCATGCTTTATCTCCTCTTTTATGTGAATTTTCGTATAAATATAGTTACAAGTATTGTGGTAACAATGCTTACAATAATCTCTACACAGATACAGTATTTTGTATAAAGTTTTTCATACTCATTTTTCAACCACTGTTCCTGGCTTTTTAAATTGATATTTTCTTTTTTTATTTCATCATCTAATGTCTTAAGAAGTTCTCCTGCTTCCTCAATCTTTCCCTCTGCCAGAAGTGCAAATGCCTGCTCCTCCATTTCACTTCTGCGGTCATATTCTTCCTGTAAATCTTTTACAGCTTTTATTTTCTGTTCATGTTTACTCATCCGGCTCACCTCGCTTTCACATATCTCCACAAAAGACTTAACACAAACCCGTTAAATGTCATTCCCTGTTCCTCGGCTTCCTCTTTTAATTTTCTATGAAGTTCTCTCGGAAGTCTTAATGTTGTTACTATCATCCACACACACCTCATTTCAATTTGATGTCATAATCATACGAAAAAAGTCGGGGTTTTCCCCGTTGCTTAGGCAACGGGGTTTGTCAAGTGTTTTATTTTTATGCGGTTATTTTTGCCGCCATTCATCAAGCTCTGCATGTCTGCTGTCCCTGCGTTGTCATTGTTTTCTGTCTTTCCTGCTGAATCCCCAACATATAACCTAAGATAAACATCTTATTGTCTTCGTTCAGTTTCTGAAACTCCTTAGCCGTCTTTTCAATAAGCTCCTTTTTACTACTTTTCATCGTCCTCACCTCTTTCTTTTCTCAAAACCTTTACACCTACTACCAATGTTGCTGTTCCAACCGCTATCTGCACAATCGCAAATAATAACTGTAAAATTTCCATAACATTTCCACCTCTCTATCTATTTGACAACTCTTCAGAAAAAGCATATTATTTAACCAGGGAAGCAAGCGGATAACTTGCTCCCCCTTTTGCCTCAGGACAACATTTTGTGGATGTGGTCGATTAACTCTATGAGCTTATCAACCAATGTTGTTAGTCCCTGAAGCATTAAGACGATGCTGTTTATTATCGTCAGCCAGGTAAGAAGTTTCGGCTTCTTACCTGGTTTTTTGTTTTTCTTTTGCTTTTTCTTAGACATTGTTTTTTCCTCCTGTTGTTTTGGTTATCTTAAGTCATTCATTTGACTTGATGAATACATTTTAATATCTATTTTTAACTTTGTCAAGTCATTTTTGTGATTTATTTTTATTTTTTTGACTTGACTAATTCAAATAAAACTTGTATTCTTTAATAAACATAGAAAAGAGGTGATTAGATGACTGCATGGGAAATTTTTAAATTTATACTAGATATTACTTCTGTCATATGTAATGCAATATTGATTGTAATCCTGGTAAAATATTTAAAAGCAATACATAATAATGATAATGAAGAGGAGGATTGATATTTTGGAACTTCATGAAAGAATCAGATTTTTGAGAAAAGACACATTAAAAATGTCTCAGACAGAATTTGGACAAAAACTTGCTGTAAGTCGCTCCGTTATAAATAACTTAGAAAGCAATGTTCTTGCTCGTCCCGACCAGAAACTTTCACTTTTAAAACTTATGTGTAAAGAATTTAATGTAAGTGAAGACTGGCTGTTGAACGGTAAAGGAGAAATGTTTGTCAATGACGAAACAGAATACAGCACACTTATAGAACAGACTTTGTCAGGTGAAAACGAATTTGCTAAAAATATTTTCAAAACTTTTTCTCTCTTCGATGAGAAAGACTGGGAAGCGTTGCAGCATATGGTAGAAAAGTATAACTCTGTTGCCGACTCAGATGACATATTACGATATGATGAAAATCCGGCAGCTTTAGTTCCTGATACTCCGGAAGAATTAGAAAAGATAGCCCCACCTGTCCAGGTGAAAAAAAACGAGGTGAGTTGATACACTCACCCCTTTTTACATTTATTTGAATATTATCAGTATTGTATCTCCTGCAAATGCAAGGTTATAGTAAATTGTTTTTGTGCTTCTGTAATAAATTGCATATATAGTTCTTTGATAATAATTTATGTATTTTCTCCTCATATACTCCCCCTGTTCTGTAAAGGGTGAGTGTGCAGAGTAAGTATAAAACAAAATACAGACATACTCTTAAAAATCTCCTGATATAAACTCAAGAGATTTTTTTGACATTTTTGTATGTTGCAAATACTTTTTGCATATGATATAATGTCGGTAGACAAAGAGAAGCTATTGTTCCATAGCGAACACAAAACAAAACCCCCGATGTTGCCGCATCGGGGGTTTTTATTCCTATTTTGATGTGGAAGGCTTAATACCACAGGTTAGTTGCCGATTATTCATTACCATCTAACCATTTGATGATGTAATGACAAATCACACCACCCATGACAGTAACAAAAAGAGAGGCTATATACTCCATAACAAACACCTCCTTCCCTTGCCGGTATAGGAGAGGCAACAAACCTATATTATCATATAAGATGACATTTTTCTACAACATTTTCCAAACAACTAATCTTAAAAATGTGAGGTGCTGTTTTGACATTTTTGTATATTGCAAATACTTTTTGCATATGATATAATGTCGATAGACAAAAGAAATTATGTAATCACAATGAAACAAAACCCCGAAAGTCTCGCACACTTTCGGGGTTTTTATTCCTATTTTTAGTAGTGGGAAGGCTTAAACCCACAGGCTAGTTACCGATTATTTATCGCCGTCTAACCATTTGATGATGTAGTGACAAACTACACCAGCCGCAACAGCGACCATAAAAGAAAATATGTAATTCACAATGACCACCTCCCTTCCTTACCAGTCTGGGAGCGGTAACGAACCTATTCTATCATATAAAATTACATTTTTCTACATTATTTTCTTGACAACCGATATTCTAAATGATAAGAGGAATTTTGCTTTGTGCCAGATTGTAAAACTTGACTATTTATATTATAATATAAAAAAAGAAACGGAGATGAAAACGATGTGTTCAATATTATTATCAATCAATCCCCAATATGTTGAAAGCATATTGAATGGTACAAAAGAATATGAATTTAGAAAAACAGTATGTAAAAAACATATTGATAAAATTATTATCTATTCTACATCTCCTATTATGAAAGTTGTTGGTGAAGCAGAAGTAGATGATATTCTTATTGGTGACCCTGAGATGATATGGCAATTAACGAAAAAAAAATCCGGCATAGATAAAATCTTTTTTGATGAGTATTACAAAAACAAAACAGAAGCCGTAGCATACAAACTAAAAAATGTTATAAAATTCGACTCTCCGAAAACACTAAATGATTATGGTGTACATAATGCACCACAGTCTTACCAGTATATAAATTGAATTTGTTATTATATAAAGCACCTCTCGTACGATAGGTGCTGTTTTTACATTTTTGTATATTGCAAATACTTTTTGCATATGATATAGTGTCGTCAGACAAAGATATCATAGGTCCATGTCGGACAATACACGAAAACCCCGAAAGTGTGTGTGACTTTCGGGGTTTTTATTCCTATTTGTTTAAGTTGCACCGGTGCAACTTTTATTTAATTTTGTTACTAAAATCATTTTTTTCAAACATCTCATAAACAGCATTAGGACTATCATTTGTCACTTGAAAAATTTTAAATTCTAGATACTCCAATAAATTAACTCTTTTATCTACTAAATATTTTAAATCATTATTTGAAAATGTAATTATGATTTGCTGTTTACGAGATTTTAAATTTAATAGATAATGTTCTCTTGCTATTGAATAACAAGTTTTTGTTGCGTCCCTTCTTCCAAATATAATTCCTAATTGTGACTCATTTGTTTCCATAATGCTTAACAATTTGTTACAATATGTATTGTTTGGTTTCTTATCAGGCTCATTCTTACATTCAACAATAAAATACGGTGTCATATATGAAAAAACAGACAAATACCGTGTTCCTAATCCACAAAGTACTGTACAATCAAATTGATTTGTTAATGTTCTTATATCATTAGAAACCTTTACATATCTTATGTTACTAAATAATTTCAAAACTAACTTTTCTAATTTACTCCCCTTTGCAGTTGTATTCTTTCCATAATCATTATCCAACTCATTCCACATTTTCTTTAATGCTTCATACGCTGACTCATCAGGATTATAAAAACATTCATATAAAGATTCTCTATCATTAGCCAATGAATCAGCCTGTGAAAAATTTATTACTTTATCTCCACTTTGAAGCAATCTATCCTCTATTGCCTTAGCTATTTCCTCCTCTGTAGCATCCGGTTGTAATATAACTTCATATGCCGTATATATATCATCTACCGTTATACATTTCTCATCTTCACAATCATAACAATACTGCGGTTCCATTAATATATCAGGTATTTCATCCTTAGTTATCACTTCCAAAGTCGAATTACAATCTGGACATTTTATTAAAAATTGTTTTTGTAAAATGCCCTGTTTTTCAGAATACTTTAAAATTGCATCTGCCTGAGAGTAAGATACAGCAAGCCTTGACGATACAATAGATGCTGTAATATGTCTTTGATCACTAATAGGCAATGTAGCAAGCCAATAATCAAATTTTTCTACAAACTCAGGATTTAAAATATCAATAATTGGTATAAATTGTTTGTAAAACATATTGTATATCCTCCTCTTCTGCATATTGTAGTGTTTTAAAAAATCCAAAATTTTTTGTAGTGCCAAATTGTACTACAATTGGTTTATTTTTTAAATATGTATCATCTTTACGTTTATATACCAAATTCAATTTAGTACATTGTTTGCTCCTAATAATTGCATTTTTACTGTCAAAAAATGCTGATGTACATTGCAATGGTACCATTCTTTGTGATAAAGTATATATTTTAGTAAGTTCTAATTCATTATCTGATCCCACCTTTATTAAATATGCATCCCTATCCTTTTTAAATATATCTTCATTCCTCCCATCAATAGAAATATATTTTTCTACAATTGTGTCCATATCTTCCAATGCTTTCTGCTTATTTCTTACATCTAATTTTAAATCTTCAAATATTAAATCAATGTACTGTTTATTATATTGCCGCATACGCTCAACTTTTCTTACAACTTCTTCTGGCGTAAATGAAAATTGTGAATATATCCTATAAAACATTTCATAATTTTCTTTTTTGACAATTTTAGAATCTTGTTCGACATCATAGCCAAGCATTCCAATTACATCGTCTATTGCTGCAACAGCATATTCCATGGCATTTACTTTATTATCTAATAATAGTTTGTTACTATCTCCGTCATGTCTAAATATTGTACTTTTTGCCTTTGCTCTGCTAACAATTAACCCGTTGTCTAAATATACCTCTATGAAAACCGGAAATACTGTGTTTATTCCCTCCTGATTCACTTCTCCGCATAACATTAATTTGGAATAAGTAAATTCTAGCTTTATAGCCGCTCCAGAATCATCCTTTATGATGTTATATTCTATTAATTCCCTATTATGCGTATTTTTATACTCAAGAATATTGAGCATTGGACAATTCGGATATTTTCTTTTTATTTTTTCCTCAATTATTATAGGGTCACACTGCTCCGAAGTTATTCTTTTTATTCGCTTATAACAAAAATCTTTACTTCCCTCCTTAGCCACCTTTAACAACCATTGCCTTACATCTTTTTCGCATTTCTCATCTGTATCTGCATATTGTTTTATAGCATTTATATAGTCTGCCCTCGTAGTCTGAAATTTTAATCCTCTGTTTTTTAAAAATTTTCTCATTATTGGGTTCTGCAAATAATCATCTCTATCAAGAAAAGCTGGTATCTCCATATATATTCCTCCAAAATTGTTACACTTTAATATAAATATATCACATTTTAAAGTAAATAGCATTATATTTTTATGAATAATAAAATCTTATTTGTTATACTGATGCAATTTTCACTTCTTTTATCATTTTAATTTTCCCACTTGACATTATACTTACACAAGTATATTATATTTACAATACTTACCAGGAGATTTTAAACATGGCAAATACTAAATCAAACACATCAAGCCGGACTAAAAGCAAAAACAAGTACAACGCAAAAAACTATGACCGTTTTAATGTTGTTCTTCCAAAAGGACAACTTAAAACTCTTGACGATACGATAAAGCAGCTTGGTTATAAAAGCCGCAACGAATTTGTTTTATCCGCTATAACCGAAAAATTAAATTCAGAGCTATAATAAAGGAGGTCACCACATGGTAGCCATATATGTCCGCCAATCACTCGACAAAAAAGACTCCCTCTCCATCGAGTCACAGATAAACGACTGCATCACGCTTTGCAAAAGAAACGGCTGGGATGATTACCAAGTCTACAAAGACAAAGGCTGGTCTGCAAAAAACCTCGACCGTCCGGAGTTTCAGAAAATGAACAATGATGTTGAAGCTGGGAAAATAAAGGCTGTTGTCTGCTACAAGATTGACCGTATAAGCCGAAGCATCCGTGACCTTGTTAATCTTATCGAGGATTATCATGAACTCGGTGTTCACTTTGTTTCTTTTGCCGACAATATCAACACTGCTGCCCCCGGCGGTCTTATGATGGCTACTCTCTTTGGCTCGCTGGCACAGATGGAGCGTGAAGCTATCATCGCAAGAGTGACAGACAACTACTATTACCGCTGTGAACTTGGTTATTGGGGTGGCGGTCCTGCTCCGTACGGCTTTAACCTTAAAAAGATTGTGGAGAACGGCCAGAAGCACACTGTTCTTGAGATAAACGAACGGGAAGCGGCGGTGGTAAAACAGTTCTTTAAATGGTATCTCGAACCTGATGGAACTATATATGAGATACTTAAAAAGGCGGACAAAGCGGGTATCACTACACGAAAAGGCGGTGCATGGACTTCCAGAGTTGTTTCCGAGCTTTTATCCAAGCCCATGTATGCACCTAACTCTATGGATATTTACAATTTTTATGCAGCGCAGGGAGTGCGTGTGCGTGTTACTCCTGAACAGTGCGACGGCAAACTTTCTCTCAATGTTTTTGGCCGGCGTGACAGAGGTAGCAAACATCCAAAGCGTTCCCGCCCGGTAAATGAAATGACTCTCGCTATCTGTAAAAATCCACCGATTATCGACAGTGATACTTTCCTTAAAACACAATTTAAGAAAAAAGCTAAGTTACAGGTTTCTCCACGCACCGGCACAGCAAAAACGACAATGCTCAGCGGTCTTGTAAAGTGTGCCATATGTGGCAGGGCAATGTCTCCTAGCGGCAGTTCCCGTGGTGTCAGATATTTTACCTGTTCCGGTAAGAGAAATTATGCAGCCGGTACTTGTACTTCAAAAAGCATAAAGGTAGCGGCTTTAGAAAAAATCGTTACCGATGATATTCTCCGATATGCAACAAATCCAAAAGTCATTGATATGTTTCATGCCATGCAAGGCTCTAAGCTCACAGCAGAACAAAGCCATGAAGTAAATCTTTTACAGCAGGAAACAGCAAAACTTGATATTGAGATTGATAATCTTTTAGATGCCTGCTCTGCCGGTAATGCTACCGCTATTGAATATCTTAATAAACGAATTGAAAAGCTTGATAACAGAAAGCATGATATTCTAAACAGGATAAACGAGATAAAAAAAGAAACTGAAAATGTCATCAGCCTTTTTTCAGGTATCGAGATTGAAAATGTTCCATATATTCTTGCACATGGTTCTGTAGATGAAAAAAAGAATGTATGTCAGTTTTTGCTTAATGTAGTCCTGTTTACAAACGCTGATGATGTAAAAGTCTATTATAAGATGTAAACTATATTGACATTTTCACCGTATTGTATATATTATATTAACAAAAAGCCCTGTTTTATGGGCTTTTTGTTGTACTTCATACTGCGTCTAGTGTATCAACATCCCACTGTATCGCATGATAACCACATTTTTCTGCACTTTCAATAAGCACATCATTATAATCACCATATGGTGGTCTGAAAACTTTCATGTCATATCCGGTGAGCTTTTTTACTTTATTATGTACTTTCATTATTTCATCTTCACATTCAGCCGCAGAAATTGTTGACATTTGTTTGTGGTTTTGACTGTGGTTTCCAAGTTCGTGACCTGCCCTATAGAGTGCCTTTACATCATCAGGATAAGTATCGACCCAGCCACCGGTCATAAAGAAAGTTACATGCACATTTTTCTCCTTTAGTGTTTTTATAATTGACTGTGTGTCTTCATTCCCCCAGGGAGCGTGTTTCCTGATGTGAACTCCTAAATCTTCAAATTGACTAACCTGCTTTTTAATGCTACAATCGCAAATGTAGAAACTGCAAAACTAACCATATGTTATGTTAATCATACAAATATATTTGAGCAAGAATTATAACATTTTCTCAAATACCTAAAATTACACACTGCAGGAAAGGAGGTTATACGATGAATATCAGGAAATATTTTACCAGCAGATTTTTTATTATACTTCTCATTTTACTCCCTGCCATATGCACCGATTCACTTTTGACTAATGAATTGTCAGGTACAGTGCACTTTCAGACTATAGCTCCTTTCTTTTTACAAACAGAAAATGACATATCTGCAAATAAATTATATGCAAATGCTACATCAACAGATAATACCACCGCAAATGATGAACAGGGCGGTGTTTCTTTATCCGGAACAGATGATAATTCTCTGTATCATTATGAACTTATCTGCACGACAAACACGCTGAGCATTTCTGAAAATTTTCAATTTAATGAGCTGATAAACCGCATACGAAAACAAGGAGGAATTTTAGATTTTTCCTTTATTTTCATGCCCGTTTTTATATTATCTGCATTATATCCTGTCTGTTCTGAATACATTTCTTTACATTTTTCAAAAACAACCGAAATCGTAACCTGTTATCTTCATAGATCCGACGGCAAAAAAAAGAATGGCTTAATATAATAGTTTTCTATGTGATTATGATGTTAATATCAAAACAATACACTACAATTAACCAAGTTGAAATCAATGGTTGATTCTTGACTTAAAGTCCAAAAGACAGATATTATTTTTTAATTAATGCATCATATAAAATCACTATACTTTCTTTTTTTAGGAGGATTTTTAATTTATGAGCCTTTCAAATATAATGGGATTACTAGGCGGTCTTGCTCTATTCCTTTATGGAATGCAGATGATGAGCAATGGCCTTGAACAGACTGCAAGAAATCAGATGAGAGATATTCTCAAAAAAATAACTTCAAACAGGATAACCGGTGTTCTTACCGGTGCACTTATCACGGCTGTCATTCAGTCTTCTTCCGCAACTACGGTTATGGTTGTCGGTTTTGTTAATTCAGGAATAATGAATCTTGAACAGGCAACCTGGATAATAATGGGAGCAAATATTGGAACTACAATCACAGGACAGCTCATTGCACTTGATGTCGGTGCCATTGCCCCGCTTTTTGCATTTATAGGTGTAGCAGCAGTTGTATTTCAGAAAAATGAAAAACTTAAACATGTCGGTGAGATACTCGCCGGTCTTGGTGTTTTGTTCATCGGTATGAACATGATGAGTTCCGCAATGAAACCTCTTGCCAATGAGCCGCAATTTGTAAATATGCTTACAAAGGTTGAAAACCCTATTGTCGGAATACTCATGGGTATGGTATTTACTGCGATAATACAGTCTTCTTCCGCTTCGGTCGGAATACTTCAGGCACTTGCCGCAAGCGGTGTCATAGGGCTTGACAGTGCTGCATTTATCCTTTTTGGTCAGAATATCGGTACATGTATAACTGCACTTCTCGCATCTATCGGAACTACAACAAATGCAAAAAGGACAACTCTTATACATATCATTTTTAATGTATTCGGTACTATCGTGTTCACTATATTATGCCTGATAACACCTCTTATCAGCATTATGCAGCATATTACACCTGCATCTGTTCCTTCGCAGATAGCCAATCTTCACACATTGTTTAATATCGTCACGACACTGCTTTTGCTTCCTATCGGCAGTTTTCTTCCAAAAGCCGCTTCTCTTATACTGCGTGACCGCAAAGATGAAGCACACCCCAAAAACGGCATGTTTGTAAAATATCTTTTAGATCCAAAGAATGTGCATACAGAAACAACCATGATTTCTGTTATATGCATCGAGGGAATACGAAACGAGCTTTCAAGAATGACGGCAATGGCAAAAGAAAATGTGCACGACTCTTTTGATGTATTTGAGCATTGTGATGAAAAAAAATTTAAAGAAGTTGAAAACCGCGAAGAATACGTGGACTTTCTCAACAAGGAAATATCGAGTTATATAACTAATGCAATTACACATGAAGCGACAAAAGCCGGCAGCCAGATATTCAACTCATTTTATACGGTCACAAGCAATGTCGAACGAATAAGTGACCATGCTGTCAATATTGCCGGATATTACAAGATGATACATGAAAAAAATATTATTTTTTCTGACAACGCCAATCTTGAGATAGCTGAAATAAAAGATACCTGTGACCAGACTATGGATATGCTTCTTGAAAAACCTGAAAATATTGTCAAATGGCATGAAAATGTGACCTGTATGGAACAAAAAATAGATGATATGACCGAACATTTCCGTAATAATATGTATGAGCGTATTCAGGATGGAAAATGCTCTGACGAGGGCAGCATACTCTTTTCAGAAATGCTTACTGATTTTGAGAGGATAGGCGACCATGCACTCAATATTTCAAATGAGATACTAAAGATAACAATGAAAGAAATCGTGTAAAAACAGCTAAAATGTTTTAATTTAATATTTAACATAAAAAAGAGCAAAACCAGCGTTTTGCTCCTGGCATTACATTACTTTACGAGCATTTTCTTATGCAATAAAAACAATCCCGGAAAATCTTCTCTTTTGATCTTCCGGGATTTTAACTTAATTATTTTAGTCGGGCTGATATTTGAACTCCTATCTGCTGCCCGATTATAACACTATCAGCTGCTATCGCATCATATCAGAAAGTGCTTCATCAATAGTGTTAAATTTTATACAGACTATTTCTTATACATAATCATACCGGAAACCTTTGGTGCAGCAATATTTCTTAAATCAGCTTTTTTAATCTTGACATTCTTTTTTGCAATAGTATATTTAACATACTTTTTACCACCACTCTTAAGTGTTATCTTTTTATTTTTTACTGTATATGAACAAATTTTTTTTCCATCCAGTGTCTTTACCTGAATATTAATCTTTTTTATCATTGTTGCCATATACTGTGTATTATTTAATATATTGGCCTTTAATACAATATTTCCTTTTTTATCATAAGATATATTATAAACATCCACTCCTGATTTTCCATATGGCAAAGATGACACTGCCTGTTTACTTCTCGAATAAACATTTTTCTTTACATCTACCGTGCACTTTAATTCTGTTTTATCTGAAAGTGTTGCTGTAATAATTGCCGTTCCGTTTTTCTTTGCACTTACAACACCTGTAGAAGATACTGTTGCAACTGCCTTGTTGCTTGTCGACCACTTTACACTATCTGATGTGTTACTTACAGAGAGCTTGTGGTTAAATCCTGCCGTCAATGTAATTTTAGTGTTACTTATCTGTGCATCTTCTGAAGTTTTCTGAACAACTTCTAAATCATAATACACTGCCGACTTAAATGAAAATACAGCCTTATATGATGCGTCCGCTGATGGTTTCCATGAATCTCCCCAATAATACAGGTCTGACTGCCCTTCTGACTGATGCCAGTCACTTGAATTGATAGCAAACGACTCCAAATAAGTTCCATCTTTGTAATATGATATCATTCCATCCGCTACACTCTGAGAATAAATGAAGAAATACACACTCTTTCCTGCCTCAACTGAAAACTCATGTGTCTGCTCTACACCTGCCTCAGCATTCACATCCCCACTTGAATAAATACTTTTTAAATCATTTTCTGCTGCACTGCTCTTTTTACCAACGCACCAAACACTTCCTACCGTTACTGCTGCTGCCATTAAAAGGACACCAGCTTTTTTTAATAATCCTGTTTTCATTTTTTCCTCCTTTGATTCTTAAAACCAGACTTACTTTTATTTGTTTTCATTTTCAGAAAGCTTTTTAAATTATATCACAATATTTACTTTTTTTTCCAAATATTATTTTATTTTTATATTATAGAAATACACATCGTCCATATCTTTTACTTCACATTCATACCCGGATTTTTTTATGACTTTTTTCCAAAATTTAACCGAGCCTTTATTTGCTTTTAATGCACATACGGAGCATATGCCTTTATTTATACTCCATACAGCTTCTATCAATTCTTCTGCTATGTGCTGTTTTCTATATGCTTTTAGTATAAATAATTCCTCAATATAAAAATCTGCTTCATCAGGTTCTCTTTCCCTGTCCGGTACTAAAAACACAATAAGTCCTGCAATTTTCCCTTTTACTTTAATTATAAACGGCTGTTTTTCCGACATTTCAAAATATTCTGAAACTTTATCCGGTATAAAAAGTGCATCCTCTGTCATACATTCTCCCATCCATTCGGCATATGATGACATTTCGTATATATAGAGGTTAAATAATCTTTCAAATACTCTCCTATTTTCACTTGCTTCTGACAGATAAAATCTTTTGCTTGAAATAGCTGCTGACCGTTCTTCAGCGTCTATACCACATATTTTCTTTATAAATTCCTGATGTTTTTTTGCCGGCTCGCTAAAAATAAAATTTCTTATATCACCAGTGTCCCTTATCGCCAGCTTTCCGGCATATTCCATACCAACATGGTCGCACCACCTTTTATATCCGATTTCAAAAGGCTCAACCGCATAACCTTCATCATAACCATGAGATACCATTATGGCACTTTTTATCTTTATACCACTTTCTTTTCTCCTGCCATCAAAATAATCCTCATTTTCAAATGCAAAATCCATGAGTTCTTTTACCGCATCACTGCAATAAAATGAATGAATTGGAGTGGCTATTATGACAACATCATATTTTTTTATCTCTTCAGCTACAAAATCAACTTCTTCTTCATACAGATTAAATAAATCGTATTTTATTTTCATGTCCTTTAAATATGCTGCTGCATTATCACACATAATAGCCGTATTTCCATTTGGATTTTCACTTCCCGATAATATACAAACTTTCATAACTTTACCTATGCCTTTATAAAAGATAATATTCCATCTACAAAACCAAGACCAAGCTTATACAGACAATAAAGAAGAACTATTGCCAGTATCCATACTAAAACCTTATAGATAAGGTATCCTCTTGCAAAGTCTTTTCTCTCTTCAGATGTTTTTTTACTAAATGCAAGTACGAGAACATATATGAAACCGATTATAGGAATATTCATGTAACAGATCGTCTGAAACCATCCTCCTGCCCTTCCTATCTTTTCAATCCTTTCATTTTTCTTCTGTTCTTTTATCTCTGGAGAAACCTCAGGCTTTTTTTCTTTTTCTACAGCATTCTTTATTTTCCTGTCATTTAACACTTTAATTTTTTTTCTATCCGCATCAGCCACTCTGACAGGATTTTCCGCCTTATTGTCATCCTCCCGTTTTTTCAAATGAGCTTGAACAGGCTTATATGCCTTTTTTTTCATGTCAACATCTTCATCTTTTGTTCTTTTAACTCTCTCAGTCTTTTTTTTCACCGGTTGTTTTGGTGGCTTCTCCTCTTTTTTTTCATTGTCAGTCAGGGAAGCCGCCCCAAAATACTCCTCATGTGTGGCAACAATATCTTTAAGCGACATCTCTTTAAAAGAGGAGTCGATGCTTTTTACAAGCTCATCTATATCATTTTTATTTTCTTCCATTTATCACTTCCTCCTCTATTCCTCTTCCTGAGGTTCTTCCGTTGCCACCGGTTCACTTGTATCTGTTGGCGTCTGATTTTTTTTGTTACTTTCTCCCTTTACCGGAAGTTCCTCAAGTTCTTTCTTATACATATCAAACATCGCTTTAAGATTATAATATTCTGAGTAACCCTTACAAGCATCTAGAGCTTCTTTTGCCGAATCAATAAGAATCTGCATATTTGACGGCTGATACAAATAACCATGCATCCTCTTTATTCTTGTTCTTGCAAGCTCTATCTTATTTTTGTAAATCTGATTTTTCAAAGCTCTCTCTGAATCATTTTTCTTCTTCTCTGCAAGACGTTCGTTCTCCTCTTTTTGCTGTTTTTCATATGCTTTTACCACTTTCTTCCAGCTTACTGTCTCGTCCTTTAAAGAGTCATATTTATTTCTTGCCCTTACCGCATAATCTGTTCTTACATCATCATCCACGATACTTGATATCATGTCCGTAAGTTCCTTATAATCATTTTCCAAATCGTAGTAATCGGCGATATTACTGATATACCTCTTTTCAAAATTCTTGAGTTTTTTAAGCACTTCTTTCTGATATTTTTTATCCTTAAGTACCTGAACTTCATCTGCTTTCTCAGAGAGAATTGTCTTTGAAAAATAATCCATACCATATGTTCTTTTGCTGCTTCCTGAAATAGCTGTTCCCTCTATGATATTTCCATTTCCATCATATTTTGCAAGACTTATCGTAGACGGCATAATAAAGTCTTCCGGTTTTAATTTTTTATGAATATCATCCATATAATCTTTCCATATAACACCCGGAATAGAAGCACCTGAAGCCCCTGGCATTGCTCTAGGAGTGTCATAACCAGCCCAAACTACAGTTGTATAATACTTCGTATATCCGCAGAACCACACATCCTTACTTGAATTTGTCGTACCGGTCTTACCTGCACATATCTGACCGTTATCAAGTTTTAATTTGCGTCCCGTTCCGTATGACTCATTAAATACTCCCTTTAACACATCAGTCATCATCCATGCAGCATCCTGTGAATAAACCTGATCTTTTTCATTGTTATTCTTGTAAACTACACCGTCAGAAACATGTTCTATTTTCTTGATGCAGGTCCTGTCACTGTAACTTCCGTTGTTTGCAAGCGTTGAAAATCCTTTTGCCATATCGACTACACGCACACCCTCTGTAAATCCACCAAGAGAAAGTGCCATATTGTCATTATCAATATAACTTATATTATGGAAATGAAGCTTATCAAGGAATGACAATCCGTATTTTACGGTAATATTGTCAAGCACCTGCCATGCTACTGTATTGAGCGACCTTGCTACTGCCTCTCTTATCCTTACATTTCCATGATAACCGCCACCTGCATTTGATGGTCCGTTTGCAAATTTATGGTCATTTACTATGGTAGACGGGGAATACATACCGGATTCAAATCCAGGAGTATAGTCAATAAGCGGTTTAATCGCACTTCCTGACTGTCTTGCAGCAAGATATGCCCTGTTGTACTGGTCATTTTTTCCACGGCCCCCAACAATCGCCTCGACATAGTTTGTCTCATTATTGATACATACCGCTGCCCCCTGAAGTGCATATTTGCCAGTATCACCATCTTTTTCTTTATTAAATGAAAGTCCGTTATCTACTGCCTTTTGAAGCTTTTTCTGTTTCTTCATATTTATTGAAGTATAAAGCTTATATCCGCCTGAACGTATGCTCTCTATTTTTTCGCTATATACTTTTGAATATTGTTTATTGTATTTCTGATAATCTTCTTTTGAATCAAATACATATTTAAACTTGAAATTTTCTTTTTCCATAAGTGATATGGCTGCACAATGGATAGCATAGCTCATAACATAGCTCTCTTTACTGCCACCTTTTTCCGAAAACTGCTTTATATTTAATTTCTTTTTCAGTGCGGATTTGTACTCTTTAGGTGTAATAACACCCTCTTTACACATAATCCTTAAAACACTGTTTCTCTTTTTTAATGCTGCCTTTGGATGAAGAACAGGATTGTATGATGCAGGGCTGTTTGACAGTCCTATAAGCATCGCTGCCTCATGTGGTTCTAAGTCTGCACACTTCTTCCCAAAATAATATTTGCTTGCCGCACCAACACCATAACATTTGTTTCCATAAAAGTTACTATTACAATAAAACTCCATAATCTGAGCTTTTGTAAATTTACTCTCTATCGTCGGTGCAAGGAGTATCTCTGCAATCTTTCTTGTGTAACTCTTGTTCTGCGTGAGCAGGTTGTTCTTTATAACCTGCTGTGTAATCGTACTTCCACCCTGTGTTATCTCCATGTTGTGTTTCAAAAGCGAAACACCTGCTCTCATCGTGGCAACAAGGTCCACACCTCCGTGTGTCTTAAATCGCTTGTCCTCCACGGCAATATAACCCTCATAAATATATGGCGATACATCATTTATCTTGACATATTTATAACTTCCGGCATTTACTGAACCTACTTGCTTACCCTTTGAGTCATATACCACCGTGTCTTCTTTCATTACAAAATCATCTTCACTAAGATGAACAAGTTTGTCAAATACTTCCTCTCTTGCCTCTGTAAACATAGGAAGCACTTTGACATATACACACAAACCTACTATTCCGCCTATCACCATTACTGATGCCAGAATACCCATAGCAGTTCCTATTATATTGGAAATAACTCCTGCATAACTGCCTATTACTCCTGCTATGATACGGAATACATCTTTCGCGTTTTTAACATATCTGCGTAAAGTGTTCATAACTTTCCTCCAACTAAAAATCAAATACGGCTTATTTTTCACCAAAACAGCCCATCTTATATCAAATGCCATGGATTGCAATATTGCTATCCGCTTTTGACCCTTGCATCATATAATACTATTTTTTGAGATATGTGTAAAGTTTTATTAGATTATATTGACATGATTTTTTAGCTGAATTACAATAAAAGAAGCTCTATATGAGAGGTTTTTTGTTGCTTACCGCACTATAAGTGTGAACAGTAACTTTTTCTCGTGAAGCAAAAAAATAACGAAAGGTTAAATCATGACTGAACAACTCTCTTTTAATAATTTTGGATTTATTGGATTTGGACTTATCGGTGGCTCTATAGCACACGCATTAAAAGAAATCTATCCTTCTTCCAATATTATTGCATATAACTACTATAAAATCAAAACACACAAAAAACTTGAAGCAGCAAAACAAGATGGTATCGTTGATAATATCAGCACATCACTAAGTGATTTTTCAGATTGTGATGTTATATTTCTTTGTGCTCCGGTTCTTACTAATATTTCTTATCTTAACGAACTCTCACCTTACATATCAGAAAATTGTTTACTTACTGATGTTGGAAGTGTAAAAGGAAATATCCACAAAGCCGTAGCAGAGCTTGGACTTAACAAAAATTTTATCGGTGGTCATCCAATGACCGGCTCTGAAAAAACCGGATATGCAAACTCCGACTCATCATATCTTAAAGATGCCTACTACATTCTCACTCCGACTGAGGAAGTCCCGGCTGAATATACTTCATGGCTTAAAAATTTTATAATCACTGCAGGCTCACATTGTGAGATAATGGACTATAAAACCCATGACAATGTAACTGCTGCCATAAGCCACTGCCCTCATATCATATCGGCTTCTCTTATAAATACCGTGGCTAAGCTTGATGATGACGGAAAATATGGCAGACTTGCCGCCGGCGGACTTAAGGATATAACACGCATTTCTTCTTCTTCCCCCGAAATGTGGCAAAATATCTGTCTTTCAAACCCAGATGCAATAGTTTCATTTCTCAACAGATACATTGCTACTCTTACAAATGCGAAAGAAGCAGTTATAAGTGGTGATTCAGACAAACTGATGCAATTTTTTGAAAGTGCAAAAAAATATCGTGATAAACTTTAATAAATGGAGGTAACAATGAATATATTAGAAGGACTGAACCCCGAACAGGAAAAAGCTGTTAAACATTTTCAGGGACCTCTCCTTATACTTGCAGGTGCAGGCTCCGGTAAAACAAGGGTTCTTACACACAGAATAGCCTTTTTGATAAATGAATACAGAGTAAAACCTTGGAACATTTTAGCACTCACATTTACAAACAAGGCTGCCGGTGAGATGCGTGAGCGTGTGCAGTCACTCCTTGCAGAACAGGCTGATGATATATGGGTGAGCACTTTTCACTCAACCTGCGTCAGGATATTGCGAAGAAATATTGAGTCACTCGGTTACTCACGGAGTTTTACGATATATGACGGTGACGACCAGAAAACGCTTATGCGTGAGATAATCAAATTTCTTAACCTTGACCCGAAAAAATATAAAGAAAGAACTTTTATGAACGCTATCTCCTCAGCAAAAGACGAACTTGTCTCACCTGAGGAATACGAAAAAATGGCGATGGGCGACCACCAGAAAGAACTTTATGCAAGAGCATACAGAGAATATGAAAGACGGCTTCACGATGCCAATGCACTCGATTTTGATGACCTTATCTGTAAAACGGTACAGCTTTTTAAAGAAAACCCGGATATACTTGAATATTACCAAAACAGATTTAAGTACATAATGGTTGATGAATATCAGGACACAAACACAGCACAGTTTAGACTTATACATCTTCTTGCCAGCACAAAAGGTGATAACGGTGAGACATTGCACAATCTTTGTGTGGTAGGTGATGATGATCAGTCCATCTACAAATTTCGTGGTGCAAACATCAAAAACATACTGAATTTTGAAAACTCCTATCCTGAAACAGAAGTCATAAAACTTGAGGAAAACTATCGTTCGACCCAGAACATCCTTGATGCAGCAAATGCTGTTATTAAAAACAATCAGGTGAGAAAAGATAAGGCTCTCTGGACACAGCACGAAAAAGGTGATCTTATATATCTCTCACAATTTGATTCCGATTATGACGAGGCATCTTCCATCGCTGCTGCCATTGCAGCAGTCACAAGAAGCGGGCAGGCAGACTATAAGGACTTTGCAATTCTTTACAGAACAAATGCCCAGTCACGTATTTTCGAGGAAAAACTTGTAACAAACAATATTCCTTACAGGATAGTCGGTGCTGTAAACTTTTACCAGCGTAAAGAAATAAAAGATATGCTCGCCTATCTCCGCACGATAGAAAATGGTCTTGATGACATATCGGTAAAGCGAATAATCAATGTTCCAAAAAGAGGTATAGGACTTACAACGATAGACCGAATAACCTCTTATGCCATAGAGCATGAAACAAGTTTTTACGGAGCATTGCAAAACTGTGATTACATCGATGGTGTCAAACGAAGTACCGGAAAGATAAATTCCTTTGTAAATCTTATCGAGTCATTTAAGAGACATTTAGAGATGGACGGCTATGGTCTTGATGATCTCATAAAAGAAATCATCGATGAAACAGGTTATGTAAAGCTTCTTGAGGAAGAAGATACCGAGGAAGCAAAAGGTCGTATAGAAAATATCGAGGAATTTGTCAACAAGATTGCATCATACATTGAAAGCTGTGACGATGAAGAACCATCGCTTAGCGGTTTTCTTGAGGAGATAGCTCTTGTAGCTGATATTGACAATGTGGATGAGAGTAATGACCTTGTTCTCCTTATGACACTTCACAGTGCAAAAGGTCTTGAATTTCCGTATGTCTACCTTGTCGGCATGGAAGACGGCATCTTTCCAGGATATATGGCAGTAACAGGTGATGACCCTGAGGAGATGGAGGAAGAAAGGCGACTCTGCTATGTAGGCATAACGCGTGCACAGAAAAAACTTTCACTCAGTTGTGCTAAAGCAAGGTTTAGAAACGGCGAAATGCAATTCTACAGACCATCACGCTTTATAGATGAGATACCCCGCTATCTTATCAAGCAAACAGGTCCGGCAAAACAACAGACCACGCAGTCTGCAAAAAAAACATCCGGAAGTTACAGTGCGGCAGACTTCCTCAAAATGCAGCCAAAAATGCAGCAGACTCCGATATATAAAAAAACAGATGCAGCAGCCACAACCTGGAATCCGCTTGCGGAAAAAAAAGCAAAACAAAAACAGCATCAGGCATCAGGCATCGAACTCCTGGACAATCCTCTTATCAAAAAGGGCTTTGGAAACACTAAGGCTGCCACTGCTTCCTCTTCCACGCCTGATTATAAAACAGGTGACAGAGTTTCACACATCAAGTTTGGAGAAGGTGTAGTCAAAGATATGACTGAGCGTTCAGGTGATTATATGGTAACTGTTGAATTTGACAACCAAACCACACGCAAAATGATGGCTTCCTTTGCAAAACTTAAGAAAAAATAACTATTATACTACTAGATATAACGATTATCTTATGATATAATAATGACAAAATCCGGATGCATCGCATCTGCCGCACTTCGTGCTATATGATTTTATCGTTCACAAATTCAGTACAAGAAGAGAACAACTTTTCTTGCTTTGCTAATTTGTGATATATTTCAACAGACATTTTTTTTAGAAGAAAGGATGGGGATTATGAGCAACAAATTTGAAGATTTGATCAATGCAGCAAAAGTTTCTGAATTATTACACAAAAAAGAACTTGAAGAAAAGAACAAAAACGCTATCGTTATCGTTCTTGCCGTACTCGGTGCGATTGCAGCAGTAGCAGGTATCGCATTTGCGGTTTATAAGTATCTCACACCTGATTATCTTGAGGATTTTGATCCTGATGATTACTCAGATGATTTTGACGATGACTATATCGAGTTCTCTGACGGAGAACCTGAGGCTGAGGACTAATATATATTTGATATAATCTATTATCAGATTTTAATATGTATTTTAGACTTAGACAAATATTATAATTACAAGAATACCGAAATGGATATTCCATTTCGGTATTTTAACAATTACCTGACATTATAACTGAAACGGAGGAACAACCAATATGAAACTTTGGGGAGGACGATTCACAAAGGAAACCAACCAACTCGTGCACAATTTCAATGCATCACTCTCATTTGACCAGAAATTCTATGAGGAAGACATAACAGGAAGTATCGCTCATGTAACTATGCTTGCTGAACAGAAGATAATCTCTGATGAAGACAAAGACACCATAATCGGAGGTCTTAAATCAATTCTTGAAGATATAAAATCAGGAAAACTCATAATAAATGAGGAGCATGAGGATATACACAGTTTTGTAGAAGCTCATCTTATCGAGCGTGTCGGTGATGCCGGAAAGAAACTTCACACCGGAAGAAGCCGTAACGACCAGGTTGCACTTGATATGAAACTCTATACAAGGAAAGAAGTCCTTGAGATGGACAAGCTTCTCAAAAATCTTCTTAGTAGTCTCTTAAAGATAATGAAAGAAAATCTTGACACTATAATGCCGGGATTTACTCATCTCCAGAAAGCACAGCCTATAACTCTCGCACATCACATGGGTGCATATTTCGAGATGTTTAAAAGAGACCGTTCACGCCTTAAAGATATATATGAACGCATGAACTACTGTCCACTTGGATCAGGTGCACTTGCCGGCACTACATATCCATTAAACAGAGAGAGAACAGCAGAGCTTCTTGGTTTTTACGGTCCTACATTAAACAGTATGGACTCCGTTTCTGACAGAGATTATCTAATCGAGTTTTCATGTGCGATGTCTATCATAATGATGCATTTAAGCCGTTTTTGTGAGGAGATAATCATCTGGAACACAAACGAGTACAGATATATTGAGATAGATGATTCATACTCCACCGGCAGCAGTATTATGCCGCAGAAGAAAAACCCTGACATTGCCGAGCTTGTGCGTGGAAAGACAGGCAGGGTTTATGGCTCACTTACTTCACTTCTCACTACAATGAAAGGGCTTTCACTTGCATACAACAAAGATATGCAGGAGGACAAAGAATTTGTATTTGATGCCATCGACACTACAAAAGGATGTATTCTACTTTTCAACGGTATGCTCGACACAATGACATTCAATAAAGACCGTATGCGTGCAAGTGCAGAAGGCGGATTTACAAATGCTACTGATGCCGCAGATTATCTTGTTAAACATGGTGTTCCGTTCAGGGATGCACATGGAATTATTGGTCAGCTTGTACTTTACTGCATAGACAAAAACATATCACTTGGAGAAATGACTCTTGACGAATACAAAGCGATAAGCCCCGTATTTGAAGAAGATATATATGATGCAATAAGCATGGAAACCTGTGTCGATAAACGAAACACAATCGGTGCACCGGGACCACAGGCTATGCGTGATGTTATAAAATTATATGACGAATATCTTGCTGGGTAGAAAAGAGCAAAACCAGCGTTTTGCTCCCCAACACTACTTTACAAGCATTTTCCTATAAATAAAAAAAGAAAAAGTTTTTGCAGGCTACAGCCTACAAAAACTTTTTCTTTTTTAATACTATAAGCATAACTGCACACACAATAAGTATCACTCCACAAATAATCCCAAAACCAAACGGTGTATTTGAAAACGGAACCCATTTTGAATTTACATTCATTCCATATATTCCTGAAATAAGAGTTGGAATACCCATGACAAGCGTAACTATCGTAAGCGTCTTCATTACATTATTCAGTCTATTGTCTATAACTGATGACATAAGTTCTCTTGTTCCGTTTACTATGTCTCTGTATATGCTTGTCATCTCAATAGCCTGCTGGTTCTCGACAATTACATCATCAAGCAGATCCTTATCGTCAGGATACTGCTCAAGTCTTTTATATCTTGTCAGTCTGTCCATTACAACGGCATTTGCACGAAGTGATGTTGCAAAGTAGACAAGCGTTGACTCTAAGGCATGGAGGTCAATAAGGTCTATATCTTCCGTATCATCATCGATTCTCTCCTCTATTTCAGTACGCTTCTTATCTATAACCCTAAGGCTGGTCTGATACGATGATGCCACCCTAAACAATATCTGATAAACAAATCTGAGTTTTTTCTTTGTGCTAAACTCCTTTACCCTTCCATTTACGAATGCTTGCAATATAGAAGTCTCCTCAGTACAGACAGTAATAATCGTGTCTGATGTAAGTATGATGCCTAGCGGTATAGTAGTATATGCTTCTTTATCATGTCTTATCTCAGTCGTAGGTATATCAATGAGAATAAGTGTGTATCCATCCTCAAGCTCCACACGCGAACTTTCCTCTTCATCAAGTGCTGCCAACAGATCTTGAATATCTATATTTAACTTTTCTGCTACTTCCTCACCTTCAGAAACCGTCGGGTTTACCATATCAATCCAGATTCCCTGAGTAAGTTCAGAAACCTCATATATCTTTTTATCATCTGTCCTGTAATACTTAACCACTTAATCTCACCAGCTTTCTTTCATTTTTTAATGACAATGCAGACATTTGCAATCCGCTTTCGCTGCTTTCCCATGAATACATTCACTTTGCTTATCTGCATTCTCAAAACACATTTAATTATACCCTATCCCCTGAATCCTTGCAACACAATACTTATCTGCTCAAGTAAAAGATACTTTACATCCCAATAATCTTCGCTCTTTGTCCATGCCTTTGCCTGCATCTTTATGTTGACCGGTGTAAGTTTATCAACAACAACACATCTGTTCATTTCATGAAGTATCCTTTCATTGCTCTCGATAAGCTTCATTATCTCAGTTTTCACTTCCTCGATATTTGCATCTAAAGAAACCGTAAACTCTAACACAAGCATTCTTTCGTCCTGCTTAGTTGTATTTGTGACATTTGAGTTTGAAATGGTACCGTTCGGTATAACGACAACCTTGTTATCCGTGGTGGCTATCCTTGTATAAAATATATCTATACTCATAACCGTTCCCTCAGCACCGGCAGTGATTATATAATCTCCCACTCTAAAAGGCTTCAAAAGAAGTATAAGCACACCACCTGCAAGATTTGAAAGACTTCCCTGCAACGCAAGACCAACCGCCAGTCCTGCCGAGCCAAGAACCGCAACAATAGAACTTGTACCTATGCCGATTATTCCTGCTATAACCATCAGGAGTAGAATATTATAGGCAAATGTGGCAAGTGACATAACAAACTTTTGAACACTTATCTCTACCGCCTTACGCTCCATAGTCTTTTTTGTAACCTTGAGAGCCAGTTTGACAAGTTTTCTTCCAATAATAAAAACAATTACCGCTATCAGAAGTGTCTTTGCAAAATCAAGCAGCCATTCTCTCTGGCTAAGCAGATATTGTATAAAAAAGCTTGTTTTCTGCTTATCAGATGCAGATGAGTTCATGACTTTCTGAAGTTCATCGACACCTATCGCCTTTCCACTTGCAGACTGCTCCACGACACCCGCTGCTGAGCTTAAAAGCCCTCTTGTATATAACATAAATCCCTCCTGTTTACCGTTATGCACTCTCTATATCTTCTAAATAAAGAATTTTCCACCACTTATTACCATACGCAACAAAAGCTTTGGGACTTGCCTGTAATATTAAATCCTGTGAATAAAAAGACCGCTCCTGAGCTTTGGCTCAAACCATGTACTCTTAGGTGGCATTAAAAGACCTGCATCTGCCACATCAAACAATTCTGATATAGATGTAGGATACATTGCAAATGATACTTTCATATCTGAATCAGCACGCTTTTCAAGTTCCTTAAGACCTCTTATACCACCGATAAAATCTATTCTCTCATCTGTTCTCGGATCTTTTATTCCAAGAACCGGTTCAAGAAGATAATTCTGTAACAGTGAAACATCGAGCGACAATACAGGGTCATTTATCTCAAGAAGCTCTTTCTTTGCAGAAAGCATATACCATTTTCCTGATAAATACATTGAAACCTTACCTTTTTTGTCAGGATGTTTTGCTTCACTTAAAGTTGTGACCTCAAAATTATCTTTGATTTTTTCGATAAATTCATCCTCTGAAAGTCCATTCAGATCCTTTACCGTGCGGTTATAATCCATTATCATAAGCTGGTCATCCGGGAAAAGCACTGATAAGAAATAATTAAATTCCTCCATTCCGTCATAACCATGATTTTCTTTTCTTCTCTTTAATCCGACTTTGACCGCAGAAGCTGCCCTGTGATGTCCATCTGCTATGTATATCTCTCCAATGCCTGCAAACGCATTTTTGATAATCTCAACCTCTTTACTTTCAGCAATCTTCCATACTGTATGACCTATGCCGTCAACCGCCGTAAAATCATAAAGCGGACTTTCCTCAGTCATAACTTTTGACACTACATCATTTATTGCTTTTTTAGATCTGTATGCAAGAAAGATAGGTCCTGTCTGTGCACTTAATGTATCTACATGTCTGATACGATCCTGTTCCTTTTCCTCTCTTGTATTTTCATGCTTTTTAATAACATTATTTACATAATCGTCAACACTTGCACATGCAACAATCCCCGTCTGCTCTCTTCCATCCATCGTAAGTCTGTAAATATAATAACACTCGTCCTCATCCGTTACATATATGCCGTCTGCCACCATACTCTCAAAAATTTCTTTTGCCTTGTCATAAACCTGCGGTGCATATGTATCAACACTGTCATCAAACTGAGTTTCTGCCCTGTCTATCTTCAAAAAAGATAAAGTTTCTCTCCTCACCTCTTCTGCTGCCTCCGCCCTGTTATAAACATCATAAGGTAATGCTGCAACCCTGTCTGCGACATCTGTATCCGGTCTTATTGCAACAAACGGTTTAATTATTGCCATAATACTTTTCCTCCATTTTTCTATAACTTTTTGCTTATATTTATCTAAAATAAAATATCTTTTGACCCTAACATACACATATGATATTATAACAAAAAAGAGAATAAAAAAACAGATGTAAATTAAACCAATACTGTTTATTGCAACAACTAAAAATAGACAGCGTAAAAAGGGGGCGGATGATTATGTTAAAAACTATTATATTTGACATGGATGGCGTTATCATAGACAGTGAACCACAACACGCAAAAGCAGCAGTCAGGACATTTAAGGAGCTTGGTGCTGATGTTGATATAGAATATTGCTATTCATTTATAGGAAGTTCAACTAAAAAAATGGCAGAGACAGCTATTAAAGATTTTTCTCTCGATATATCAACAGATGAACTTCTTGAAAAATTAAACAAAACCAAAAAAGAAATGCATGAAAAAGAAGGCTATATCGCTGTTCCCGGTGTCATAGAGCTTATCAAAAGGCTTTACAGAGACGGCATACAACTTGCAATAGCTTCATCATCTTCACCTAAAGAGATTGAAACTGTAGTAAAAAAACTCGGTATAAAAAAATACTTTGAAAAACTCGTGTCAGCATCACAAGTCAAACATCCAAAACCCGCACCTGACACATTTCTCCTTGCACTTGAAAAACTCGGTGCATCACTTGAGAATACCGTTATAATCGAGGATTCAGAAAATGGTGTAAAGGCAGCGAAAGAATGTAATGTCACCTGCATAGGTTTTTCTTCTCCAGATGCCGTAAAGCCACAGAATCTCTACAAAGCAGATGTGCTCATCGAGTCTTTTGACAGCATTGACAAGACATTTATCGAAAACACATTGTTACGCTCACATGGAAAACCGATAACTATAGCATCGACAAAACGACTTATCATAAGGGAACTTGCTGTATCAGATATACCTCAGATATATACCATATACTCTGACCCTCAGGTAAGGAAGTACATAGACAATATAGACGATTACCTTGACGCTGAAATGGAAAAACAAAAAGCCTATATACAGAAAGTCTATTCTTTTTACGGCTATGGTCTTTGGGGAGTATTTGGCAAGACAAGTAAAAAACTAATAGGAAGATGTGGCTTTGAAAATAAAACCATAGACGGCAAGAACGAAATAATGCTCTCTTATCTGCTTGACAGTGAGCACTGGGGCTATGGCTATGCATTAGAGTGCTGTGAGGCAGCTTTAAGATATGCAAAAGAAAACCTGGACATGAACCGTATAGTTGTCGTCATCGACCATGACAATAGCCGCTCTATCAAAACAGCCGAAAAACTTGGTTTTAAATATGAAAAAGATGTAGTATTCAACGATAAAGACCGGAAACTTTTTTCGATTCAATTATAATCAGCAAAGCGTCTGTTTGCAATAATTAGTAAAACCATTTATATTCAGTGATATTCGCAATTCGTTTCACTAATTGCGAATATCACTGTTAACTACTAAAATTATTTATTTCAAAAAAACGGGTAAAACTTAATAGTTTACCCGTTTTTATTATTAATTTTATACCAGAAACCGTCTGTTTTTGTGCCACCGGTTGTAAAAACAATAAGTGCACCACCGGCTTATTTCATGTTACCATTATCTTTTGTTGTTCTTTTTATTATTGTTTTTGTCTGTATTCTTGTTTGTATTTTTCTTATTACTTGCTTTCTTTTTGTTTGGCTTCTTTGTCGTTTTGGGTTTTGCTGTTGCAGTATTTCCATTTACATTGTCAGTTGTCCCTGCCTGTCCCGCATTATTTGCTGTTCCATCAGTTCCCTGATTTCCTGTAGCATCATCGACAACATCCGCCGTATCATCCGCAACATCGTCAACTACATCTGCTGCATCATCAACAACATCACCCACAACACCGTCATCATCACCGGTCATATCACTCTCATCATAATCACTGTCATCCTCATTTACAACAGGTCCAGCTGTCTTTTCAGCCTCAGGTTCCTGTGTAGCAGATGATGTAACCGAATTATTGTTCTTCCCGTTTCCACAACCGGCAAGCATCATAGTAGATAATGCCAATGTAGTTATTAACATCACAATTCTTCTTCGCATAATTTCCTCCTAACACAACTATATTTTTGTACTTAAGTGAAGCATTACCGCTGCCGTAAGATTACAGCAACAGCCACGCATTAGAAACAGGTCAATCAGTACAATCATCCCATCTCTTAAACATAGTATGTTACGAGTTTAGCAAAGTTATTCATTTTTCAATTATTTAACAACAATTTTCATAAATTTTTTCTTTCCTCGTTTAAGTACAATACCATCTTCCGTGATATTATCTTTATTTATAATAGATTTAGGCTCTGTAACTTTCTCACCATCGACAGAAACTCCGCCCTGCTGCACATTTCTTCTTGCCTCACCATTTGACGAAGCAAGTCCTGCCTTTACGAGAAGTGTAAGTATTCCTATATTTCCATCCTCATCAAAATCTTCACCGGAAAGCTCAGCAACAGGCATCTGTGATGTATTTCCACCACCTGCAAATAATGCTCTTGCACCCTCTTTTGCCTTGTTTGCCTCTTCTTCACCGTGAACGAGTTTTGTAAGCTCAAATGCAAGTATTTCCTTAGCTTCATTTAACTTGCTGCCTTCCCACTTGTCCATCTCATCAATCTGCTCTAATGGAAGGAATGTGAGCATACGGAGACATTTAAGTACATCAGCATCACTAACATTTCTCCAATACTGAAAGAAGTCAAACGGAGAAGTCTTGTCCGGGTCAAGCCAAACTGCTCCTGACTGTGTCTTACCCATCTTCTTTCCTTCAGAATTAAGTAAAAGATTTATAGTCATTGCATATGCGTCCTTACCAAGCTTTCTTCTGATAAGCTCAGTACCACCGAGCATATTACTCCACTGGTCATCCCCACCAAACTCCATGTTACAGCCGTATTTCTGATATAATGTGTAGAAATCAAAACTCTGCATTATCATGTAGTTAAATTCAAGGAATGAAAGTCCCTTCTCCATTCTCTGCTTGTAACATTCAGCTGCAAGCATACGATTGACTGTAAAATGTGGTCCTATATCTCTTAAAACTTCCATATAATTTAAGTCTGTAAGCCAATCAGCATTGTTTACAAGCATTGCCTTATCCTCGCCAAACTCAATAAAACGGCTCATCTGTTTCTTGAAACATTCAACATTATGATTTATTGTCTCGACAGTCATCATCTGTCTCATGTCCGTTCTTCCTGATGGATCACCAATCATTGCCGTACCGCCACCGATAAGTGCAATTGGCTTATTTCCTGCCATCTGGAGTCTCTTCATAAGACAGAGAGCCATAAAATGCCCCACATGAAGACTGTCAGCTGTCGGATCAAAACCGATATAAAAAGTTGCCTTACCATTGTTTATAAGTTCCTTTATCTCTTTCTCGTCTGTGACCTGTGCTATAAGACCACGAGCCACTAACTCATCGTATAATTCCATATTAACCTCCATTTATCTATAATTTACAGGTACTTACAAAACTGTTACAATATATAATTATTTTGTGCAAATATAACAAATAACACAACATATAACCAGTTTTGCAATGACCCATTTATAGTTTATCTGCAATTATGCTTTCTTTTTTTATCCTCATACATCCTGTCATCCGCTATCTTGCACAATTCCTCTATTCTGAATGAACCTTTTGCAAATGCTGTCCCTACAGCTACACTGCACGGACTCATACCATACTTTTCATTGACTATCTCAAGCTCTTTCTCCCATCTTTCCTTTATCTTGATGACATCACTTTCAGCACAGTTTAATGCAACCATTATAAACTCATCGCCGCCCATTCTGAAACCGTGTATATTTTCAGACAACATAGCCTTAATACTCTCGGCAGCCTTTTTAAGAAGTGCATCCCCGGCATCATGTCCATATCTGTCATTCGTTTCTTTCAGATGATTTACATCCATAAAAAATATACCGACTGATGCTAGCATAGTATATTCTTCCCTGCTTTTCGTGAAATAACTTCGTCTGTTATAAAGTCCCGTGAGAAGATCATGTTCACTGTCATAGCGCATTTTCTCACTCATTATCTTATTTTCCATCATAAGATGCACAGTGTTTAAAAACATATCAGAACAATCATTGAAATCAATTCCCACTTCCTCATCCTGCTCACCAAGCACAAGAACAATACTATATAAAACACCCTCTACTATTCCTGAACAGACTACTATTCTTTTGTTTTCAATAAACTCATAACAACTCAATAGCTCTTCTCTCATATCATCCGACATTTCAGCAACAGATGTATATATATAATGTCTGGTATTAAACAGTCTCCCCATTCCTGCATTGAGATATGTCTGATATTTTGTCACATCATCCGAATCTTTTCTGTAAACCACACTGTCAACAAGACCTGACTCTGTACACGAATATGTCAGCATTGCATCCATTCCAAAGCACTTTGAAAGCACCTTAAACAAAACTGAAAAATCATCGTGTATATGTTCCAAAACATAACTCTGAAACTGAACAATATTTTCTAAGGATTTAAGATATTCAATCATTTCTGCATTTTGTTTTTCCAACTTTTAGTCCTCCTGCAATTTGCAAAATCAAAATAACAATCCTGCTCTGATTCTCCGTTTCAAAGCTGTCACAAAGTATCAGACATTTTCCTGCAATATATTTTACTAAACCGGGGACAAACTTTCAGCCAAAACTTTATATTTAAACATGCATACCTGACTTTGTCCACACATCATCTTATCCCTCATAACCATTAGGATTTTTAGTCTGCCATCTCCATGCATCCTCACACATCTTATCTATGCTTCTCGTTGCCTCCCAGCCAAGTTCCTCCTTAGCTTTTGTCGGGTCGGCATAACACATATCAATATCTCCCGGTCTGCGTGGGGTAATCTTGTATGGTATCTCTTTTCCACAAGCTTTTTCAAAATTCTTAATTATATCAAGAACACTATAGCCAACACCTGTTCCAAGATTGTAAGTCACAAGTCCCGGATGTGTGACAAGTTTCTCAAGAGCCTTTATATGACCTGTTGCAAGGTCAACAACATGAATATAATCACGCACTCCGGTTCCATCCGGTGTATCATAATCATCGCCAAAAACATTTACACATTCAAGCTGTCCTGCAGCCACTTTTGCTACATATGGCAGAAGATTATTTGGTATGCCATGCGGATTTTCACCTATCATTCCACTCTCATGTGCTCCGATAGGATTAAAATATCTAAGCAGTGCTATATCCCACTCATTATCAGATTTGTATATATCTCTGAGCATATCTTCTATTATAAGCTTTGTTCGTCCATAAGGATTTGATACTGACAGTGGAAAATCTTCTCTAATAGGCACAGATTCAGGCTTTCCGTAAACAGTAGCCGATGAGCTGAAAACTATCGACTTAACACCATGCTTTTCCATAACCTTTAAAAGATTTAATGTACCTGTAAGATTGTTATCAAAATATCTAAGAGGTATCTGGCATGATTCACCGACTGCTTTAAGTGCAGCAAAATGAATTACAGAATCTATGTTTTCCTTTTCAAATATAGCATCAATGGCTTTTTCGTTTAAAAGATCTTCCTCATAAAAAGAAATCTTTTTTCCTGTAAGTTCTTCAACCCTTGCAACAGACTCCCTGCTTGAATTTACAAGATTATCCACAACTACTACATCATAACCTGCATTTAAAAGTTCCACATTTGTATGGCTTGCAATAAAACCTGCTCCACCGGTTACTAAAATCTTCATAAAACACCTCATTTCGTTAATCTATTATTTTTCCGTCTGTTTTCTGCTTAATTTATCAATCAATGTCATAAACCACACACTCAATGTGATACAAAACATCTCTCATATGTTCATACACTTTTCCTATAACTCATTATCACACATTTCAAGTGCTGCCGCAATAACCTTATCCATATCATAATATTTGTACTGACCGAGTCTTCCGCCAAATAAAACATTTTTCTCATTTTTTGCAAGCTCCTCATACTGCCGGTAAAGACTGTCATTCTTTTCATTGTTGACCGGATAATACGGTTCATCACCCTTTTTCCACTCAGAAGAATACTCCCTGCTTATAATAGTTACGGGCTGTTTTCCAAAATTAAAATGCTTATGCTCGATTATCCTCGTATAAGGTACATCCGCAGAAGTATAATTGACAACTGCATTTCCCTGATAATTCTCCATATCAAGCTTTTCAGTCTCAAATCTGACTGAACGGTACTCAAGAACACCGAGTTTATAATCAAAAAACCTGTCTATCATACCTGTATATATTATTTTATCGGCATCAATCTGATTTTTTATATCAAAATAATCGACTGAAAGTCTAACTTCAATGCCCTTAAGCATATTCTCAATCATTTTTGTATAACCTTCAACCGGAATACCCTGATACCTGTCATTGAAATAATTGTTATCGTAAGTAAATCTAAGAGGAAGTCTTTTTATGATAAATGCTGGAAGATCCTTACATTCCCTGCCCCACTGTTTCTGGGTATATCCTTTTACAAGTTTCTCATACACATCTTTACCTGCAAGTTTTAAAGCCTGCTCCTCAAGATTTTTTGGCTCACCTATATTTAACTCAGCAATCTGCCTTTCTATCACAGCTTTAGCTTCTGCCGGAGTCTTAATGCCCCACATCTTGCTGAAAGTATTCATATTGAACGGAAGATTATAAAGTTCATCCCCATATATGGCAACCGGAGAATTTATATAATTATTAAACTCTGCAAATTGATTTACATACTGCCATATCTTCTTGTCAGAAGTATGAAAGATATGCGCTCCGTATTTGTGAACATCAATATCATCAATTTTTTCAGTATAAATATTACCTGCAAGATGCTCTCTCTTGTCGATAACAAGACATTTCTTTCCTTTTTTATATGCTTCATGTGCAAAAACCGCACCAAACAGTCCCGCACCTACTATTAAGTAATCGTATTTCATATTTCTCCCCTTTTCCGTCATAATCAGACAACTTATTCACACGCATTATGCCAACAGTCTTTTTAACTGCATACACATCTTTAAAAATTTTATCAAAGGCATTTCTTATGATTTTAAATCTTAATTAGGACTCTTTAAGTCTCCGCCTTCTTTTGAAGAAAAATTGATACTGTCAAGTGTAAAATCATGCGGTATCATTATCTTATAACCCGAATATTTTTCGCTGTCCTTAACAGGAACCCTGCAATAATTTGTTCCCTTTTTCCATGTCGCATTAATGTAATCAGTCAATTTATTACCATCTTTGTCAAAAAATTTAAGACTTAAAACAACATCCTGTTCTGCTGTTTCAGCAAAATTAACATCAATTTCTTTTACTCCGTTATAATTGTCCGTTTTCAGATAACATTCCTGCTGAGTGTTAAACCCATAGTGAAGTCCCTCGACATTATAACCGGAATACTCAATGACACCTGAACTGCCCTCTTTAAACGCACCCTTTGGTGCAAAAACCGTATTTTTTAAGATAACGGCACATATTATCACAACAACTGCTATTGCTATACATATTATTGTTTTCTTTGATTTATTCATGTTTTTTCTCCTTACACCTATTTGTCCTGCAGGTAAATGCAAGGCTAATTATATCCTGTGTTAATTCCTCTATTTAATCAAGGATTGTGACATTTTCACAAATGCCTAATTAAGCAGGTGTGACTGCCCCTTATACACTCTCAGCCTTTTTAGCAAAAATAATAAGTTTACTGAACACAAAATTCAAAACTATCACGAGGACATTCGACAATATTTTCATTATCATATCCGACCAGTGCAGGCAGTCAACAGTCACATACATTATAACCATATCCATAACACCGGTAGCCAGGCGGCACCATACAAATGACATACACTCTTTGAGTAATGCCGAAAGTGTATCTGTTTTGCTCTCGAAAACAAAAATCTTGTTTGTCACATACGCAAACGCAACACCGAGCACCCACGCTATTGCATTGCTAGGGATAGTATCTATCCCCATAAGATGCTTGCAAACCGCATATGCCACAATGTTTATAAGTGTCGTAAATCCTCCGAACACAAGGTAAAGGATTGGCTCTTTATACTTTAAATATAAATCCCATATTTTTTTAATCATATCTTATCTGTTAGTCTCCATTCCATTACGGCTTTCCGTTAATAACCTATCATACATTCCTGTTCATATCTGCCCAAACAGCATTTACTCAACGGTAACGCTCTTTGCAAGATTTCTAGGCTTATCAACATCAAGACCTTTAGCTACAGAAACATAATAAGCTAAAAGCTGAAGTGGAATTACTGCAAGACTTGCTGCAAAATGCCCATCTGTCTTAGGAATATATGTTGCAAATTCAACTGTATCTTCTATATTATAGTTGCCATATGTCGTAAGTCCCATGAGGTATGCACCTCTGCTCTTACACTCTACCATATTGCTTATCGTCTTTTCATAGAGGTCATTCTGTGTAAGCACACCTATAACAAGCGTTCCATCCTCGATAAGACTTATAGTTCCGTGTTTAAGTTCACCTGCCGCATATGCCTCAGAGTGAATATAGCTTATCTCCTTAAGCTTAAGACTTCCCTCAAGTGAGATAGCATAATCTATTCCACGGCCTACAAAGAAAATATCCTTTGCATTTGCCTGTTTAGAAGCAAACCACTGAAGTCTTTCTTTATCGTCTATTATCTTTTGAATCTTATCAGGAAGTTCACTAAGTTCTGACAAAAATCCGTCATACTGCTCCTGATTTATCTGACCTCTTACCATCGCAAACTCAATAGCAAGAATATAGCTTGCTATAAGCTGTGTGCTGTATGCCTTAGTAGTGGCAACTGAAATCTCCGGACCAGCAAGTGTATAAAATACATTGTCAGCCTCTCTTGCAATAGAAGAACCGACAACATTAACAATACCGATTGTCTTTATTCCCCTGCTCTTAGCTTCCCTGAGTGCTGCAAGACTGTCTGCCGTCTCACCTGACTGGCTGATTATAATAACAAGTGCATCTTTATCAATGATAGGATTTCTATATCTGAACTCTGAAGCAAGTTCAACTCTTACCGGGATTCTTGCAAGATCCTCAATAACATACTGTGCAACCATACCAACATGCCATGCAGAACCACACGCAACAATATGAATCTGACTGATATTTTCAATATCTTCCTTTGCAAGACCTACATTAGAAAGGTCAATCTTTCCATCCTTGACAACTGAACCAAGCGTATCCTTTATAGCCTTTGGCTGCTCATGTATCTCTTTCATCATGAAATGCTCAAAACCAGCTTTCTCTGCTGCCTGTGCATCCCACTTAATCTCCTTAGGCTCTTTCTCAATCTCATCACCGTCAAGATTGTAAAAAGTAATCTCACCGGCTCTAAGTCTTCCGATTTCAAGATTTCCTATATAATAAACATTTCTCGCATAGCTGAGTATAGCCGGAACATCAGATGCAACATAAGACTCCCCATTTGCCGTAGCAAGAATCATCGGACTGTCTTTTCTTGCAACATAAATCTCCTCAGGATACTCCTTAAACATAACCGCGAGTGCATACGAACCACGGATTCTTATCATCGCATGATTGATTGCATCGACAGGAGTTCCCTCATATTTTTTATAATAATAGTCAATAAGTTTTACGGCAACCTCTGTATCAGTCTGTGAATAAAACTCATATCCTTTTTTGGTAAGCTTATCTCTAAGTTCCTGATAATTCTCAATAATACCGTTATGTACTGCAACAACATTACCATCATCACTGTGATGCGGATGTGCATTAGTCTCTGACGGCTCACCATGTGTAGCCCATCTTGTATGACCGATACCACAAGTTCCCTGCATAGCCTTACCGTCATTTGTCTTTTCGGCAAGCACTTTAAGACGACCTTTCGCCTTAACTACCTCTATATCTGCATCCCCGTTTCTCACAGCAAGCCCTGCTGAATCATACCCTCTGTATTCAAGCTTAGACAAACTGTCCAAAAGAATAGGTGCTGCCTGATGTTTACCAATAAAACCAACAATTCCACACATATTTTATAGTCTCCTTTATCATCAACATTATCTAAAGCAATTAAAAATCATAAACATAGTCTATTATATTTAATTTATCTGTAAATTGCAACTAAAATATGTCAAGTGCGTAGGTTTATGGGAAAGTTTAATGGCTGTCTTTGAGACTGCTATTAGATTTAAAAAGTGTCTCCATTTCCCTGAAACATTTCTTCCAATGCTTCTACCTGCTCTGTTGTAAGACCTGAATACAATGCAATTTCATCATTTGACAGCTTTCCGGCTTTTATCATTCTTAGTGCAGACTGCCTGTTGCTCTGTTCTCTTCCCTGCTCTATTCCCTGCTCATATTTTTCCTGATAATTCATTTGCAATGTCATATAATCCAACCTCCATTTCTCATTTTTCCTTACAGTTTTCACTGCTGCTTCCAGCTCCTTTGTAAATTCATCTCTTGGTTCCTCTCCGTCAATAAAATCAAGCAAACTTTTTAACTCAGGTGTAACATCATCCATCGTTCCTTTAGTATTTAATATAATCTTTATAGTATCGTCTCCAAGTGATAAACTTGTATCCTGAATACAACGATTTTCAAAAGTATATATATGCCGTCCCTTTCCAAACAAATCAAATGTACAAATAAAAATAACGAAGCTTTTCTTTAAACTTTTATAATTTTCTCCTTTTTCTAATATATTCAAATCTATCATTCCCTGATAGTAACGTGTTCTCTTAGGGATATTTCTATTCTCAACCGTTTGCATTTCGGCATTGTAAACCGTATTCTCGCTATCCTCCACATAAATATCCAGACGAACGCTTTTAGCATCTGCTGTAATATCTATAGTTTCTTGCGATTTCGGATATTCTATATGTGAAATCTTCACTCCCAGTATGCACTCTAAAAACGGTTTACAATATCTGGGATTTCTCATAATCACACTAAACATGAAATCATCTCTTATCTCCAACTGTTCAAATTTTTTCTCCATAAGCCTCTCCTTTCGTACATTATACATAGCATATGATAAAATTGCAATGTTACAGTGTGCTTCGAATATTTGTTCGTATCGTTGTACTTGCATAATATCACATGAATATATGTTCGTCAATATTTATTTAAATATAAACATTACATTTTATCGTTCTACGCAATAGAATCAGGCGTACTTCTTTAATAATATTAAGTTTCAGTCTAAAAAAAGCAGATGCTCACTGCATCCGCCTTTTCACATTCTTTTTTACTTTACACCACTTTACAACTTTTTTCAAAAAAATAAATCGTACAGGGCTTTCTGATGTATAATAAATTTGACAAAAACATAAGAAAGAAAGTGACCCTGTACGACAAAACTATTATACAACGAAAACACACTAATTGGTAGACTAAATCAATATTTTTTTATTTATTTTAAAACTTTTTCTGCACCTACCGCAGATACGCTGTTTTTACTGGTACTTTCAATATTGGCTTTGGAATCAGTTCATTCAATAAGATTCCTGTATCAGCATTTTTTATCCGGAATAACTTAGAAATCTTTTCGGAGCCAGAGAAGTCCTCGCGTATGTCACATCAGCCGTAAAAGATGGCGGTGTGAAACGCTTGTTTTTCAGTACATTTTCACCTGAACATCTGGAGATTTAATGTGCATGGCATGAAAAAGCTCCATTAAATCAGACTGGCAGTGATTGGATGCAGTATATACCATTATTTTTATATTCACTCCGATGGAATATCGAAGTGAGTTATTATGAGCAGAAAACATTCTGGTCTTTATGCAGTTATATGGTACGAAGCTGCAAAGGAATCGAAATGATGGTAAATCTTATCAACATCAGTTATTGTGCAATAAAACTGCTGCCTTATGTCGATAATGAATTTGCTGAATACAAAGATAAAAGTGTGCAGGAATTTCGGTTTGCCGTAAGTGAGGGCATCCGTAAGCAGATATTTTTCACTGGTTTCGTGCAAAATATCGAAACCCAAATAAAATCAAAATCCGTGATAAGTGCTATAAAACAAGCATTTAGGAAACATGAGTGTCATTTATAAAGTTGTAAAGTGGTATTAACAGCATTTCCAATCAAAATAATATTTGCAACTAACAGAACAATTATAATTTTATAAACTTTTCCTATTTTTTCTAATCTTTTCTCCCTTCAAAATTTTAAAAAAATACTTCATATCTCATCTCCTACGATTTACCCTTACTCCACTTTGCCATGGGTTGTTCTATTAGATAATATGTTATAAATCCGCATAAGATAGCTATAACTGATGCTAAAATAAAATTATGTATTGCAGACATACTTACACCAAAATATTTTACAATGCACTGTTGTGCAGGCCATCCAAATAAATATATTCCATATGAAATTTCAGCTTTCTTACCAAAATCCGCTATCTTTCTTTTTGTTCCATACCCTAAAGCCATCATAAGATATGGCAAAAACAAAAAAATAGTAATACGCATTATATGCAATGGAACACTTATCATCGCTAATACACTACAAATTAGCACTCCTTTAAGATCTATAACAATATCTTCCCTATAAACATAATACAACATTCCTACATAAAACAACACTGCAGGCCTTAAGGCTTCTCTTAGAAGAGGAACTACACCTAAAATTTTATAAGAAATTATATATATCACTACGACAGGAATAACCGTATATTTTGCATTCTTTTTATCTAATAATCCCATTTTGTACATTATATAACAAGCTATGTAACATAAAAATTCTACTGGTAAAGTCCATAACGGTCCGTTCACTGCAGTCTGCATATTCTCCAGAAACACTCCTGGCAAATCATGTACTAATATCATAAAAGAATTTAACAAATATTTATATGTTCCTACACTCGTGAAATAACTATCAATTGATAGCTCCGTAACTATAGGTCCAACAATAAAAGCCATAACAAAAGTCACAAATATCAATGGCGGAAATATTCTTATTATTCTTGCTTTAAAATAATATTTTGCATTTTCTAAACGATGCATACTTTTACAAATTAAAAATCCACCATATACAAAAAATATACTAACTGCAAGTCCTCCAAAATCAAGTTGATTTTGTGTTATGATGCACATAAATTCATGTTCTTTTCCCGCTGTTGTTGCCACATATGAATGTCCTAAAATAACCATTAAGGCGGCAATAAATCTTATTAAATTCAAATTATTATTTCTTCCTCTACTTATACTTTCAAGGTTATATCCTTCATTCATATTCTTTTCCATTTTTCACTTGTATATCCAATGTCTTACAAACATTGTTCCTTTCCGCATTTTTCTTTTACTTTTTCTTAAATATATAATTTTTTGCCATATTTATTATAGCCTTTGCTTCCTCTTTGTTGGTAATAAATAATCCGGCAAAATATATACATATACATATAATTAATGATACTCCGCCTAATAAAACAACTTTTAGGTAACTGTCAGCAAATAACATATTCTGATTTACAGTGCATACTATAACTGCAAATATAATAAAACAAACAAGCCACCTTTTAAGCGTAAGCCACGGCTTTCCCTCAAGCAAATGCTTATATGCGTAAAATATTATATCAACCGTTCTGTAGGCAGATGCTATGATTGAACCAAGCAATGCACCTATTATCCCCACTTTCCATATAAGCACAACTGATATAACTATATTAAGAACAGTTTCCGTAACCGCTCTCCACTGCGTCTGCCTAAAATGTCCCGCAAAATTTACTACATTATTTCCAATATTCCTTCCATAACTCATAATCGGGACAAGTACAAAAAAAACAGGATAAAGTTTGTCTATATAATTAACATCTTCCACTCCGGAAGTATATAATCGCATAAACGGTAATATGCATATGTAAACAACTGTCATGACCGAAAACATACTCCCCAGACTTATCACCTCCATTATATGGTGCAGCCTGTTATATTCTTTTTTATCGGTATTAAAAATCTGTCCAAGTCTAAAATTAAAACCGTTTACCAACTGAACGAGCATTGTATTTACCATCTGGATTATATTATTATACATCGTATACACACTTACCACCTTAAGGTTTTGCAAAATAAGTGTTAAAAAAATAGTATCTGTATTGTAAAAAATAATACCTGATATCTGATGTATCAATGTTGCACCTTTTTGCGAAATCGCTTCTAAATTTGGAGCTGTATTAAAATCAAGCCATGAATAATGCTTTTTTATAAAGAATGAATAGATAAGCATTTGTAAAATATTAATACAAAAGTATGAAAACTGCACTGCCAATACATTATATCCCATCAGCAATAATACAACCTTTGTCAGACTAGTTATTACATTTATGACGGTTGTTATATTGGTTGCTATAAAAAGATAACCCTCAGCTTCCATTAAAATTCTGTATTTGCCCTGATAAAGAAAATTTAAACAATTCCCCAATCCACCAAATACTATTATTCCAACTACTGTCCAATATGATATACTTGTCTTTACAAAAACAGGATATAATAATGCCAATAAAATAACTGAACCTGCATATAATGTTCCTGTTTTTATATAAAATTTGTGAGTAGCTACAATAATTCCCTGTATCTCTTCTCTATCACTGTGGACAACAGGTGCATATAGAGCCTGTAATGATGCTGCACCTATCCCTGCTTCAAACAGACTAAAACAAGTAAAAATCTGCGTTACCGAAGTCAGCAGACCATTTACTTCCGAACCATAACTTACAACAACTAATCTCGGAACTACAATTCCTATAGCGATAATGACAATCTGTCCCAAAAAGCCACACACGATATTAAGCATTCCTTTTTTTGCAGCCTGCATATAATCTAATCTCCTAATCCTACTCAATCTTTCAAAATATTATCAAGCCATTCTCTAACAGATATAGCATGTTTATCATTCTTTACATAACTGTCGGTCATAAAAGCATCATCTATAACCGGATTTTCCCTGTCAATAACAGATATGTTTTCTGAATATACTGGATACTCCGTTATATATTTATTTGTAGTTATTACTTTAGTATCTGTCAATAATGCATCAAAAGGTCTTGTTGTCAATCCAACCTGTTTATACAATGGTAAATCCAATACAGCATGAGACTCCTGCAAAATCTTTAAATACTCCTCATATTTAAGAGACTCTGTATGCCCAAAAAAGTCTGGTTTAAAATCAGGATGATAAAAATAAATAAACATTTTGTACTTTTCTTTGTATTTCTCGTAAATTTCTTTTGCCAATTTTATTCTATCAGGATGTGCAGTTCCAATTAATGCTAAATCATACTTGTTTTGTTTTGCATGTCCTATCCATTCATGTTGAGTAAACATAGGCATGTACTTGAAACCATATTTTTTACATTCATCCATATTAAACGACATAACTTCATCAAAGTATTTAAAATGTGTATTTTTTCTTAATATCTTTGCATCATCCCACAAATATAGTCTCATTTTTGTATCAGGATTATTTTCCTTTAAGCTGCGATAAACTTTATCCGCAAGCAAATGTCCGTTAATACACAAAATCTCATCATATTTTTTTCTGAGTAATATATCTAAATTTTTATCTGCAAATTTATTTTCCATATGTTCATAAAAGACATCAAGTTTTTTTATGTATAAGAAAAATTGTCTCAAAACCCTAAGCCAAAATCTATCCTGAATATACTTGTCTATTTCATATAAATCCTTTTCATTGTCATATAAGGTAACCTCATATCTCTTTTTGAACTCATTGCAAATACTTTTCTCATATTCCATAAAAAATGGCATTAATACTAAATAACTTTTCATATGTTTCTCATCTTTCTTTTCAACTTTATAAGATACTTATAAGCCGAATAATCAACTGTTCTGCATCGCATCTCATGTGCATAAAAATATTCTTCATCATGAGGATTTACTTCATAATATACATCCCCTTTAGCTCTCTTTTCAACATATTCGTCAAATGACTTAGTAAAATAATGATTTATCTGTATTGGAAGTTCATTTGTTTTTATATAATTCATTTGAAAAATTGACACTTTATCAAAAACATTTACCGGCGGAAGATTCATGTTTTTTATTTTTCCCCACCCTGTATGATGAAAACCTGTATTATTTTTATAATCTTTGTCAATATCATATTTTGTATTATAAAAACATTTTCCTATTGAACAATATTTATCCCAACAAACCGTATATCTCTCAACCATTGTTTCATTCATATTTTTTTCGATATGTCCCGATGTTCCAAATATTCTCCAATTAACAATAACTGCTGCTCTGTTTTTTTCAAACAATTTCAAAAAATCATATATGCTGTCCATTTTATTTGGTACTATATATTCATCTATATCAATAAAACCTATCCATTTCGCATCTTTTCTGTGCTTATCATAGCAATCTTTATATGCTGAAATCTGTCCCTGTTTTACCGGCCAATCTATAAGATCGACAATTCCCTCTTGAATGTACGGTTCAAGAACTTCCATATAATTATCATCAGAAAAATTATTATACATATAAAAATGCTGCACACCGACAATCCTGTTAAATTCTATCCATTCTTTTAAATATTTTGCCTCATTCTTAAAAATTGCTCCAACAACTACATCATATTTTTTTTCTTCCGTACTATTCTGATGCGGTCTTATAATATTTAATACAGGCTTATATATCCAACTCATCCCCTTAGCATACAACTTCAACATTAACCCCTTAATCCCTTTCGGTAAAGCACTGCTATAATAAACATATTTATTTTCTATATTCTTATTTATTTTCATCAAATTTCTCCTCATATAAAATAACTGTTTCTATTTCCAAAATTTTAATTTTCCAATAGCAATCTTAATTATCATTTTCCATATCTCTGTCTTACTATAGAAACACTGTATATTTTCTGAAAAGCTGCTTAAATCATACGAACACGCTTTTTTTCGTAATATATGTGCATAATATAACTGAGCCAGCAAAACCAGATTACTTTCTTTTACTTTATCAAATGTTTTAAATGATATTTCCCCCTGCCTATACAGTTCAAGAATAATTGCGGGATATTCAACTCCGAATGCAAAGAATAAATCATATTTTCCCTTTTTGCTATCGTCAATCATTATTTCTTTAAACAAAACCGTATGATCTATTATGTATTTTGATGCTTCTTTATTATTAAATATTAAATCGATATGAGGAAATAATCTATTATACTTTTTATTATCAGATATTTTTTCAAATTCCTCTTTCCACATTGCAGTTCCGGCAGACCATGAGGAAAATCTTTGCATACCATATACAAACCCGTCGAATGTATTTAAAACTTCTTCTCCTGACTTCCCGGCTATTGCTCCATTCATAAAATAGAGTTCCGGTCTTAAATCTGAATATTTTTTTGAAACTTCAATCAGATATTGTACCGCCCCATCTACAAGAGTATGACGATGATTTACAAACTTTATAAGTTTTCCCGATGCCATTTTAAATGCTTCAATCTGATTAAGAAATTGAATCGCATCTGTTCTTTTATATATACAATTCGACTTGTCCTTGCAATAATCAAGCATTGTCTCATAAAAATCCTTATCATTTCCATTATCTGTGATAATCACCTCAAATTCTTCAATATCTGCATTTGTGCAATAAATGCTGTCAAGAACAGGTATAACCCATTCTTTAATGCCATTTGTTGGAACACAAAACGAAACATAAGGCTGCATTCTCATAACCTCCATATCACTCTAATAATAATCAATTATATTTCCTATAAACATTTATTTCCATATATTCTGATACTTTTTCAAATGGTCAATGGTCTTTTCTATCCCATTTTCTAATGATATTAATTTAATGTCACATACATTAGAAATTTTACTGTTATCTAATATAATTTTATTTACATCAACACTTCTTCTGTCCTTATATATGATATTAATCTTTCTTATCTTATCTTCAACAATATTTATAATATCATTCTGGCTTGTTCCAATACCTGAACTTATATTAAACACCTCTTCTTCACCGCTATAATCAATAAGTGAATATAACATCTCACATACATCATCTATATAAATATAATCACGAACAGTGTCACCATTTCCCCATATTTCCAGCACATCACCAAGCATTGCTTTTTTTATGGCTGCATCTATAAATCCAACACCTTTATTAAAATCCTGTCCCGGACCATATGGATTTGAAATTCTTGCTATCAACATTTTGGAATGCATCTGTGTATTGAACACTCTCATAGTATTTTCAATGCACAGCTTCACATTACCATAATGATTTATCGGTAAAGCCATCACATCTTCCTTTATAGGCTGGATTTTCTGATTTCCATAAACAGTTCCGCCTGAAGATAAAAATATCAATTTCTTTTTTGTCCCAAGTAAATACGAGAAAAGTCTTATCGACTCTATCATATCCCTGTTATAACCACTCATATATTTCTGATTGGAATTTCCGGGCTGTATCGTGCTTATCGCATGAAATATAATATCCTTATCAGAAATAATCTCTTTTAAAAATATTTCATCAAAAAAATCACCTGATATATAGTTTATTCCCTCTAATTCCTCATCAGGCTCTCTTATATCTAAGCTATATACATCAAGACCATGTTTATAACAACACTTACTGAGATTTTTTCCTATAAATCCATTTCCACCTAATATAATAACCTTTTTTTTATCTACATTGCTCTTTATTAACATATCCATACACTTTCTTTTTAATTTTACACATTCCTGTTGTCTTTCTGCGGCAAAATACGCAACTTTTTATAATCACCTACTTCATCAAAAAACAATTTTTCGTTATATTTCACAATATTTTTGTCTATCTTAGAAAAATCTATTTTCAACAGCTCATCAATGTATTCTTTGTCAAATCTATATTTAATGATATGTGCCGGATTTCCAGCTACTACCGCATATGCCGGAATATCTTTAGTCACAACTGCTCCCGCTGCGACAACTGCTCCCTGTCCAATATGAACTCCTGAAAGGATAACTGCATTACACCCTATCCATACATCATCTTCCAATACTATATCACCTTTTGATGTGGCATCATTGCCATTAAACCCCATCATTGTTTTAAAAGGATACATAGATATATGCTTCATATCATGTTCTGAACTTAGTATAAACTTTGTTCCATTTGCAATAGAACAATAATTTCCTATTTTCAAGAAAACATCATTTCTTGACATTTCAATATCTATAGGTCCATATGTTCCAACTCCAACACTTACACAATTTATATCATATACATTCAAACAATATGTCTTATTATGTCTGTTTCTAATTCTCCATCCAATTCTTCTTTCAAAAAATTTTACAAACATATCTATAATCAATTTTTTCACCTCATTTGTAACTGCTTATAATATATTTTACTTGAATTATATATATTTTTCATTCTAAACAATTCACTTTGCTTTGCATTTCCAACTGTTTTCGTAGCCATTCCATGGTAATGTTTAACTTTTATCGCAGGCTGATAGACCATTTTTTCATTATTCTTCAAACACCAGTCTGCTAATATATACTCTTCATAGTAAAAAAAAGTCTCCGGTGAAAATACAACCGATTTTTTTTTCAATAACTTCTTTGATATAACTAAACAGGCACCTAACGGTATCACATTTTCCTGATAAACTCCTGCATCCTTTATCTCAGGCTTATCATTTCTGCTTTTTCCAAAAAACATATAATATAAATCAAAAAAAGTTAATGCCAGACGGTTAAATATAATAGTCTTTTTCACCTGACTTTTACTTCTCTGCATCTCATAACTTATAGGACTTTGATGTGTATCTATTATAGGATTATATATATCCGGCCCTAATACTGCAAATTTACTATTTTGATATTCTTCGTATATTCTTTTTACAAAATCTTTCTGAATAAACTCTAAATCATTATTTGCAAAAATCACAAAATCACAATCATACTTTTTTTTGCAATATTCATATGCAATATTATTTGCAGCCGAAAAACCGCAATTATATTCCGTTTGTAAAAGTTCAACTTTCGTACCGGAATATGTTTCACATAATTTTTTATATGAATCATTAGCAGATGAATTATCTATTACTATAACTTTTACACATTCCTGCTTATCCAACCCCAAAATTGAATCAACACAAACTTTTGTCGCTTCATACGAATTATAATGTAAAATAATAAATGCACATACCAAATCCATTTTTTTCACCTCTATCACTCTTTAATGCTCACCAATAACAAAATAATACCCGTTTTATAATAGTGAAATTATTCTATACACAAACTTGTCTATACCAATCTTATTAAAAAACATCATTGTCTCTACTGCAAGCCTTATTTTTAATGACTGCTTTTTAGCTTTTCCAAACTTCAAAAATTTATTTTCTTTATAATCAGGAAATTTATTTTTTAAATCATCAATAAAAAATTTGTATTTTTTATCCATAATATCAGGTTTGCAACCATGTCCATACACTATCAGGGCATTTATCATATTCGCAATATAATTATATTGTATCAGATATTTTTTTTCCTGACCGGCAGACTCATAATCATATTTCATTAAAAACATATCAAAAATTTTAGAAATATCACACTCAAGTTTTTTATCATATGACAATGTACTTGTAGTTGATTTTTCGTTGAAATAATAATAATAACCTGCATATCTTATAACACTATATTTCGCATCATTGAAAAATACAGACATAGAGAATAGAATATCCTCTCCGCATCTTATCTCGGAAAAATCTATATTGTTATTTATCAAAAAATCTTTATTATATAATTTTGCACATCCTATGGTATAACTAAAAACAGACCATATACAATCATTCACTAAGTATTTTTTATACTTTCCCGCAATATCTTTTGTATATCCACCTATAACAATATCATAATCTTCCTTTTTTATTTCATCATAATATGTCTTTAAAAAATCGTCTGCTATGTAATCGTCACTATCTATAAATGTCACATACCTTCCATTTGCTTCTTTTACTCCCCAGTCCCTGCACAAGCCCGGACCTGTATTCTTTTCATTTTCAAGGAATCTTATTTTTGGGGAATATTTCTTAACATACTCTAATATAATTTCTCTGCTTCCATCAGGACTGCAATCATTAACACAAATAATCTCATAACTTTGAAATGACTGCCTTAGTACGCTTTCCAAGCATCTGGCAATAAACTTTTCAGCGTTATATATTGGTATTATTACAGAAATTTCACACATTTAATTTCCTCCACTATTTTCTCTATTGTTCCCATTGTATCTTTCATACATATCTTTTCTGATAATAGCAATCTCCTGTGCCATCTTTTTAACCTTGTCAGTCAGGTTACTCAATGCTATAGACAACGTAAATATAATTACTATAGACAAACAAAATCCAAAAAAGAATAACATATTTACCGGTGATGCTATCCCAAATGCTTTTGCAACCACATTCAACAATTTAGGAAATATCGCTAGTACCAATACACATATGCATACGAAAAGCCATAATAATGCGTATTTAAAATCTATGCTTTTCTTTCTAACATGATTAACAATATATAACATTGCCAAAATAATGACAACTATTATCAAAATCTGTAATTTTATCGACATTTTTATCCACCTTTATTTTTTCATTCTTGCTATCAGTATTGCAAAACTAACTTTAATCATATAATATACACTGTTTTTTAATGAAATTGAAGATACACCTTCTTCTCTTTCATTCATAACTACAGGAATTTCCGTTACCTTATATTTTTCAGATAAAATCGTTACTACACTTTCCGGTTCAGGATAATCTTTGGGATATTCATCTGTAAATTTTTCCAAGAGCTTTTTATTAACCATCCTCATTCCTGAAGTCGGATCTGTTATTTTCTTTCCAGTCAGCAATTTAATAAGTCCGGTAAAATATTTAATTCCTATTCTTCTTAAACCAGAGGACTGAAAACCTTCTTTTTCAATAAATCTTGAACCGATTACCATATCTGACTCTGTATCGATAAGTGTCGTAACCATATCCTCTAAATGTGATGCACTGTGCTGTCCGTCACCATCAAACTGGACTGCTATATCATAACCATGATAATATGCATATCTGTATCCTGTCTGAACAGCACCACCTATTCCAAGGTTTACCGGAAGATTAAGATAACTAAATCCATGTCTCCTACACATTTCAAGTGTTTTATCGGTTGAACAGTCATTGATTATAACATAATCAAAGTCCGGTGCATTATCTTTTATATCTTTTATTGTTTTTTCTAAATTTCCTTCTTCATTAAAAGCCGGAATTATTACAAGTTTTTTCATTGTATTTTAACTCCCTAATCTTGTATAGCTCTAATTCATCTTTATCTATTCATTATATCTCATTTGATTTTTCAGATTTTGTATAAAAATGATTTATCAGTTTCGCTATCGGTTTCGGCCAGAATTTGCAATACATAATATAATTTTCCTGAACTCTTGCATTATCATGTATTATAGCCGTTGTTGCCGATTCCTCATGTATTCTGTGACACATAAGGGGTTCATTTATATAAATAAATTTTCCTTTTAACTTGGACAATTTTTCCCATGCTTCCCAGTCCTCGCAGCTTCTGAAACCATCGGCAAAAATCGGTCTTTTAACATTTTCAAGATCAAATGTAACGGCAGGACAGCATATTGGATCGCCCATAGACAAAACTCTTCTTCTTATAAACTTGCTTTTCCAAAATGCCTTTATTCTCAATGGCAATAACATTATCCTCTTAATTTTAAGCATTGTTGTGTCATGTATCTTTTCGCCGTTTCTAAGCTCACTATAATCAGAAAATGCAATAATCGAATTGTCCGATTTAGCCATCTCCTTAATTATTTTTTCTGAATATTCAGGCTCATATATATCATCCTGATGTGCAGCTGTGGCATATCTGGTCTTAACTTTACTAAGTCCAAAGTTCCAATCCTGTGTTATTCCACCCTGCCCTTTATTTACCATAACAACAATCCCATATTTTTCTGCAATATCATCTATATATTTATTTGGTGTTGATGTTGCTATTAAAATATTTGATCTTACTGTCTGCTTTTTCAAAGACAAGATACATTCTTCTAAAAATGCACTTTCTTTATATGCACAAATTACAAATGTATGTTTCATGTTTACCTACCTTATATTTATAGCATTGTCCTTAACATACAGCAATTAAGTACAATAATAAATAAAATTGTTATAATTTCTTCAGCTCTTTTTATAATACTACTCTGTAATTTAATTGGTATATAAATTCTTGACACAACCAACATACCAGATACAATAATAGGGAATAAATACCTTGCCTGACATCCAACAATACTTAATGAACCAACTGGATTATAGACCACATATAAAGCAGTTGCAACCATACATGATGTAATAAATCCAATTAGAATACTGCTTGCAGATAAATACCATTTAACGGTATTATTGTCACTCCTGTCATATAGCATTACCAGTAACATAAATGCTGCAACATATCCCCAATATCCAGCCGGTTTCATAAGATATGCTGTTGCAGTATTATAGTCGGGTATTTTTTTTATTGACCAATAATCCTTTATAAATGTCAACAATGTTTTCGTATATTGAAGCGGATTAGATAAAATATATTTTATTTGTCCCATAGCATTTATTTCTTCTCCACCTCTGGTATCTCCAATTCCTAACCCACCACCAAATATCAGTATAGCAAACCCTATAATTGCACAAATAACAATTCCACAAAAAAAACATCTGAACGCAACAATGCCCTTTTTCTTTTCAAACTTTTTTTTTGGCAAAAATGCTATTATCCCTAATAAAGGTATATATACAACTTTCACCGCAATTCCTAACAATGTAGAAGCAATTATATAAACAAAATCCTTAATTTTAATATATTTATCTGGATTTTGATATTCTCCAACGATATAACATGTTGAATATAAAGTTAATCCAATAAGCCAATAATCGTAATTAAAATTAGCAATTATAAACATTGCACCTGGCATTGTTGATGCCGCTGCAACAACCATCTTTCCATTTTTTAAATGTTTCATTCCTCTATATACTATATATAGATAAAATAACACTCCTGCTAACTTTGCTCCCAGAATAATCAAACTTAAATTTAATCCGATGCCTCTTAATATCATCATAGCTATAGCTACCGGCATATACACAACACTTTTATAAGTAATATTTTCATTATATCCCACTGATGTTCTCTTACTATAGCTATCATTTATTATGTTATGATATGACTTATCTTTTACATCACAAGAATTTTTTAGCTGCGGTACAAAACAACTTAAATAATAATCATCTTCCGCAACACTTACACTTTTATCAGGATAATGTGATAATGCTACAATATTTTTGTAATGTATCTGATCATCATATGAGATATTTAATCGATTAGGTAAAAGTACAATAAACATACAAGATAACATGCTACCAACAATTAAAAACATTTTTTCAAACTTAATTTTATTATTTTTGATATACCAATATATAGTGCTAATTATTATCCATACACATAATGAAATAAATACATACATATTTCTATAATTTGATTTTTTCATGCCTATTTCAAATAATCCTAAAACGCCAAAAAATGTTATTACATAGCAAAGTATTTCAGATATAATAATTCCTTTATTTTGACTTACAATCCCTGTAATTTTACTTGAATTTCCATCATATAATCCAATGCCTTTACTATGATTTAACTTTCTTTTCAGCAATATATAAAATATGATAAACATTATCAAAAACACTTTAAAAGTTCGATGTTTTAACTCTGATAGCCAACTCATATCTTCATTTACCTGAAAACTCTGCACATTGGCACTATTATAATCAAATGTTCCTTTTAAATATACTCTGACTGAATTTATTTTTCTATTTTCAAAATACAACTTTGCATATTGTTCATGTCCCGGTATATTACTGTCAATTTTTCCTAAACTTTTTCCATCTTTGAGCATATCTGCTTCTAATTCTATTGTATCTCCCGGTGCTGCATTAAGCTGAATATTTAAAGTCTTAATCGGTACCTCCGGCACTGAAAAATCTATGTAATGTTCTGAAGCATTTTCATCATAATTATACACCGTTCCTTCAATATTATATCCTTTGCAGTCTGTTATAGATGCCTCATACCATATACTCTGATACTTGTAAATATAATTTGAATTGAAGTATATTCCGCTCAATAGCAGACTTATTACAAAAGAAACCACTAAACATACAATAATACTTTTCTTATTTTTATCAATCCCATTATATTTACTAACAGTATTTTTTTTCTTGCTTTTCACTAGTTTATTACTCATTTTTACCTATCCTATCATCCAATTGCTGCACTTTGTTGTAAGGTTACTGTTATAATACTCATCATATGATATATCATCTTTCCACTTATCTTTTACAGCCATCATACATTCTTTATCACATACATAGCATCCATTCATGTCCCTATTCTCCCTATGCACATAAACCATCTTTGCATATGGATTTATTGCATTTAGTTTTCCTGCATTTTTCAATTTAAGACACAGATCAACTCCCGCAAACCATTCTGAAAGTCTTTCGTCAAATCCCCCTGCATCTTGAAAGTCTTTTTTTGATACCATCATCCCACAGTCGGTCATAGCCGATACTTCATGTGTAAAGTACATATTGCCCATATAACCCTGACAGTCATACCCCATGCCATAGAAATTTGATGATAATCCACAGGTGATTCCAACTCCCAGTGTAATTCCAAAATCCCTTAGCGTTGTGTCTGCATGACTTATCTTACACCCAACTGCTCCAATATCGCTTCTCTGTACTACAGACAACAGTTCCGTGAGCCATTCATTATTTTCAAAACGGCATCCGTCTGTCACAAACACCAGATAATCACCTTTTGCATTTTGCACAGCATGATTTCTTTTATCTATGTTTTCACAAATTATTATCTCATAATTGTCATATAATGTATTTTCTTTTAATGAAGCCACACAATCATCTATCTCATCATACTGCTTTGTTACTATTATGGAAACAAGTGGTTTTCCGACTATCTCATATGTCACTTTATATATAACGGGATATATTTCAGAACTTTTCACATCTGCTTTAACCCCCACTCTTTCTAAATGTGACTCTATTGCTTTCTTTCCTGCATCTATACAGTATGTTTTTGCTGATATATCTGAGGCAACTGAAAGTTCATGACATCTCCAATAATACAATACTTTAGGAATGTGTACAATACTTTCTGCTTTTTCTGTCAATCTGAGTATTATGTCAAAGTCCTGACTGCCATCAAATTCCTTTCTGAACTTTCCTGCCTTTTCAAGTAATTCTCTTGAAAAGCATGATATATGACATATATAATTGTTTGAACGAAGGTCATCTATAGCAAAATCTGTTTTAAGATGATAACTGTCCGGTTTCCTGTAATCTGTTGAAAAAATCGCTTCATCTGTATATATGAAGTCAGCATTCTTATCATCTATAGCTTTTCTTATCTCATAAAGTGCTGATTCATGCAGCATATCATCATGATCAAAAAGCACTATATAATCCCCACTTGACATATCGATACAAGCATTTGTATTTTCAGAAATGCCGCCGTTTTCCTCAAGCACCTTATATTTTATTCTGTTGTCAACATCTGCATATTCTTTTACTATCTTTCCTACATCGCTATGTTCGTCATCACTTCCGTCAGCAAGACAAAGCTCCCACTGAGAATATGTCTGCTTTTGAACAGACTCTATCATGTCACGCAAAAAGCCCTCAGGTGTATTATAAAGTGGCACAAGTATGCTAAAACATAATGTTTTTTCATAAGTTTCCTGCTTTTGTTTCTGTCTTTCCTGTTCGGATATGACAATCTTTTTATAGAAAACTTTACTCTCATGTCTTCTTATAAAACCATATTTTATTTTTTGATATTCGTATTTAAAACCATATCTTTTTATATTAAGCAACTGTGTATAACATAATTTTATCGGTTTTAACAATGTACTTTCTCTCAAAAAATTGTGTACACCTGAGATTTCTTCCTGTTTGCTCATATATCTACTCTACTTTCCAACTTGTCCTAATAGCACATACACCCGTTCTTCCATCTTCATTTATCACATCAAATCGTATTGTATCATGTATGCTGTCATAAACTATATCACCTGTTTTATCTTTTACATCAACATCTATCATGTAATTTCCATCAAGAAGACACAAGTCATCAAAATCCACGATAAATTTATTTTTTCCTTTTATTTTTATCGTATCATTACATTCTATATCTGATGTCGTTCCGTAACAATGTGTATTATCATCTTTATAAATTCTTACCGAAAACACGGCTTCTTCTATATCTGACTTATTTACAAAGTCATATTGTACCTGCATAAAATCATGTGATTTATACACATTCTGTAATTTTTCTTCTTTATCTTTTAAAGTCACATTTGTAAAATATACTTCTCCACTACCCGAACGGATAACTTTTTTTCCACAAAAACTATCTCTGTCCTCTATGTCATTTTCTTTATTTTTCTGTGCTTCATGGATAAGTCTCTGGCGTTCCTCTTCCATTTCTTTTAAATATTTTAAATGTATTTCTTTTGGATTCCCAATCTGACGAATATGACCTTTTTCTATCCATATACTCTTATCACATATCTGTTCTATCTGCTGAAGCGAATGAGAAACAATCACTATCGTTGTTCCTGAATACTTTATCTCACGCAGTTTTTCAAAACATTTCTTCTGAAAACTCACATCTCCTACGGCAAGTATTTCATCTATCAGAAGCACATCAGCTTCAACATTTATCGCAACTGAAAATGCAAGTCTCATATACATTCCTGAAGAATATGTCCTTACAGGATTGTCAACTGCCTCACCAAGTTCGGAAAATTCTATAATATCGTCAAGTTTTTCATCTATTTGTTTTTTTGTAAGACCAAAAATTGAGGCATTTGTATAAATATTTTCTCTTCCACTCATATCAGGATGAAATCCTGCACCAAGTTCTATAAGACTTGATACTCTGCCATTTACCCTGATAGTTCCCGATGTAGGATACATTATGCGGTTTAAAAGCTTTAATGTTGTACTTTTGCCACAACCGTTCTTTCCAATCAAACCTACTGCTTCACCTTTTTTTATGTCAAAGCTCACTCCATCAAGTACCTGATTGACCTCGTATTTGTTTCTTTTAAAAAATAATATTTTTTCTTTAATACTATTGCTCTTATCCGGATATATTTTAAATATCTTTTTTAAATTTCTGACTTCGATTGCATTTTCACTCATTATAATTCCTCCACAAAGTTGCGCTGCAGTCTGCTAAATACTACCATTCCCACAATTATCAGTATCAGACCCATAGCTGATGCCTGTATAAGAGTTGTCATATGCGGAATATGTTTATAATATAATATATCTCTATATGCCGTAATAATCGGAGTCATTGGGTTTAGGTTAAATAATGTCCTGTACTTGTCCGGAACCATACTTGACGGATACACTACCGGAGTAAGATACATCCATCCAAGTCCTATTATTGATAATATATGCTGTAAATCCCTGACATAGACGGTACACGCAGATGTTATAAGTGAAATACCAAGTGCCAATGCATACTCAATAATCATAACTAATGGCAAAAACAAAAGTGCCACAGGATTTATTCCAAAACCTGTCACGATTATAACTGCAAAAATGACTACAAAACTCAAAAGCATATTTACAAAACAACTGGTAACAAACGATAATGGTAATACCAGCCTCGGAAAATATATCTTTTTCACCATCTCTTTGTTGTCCATTATGCAGGTAGCTCCCTGTTGAAGACACGCACTGAAAAAAATCCACGGCACTAATGCCACAAATAAAAACATATAAAATTTATCTACACCCATTCTCATTATCGTTGAAAATACGAGTGTATAGATTATCAACTGAAATAACGGATTGATAAATGTCCAGAGAAATCCAAGAGCAGAGCCTTTATAACGACCTCTCAAGTCTTTTTTCACCAATGATATTATCATTTCTCTGTAGTTATATAATTCTTTTATTAAGTTCATTACTTTTTCCTCACCTGTTACTTAAAATCCCACTTTATATACACTATTTATTTATTTTTCTTCACTTATATACTAAAATCCTACTTTATCTTATCACAGCTATTGTAGAAATGCAAATTTTAAGTGCTTTCTTCGAGCTATTTCCACAAGAAGTAATATTTTCCAAACACATTCATATTAGCATTATATGTTAAATCCTTTTGTCTGATTTCAATAAAATCTTTCTTTATACTCGTATTTTTTACTTTGCTGCATATTTTCAAAGGCACTAAAGGAGATACTACACATTTTTCTGCCTTTCCTTTTATATACAAACATAACGCAAAATAGAATTCGTTTGAAAACAAGTCCTCTTTATTCTCTGATTTCTGCAGGTATTGCAATAAAGTTCCAGACTTGATTGCAAATACCCCTTTACCTAATAATGACACATTCTGTCTGAATTTAAGTCTGTTCATGTATGCCGGATCTTTTACAGGAACTCCACTGTATAGCGGCATAATAAAGTTTTTCAATCCTTTATCATAACAATATCCTGACTGATACACTTTCTTCTTATAATAGACCGTTGCTCCTGATGCCACATTCTCCGACGGCTGTAAGCATTGTAATACTTCCTCAAATACACCTTTATCAATTTTTCCTACATTCTCTCTATCACTGTCTTCATATCTCTCATATCCATCTGCTACAAAGATTACATTATCATAAGAAGATACCTGACTTTCTTTGAATTCATCTGCTACAACAATATCATATTTTAAATCAGACTTATTTATCTCCTGTATTGCAAACTTTCTTGCCTGTTTACTTTCAACCACAACTAGATTTTTGTCATTTTTAGAGATATGATAATCCACCGTATAAAATGGACCATATAACTCTGATGAATACGCTTTTCCTATGATATTCTCTCTATGCAGATGTTCTTCTAAAGCCTTTCTGCCGGCTTCAACTGTATAAGGCTTCGCACCAACTCCGGATGCCACAGATCCGGCGTGCAGTCTCCAATAATACAACACCTTCTGTATATGGCACACCCTCTTAGCTTTCTCCAACAGCCTTAAAAACATATCATAATCCTGTGCCCCGTCGAACTCTTTTCTAAATCCACCTGTCTCTTTTAGCAGACTTCTCTTAAATGCCGTAAAATGACATATGAAATTATTGTTTCTGAATGTCTCCCACGAAAAGTCAGGTTTAAAGTGAATACTTTGCACTCTGTCGGTCGTTCCGACAAATGAAAGCTCATCCGTATAGATAAAATCGGCTTTCTTTTCTTCTATTGTCTTTACCACATTATAGAGGACTGACGGATGTAACAGGTCATCATGATCCATAAGTCCTATGTAGTCACCTGCTGCCATCTCCAGTGCTCTGTTGGTATTTTCTGATATTCCCTCATTTTTAGATAACTTTTTATATTTTATTCTCTTGTCTTTAGCCTGATATTGTTCTACCGTCTTTTTTACCTGCCCGTTTTTTTCATCACTTGCATCTGCAAGACAGAGTTCCCAGTCAGTGTATGTCTGTGCTTCTACCGAATCTAACATTTCTTTTAGGAAATTTTCAGGTGTATTATAGAGTGGCACTACTATACTGACTTTTATTTTTTGAGCAGGCTTATATTGCTGCTCACTTTTTCTCTGAGCATCTGATATTTCAAACGGACAGTATTTTCTTCCGAGCTTATATTTTACCTTATATCTGTAATACACTTTTTTTGCTGCATAGCTTATGCCATAATCTCTGATGTAACCTGTTATCTTATCTGCTTTTGCTTTTATCCCCATTTTTATTCCTTTCTTTATAATAGCTTTGAAACACTTTTAAATCACCATAATGTAACGCAATAGAGCAATCCGTGGCATCAATTGGGGCAAAATAACTCTTTCCCCCAACATCATAATGTATAATCAGTTTCACAGACAGTCGTTTAATAACTTCCCGAAATAAGTATCAGCTTAAATATCCTGTTGTCTGTTTTTCTCTGACGGTATATTCCTGCTTTTTTTACAAGTGTCATTCTCTTTGGAAGATATTTTATATTTCCTCTGTATTCAGCAAGCCTTTTTGCCATTACTATCTTTGATTTCACGGAACTGCTTTTTAATATTTCCTCATTTAATGGTACTGTCGTTTCCTTTTCATGGCTTTTAGCAACATTTTTTTGCGATATGTCATCAACTTTGTTATTAGCTGTTGTTTTAAAGCAGGATGCGTCTTTTCTATATTTTTCATAAATGCGAACAAATTCTGATAATTGTCTTGATATATTCCGTCTATTTCTCTTAAATCTTTTTAATCTGTCTTTAAATTCTTTTGTCTTGCTGACATTGTATCCTACGGTATTTGAGCCGTGCTGTCTGTAGCTTATATGCTGTTCCATGTCATAATATACTTTCCCATAGCAGCTTGCAAGAAGATAAAACCACCAGTCATGCATTACCGTAAACTCCGGCTGATGTGCCTTTGCCATGTCCCTAAGCGTTTTGTTCATTACAAGTGTGCAGCCTGTGACTATATTTTCCACAACAGCATTTTCAAATGCCGGTTTCTTTAGTTTTCTCGTCATTTCGTTATTGAGTTCTTTGAGATTTTCATCTACAAGCATCGGACTACAGCAGTAGAGTAATGGCATATTTTTCTTTGTGTCTTTTTCTTTTGACATTTTGTCAATATTTGTTATGCCTGCACTTAATTTGTCTTTATGCCAATAATCGTCCTGATCTGAAAATGCATAGTAGTCCGCTTTTTCGTCCGACTTTACCACAAGGTCAAAGAAGCTTTTGATAACACCTACATTCTGCCCCTGATACCATTCTATCGTTTCAGGATATTTTTTAGCATATTCCCCAAGTATCTTCTGCGTTCCGTCTTTTGAACCGTCATCCCTTATCAAAAGTTTTAATTTTGTACCAGCTTTTTTTTCACAATCCTGTGCCAGAATACTGTCTATCTGCTCTTTCAGATATTCATCACCATTGTATGTGGACATAAGTACCTGTATTACTTTTCCTGCCACTTTATCTTCCTCCATATTTTCAAATGTCAAGCGGATGTTCGCAATCCGCTCTGCTGCTTAAACACTTACAATCACTATTTTCAAATCATACGATAAACATAAATATCTTAACGCATTAATATCTAACACCACACCTGTAAGCAATATTACAACAATTTGTCAATCATCTTTAACCCACCGGCTCACCTGTGACCTCGGCATATATCTTTCTCATCTGCCTGTCTACGACTTCTATTGAAAATTCTTTGACTTTTTCTATGTTCCACATTCCCATCTGCTCTCTGCGTTCTTTCCTTGGAACTGCACTTTTTCCGTCTTTTTCAGTAAACATTCTTCGTATCTTTACAGAATAGTCTACCGTTTCAAACCCGTGAACGAGATAGCCGCCCTTTGTATGCTCGATAAGATCTGTTATACCTCTTATGTTTGATGCGATAACCGGAAGTCCGACCGCCATTGCTTCCATGACTGCCACCGGAAGTCCCTCCTGAAATGACGGGAATACAAAGCAGTCACATTCTGAAAGCACATCTGGTACATCTTTTACATATCCTGCAAATATGACTTTCTTTTCCAAACCGAGGTCTTTTACCCTGCTTCTCAACTCCTGTTCCATAGCACCCATTCCGCATATCAGATATACTATATCGAGGTCTTTTAACTGTGCCATTGCTTCTATAACACATATATGATTTTTTCTTTTGCTAAGCTCTCCTACACTTACGATTATCTTACTTCCCTCTGCTATGCCAAATCTTTTATATATTGCTCTCTTGTCTTTTCGCTCTATATCCGTCTGATATTTTTCATACTTTGACAAGTTCATTCCTATGCCTTTTGTGTGTTCAACTTTTCCACGCACCGGAAATTTTCCTGCTCTTTTATAATCTTCATCATTTATAAGTATTAGTCTGTCTGTATATCTTGCCAAATACCTCTCTATCGGATAATATATCCAGTTTTTAAACGGTGCTCCCGTATAAAAATGAAGCCCGTGTGCAGTATATAAAACCGGAACCTTTCTTCCTGTCTTTTTTCTTACTCTCTGTGCCGCAATCCTTGCAACAACACCGCTCATCGGCATATGACAGTGTATCAGGTCAAAATTTTCATCTGTTATCAGTTCTTCAAGCTGCTTGCATGATATTTTCACATTTTTTGAAAAAGGTGAGCGTTCAAAATCCACCTGATGCCTGATTATCCCTGTCCCGTCAAGTCTGCTGTTATCATTTCCATAAACTATCGTATTAAAATTTGCGGCATAATGCACCTCATACCCCATCTCCTGAAGTATTTTCACATTATTCATCTCAAACTGCGGTATAAATCCGCTCACTCTTGTAACAAGAAGTGCTTTTTTAACCATTCCCGCCCCTTCCGTTTTTTCCACATCTAAATTCTCTTTCAAAATCTTCCTCCAATTTATGCTATTGATTAAGCTTTTGCGAAACTCTCAATAAATTGCATTTTATTTGTGCAACATATACATATCATTAACAAGGTGCTTCTGACACCGTCTGTACTTAAGGTGCGTTCTTTGCACCTTTATGTACAGCTACGAGTGTCGGGCAGCGAAAGCGTGCCTTGTGTTGATATTGTATATGTTGTACAAATATTCACAACATAAAACTGCGTTTCGCAATCACATCATTGGTTATTCTTAACTATTTCCTTAACTATCTTCTCCACCGGCTCCTGTGCCGCATCATCTGCTTTCTCGGCTGTCACCTGCTCATCTGAAACACCTTCCGTTGCATCCTTCTTAAGAACCGTTTTTACTGTCATAAGTATAAGTTTTATGTCAGTCCATAGTGAATAATTTTCTATATAAAACAAGTCAAGTTTTAATTTGTCATAAGGCGTTGTATTGTACTTACCATATACCTGTGCATATCCCGTAAGTCCCGCTTTTACTCTTGTCCTGAACGAAAATTCCGGCATTTCCTCGCAATACTGCTTCATTATCTCAGGTCTTTCCGGTCTTGGACCTACAAATGACATATCTCCCTTTATTATATTAAATAATTGTGGCAATTCATCGATACGGGTCGCCCTAATAAATTTTCCTATCGGTGTTATCCTGTCGTCATTTTCCTTTGCAAGCTTTGCAACACCGTCACTCTCAGCATTTACTATCATGCTCCTGAATTTGTATATCTCAAATTCACGCTCATATTTTGTGCATCTTACCTGTTTGTAAAATACCGGACCTCCATCATACAATTTTATTGCTATTGCCGTGATAAGCATAAACGGTGAAGCTATGACTGTCATTGGAATTGCAATGATAAGGTCTAGTGCTCTTTTAAACAATCTCTGGTCAAAGCTCAATGTATAGCCTTTTGAAAGCAAAAACGGTGTATCAAACACATGAATCCTGTCTGCTCCCATAAGTATTATGTCTGAGAGTTTCGGTATAACATATGCCCTCATTTTATGTGCATAACAGTATTTGAGCATATCGTTTCTCTTTTCGGCAGATATATCACCGATTATGACAGCCTGAAAATCTTTCATTTTCTCAGCTATCTTATCTATCCCCTCATCTATATTTACCGCATCATAGATTGCATACTTATCACGCCTTGCCTCAACCTTATATACAAGGTCTGCCGCCGGTCTTTCACCATATATAAGCAAAATCTTCCACGGCTGGAAAATTCTGTTGTAGAAATGGATTATCACAAAATTCCATATCGTGGAAAGAGTCATCTCAACTGCCATTGCAGCAATCATATACATGGGATTTACTATTCCGAATGCCAAAAGGCATATTACAAAATACATCACCATATTAGACAAAAACAGACTGAGATACTGCGACAGCATAACCTCAAGCCGCCTGTACTGCCCTATTTTCATGCTTCCATACATCGTTGAAAAAAAGAAAAGAATAAGTGCGTATAAACCAATCATAGCATAATGTCCTTTTCTGTAAAAAGTTGCCACAAACATCGTAGCTGCATAGTAATGAAACCATACATACATAAATACAAGTGACATAAGCACTATATTAACAAGCGATGCAAAAAAAAGTATCGTTTTTTTGTATGGGTCGTAATTTCTCATCTTTATCCTTAAACCTCGTTTCTTTATAAAACCTCCAAAACTCATTGTATATTCAAACAGATATTCGCAATCCTCTCTGTCGTTTATTGCTCTACGCAATAAAAATGGTTATGTTCATAAACTTACCATAAGGCAGAAAACTGCATTATCATTAAAAATATACGGTACAATACTTCTTATTCTACTAATTTCCTTATTTAATGTCAACTTTACTGTTGTTTCTTTTTAAAATATATGTATAATTAGATGTGTGTATCTGAACATAATCTATGTTTACATACATATATTTCAGTTTGCAAAATAGTCTATATATGTTCAATCTTTACAGCATACAGCTATTTTTGCAATCATAAAAAATTTTTAGGAGGTTTACCTATGGCATCTCAAAATGCTAAGAAAAAAGGCACAGCGGCTGAGCCAAAGTACCCATTAGGTCTTTTGCTCCCGATAATCGCCGTACTCAGCGTGATACCACTTATCACTTATATGTATTCTTATGAAACCAAACTTGGCAAGTTTGAATGGTACACAAGCCAGACTTCCGCAGTCGACTTTTTCCTTCACACAAAGCTCATATGGTTTCTCGTTGCCTGTGCATGCATGATATTCTGTCTTGTCTATATGATATTTGCAGATGAACAGAAAGCTGCATGGTGCAAAATACTTATACCACTTGCAATTTATTGTGGCATTTCCTTTATTTCGGCTCTTGCATCCTCAAACAGAGATTTCTGTTTTTCAGGTATCTATGAGCAGTTTGAACCTGTCTGGGCTCTTATGGGATATTGCCTTACCGCATACTATTGTTTCTTTATAATGCGTACAGAAGCAGCAGTAAAGCGTATAATGCCGTGGTTTGTTGCCGGTATTACGGTTATGGTTCTGCTTGGACTCAGCCAGGCATTAAAGCACGATTTTTTCAGGACTTCACTCGGTCAGAAACTTATGACACCTTCTACATACAAGGGAGGTCCTCTTAAGTTTAATTTTGAGGAGGGGCGTACTTATCTTTCCCTCTACAATCCTAACTATGTAGGATTTTATGTCTGCCTTATAGTTCCTATTCTTGTAGGTCTTATATTTGCACTCAAAAAAGTGTGGGCGAAGATAGGCTGTACTGTTTTGATAGTATCTCTTATGCTTATTCTTTTTGCATCACAGTCGCGTGCCGGTATTCTTGCGGTTATCTTTTCTCTTATAGTTATGCTTCTCTGTATGAGGAAAGTGTTTATTAAAAATATCAAAATCGTTATTGCCGCAATCGCTGTTTTTATAGTTGCATTTATTGGAATAAATGTAGCAAACCAGGGTATATTGCTTGACAGAATGAAATCCATGTTCAGTACTGAAGCTGAATATCATCCGCTCAGCGAGATTACCACAAATGATGACAATGTTTCCATTGTTTATAATAATGAAACTCTTATCATCAAGTGTACTCAGGATGCTAACGGTACTGACCAGTTTTCACTTACTGACAAGTCAGGTAAAGAAGTGGCTTTCGCACTTAATGAGGACTCTTCAAGCTATGTTATAAATGATGAGAGATTTCCATTCTCATTCTCTTCTATCCGCTCTGACAGTTTCAATGGTTATCAGATTACGATAGATGATAAAACATGGTACTTTACAAATATGATGAAAGAAAATGATTCAACATTTTATACTTATGGTCCGGGTGGTGCCATTATGAAACTTACAAAACAGACCAAATCACTTTCTTTCCTTGAAAACCATTTCCATTTTGCAAATATGCGTGGATATATCTGGGCAAGAACACTTCCGCTTCTCAAGAAGTATTTCTTACTCGGTTCAGGTCCTGATACATTTATCATTGCGTTTCCTAACAATGACCTTGTCGGTCTTTACAATTCAGGACACATAAATGAGATTATTACAAAACCCCACTGTACGCTGATGCAGATTGGTGTACAGACTGGTGTTATCTCGCTTATCGCATGGCTGGTATTCTTTATATGGTACCTTGTCAGCAGCTTAAAACTCTACTGGAAACACGATTTTAGCGGTTATCTTCCAAAAATCGGAGTGAGTATATTTGTCGGTGTTATAGGCTACCTGATAATCTCACTCACAAACGACTCCTGTATAGCTGTTGCTCCTGTATTCTATGCAGTTACGGGTATGGGACTTGGTATCAATTACAAGTTGAAGAAAGACCAAAAAGAAACTGGGACAGCTCAGATTAAAGAGGTCGCAAAATAAATCAATAAAATTAAAGTAATTACAGCTTGCACTGTGACACAGTAAAAAACAAAATATATTGTTTTATAAAAAAATAACACCAATTGCTTTTAAACGATTGGTGTTGTTTTTTTGTGTATATCATATATCATTGGTGTACGGCCCATTATACGATATACACTGATATAGTAAATCATATTCTCACAATCTGAAACTCTCTGGAGAGTGTACGGCCAATCCTTTGAACTTCGGACTATGTTGATATGTTTTACCTCGTGAGTAAGTATTTTACCTTTTTGCCATCCATAAATAATATCGGATTATTTTATCATTTTTTTAATGATTATTGTACAATTTCACGATTATTTCACAAATTATGCACAACAGGTGAACAAACTATCTATGTCAATATCTGAACCTGCTCATTGTATCGTCAAAGCTATTTATTTAATGTAACAGTCATTCATTTTATAATAATCCAAATGCTGAATGTTTGTCTATTTTGCAAGTTCAAGCATTTTCTGAAGCGGTTTACAGGCTTCATCCATTATATCATCAGGAAGAATTACTTCCTCCATCGGATTTTCCATTACATCTGCCACTTTTTCAAGGCTTACTTTCTTCATATTCGGACAGAACTGTCTGTGTCCTACTGAATAGAACTTCTTGTCAGGATTCTGCTTGCTGAGTTTAAAGAATATACCCATCTCTGTACAGATGATAAATTTCTTGCAATCACTCTCTGTTGCATAATCAAGTATTCCTGCCGTACTTCCTATATAATCGGCAAGTTCGAGTACATCCTCAGTACATTCAGGATGTGCGAGCACGAGTGCGTCAGGATGATGCTCTTTTGCTTCTTTGACAAGCTCCGGATCAATACTCTTATGGACATGACAAAATCCGTCATTGAATATAAACTCTTTTTCAGGCAACTGCTTTGCAACATATCTTCCAAGGTTATTGTCAGGCACAAAGAATATCCTCTTATTCTCTATGTTTTTTACTACCTTAATGGCATTTGATGAAGTCACACATACATCTGATACTGCCTTTATCTCGGCTGTTGAGTTTACATAACAGACTACGGCAACATCGTCATACTGCTCTTTTACTTCTTTTATACGGTCAACCGTTACCATATGAGCCATAGGGCAGTCGGCAGTCACATCTGCCATATATACATGCTTTTCAGGATTTAAGAGTTTTGCACTCTCACCCATAAATGACACACCTGCAAATAATATGTTTTTTGCCTCAACTTTTGTCGCAACCTTGCTTAAATAAAATGAGTCTCCAACATAGTCTGCTATATCCTGAACAGCACCATCTACATAATAATGTGCAAGTATGACAAAATCGTTTTCTTTCTTTAATCTCTCAATCTTTTGAATAAGTTCTTCCATCTTTATCTCCATTTCGTTTTAATTATGTGCTAAATTAAATGCATCTTTCCCAAATCATGGCAGTTTGTTATAAATATTTTACAATTTTCAATATTTGTAATACAGCCAGTATAAATTATAACTATCATTTTTTATAAATTCCTGCAATCATTTATAAGTCTTTCTAACTGCTCATAATTTTCTACTTCATTTACTTGTCTGCGTATTGATGATGAATTCTTGTAGCCTGCCGTGTACCAGCCGACATGTTTTCTCATCTCGCGTATGCCAAGATATTCACCTTTATATTCTATCTGCATTTTTGTATGTCTGAGTATCATAGCTGCCACCTCATCAAATGATGGCTTGTCCTGATATTGACCGCTTTTTTCAAATTCCTTTATCTGCCTGAATATCCACGGATTTCCTCTCGCACCTCTCGCTATCATAAGACCGTCGCAGCCTGTTTCATTCTTGCATCTTACCGCATCCTCAGGTGTAAATATGTCTCCACTCGCTATGACCGGGATTTTTACTGCTTCCTTTACTTTTCTTATTATATCCCAGTCCGCCGTTCCGGAGTAATATTCTTCCCTTGTCCTGCCGTGTACCGCAACGGCACTTGCACCGCTTTGTTCCATCATTTTTGCAAATTCAACGGCATTTATGTTTTCGTCATTAAAACCTTTCCTGAATTTGACCGTGACAGGCTTTTTTATCCTGTCTGATATGGCTCTCACTATTTTTGCGGCAAGTTCCGGATTTTTCATAAGTGCCGAACCCTCACCGTTGTTTACTACTTTTGGCACGGGACAGCCCATATTTATATCGAGTATGTCAAAGTTTCTGTATTCTATCTGCTCCGCCATATCCGCCATAAGTTCCGGTTCTGAACCAAAAAGCTGCAATGCTACCGGATGCTCCGTATCGTCTATCTGCCACAGAGGTTCTGTATTTTTATTTTTATAATAGATGCCTTTTGCACTTATCATCTCAGTGTAAAGCAAATCTGCACCAAACTCTTTACAAATCATGCGAAATGGCATATCCGTCACTCCTGCCATAGGTCCTAAAGCAAGATTACCGTCTATTTTTACATTTCCTATATAAAATTCACTCATAACTCTCTATTTTTTCTGTTTGCTGTGTATAAGCTGCAACCCTTTTAATGTGAGGTCACCGTCATATATCTCTATAGACTTGGTATTTTCATATACAACTTTTCCAAGCCCGCCTGTTGCGATGACTTTAGCATCCATAAGTCCGGATTCTTCCTTAATCTTTCTTATGATATACTCTGTCTGACCTATCGTTCCATAAAAAAGTCCCGCCTGCATTGCAGAAATAGTATCTTTAGCAATAATATTTCCGGGACATTTTATCTCTATCTCAGGAAGATTAGCCGTGTTGTTCCAGAGTGCATTTGCCGATATTCTTATTCCCGGGCTGATAACTCCGCCCTTAAATGCTCCATCTGCCGTCACAAGATCATAAGTTGTCGCTGTTCCATAATCCACGACGATTATAGGTCCACCATAAAGTTCAAACGCACTTACTGCATCCACTATCCTGTCAGGTCCTATTTCTTTTGGGTTCATCGTATCTATTCTTATGCCTGTCTTTGTACCGGCTCCGACAACTATAGGATGGCAGTTGAGGTACTTGATTATACCACTCGTAAAGGAGTACATCATCTTAGGCACTACCGATGCTATTATAACCTCTGTTATATCGTCAGGCTTGTACCCTTTCTGCTCTAAAATATTGCACAATAATTCTCCGTATTCATCTGATGTTCTCGGAACCTGAACAGTAAATCTGAACCTTGCTGCAAGTCTCTCTCCATCAAATACTCCAAATGTCACATCCGTATTTCCAACATCTACTGCTAATAACATGATTTTTTTCCTCACATTTCTATATATGTTATCACACAAAGCCATATATAATTTATTATTCCTGCGTCTGTATAGCATCTAAATCTTCGTGTAATATCACTGCTTTATAATATTTTTCAAGTGATTCAAGAAGATCCCTTTTCTCATTTTGCAATGCTTTTATCTTTAATGCACTTCCTATCTCGTCAAATGAAAAATCGTCTTCCTCTGCTACGACATTCATATAAAGGTTGCCCTCTTCATCATACTGTAATGAAAAAATCCCGCCTATCTCTGCCGTATAGAGTACACACATTATCTGTAATTCATCCTTAATGGTCTGTGGAAGTGAACTGAAATTTTCATTGAGATAATATTTCTGTTCATAGGCATTTGCCGCGCACAATATCACCACTTCACTGTTTATGTCAGCCTCATCATACATAGCCATACAACCCCCTTACTGATACTTCTCCGGACACAATGCTCTTAATGCCGTCTTTTGTCTCGACAAGCAGTGCACCGTCCTTGTCTATTCCTCTTGCGATACCTGTTTCTTCTTCCTTAGGATCTGCTGTCTCCGCCATGCCATAAAGCACTTTTACTTCACTGTCCATGCTTATGAGCATAGAATTATACTTATCGACAACCTGCGACAAATCATTTGTCTCAAGAAATTTTTTGTAATATTCATCAAATTTCTCTACAACCTTTGCTGTAAGTTTATTTCTGTTTGTCATTTTGCCTGTCTCCAGATATATTGAAGAAGCATTTTTTCTAAGTTCGTCAGGTATATCATCATCGTTTACATTTATGCCTATTCCTATAACGGCATAATTTACATAGTTCATCTCTGAACTCATCTCAGTAAGAATACCACATATTTTCTTTTTTTCAAGTACAATATCATTAGGCCACTTTATCTTTGTGTCCGCACCACACACATCTTTTATTGCTCCTGCAACAGACATTGCCGCAAGAAGCGTGATACCCGAAAGATGTTTAGGCTCAGTCTTGGGTCTTATGAGAAGTGTCATAAAAATATTTGCACCTTTTTTAGAGCACCATTTTCTGCCACGCCTGCCCTTGCCGTTGGTCTGCTCGTCAGCCACCAGCAAAATCCCCTCCGGCTCTCCTGCCTCGGCAAGCTGCTTTGCCTTTGTATTCGTTGAATCTATCGTGTCATATGTCACGGCTTTCTTGCAAATGCAGTCCTTGGGCAGATAACTTTCTATCGCTGGTGCATTTAATATGTCAGGCTCACTCTTAAGTTTATATCCCTTATTAGAAACTGACTCTATCTCAAATCCTTTTTCCTTAAGCTGCGTAATATTCTTCCAGACAGCCTGCCTTGACACGCCGAAACGCTCACACAAACTCTGCCCCGAAACACACTCATCTCCCGCTTCGCGTAAAATGCGTAGTACCTCACTTTTCATGTCATCCTCTTTTCTGTGCCTTTTTGTACATTAACAAGTTTGTGCAAAGCACAAATCTTGAGTGTGAAAATTGCTGTTTACTATATTTTACAGGTTTTCCTGCTGTTAATTTTCACACTATTCCCTTTCTCCAAGTGTGGCAACCATAACTGCCTTTATAGTGTGCATACGGTTTTCGGCTTCATCAAACACAACTGACTGCTCTGACTCAAATACCTCGTCAGTAACTTCAAGTTCGCTCATTCCGAATTTCTCATAAACTTCTTTACCGATTTTGGTCTTAAGGTCATGGAATGCCGGAAGACAGTGCATAAATATCGCATCCCTGCCTGCATTTTCCATTACTTTTTTATTTATCTGATATGGTGATAAAGCTTTTATTCTCTCCGCCCATACTTCGTCAGGCTCACCCATTGATACCCATACATCAGTATAGAGAACATCTGCACCTTTTGTTCCACTCTCAACATCCTCAGTAAGTGTAATAGAACCGCCTGATGCCTTTGCATATTCCTGACACTGTTCAACAAGTTCCTGATTTGGGAAATATTCCTTTGCAGTACAAGCCGTAAAATTCATCCCCATCTTTGCACACGCTATCATAAGCGAATTTCCCATATTATAACGGGCATCCCCCATATATACGAGTTTTACACCTTTAATCTTTCCTAAATGCTCTTTGATGGTAAGTAAGTCAGCAAGCATCTGTGTAGGATGATACTCATTTGTAAGACCATTCCATACCGGAACTCCTGCATATTTTGCAAGTTCTTCTACAATATCCTGTCCATATCCACGGTACTCGATACCGTCAAACATTCTTCCGAGAACCCTTGCAGTATCAGGTATGCTCTCCTTTTTGCCTATCTGTGAACCGGACGGGTCAAGATATGTAACTCCCATACCCATATCATTTGCTGCAACTTCAAAAGAACATCGTGTGCGTGTGCTTGTCTTTTCAAATATAAGTGCGATATTTTTATCTGTATAGTTTTTAATTGATACTCCGTTTTTCTTTTTCGCCTTTAAATCAGCCGACAGATCAAGCATATACTGTATCTCTTCCGGTGTAAAGTCCTTTAAAGTAAGAAAATTGCGTCCTTTTAAATTGATAGCCATTGATATGTCCTCCATTTCTTTTTTATACTATGATGTAATAATACACATATAGAGTCTGCCAGTGACAGACTCCTACTTTTTAATATTAAAACAGGTACTTGCGAAATTCTCACAACATATAATCATTTTCGCAACAACCTAATTCTCTTTTGCAATCTCGGTTACTGATTTTGCAAGTCCCGCAAGCCCTTGTATCTCTGACGGAATGATTATCTTTGTTGCTTTTCCATCTGCTGCCTTTGCAAATGCATCAAGGCTCTTTAATTTGATAACATTGTCAGATGCAGCCGCATCGTTAAGCATCTTTATACCATCTGCGTTTGCCTGCTGAACCGCAAGTATAGCCTGAGCCTGACCTTCAGCTTCACGGATAGTTGCCTCTTTTTTGGCTTCGGCTCTAAGTATCGCAGCCTGCTTCTCAGCCTCCGCATCAAGGATTGCTGACTGTTTCTTTCCCTCTGCAACAAGGATTGCCGACTCTTTTTCTCCCTGTGAGCGAAGGATTGCTTCACGCTTTTCACGCTCTGCCTTCATCTGTTTTTCCATCGCATCCTGGATTGCTGCCGGCGGAATGATATTCTTAAGCTCGACTCTGTTTACCTTTATTCCCCATGGATCTGTCGCCGTGTCAAGTGATGAACGCATTTTTGCATTTATAATCTCTCTTGATGTAAGTGTTTCATCAAGTTCAAGCTCACCGATAACATTTCTAAGCGTTGTAGCTGTGAGATTTTCGATAGCCATTATCGGATTTTCAACACCGTATGTATAAAGTTTAGGATCAGTTATCTGATAAAAGATAACAGTGTCTATTCTCATTGTTACATTGTCTTTTGTAATAACCGGCTGTGGTGGAAAATCTGCGACCTGCTCTTTTAAATCTACTTTTCTTGCAACTCTGTCTATAAAAGGGATTTTAAAGTGGATTCCAACTCCCCATGTCCCCTGATATCCTCCAAGTCTCTCAATAACATACGCCCTTGCCTGTGGTACTACATTTATACATGACAAAAGTATAATTACAATCAATATTACTAAAGCTGCTAAAAATGGCATTTTCATATCTCCTTTCTACTAATTCTGCTTTTCTACAAGCAATTTAACTCCATTTACCTCTTTTACTTTGACTTTTGAACCCTCAGGAATGATTTCATTGTCATTAACACTCCTCGCTGTCCACTCAAGCCCTCTTACAACAACCGCACCTTTCTGGTTAAAGTTGTCAATCTCCTCTGTAACCTTTGCTTCTTCACCGATAATACTGTTTATATTTGTCTTTGTCCTGCTGTTATTTAGGTATTTTTCTGCAATAGGTCTTGTAAAACAGAACAATACCACCGATACGGTCAAAAACAATGCAAACTGCACGATGAGCGGAGCATGAAAAAGTGCTGCAACAACCGCTGCTAATGCTCCTGCCGCAAACCATATGGTCGTAAGCCCCATAGTGATTATCTCAATGACAAGCAGTATCGCCATGGCAATAAGCCAATACATCGGTTCCATATTTTCCTCCTCTCCTATACCATAATCTCTCAGTATCTTTTCAAAACGAATTATTTTGGCTGGATTTCCGAGAGTATATGATTTGTACGATTTTATCGCATTTATTCACTGAATATAGCTCAAACAACTGTATTTGTCAACTAAATGATACTTTCGTTTCTCTATTCAACTATTATTCACAACCTCAAATAAACTAAATAACAGACTATTTTCGTTTCTGTCTCGCCATCTCATACATTATTATGGCAGCTGATACTGCTGCGTTAAGCGACTCCAATTTTCCCTCCATAGGAATCCTGATACGCTTTGATGCTTTTTCAAACACTGCATCAGATACACCGTTTGCTTCATTGCCTATTATAAAGGCGGAACCCTTTGTGTAATCAACACAGTCATATACCTCACTGCCCTCCATTGCCGTTGCATACACATCATATCCGGATTTTTTAATCTCTTCTATAATATCTATAAGCGACTCAACATAACAGAACTTAACCCTGAATATTGCTCCCATCGTTGAACGCACCACTTTAGGATTAAAAAGGTCAACGCTCTCCTTACTCATTATAACACCGGACATTCCAGCCCCCTCCGATGTTCTTATTATAGTACCTAGATTGCCGGGGTCTCTTAAATCATCCAAAAGCACCCACGCTTTTCTCTCATCCGACAGAATTTCTTTAACATCGTACTCAGGCATATTGACTGTAGCAAGAACTCCCTGAGGTGTAACCGTATCGGAAATCTGTTTAAAAACATTATCGGCAACAACCTCATACGGTATTCTTTCAAGCTTATCACCAAGTCTCTGTGCTGTCCTGTCAAAAGCAGACTCCGAAACATATAATTTATCGAGCTTATCAAAATTGATTGCCTCAAGAACCATCTTAATCCCCTCTGCAACAAATTTCTTAGTCTTTCTTCGCTCCCTCGCCTGCTTCTGAAGTTTTATAAGTTCTTTAATCTGTCCGTTAGACTCGCTTGTGATTATTAAATCCTTTGATTTCAAACCAAATCTCCTCTTTAAAACAATATATATACATAAATGTATGCAAATCTCAAACATATATAATGCGTGGTTGCATACAATTATTTTTGTAGCAAAATTTATTTTAACATTAGCATACCGGCATTATTATTCTGTCGTAATATTTGCTTGGATTGTGCAGCTATAACAAATAATGTTAGCCGGCATTTTTGTCACCGTCAGTACTCAGTCAGCGTCTTTTGCTGACTTTATGTACTGCTACGAGTGACAACATAGCGAAAGCGTGCCGGCGGTATTATTCTGTTATAGCTGCACAATCAACTCAACCTACATAAAACTTACTCCTCGCTCATCTTCGCAAGTCTTGCCGTCTGGTCTGCCGCAATGATATTTTCAAGAAGCTCATTTATATCACCGTCAAGTATCTCTCCAAGTCTGTGGCTTGTGTACTTTATTCTGTGGTCTGTAACCCTGCCCTGTGGGAAGTTGTATGTTCTTATCTTCTCTGAACGATCACCTGTTCCTACCTGACTTCTTCTCTCTGCCGCCTGCTCGCTGTTTGCCTTTTCCTGCTCCATGTCATAAATTCTTGAACGGAGAACTTTCATGGCTTTATCTTTATTTTTAAGCTGTGATTTCTCATCCTGACAGGTTACGACTATTCCCGTAGGGATATGTGTGATTCGTACTGCCGAGTCTGTTGTATTTACACACTGACCGCCGTTTCCTGATGCTCTGTACACATCAATCTTACAGTCATTAGGGTCTACATGAACATCAACTTCCTCAACTTCCGGCATAATTGCCACCGTTGCCGTTGATGTATGAATTCTTCCGCCCGACTCCGTAGAAGGTATTCTCTGCACACGATGAACACCGCTCTCATATTTAAGTTTTGAGTACGCACCTGCACCTATTACCATAAATACGATTTCTTTGAAGCCGCCGATTCCATTCTCGCTCGCACTCATAACTTCTACTTTCCAGCGGTTTGCTTCGGCAAATTTTGAATACATCCTGAAAAGGTCTGCCGCAAAAAGTGCTGCTTCATCTCCGCCTGCACCTCCACGGATTTCGACAATAACATTCTTTTCATCGTTAGGGTCTTTTGGAAGCATGAGAATTTTAAGCTCCTGCTCACATTTCTCAACAGTTTCCTTGCACTCATTAAGTTCCTCTTTTGCGAGTTCACGCATATCCTCGTCACTCTCCTCGTCAAGTATCGCAAGACTGTCCTCTATTCCATCTTTTGCAGCCTTGTATTCCTTGTACTTTTCAACGATAGGAGTAAGTTCGTTCTGCTCACGCATAAGCTCCCTGTATTTTTTCTGGTCATTGATAACCTCCGGCTCAGTGAGCATCATGTTTATCTCTTCCAAGCGTCCTACAAGTTCTTCTAATTTATCAAACATCGTTTTTCCTCCATATAAAAATATTGTTTATATTTATATTCAGTGTATAAATCATAAAAATCTTTAAAGCAAAGCCTGTGTATTCTTTTTTGCATAACAAAATTTCAACTTTTATTTTACAGCCATAACAACCCTGTCATTTTCACACAAATCTTTCTTTACGACAACCTCTTTAAAGCCCTCGTTTTCAAAAATCTCTTTTACGGCTCTTCCCTGGTCATGCCCTATCTCCATAAACATCATCCCCGGACCGGCAAGATGTTTTTTTCCCTCTTTTGCAAGTATGCGGTAAAACATAAGACCATCCTCTCCGCCATCAAGTGCAAGCATCGGGTCATGCTCCCTCACCTCCGGTTCAAGAGTTTTTATCACATCAGGTCTGATATAAGGCGGATTTGATACTATAATATCATATTTTCCGTTTATTTTCTCAAACATATCGCTTTCTATAAAATAAACCTCAGCTTCATTTGAAGCCGCATTTTTCTGTGCAACCTCCAGGGCCTTTTTAGAAATATCAGCACCGGTACATTCTGCTGTTTCATTAAGTTTTTTCAGTGATATTATAATACAGCCTGAACCCGTACACATATCAAGTATCTTCTTTCCATGTGCAAAGGGAAGGACATTTTCGACAAGGCACTCCGTATCCTGTCTTGGAACCAGGACATTTTCATTTACAAAAAAGTCAAATCCCATAAATTCCTGAGTTCCCGTTATATGCTGCAATGGTATATGTTCTTTTCTCATATGGATAAGTGAGAGGTATCTGTCTTTTATTTCATCAGACACTTCCATATCTCTATCAAGAAAAAATTTTGCCCTGCTCATCCCCGTAATATACTCAAGCAGATACCATGCGTCAAGCTCTGCATCTGAAATATTTGATGACACGAGTTCATTTTCTCCGCTTTTTAACAATTCCTGATATGTTATCATGTTAATCCTCATTCCTGCACATACTTTTGAATTACTGATATGTTATCATCGTAATCCTCACTTCCATACCTTTTGTCTGAACACGATACAAAAACTGCATATATATCTTTTATAGTCACTCTGCATCCTTATCTTTCTGAAACTCTTTCCAGTCAAAGACAGCCTCTACCGAAGCTATCGCAACTTCTATCATAGAGTCATCTGGTTCTTTTGTCGTTAGTTTCTGTATAAGCATACCCGGCTTACTCAGTGCATTTACAATGCTGTTTTCTGATTTTCCCGCAAGCCGTATAAACTCATATGAAACTCCGGCTATAACAGGCACCAGCAAAATCCTACACAAAATCTTAAGCCATATATTATC